>Ga0105856_1000121_pt1 | contig 40845 bp, 38 predicted proteins | sample OrgsoiDNA_201060_FD_89681 | JGI IMG/M metagenome (GOLD analysis project Ga0105856, IMG submission 89681) | Permafrost soil microbial communities from the Arctic, to analyse light accelerated degradation of dissolved organic matter (DOM) -... | ecosystem: Environmental > Terrestrial > Soil >...
ATCAAAGCGCCGGCCGGTTTATCTGGTGCGTCGTGTCTATAACCCCAAGGACTGAACCATGGATCTCAAGGAAACCGACATCCTCGGTTCAAGCATTGACCAGCATTGGTATTACGCCTCAAAAGCAGCGGCCACCAAGCGTCTACTGGGCGATACACCGATCAAAAAGATTCTCGATGTGGGCGCCGGCTCCGGGTTTTTTACCCATCACCTGCTGACCCACACCGCCGCGAACGAAGCCTGGTGCGTGGACATCAGTTACGACGCGGATTCCGACGCCAGCACCTGCGGGAAACCGGTGCATTACCGTCGCGGCATTGAGGCCGTGGATGCCGATCTGGTGCTGCTGATGGATGTGCTGGAGCATGTCGACGACGACGTCGGGCTGCTCAAGGCTTATGTCGATAAAGTGCCGTCCGGCAGCCGTTTCTTGATGACGGTGCCGGCGTTCCAGTTCCTCTGGAGCGGGCACGATGACTTCCTCGAACACAAACGTCGCTACACCCTGGCGCAATTTGAAAAAGTAGCCCGGGACGCTGGTTTGACGGTGAAGCAGGGCGCCTACTATTTTGGTGCGGTGTTCCCGATTGCGGCGACGTTGCGGCTATTGCCCAAAGGCGCGCAACCGTCGCCGCCGCGTTCGCAACTCAAACAGCATCATCGCGTGGTGAACTCAATCCTGAAGACCTTGTGCAGCATCGAATTACCGCTCATGGGCTTGAATCGTCTGGCCGGTCTGACGGTGTTTGTACTGGCGCAGAAGCCGTGACGTCAGCCGAAAAATCAGCGGTGATCAAAAGGGCGCTGAGGTTTGCCGTGACCGGATTATTTGTCACCGCGCTTCACGCAGTCGTCGCGGTGCTGTTCATCAACTTCGTGATGCCGATGCCGCCCCTGGCCAATGGCGTGGCATTTGCCGTGGCCACCGTGGTGTCTTACGTGATCAACACCACCTGGAGCTTTTCCGCACGGCTGCATGGCCGCACATTACTGCGCTTCATGATGGTCTCCGGCGCAGGCTTTCTACTGGCGATGTTCGTGGCTTGGGCGGCGCAAATGGCCGGGCTCAATTATTTGCTGGGGATCGGCGCGGTGGCGTTGACCCTTCCGGCCTTCACCTTTGTATTGCATAACTTCTGGACGTATCGATGAAGGATTCAGGCAAGCAGAAGGCGCTCGCATTGCTGCCCCTTTTGATGGGCGTTTTCGCGTTTTTCATGGTGATCGGTCCACGAGCCCTGGACCCGCAAAATATCGCCTGGCTGGAAAGTGGCGACCCGGCGACTCATTACCTGGGCTGGGTATTTTTCCGACACTCGCCTTGGTCTTTTCCGCTTGGCCTCAACCCCTCTTACGGGTTGGAGTTGGGCAGCGCGATTATTTTCTCGGACTCTAACCCGCTGCTGGCCTTTATATTCAAACCCTTCAGCGCATGGCTGCCCGAGACATTCCAGTACTTCGGCATCTGGCTGTTGGCGTGTTTTGTCCTGCAAGCCTGGTTTGGCTGGAAGTTAATCGGCTTGGTGACGCCTAACGTTGCCCTGAAATTATTGGGAGCGGGCCTGTTCCTGTTTTCCCCACCGATGTTCCTGCGTATGGGCGGTCACCTGTCCCTGGCCGGGCATTTTCTGATCCTGGCTGCGCTCTATCTGGCGCTGCATCCCGGATTGCGCAAGCGCCGTCTGGCCTGGGGCGTGTTGTTGGCTGCGACGGCGCTGGTGCACGCTTACTTGTTGGCGATGGTGGCGTTGATCTGGATCGCCGACGTTGCCGGCCGAACCCTTAAAGGCCAGTTGACGCGCCGCACTGCTGTGATCGAGGTGGTACTGCTATTTCTGCTGGTGAGTGTGTGTTGCTGGCAAGCGGGCTATTTCAGTATTGGCGACGGCATGGCGTCCGGTGGCTTTGGTTTGTACCGCATGAATCTGTTGGCGCCGATTGATGCCAGCGGCTGGTCATTGGTATTGCCGGACCTGCCGGAAGCCAGTGGCGACTACGAAGGTTTCAATTACCTCGGAGCGGGGACGCTGTTGTTGGTGATCTGCGCTGCTGTCGTTCTGCTGCGAGGTAAAACCGGTTTCGGTAGCGCTGCACGCAGTTTGCCGATTCTGTTGTTGGCGCTGATCGGCCTGCTGCTGTTCGCGCTATCGAACGAGATCGGCATCGGTCTGCTTAACGTTCACTACCCGCTGCCGGGGAAAATCGTCAAATTGGCGAATATCTTCCGGGCGTCGGGGCGGATGTTCTGGCCGGTGTTCTACGTCATTGTGTTTGTGGCGATTTACCTCGTGGTGCGTGGCACCCGGCCACGTATAGCGGTGAGCCTGCTGGCGGTGGCGCTGTGTATTCAAGTTGTAGATACCCAAAATGGTTGGACGGGGTTGCGACAGGCCAGAATGATGGCGCCAGCCAGCGAGTGGTCGACTCCGCTGCGTGATCCATTCTGGGCCAGCGCCGCGCTCCACTACGCGAACGTCCGTTCGTTGCCGTCGCAGAACCAGTCGGACACTTGGCAACTACTGGCCAATTACGCGGCCAAGTATGGTTTGAACACTGACTCCGCCTATCTGGGCCGGATGAGTTCGAAGGCGTTGGACCAGGCCCAGAAAAAGACCCAGCGGATGCTGGAAACCGGGCAGTACGACGCTGACTCGCTGTACTTTCTTGATGAAAACTCCATACCTGCCGCCGTGAAAACCATCAACGGCGACACTGATCTGCTCGCTCACATCGACGGGAGGGTGGTGCTGGCGCCGGGCTGGAAGCGATGCACTCAATGCCTTGCGGTCGCCGACGAAAGTCATTCGATGCAGTTGGTGCCGATGATCAAGACCGGGCAACAGCAACTGTTCAACTACAAGACTCACCACTTGAGCCAGGGCTGGGGAACTCCGGAAACCTGGGGCACCTGGTCTGAAGGCGGGGAGGCGGACATTCTGCTTCGTGTGCCGCCGCAGGCTCATTCCATTGTGATCGAGGCCCTGGCTTTCGTGCAGCCGACGCACCTTGGGCAAACGGTGATCTTCAGCATCAACGGCGTACAAGCCCTGTCGACACGTCTTACAGCGCTGCAAGGCAATCGCATTGAAATCCCGTTGACGGCGGCCATCCATGAAGCTGTTGTCAATGACAAACTGATGCGGATTCATGTGCAGCTACCTGACGCGATCAGCCCGAAGCAATTGGGGCTCGGGGTGGATCCGCGTGTCCTGGGGCTGGGCATGAAGTCGCTGACGGTGCAGTGATCCTGCGTACAACGGCGATCATGCCGATAGACGCCACCCCCGGGCCTTTCTAAACTGGCCCAAGTCTTGGGGACCGGGGGCAGTGGATGAATCGCAACGAACTACGCAAGGCCGACATCAACCTGATGGTGGTGTTCGAGACATTGATGCTCGAACGCAACGTGACGCGGGTGGCGGAGAAGCTGTTTCTCGGCCAGCCGACCATCAGCGCCGCACTCAACCGCTTGCGCACGATGTTCAACGATCCACTGTTCATTCGCGTCGGTCACCGCATGGAGCCGACGGCCCGGGCTGAGGAAATCATTCAGCACTTGTCGCCGGCGTTGGATTCGCTGTCAGTGGCCTTGAGCCTGACCCACAATTTCGACCCTGCCAGCAGCACCATGACCTTTCGTATCGGGCTGTCGGACGATGTCGAGTTCGGCTTGTTACCGCCGCTGCTGCGCGCCTTGCGCCAGGAAGCGCCGAAAGTGGTGTTCGTGGTTCAGCATGTCGATTACTGGCGGATTCCCGACCTGTTGGCCTCCGGCGATATCACCGTCGGCATCAGCCAGACGCGTGGGCTGCCGGCCAACGCCAAGCGCAAATTGCTGCGGCACATCCAGCCCAGTGTCTTGCGCGCCGATGCGTCCGACACGCCATTGACCCTCGATGAATATTGCTCACGGCCGCACGTGTTGGTGTCGCACACCGCCAACGTGGCCGGTTTCGCCGATGAGTGGCTGGCGGAGATTGGCCGCAAGCGTCATGTCGTGCTGTCCGTGCCGCAATACAGTGCCTTGCCGGCCCTGTTGGCCGGGACCGATCTGATTGCCAGCCTGCCGGACTACACCGCGATCGCCATGGCCGCCTCGGGTCATTTGTTCAATGAGCCGTTTCCGTTCAAGACGCCGACCCTGGACTTGTCGATGGTCTGGCTCAGCCACGTCGATACCGACCCCGCCGAGCGCTGGTTGCGCTCGCGCCTGGAAGCGTTCATGAGCGAGCGCGGTCTGGCCGATCCCCAAAGTTCGGGTTCACACTGATAACGGAGACATTGCGATGAGCCAATCCCGTTCTTTGCTGCGTGGGCGCGGCAGCCATGACAGTGGCAAGGTGGGCATGGTCGAGTTATTTTTCGATCTGGTGTTCGTGTTTGCGGTGACCCAGCTCTCGCATTCCCTGCTGGCGCATTTGTCGGTTGGCGGCGCGGTGCAGGTCGCGTTGTTGATGGTGGCGGTGTGGTGGGTGTGGATCTTCACCTCGTGGATCACCAATTGGCTCGATCCGGAAAAATTGCCGATCCGTCTCGGGCTGTTTGGCCTGATGATCGCCGGTTTGCTGCTCTCGTCATCGATTCCCAAAGCCTTCACCGATCACGGGCTGATGTTTGCCGGGGCGTTCGTGTTCATGCAGGTCGGACGCACGCTGTTTGCGATCTGGGCGGTGCGTGGCGAACCGCTGAACATGACCCGCAACTTCCAACGCATCCTTGCATGGCTGGTACTGTCCGGGGTGTTCTGGATCGCTGGCGCGTTTGTGCAAGGTGATCAGCGCCTGGCCTTGTGGGCACTGGCGCTGTTGATCGAACTGGTCTCGCCGTCCCTGTATTTCTGGGTGCCGGGGCTCGGGCGTTCGACGCTGCAGGACTGGAATGTGGAAGGCAATCACATGGCCGAGCGCTGCGGGCTGTTCGTGATCATTGCCCTGGGCGAGTCGCTGCTGGTGACAGGCGCGACCTTTGCCGAACAGGCGTTGAGCGTGCAAGGCGTGACGGCGTTTGTGGTGGCGGTGCTCGGCAGCATTGCCATGTGGTGGGTGTATTTCGACACCGGCGCCGAGCGTGCCCACCATCGCATCGTTCATTCCTCCGACCCCGGCCGGCAAGCGCGGATTGCCTACACCTACCTGCATGTCTTGATTGTCGCCGGGGTCATCGTCAGTGCGGTGGCTGATGAGCTGGTACTGGTGCATCCGGATCACGCCAGTGACCCCGGCATCCTCGCGATCATCGCCGGGCCGTGGTTGTTTTTACTGGGTAACGCCCTGTTCAAATGGGTTATGGCTGATCGGCTATTGCCGCCGTTGTCCCATTTGGTCGGTCTGGGATTGTTGCTCGTGCTGCTGCCGCTGGCGTTGAATCATCTGTTTTCGGCGTTGGTGCTGGGCGCGTTGACCACGGGAGTGGTGATGTTGGTGGCGGCTTGGGAAACCATCGCGCTGCGCGAATCCCTGGGCGCACCGGAGCATTAAAAGCTGCCTGGGAGTAGGGCGGCTCTGTGTTATATGTAGGCCCTTTCTGCCAACTCCCAGGAGCACCGTCATGCCTCATCTGCACATGGAATACACCGCCAACCTGCCCGAGCTGAACGCCGACGTGGCGCTCATACGGCTCAACAATACGTTGGTGGCTTCCGGTCAGTTTGCGGCGGAGTTCGATATCAAGAGCCGCGCCATCAAGGTCGAGACCTTTAAAGTCGGCACCAGCCTGGGCGAGCGTGCGTTCGTGCATGTGAAGCTGGCGTTGCTGAGCGGACGCTCGCCGCAGATCAAGAAGCAACTGTCCGAGAGCTTGTTGGCCGTGGTGCAGGAGTTGTGTGAATGGCCGAAGGATGTCGAAGTCCAGTTGTGCGTGGAAATCCTCGACATTGATCGCGAGTCCTACACCAAGACAGCCATCAGCCATTAAGTATCAGGCGGCCTGCTGCTCGGCGCAGGCCTTGACCACTTGCTCACGCAGCCACGTGTTGGCGCTGTCCTGATCGACGTTTTGGCTCCATTGCATATCGAGGCTGAACCCGGGCAAACCGTTGGGGGCTTCGCAATGATTGAACACCGCCCCGCTGGCCAGCAAACGCTGGATGCGCCGGGGCACGGTCAGGATGAAATCAGTGCCGGTGATCATTTTCAGTGCTGCGCTGTAGCTATTGGATCGCGTGACGATCTGGCGCTTTTGCGCCTGACGCTCCAGCCAGCCATCGACGATGTCGGTGGTGGAGGACCACGGTGTCGGGAACACATGCCGGCGTGCGGTGAAGGCTTGCAAACTTAAACGCGGTTCCAGTGGTGTGGCGCGTTTGTCGAAGACGCAGACCAGATCGTCTTCGAGCAGCCTTAGGGATTTGAAGTCGTTGTGGTTGCGATGGAAGTTCGGGCCGAAACAGATCACTAGGTCGAGGCTGCCGTCACGCAAATCGTCGGCCGGTATATCGGTTTCGAATTTATGCAGGTTGACGTTCACTGGCAGGTCAGCGAAATCGAAGCGCTTCAACAAGCGCGGCAGGATCAACTGCTCGAAGTATTCCGGTGCGCAGATGTTGAAGGTGACTGGCTGTGCGGTCGGGTCGAACGCCTGGGCGCTGGCATGACACAGGTTGATGCATTCAAGGATCTTCAGCACATGGGTATACATGATGCTGGCCTTGTGGGTGGGGCGCATTCCGGTGCGAGTATTGATGAACAACTCGTCCTCGAAACTGGTGCGCAGTTTTTTCAGGCAGTAACTCACGGTGGACTGACTGACGAAGAGTGCCTCCGACACACCGGTGACGCTGCTTTGCTCATACACGGCGATAAACACCATGAGGTCCTGCATATCGAGCTTTCTAAGCAAGTTACTGTTCAGCATCCGTACTGTCTCGCTGTGCTCCTTGCGCTGACTGTGCGCAAACGTGTGCGAACGATCCTAACGGAACGATGGTGCCAAGAGAATGCCTCGTAGGAAACTTCAGTGTCAGATGTGGGACACATCGTGTAGGTAACACGACCTGCTGCTTGAAAGTGATCAGCGTCGAGCCCAGGGAGCGCTGGTTATCCAGTCACCAAGTGCCGGAGTGATGGCCGGGCACTTGGACCAGATCGCAAGTTCACTTTAACTTGTATCTTAATAATTCCTATTACAGCAAACCGTCCTGCGCGCAAACGCTGACAATCTGTTCGCGAAACCAGTTATTGGCGCTGTCATGACCCGGTTTCTCGTTCCACAACATGTCCAGGGTAAAGTTGGGTAAACCGGTCGGTGGTTTGCAATGGCTGTATTTTTCTTCGTTACCGAGCAGCATCTGGATGCGCCGAGGCAGGGTGAGCACGAAATCGGTCCCGGTAATCATATTGAGTGCCGCCACGTAACTATTGGCCCGCGCGACAATTTGCCGGCTGTAGGCCCATTTGCTCAGCCAGCCATCCACCATGTTGGTGTCTGAAGTCCAAGGGGTCGGGAAGATGTGCTGGCGTGCGACAAAGGTATCCAGGCTGAACTCGTCCTCTGGCGGCGCGAAGTTTTTGTCGACGACGCACACCAGATCATCTTCCAGCAGTATTTGTGATTTAAGATTTTTAGAACTGCGATGAAAGTTTGGACCAAAACAAATAACCAGATCGAAGCGGCCATCCATAAGTTCTTCGGTTGGAATGTCTCTATGAAACTTCTGGATATTTACAATGACCGGGAAACTGCTGCCGATAAAGCGCTTTAATAAGTTTGGAAGAATCAGTAGTTCAAAGTATTCGGGCGCGCAAATATTAAAAGTTATCTCTTTTTGCGTCGGGTCGAATGCGTGCAGTCCGGAGTGGCATATGTTTATGCTTTTAAGGATTTTAAGGACGTGACCGTACATGGTGGTGGCTTTGTTGGTTGGCCACATGCCATTGCGGGTATTGATGAATAGCTCGTCATCGAAGCTCGTGCGCAGCTTTTTCAAGCAGTAACTCACGGTGGACTGGCTGACACATAGGGTTTCGGAGACCTCGGTGACGCTGCTTTGCTCGTACACCGCCACGAACACCATCAGATCATGCATATCCAGCTTTCTGAGCAAATTGCTATTAAGCATAAAATCCGTCTCGGTGAAAATCCATGTACGTCACTGTTCGTTGTATTTGTGACATGGTTATTTATTTATATATTAGCGGAAGCAATTGGTTTTTTAAATAGTCTGTCGGACGTTTCCTCCATATATTCTCGCTCACTTTAAAAGGAGTCCTGAATAGGGACAGGGAGGTCAAAGTGTTGGTACGTGTCACGGAGAGTCAGACACCGTTGTGGGTTCAGGCGACTGAAGTTGTGAAGGAGAAGTTTCGCAGCTCTTATAACGCCTCCGTAGAGCCGAGCCCGCAGTATTTTGCGCTCACTCTAGACAGTGAGGAACGTATTCTTTCTTGCGCCGGTATAACGTTTGCGGATCACCGCACATTGTTCTCTGAACAATACCTGTCGCAACCGATAGAAACGATACTGTCCGAACGTTTTGAAAAGACGATCGATCGGTCAACTATCGCTGAGATCGGCAGTTTGATTTCTCATCACCTGACGGCCGGAATGATCATGGTCAACATGATTCCGCTGCTGGCCTGGTGCATGGGCGGCCACTATCTGTTGTGCACCGTCACGCCCCGGGTCCGGGAAATGATGGAAAGCTGCCAGATCGATTTCGAGCCGCTGCTCACCGCAGACCCCCAGCGCCTGGCCAATGATGGCGGCAAAAACTGGGGAAGCTACTACTCGAAAATGCCGGTCACCGGTTTTATCCGCGTCGACCCGAAACGCTCGCGATTCGCCGCCATGACCCTCGGCACCTTGTTCACCCAGTTGCCGACCGATCTGCCAGCGAGGGCGCAGCCATGAGTGCTCGCTTCATTGCCGACCTGCGGCAGGCGTTGCAGGTCAATCGCCAGAAAGTCTGTGCGATCGATTGCGCCCCGACGGGTCTGGAGCACGCCTCAGCCATGACCTACGGCGAACTGGAATCCCGGGCGTTGAACCTGGCGGCGGAACTGCAACGGCGTTTCGACACGCCCGCCCATGGCGACCACGTCGTGCTGGGCATCGCGACACGCAACAGCAGCGACTGGCTGATTGCCGATCTGGCGTGCCTGTTCGCCGGGATCACCGCGTTGCCTTTGCCGCTGGCGTTCAGTCAGTCTCAGGCTGAGCACTTGGCCGAGCGCTGTGACGGGTTTCTGGTGGATGCCGCCGGGGAACGGACGCTGGCCGATCGCTGGATGCTCGACTTTCCTGACAGTCGCCTGCGCCGCATCAGCGAGCCGGCCCTGGAGCAACCGTTGCTGCGTGAGTCGGACGGCAGTGACTGGATCTGCAAAATCATTCACACCTCGGGCACGACCAGTCGGCCAAAAGGCGTGCGCCTGAGCACGGCGGCGGTGGGGGCGGTATTGACGTCGCTGCGGCAATGGATGCCGGTCGACGCCCATCGCAGTTACCTGTCGTTGGTACCTTTGAGCCTGCTGCTGGAACAAGTGACCGCTGCTTACTTGCCGCTGCTGGCCGGTGGGATCGTGTACTTCCTGCCCGAAGGTGAGCCGCTGCTCGGTGAGCCGGGGACTTCGCCGCAGCGTTTGATCGAGTGGATTCTGCGGGTCGAGCCGACGGCCCTGACCGTGCCGCCGGTGATGCTCAATCGCTTTTACGAGCAACTGGCCAAAGGTGACGCGCCGGGCAAACGCCTGTCGCGTTACCTGCATTCGGGCGTGCACATCACCTGTGGCGGCGCGGCCGTCAGCCTCGATATCCTGAATGCCCTCGCCGAGGATGGAATCCCGGTGTTCCAGGGTTACGGGCTCTCCGAGAACGCTTCTGTGGTCAGCATGAACACCTTGGAGCACCAACGCCTGGGCAGTGTCGGCAAGCCGTTGCCGCATGTTCAAGTGCGTATCGGCGCCGACCAGACCATCGAGGTCAAGAGCAGCTCGTTGTTCAGCGGCTACTCGGGCAAGGACCCGAGCGCCTGTTCCATGTCTGACGATGGCTGGATGGACACCGGCGACCTGGGCGAACTGGATGCCGACGGCTATCTGTACGTTCGCGGCCGCAAGAAGAATGTGATCTGTCTGCCCAATGGCCGCAACGTCAGCCCGGAACAAGTCGAGCTGGAATACCGTGAATACCCCGGCGTGCGCGATGCTGCCGTTTTTTTCGATGAAACCCATGGTCTGGTGGCATTGCTCTGTGTCGAGTCGGCACCGGATCGCGCTGACCTGTCCGCCTGGTCGACCCAACGCTTTTCCGACATCGAGCGACCGAGCCACCTGTGGTTACTGACCAAGGACGACCCGCTGCTCGAGCAACTCTATACCGTCACCGGCCGCCCAAAACGCGCCGATATCGCCACTGTTTTCTCCGACCTGCAAAGGACTGCATCTGATGAACACGCCTGCCTATCACTCTGAATGCCCCGACATCTCGATTATCGAGCCACATCATTTCGCCAGCCTGGGCAAGTCCGAGCTGTACCAATTGCTCGGGCAATACGGTGTCGTGCTGCTGCGCAACTGCATCCACAACGCTGAAGATTTCGGCACCTATGTGCGGCAGAACAGCTCGCGGCTGAGCCTCGACCCGGCGCGGATTATGGTCGGCGGCGCCGCGCAATTGGTGGATGCCGGTCGCCAGGCGATCGGCCTGCATTGCGAGAATGGCAACTCACCGTTCTGGCCGGACATCACCTGGTTCTATTGCCAGGAAGCGCCGCGCAAAGGCTCGCAAACCACGCTGTGCGACGGCGAGAAAGTGCTGGCGAAACTGTCACCGGCCTGCCGGACGTTTTTCGAATGCAACCCGATTCGCTACAGCCGCACCGTGGCCGGCGACAAATGGCGGCGGCTGGTTTGTCACTATTCGCCGGCGCTCTCCGACCCGGCTGCGGTCAGCATCGACGATCTGCTGCAGATCATTGGCGATGATCCGCAGACGCTGATCACCTTCAATCCTGCCGATGATTCAATTCACTACGCCTTCAGCACCCCGGCGATTCTGGTCTCTGACTTCAGTCAGCGCCCGGCCTTCGCCAACAGCATTCTGGGGCCGTCCTTCAACTATGAAGTGCCGGTGATCGACACCGTGTCCGGGCAACCGATTCCCCCGGAGTTCCTGGCCGAGATCGACAAGGTTTCGGCGCAATACACTTACCCGGTCGGCTGGCGTGACCATGACATGGTGATGATCGACAACCGTCGGGTGATGCATGGTCGCGAGGCCATCGTTGACGAGCGTCGCCGTATTTTCAACGCCTTGAGTTACCGCTGAGAACGATTGATGAAGACCAATAACAAACAAATAATCTCTGGTCAGTACGAGACGTATACCGACGGTAATGGCCGCCAGATCATCGATCTGGCCGGCGGATTTGGCTTTCAGGTACCTGCGGTGATCGAAGCGGTCAGCCATCAGGCGGACCGCATGGGATTGTCCAATCGCGTGTTGATGTCCGAACCCCTGATCGCCTTGTGCCGACGTTTGGCCGAGTTGCTGCCGCCACCGCTGGTCAGTTCTTATGTGTGCAGCTCCGGCGATGAAGCTTTTGAAGGGGCCTTGAAACTGTGCAAAGGCCTCAAGCCCAAGGGCAACACCCTCGTCTTCATCGAGGGCGGCGATTACGGCTCGCTGACTTACGGGCGTTGCCTGAACGCGCTGCAAAGCTATCAGGAGATCCGGCGTTTCCTCGGCATCAAGCTCGTGGCGGTCAGGAATGTCCGCGACCTGGACGCGGTGGACTGGCACGACTGCTTTGCGGTTTGCCACACCAGCACGTTGCTGGATGAAGAGGGGCGCCTGCGACTGATCGACCCGGCGCTGCTCGATCAGTTGTATGCCGCGGCGGCCAAGGTTTCGGCGCCGGTCATCGCGGTCGATGTGCAAAGTTGCCTGGGCAGCCTGGGTACCTTGTTTGGTTTCCAGCGCTATCACAACTCTCCGGACATCGTGGTGTTGGGTGGAGCCTTGGGTGGCAGCGCGATTCCTATCGGCACCTACACCTGCAGCGAGCAGATGGCCTATCAGGTTTATGGTCGCAGCAGCCCGGCGAAACATGGCAGCACCACGGCCGGCAATCCGATGGCCTGCGTCGCTGCGATGGCGGCGCTGGATTACGTGCACGACAACAACTCGGCCCGCCGATGCCTCGACAACGGCCAGATCCTGGCGCAAGCGCTCAATGCGTTCGGTGCCGTCGCGTGCGGTGCCTGGGTCAGTCTGCCGCTGGCCGTCGACGTCAACGCGGTCGACTTGTGCGAAGAGCTTTATCAGCGTGGCGTCTACGTCAGCCTACCCCGTGGTCGTGAATTGATTCTGCGTTGCCCGATCACCGCGCGAGCCGAACAGATCCAGCGTGCCTCGATGATCATTCAGGAGACTTTCAGCTATGTCCTTAGCCATGCCGCATGAACAACTGCTGGACGATTGCCAGCGGCATTGGAGTGCCTCGGCGGCCAAGCTCTATCGCCTGGGTAAAACCAGCGTCGAGAAGGAAACCGATGGCATCTTTGTCACCGATCATACCGGCAAGCGCTTCATCGACTGCGCCTGCAGTTATGGGGTGTTTATCGTCGGTCATCGTAATCCGGTGGTACGTGAGGCTGTGCATACACAACTGCACCAGATGGCCTGGGTTCCGGAAGGGCGGGTGCACCCGCAGCAAGATCTGTTGACCGAGCGCCTGCGGCAGTTGGTGCCGGGTGACTGGGGCGATGTGCAGTACATGGTGTCGGGCGCCGAAGCCATCGAACAAAGCATGCGTTATGTGCTCAAGGTGCAGAAGCACCGGCGCGGGATCGTGGTCATGAGCGATTCCTACCACGGTAAGACGCTGGCGGCGATGAGCATCCTCGGCCAGCAGCAACACCATCGCAGTTACGGCACCGGGGCGCCGGAGGTGACTTATGTGCCGTATGGCGATTTCGCCGCGTTGCAAAAAGCAGTGGGCGAGGGCGTGTGTGCGGTGTATGTCGAGCCGATTCTCGGCGGCGCGCACTTGCAGGTTCCACCCGTGGGCTACATGGCGAACATCCGTGCCCTATGCGATGCCACCCAGACCTTGCTGGTGGCCGACGAAATCCAGACCGGTTTCGGTCGCTGTGGCAAATGGTTCGCCGTGCAGTACGACGACGTCGTGCCGGACATCATGATCCTCTCCAAAGGCCTGACGGGCGGCTACACCTCATTTGCCTGCGCGATGTACAGCCAGCGCCTGGCCGAGAAATACCCGCTGCACGTGATCGAGCCGGACCAGCGAACCAATGGCGGGCATCCGGTGGCATGCGCCTCGGCGCTGGCCGCTATCGATTACATCGAGCAGCACAACCTGGTCGAGCAATCGCGGATCAATGGCGGCTTGCTGCGTCACGGCCTGCAACGGCTGGCCCAGCGTTACCCGCAGATTATCGAGGATGTGCCCGGTGTCGGCCTGATGACGGGTTTGCGCTTGCGCGGCTCGGTCTACGAAGCGCTGATGAGCATGGAGTTGGGCAAGCGTGGCGTGCATGCCGGGCATTCGATGAATGAAAAAGCCGCACACCCGGTGCTGCGCTTTTACCCGCCACTGAGCATCACGCCCGAAGCGCTGCGGCATGTCCTGGCCATGACTGAAGAAGCCCTGGACGCCATCGCCCGGCGTCCGAAACTGGCGGTCAAGGCGTTTTCCCTGGTGGTCAGAAACATGTACCACATCCCCAACAAGCTGCTTCGCAGCAAAGCGGAGCATTGAGCATGTTCAATCCGGATACCTTGACCCTGCGCGAAATGGCCGGTCTGCTGCGACGCGGTGTGCTGACCAGCGCCAGCCTGGTGGATTTCTACCTTCAACGCATTGCCGAGCGTAACCCGCAGATCAATGCGCTGATTCAACTGGAGTCTGCCGAAGCACTGCGTCGGCAGGCTCGCGAGGCCGACGAGATGGCGCGCATCGGTAATATTCGTGGTCCGCTGCATGGCATTCCGATGACCATCAAGGATGTCTGTCATGTGCGCGGCTTCTGCATGTCGCGAGGGTTGGAGGAGTTGCTCGGCGAAGCCAGCGAAGAAGATGCCACGGTAGTCGCGCGGCTGCGGCAGGCGGGCGCGATCATCCTCGGGATCACCAATGTTCCGGAGCTGTGCATGGCGTTTGAAACCGACAACTTGTTGTACGGTCGCACGCTTAACCCCTACGACCCGCAACGTTCCGCCGGCGGTAGCAGTGGCGGTGAAGCGGCAGCCATCGCGGCCGGTTGCTCGCCAGCCGGGCTGGCCTCGGACGCCTGCGGCAGTGTGCGGATCCCGGCACATTTCAACGGCATTTGTGGCTTGAAACTGACCCAGGGACGGGTGCCGTTGACCGGCCAGTTTCCCAACGACCGCTCCGGGTTGTTTCATCTGACTTCGGCGTTTGGCGTGATGGGGCGTTATGTCGACGACTTGGCGCTGCTTGGGCCACTGATCAGCGGCGCTGATGGCCGCGACCCGGACACCGTCGATGTGCCGTTCACCGAAAGCAAACCCCTGTCCGGACTGCGTGTTGCATTGTCCTGGGAATCATCCCGAACCCAGGTTAGTTCGGCGGTGAAGCAGGTGCTGCAACGGGTCGAGTCGTGCCTGAGCAGCGTGGTTGAGCAGGTGACACTGACCGCTCCGCCAATGCTCGACGAGGCCAGCGATGTACTGTGGCGGGTGTTTATCACCGGCGCGGATGCCGGGCGAGGCTGGAAGAAGCTGTTTGCGTCGATGAACAAACAGACCTACACGCTCGCCACCTCGGAGTTGATCCGCTTGAGCGAAGAGGTCGAGTTGAGCGTGGATGAGATGAAGCGCGACTGGATCATGATCGATACGTTTCGCTATCAGTTGGCGAAGTTCTTCAATCAGCATGATCTGTTCATCTGCCCGGTGTTCCCGGACGTGGCGTTCGGTCACGGTGATTCGCTGCGCGAACGTGATCGCTATGCCTTCGTGTTCCCGTTCAGCCTCTCCGGTTCCCCGGCAGTGGTCATTCGCGCCGGGCATGACCCGGTCAGCGGGATGCCGATCGGCATCCAGATCGTCGGCCCGCATTGGCAGGAGGAACGCTTGCTGGCCGTGGCCAATTTCCTTGAACGGGAAATGACGCGCTGGAGCCCGGTAACCCCAAAGGCAACGACCCTTTACTGATTCCCCATGTGGGAACGGGCTTGCTCGCGAAAGCGGAGTGTCATTCAACAATGATGTCGGCTGACACGGCCCCTTCGCGAGCACGCTCAGCTCCTACAGGGATTGTGGCCGCACACAAATACCTGGCTCACCACCGAACAACTGTGGGAGCGGGCTTGCTCGCGAAAGCGGTGTGTCATTCAACAACGATGTCGACTGACACGGCCTCTTCGCGAGCACGCCCGCTCCCACAGTTTCAAGCAGTAACTGCTTTCACATTTCGACTACTCATCACCAGCGCCAACATCCCGACCCCCACCAGCAGCGCACCGCCGAGTTCCATCAGCGTCGGTTGCTGCCGCAGCCAGAACCAGTGGAACAGCGTGACAAACAGCGTGTTCAGGTAAACGTAGGAAATCACCGTCGACGGTGAAATCACCCCGATTGCCCGATGCAACAGCCAGAAGGTGGCGAGGGTGCCGAACACCGCCAGGTACACCAGCCACAACATATCGCGCACCGACAGCAGCGCACCACTGCGCCAGCCGCCGCTGAACAGGCAGAACACCAGCAAAAACACGGCGCCGAACAGCATGTTCCAGAAGGTCATCGCCACCGGGTCACGGCCCTTCAAGGTCTTGGCCTTGAAGCGCTGGCTCAATGGCGAATAGAGCGCCATCGCCAGGCAGCCGACGCCGAATACCAGCACCGGGTAGGGCGAGGGCAGTTCGCCTGGGGCCGAGCCCTTGAGGATCAGCAACACCGCACCGGTCGCCGCCATCAACATCGGCAGCAAGCGCGTCTTCAGGGTTGGGCTCGGCAGCAGGAACACCTCGAAAAACAGCGTCATCAATGGCACCAGCGTGTACAGCGTCGCGGTGTTGACCGCCGAGGTGTAGCGCAGCGCTTCAAACAGCGAACCAAAATACGTCGCCAGCAACAACCCGAGTACCGCATGAGCCAGCAAGCCTTTGGCCGAGATGGGTGCGGTGCTTTTCAACAACAGCAGCGGCAAGAACATCAAGGCTGAAAACAACAGGCGCAGCCCGGTCAGCAGGATCGGATCAATCGATTGGCCGACCTGCGCCGCTGCAAAAAAAGACGCGGCGATCAGCATCGCCCAAATCAGCATCCCCCAATGGGCTGCTGCAAAACCGACTTGCTTCATGAGTTCTTCCCTTGCGTCTGAATGCACGACGCCATGATCGGTAAGCCGGCCTGAAGGCTCTGGCAGTTTTTAAATACACGACCGCAAATACTTGCAGGCGATGTGGTGAAAGCGAGAGACGCTTTTGCGTGAAACGGTCCTTTCAAGGTCGGCTGATCAGCCACATAGGTGGGCCTTGAAAGGACCGTCGACGACTATTGGATATGCTGCGCGTAACGTTTCGGGTTGAAACGCAGCACCATCACGATCATCACCGCCATCACTGCCGTGAGTGACCACCAGGCCCATTCGAAGCTGCCCAACTGGTCGCGAATCATCCCGGCGATCAGCGGTGAAAGCCCGGCGATCAAGTAACCGATGCCTTGGACAAAAGCCGTCAGGCCACCGGCACGGCGCGGGTTGTCGAGGTGATCAAGGGACACGATCAGGCTCATCGGGAACAGACCGCCAATGCCCAGGCCCAGCAAGCACGGCCAGAGCAGGCTGAAGCGTTCCGGGCTGAGGATCAGGCCGCAGAAACCGGCCATGATCAGCGCCAACAGCACCACCAGCACCAGACGTTTGTCCTGGCTGCGGTTGGCAATCGCGGGCGTGATCAACCCGGAGATCACTTCCATGGCCGTCAGAAACCCCAGCAGCAGACCTGCGTTCTGTTCGCTCCAGCCTTTTTCCACGTAATACGGCGCGAGCCAGGCCAATACGCAGGTGTAGGACGCCGTGCCCAAGCCGAAGAAAATCGCCAGTAACCAGGCCCGTGAGTTACCGACGAAAGACTCTTGGCGACCCTGCGGTGCCGCCGGCAATTTCGGGATGGCCGAACGTTGGGCGAACCAGAAGCCCAGGGCCAGCAGTGCCAGCAACGCCCAGATCGCCAGGCCCATGCGCCAACTGCCGGTCTGCGCCAGGACGAAAGGCGAGAACGAAGCCGCAATGGCCGCGCCGCCCATGATCGAGGTGACGTACAAACCCATGAACAGCGAGACGTTGTCGCTGAAGCGCGACTTGATCAGTGCCGGCATCACCGCTTGGATAAGGGCAATCCCGACCCCGGCCAGCACCGCGCTGAGGATCAATTCAAGGGTGCTGTCGAGGTACAACCGCGAGACCGTGGCCACGCCGATGATCAACAACGACACGACGATGGTGCGGTGTTCGCCGAAGCGTTGGGCGACACGCATGCCGAGGAACATTGCCAGGCCCATCGCCATGACCGGCAGCATGGTCAGCAGCGACGCGGTACTGAAACTCAGCGGGATATCCCCGCGAATCGCCGACAGCAAGGGGCCGACAGCGGCCATGGACGGACGCAGGTTCAGTGCGACCAGAATGATGCTGGCTATTAACCAGAATGCGGGACGAGTAGTTGCGCGAACGTTTTCCATGAGCGGACCTTAAAGAGCTAGGACTCGATTAGGCGCGAGGGGTAGGGCAGCGGCAAACTAGAAAGTCTGGGGCGATATCTAGAAATTAAATAAACCGGTGTGCACCTGTAGGAGCAAGGCTTGCCCGCGATGGCGATTTCACGTTTTGCGCAACCTGTGGCGAGGGGGCTTGCTTGTGGCGAGGGGGCTTGCCCCCGTTGGGTTGCGAAGCGCCCCCAAAAACGGTCGATGCATTTTTCCAATCAGGCAGCACCGTATCATTTACGACTGCTTCGCCGCCGAACGGGGGCAAGCCCCCTCGCCACAGGGATTGGTGGCGACCCTGCGAGTATGTTTAGCCAACCCACAACCAAACTTCTTCAAATCACGATTTAACCTCCCATCCACCCGTGTGACGCTGCGGCACATCTGTTTTCTGCGGTTTTCTCTATGGACGGTTGGCCAATCGCACTCCACCACCAGGCATCCAGCGGCGCTTGTGCGTCCAGCCTCGGTCGTCGGTTCCTGCCTGCCACCGCGCCAAACCTCTCAGCACTTCCGTCCGAACTGGCCTTCTGGGCGCTGTGGCATTGTCGTCATGCGCGCCCACCGGATTCCTGCGTTTCCCGTTGAATGTTCCTACAGGTCCCGGGCAATGCATCGGGATCAAATCGGCAGCGCCTGCGCGTTTGCCTGACACGGAAAAACGAGAATTCCCATGAGTAGTGCCATGACCGCCTTCGCCACGCAGCAAGAAGCCCTGACCTTTCTGGAACAGCACCCGGATATCGAGATGTTCGAGCTGTTCATCCTCGACAACAACGGCGTGCCACGCGGCAAGTTGCTGCATCGTGATGAACTGTTGGCGGTGTACGAAAGCGGCCGGCCACTGCCCAGCACCATTCTGGGCCTGACCATCAATGGCGATGACGTGGAAAACTCCGGGCTGGTGTGGGACGTCGGTGATATCGACTGCCGCGCCTATCCGGTCAGCGGCAGTTTGCAGCGCATGCCGTGGCGGCTGATTCCAACCGCGGCGGTGCAAGTCAGCATGCATCCCAAGGAAGGGCTACCGGCGACCATTGCCGACCCACGGCACTTGCTGGCAAAGGTTATCGAGGGCTTGCAGGCCGACGGCTATTACCCGGTGATGGCGGCGGAGCTGGAGTTTTATCTGCTGGATCAACAGCGCGATAGCAATGGTCGGCCGCAACCGGCGCGGGACGTTGATGGTGGGCGACCACGGGCCACCCAGGTTTATGGTTTACGCGAACTGGAGCAGATCGAACCGTTCTTGGCCGACCTCTACAGCGCCTGCAAACTCCAGGGCATTCCGGCGCGCACGGCGATTTCCGAATATGCGCCGGGCCAGGTCGAAATCACCCTCGAACATCGCACCGACGCCTTGCAGGCGATGGACGAAGCGGTGCGTTACAAACGGCTGGTCAAAGGTGTGGCCCACAAGCACGGGATGGCCGCTTGCTTCATGGCCAAACCCTTCGATGACCTGGCCGGCACCGGGATGCACATGCACGTCAGCCTGGCCGACAAGGACGGCAACAACCTGTTCGCCAGCGCAGCGCCCGACGGCACGCCGCTGCTCAGGCATGCAGTGGGCGGGATGCTCAGTACGTTGCTCGATTCGCTGCTGTTGTTCTGCCCGAACGCCAACTCCTATCGCCGTTTCCAGACCAACAGCTATGCGCCACTGGCCGCCACCTGGGGGGTGGACAACCGCACCGTGAGCCTGCGGGTGCCGGGCGGGCCGGCGTTCTCCCGGCATATCGAACACCGCATCTGCGGCGCCGACGCCAACCCTTACCTGGCAGCGGCCGCGATCCTGGCCGGTATTCACCGTGGCATTCGCGAGCAACTCGACCCCGGTGCTCCGGTGGAAGGCAACGGTTATGCCCAGGCCACCGAACTGCTACCCACCGACTGGTTGACCACATTACGGGCGCTGGAAGGCTCGAGTTGGGCGCGGGATGCGTTCGGTACCGAGTTTTTGGGGGTGTACCTGGCGGTGAAACGCGCCGAGTATCGCCAATTTATGGGGGAGGTCGGGGAGCAGGACTGGCGCTGGTACCTGAATCAGGCCTGAGCATTTTGCAAATAATTTGAAAGATTTGCCCTAATACCTGAAGCCAACTATTCGTTGGCTTCTTTTTCACGAAAAATTGATGGTCGGCTGATTAAAGTTTGCGTTGTCGCGGAAAATGAAATTTTCACAATTACCGGCGACGCTTCTTTTCAGGAACAATCGACCTGCATGTTGAAATTAAAAGCCGTGCGCCCCGAGTGGGTGACACTGATTGCCAGTGCCTTTTTACTGGCCGGGTTCAATCTGGTCCTGTGGCAGCACCTCTTCGAAATCACCGCTTCCGACGCCAAAGGCATCGCCATGCGCGTGGCATTTGGCGTCATGGTGTTCGGCGCCTTCAACATCGTCCTGACCGTGCTGGCGTTCCGCCCCGTATTAAAACCGCTGCTGACGTTGGTCTTCATGGTCAGTGCCGGCGTGGCTTACTTTATGAGTCAATATGGCGTGCTGATCGATGCCGGCATGTTTCGTAACTTTGCCGAAACCAATGCCACGGAAGTTCGCGACTTACTGTCGATAAAGTTGTTTGTCTATATTGTCCTGCTCGGTGTTCTGCCTTCGTGGTTATTGTGGAAAACACCGGTCAATTATCGCGCCTGGCACCGTGAGCTATTAAGTAAAGCCCTGGTGAGTGTCGTCTCTGTCGCGGTGATCGGTGGCGTGGCGCTGATGAATTATCAAGGCCTGTCGTCTCTGTTTCGCAATCACCATGAATTGCATTTGATGGTGGTGCCGAGCAACTACATCGGCGCCTCGGTCGGTTATCTGCGTGAGCAGGTGGTGTCCTCGCAACAACCCTTTGTCAAAATTGGCGAAGACGCCCGTAAAGACCAGGCCTGGCAGTCCCATGAGCGCAAATCCCTGACGGTGCTGGTGGTCGGCGAAAGTGCCCGGGCCGAGAACTTCGGCATCCTCGGCTACAACCGCGACACCACACCCAAACTGAGTAAAGAAACCGGGCTGATCGCTTTCACCGACGTGCATTCCTGCGGCACGGAAACTGCGGTATCGGTGCCTTGCATGTTCTCCAACATGGGCCGCAAGGATTACAACGCCAGCAAGGCAAAGAACGAAGAAGGTTTGCTGGACGTGCTCAAGCGGGCCGGTCTGGACGTGATCTGGCGCGACAATCAATCGGGCTGCAAAGGCACGTGCGATCGGGTCACCATCGAGGATGTCAGCAATCTGAAAGACCCGGTGTTGTGCTCCAGCAGCGAGTGCCGCGATGAAATTCTCCTGCAAGGTTTGCAGCACTTCATCGACACCCTCGACAAAGACACCGTGCTGGTCCTGCACCAGATGGGCAGCCACGGCCCGGAATACTTCAAGCGTTATCCCAAAGAATACGAACACTTCACACCCGTGTGTGAAAGCAATGCGCTGAACAATTGCAGCCGCGACAGTATCGTCAATGGTTACGACAACACCCTGGTGTATACCGACCACGTGCTGTCGACCCTGATCGATCTGTTGCGCAGCAACCAGGACAAAGTGGATACCGCGATGCTCTACCTGTCCGACCACGGAGAGTCCCTGGGCGAGTACAACCTGTTCCTCCATGGCACGCCTTACATGATGGCGCCGGAACAACAAAAGCATGTGGCAATGCTGGCGTGGTTTTCCGACAGTTATCAAAAGTCGTTCTCGGTAGACGCCCATTGCCTGCAACAAAGTCGCGACAAACCCTTGAGCCAGGACAACCTGTTCCATTCGATGCTCGGTCTGCTGGAAGTCGACAGCAAGGTCTACGACCCGAGTCTGGACATGTTCGCCGGCTGCCGGGGGCCTGTAGGCGACGGCGTGCTGGCTAAAAAGTGAGTGCTTCGACTTATTTTTCACGGGCCGACCGCTAATCTGCGGTCGGTAGATCTTCCAACAAGAGCCCCTACACATGTCTTCGCTGCCCCCATCCGCCATCGAGCTTGAGTTCGCCCGGCGCTACGACCAGGAACACGCTCGCGTCTGTTTGCAGCCGCAACCGCGTGGCATGGCGGGCCGCCTGGCGTTTCGGCGCGAAGAGCAGTTGGTGCGCAACGCGCTCAAGGCCGCCGGCGAGCCGGGTCTGATCCTCGACGTGGCCTGCGGGGCCGGGCGTTTCTGGCCGGTGCTGGCCGAACATGGGAATCGGGTGATCCTTGCATCAGACCCGTCCCAGGACATGCTTGATCATGCCCGTACCCATCACCCGAAGCCGTTGCTCAAGCGGATCAAGACCTTTCAGAGCTCGGCGTTCACCATTGGTTTGTCGGTGAACGCGGTGGATTGCATTATTTGCATGCAACTGTTTCAGCATCTTTCTCGTCCCGAGCACCGGTTGGCCATGCTCGGGGAGTTCCACCGCGTCAGTCGTGACACAGTGATTGTCGCGGTTCAGCTTGAAAGCCGCCTCCGGCGCCAGCCCGCTGCTGCCGAAGGCGTTCAAGCGCAAACGCTGGTGAACAAGGCCGAGGTCGAAGCCGAGTTCAGGCAAGCGGGTTTCAGCCTGCTCAGTCACCAGGACTTCTTTCCCGGTTGCTCGCGGATGCGGGTCTACGTGCTGCGTAAGACCGGTTAGTCTCCCTTCGTCAGACATTTCTTGCCTTCCGGCAGGCATTTTCGCTAAAGCTCTTGTTCAGTGCATGCGCGGAAATCGTCAGGGGCGATATATACTGCGCGCCATTCTTCAAGGGAGAGCCGTGTGGCCATCGATATTCACTGGATTCGCGACAACGATAGCCTCGGTCAGTTTTGCGCCGAGTGGCAGCAGTTGCCATTCGTTGCCCTCGACACCGAATTCATGCGGGTCGACACCTTTTATCCGATTGCCGGCCTGCTGCAGATCGGCGATGGCGTACGCGCTTACCTGATTGACCCGCTGACCATCGACAACTGGCAACCCTTGGCCGCGTTGCTGGAAAACCCGGCCGTGGTGAAAGTCGTTCACGCGTGCAGCGAAGACCTCGAAGTTCTGTTGCGCCTGACCGGCAGCCTGCCGGCGCCGCTGTTCGACACTCAATTGGCCGCCGCCTATCTGAACCTGGGTTTCTCCATGGGTTACTCGCGGCTGGTACAGGAAGTGCTCGGCATCGACCTGCCGAAGGGCGAGACCCGTTCCGACTGGCTGCAACGTCCGCTGTCCGACACCCAGATCAGCTACGCCGCCGAAGATGCCCTGCACCTGGCGGAAGTTTTCGTACGCCTGCAACCGAAGTTGTCTGAAGACAAATACAACTGGGTCTTGGAGGATGGCGCCGAACTGGTGGCTAACCTGCGCCGTGAGGTCGATCCGTACGAGGTTTACCGCGAAGCCAAGCTGGCCTGGAAGCTGTCCCGCGCCCAACTCGTGGTGTTGCGTGAACTCTGCGCCTGGCGTGAGCACGAAGCCCGCGCTCGCGATCTGCCGCGTAACCGCATCGTCCGTGAGCACTCTTTGTGGCCGCTGGCGCGGACTCAACCGGACAACCTCGGCGCGTTGGCGAAAATCGAAGACATGCACCCGCGTACCGTGCGTCAGGACGGCGAATTTCTGCTTGATCTGATCAAGCGCTCTGGCAGTGTGTCGCCAGATCAATGGCCGCCCGCCGTGCCGGAGCCATTGCCGGTGGACGCCGCCGTGCTGGTCAAGCAACTGCGCGCCATCGGCCAGGCCGAAGCCGAGCGCTTGAACATTGCACCAGAGTTGATGCTACGCAAGAAAACCCTGGAAGCCTTGCTCAAGAGCGGCTACCCCAACGGTCCTTACCAATTGCCTGATTCGCTGCGTGGCTGGCGCCGCGAATTGATGGGCCAGGCGCTGCTCGACAGCCTGGCCACCGCCGGAGAACAGCCTTGAAACGTATTTGCTCCATCTATCGAAGCCTGAAGAAAAACGAGATGTACCTCTACGTGCTCAAAAGCGATGCACTGGAGCGCGTCCCGGAATCGCTGATGGCGGCGTTCGGCAAGCCACATCACGCCTTCGACCTGGTGCTGACCCCCGAGCGCAAACTGTCGCGCGAGGACATCACCGTGGTCCTGGAAAACCTCGAAAAGCAGGGCTACCACCTGCAAATGCCACCGGCCGAGGACGAGTACATCGAGCACTTGCCCGAAGAATTGCTGCGCCGCAACGACCCGATGTGATTGGCAGACAGGCTCTGTTCAGAGCCTGTGTGAAAAACTGGAATAATTTTGACGATGGCCGCGACCGATGGAGCGATACTCCGTCCGCGGCTGTCTGCCCTGTTTTTGAAAGGTTTGAACCATGCGCGTTCTGATTGCTGAACACGATCACCCTGTGTACGCCCAACTGTTGCGTCAGGCCGTGCCTGAACTGGAAGTGCTGACCAGCGGCGACTCCGCCGAACTGGCGCGCCAAGCGGCTGACTGCCCGATCTGGCTCGGCCAGCCGGACTTGCTGGCTACCCTGCTGCGTCAGGGCCACCAGCCACAATGGCTGCAATCGACCTGGGCCGGCATCACGCCGCTGCTGGCCGACGGCTTGCCACGCCACTATCGCCTGACCCGGGCGGTGGGGATTTTCGGCCAGGTCATGGCTGAATACGTCCTGACTTACATGCTTGGCCACGAACGCGAAGTGCTGGCGCGACTGGTCAGCCAGGTCGAGCGCAAGTGGGACAATCGCCTGGGCCAGAGCCTGGCAGGGCGCAAGGTGTTGATCGTCGGCACTGGCGACATCGGCCAGACCGTGGCGAAATTCCTCGTGCCGTTTGGCGTCGAGTTGTATGGCATCGCCAGCGAAGCCCGCGAGCAGGTACCGTTTGTTGAAGTCGGCGCGCTGAGCGACTTGCCGCGGCTGGTCGGCGAAGTGGATTACGTGATCAATCTGCTGCCCAACACGCCGAACACCCACGACCTGTACGACGCGGCGCTGTTCAAGCAATTCAAACCGACCGGCGTGTTCATCAACGTCGGGCGCGGTGTGGCGGTGGTTGATGCGGACTTGGTCGAAGCCTTGAAAGAAGGGCATCTGGCGGGCGCGGTGATCGACGTCTGCCGTCAGGAACCGTTGCCGCAACGGCATCCGTTCTGGACCGCCTGGGGCCTGTTGCTGACCGGCCACAGCTCGGCACCGACCTCGCCATCGATGATGGTCACCCTGTTCGTCGAAAACCTGCGGGCGTATGAGGCGGGCGAAGCATTGCGCGGCGAAGTGGACTTCAATCGCGGGTATTGAGGCGCGACCAAAAAGATCGCAGCCTTCGGCAGCTCCTACAGGGTTATGTGTACACCTGTAGGAGCTGCCGAAGGCTGCGATCTTTTGCTTTTAGAGGGTGAAGTCGCCTTCAGCAGCGAGCTCGCTCAACGGACGACGCGGGCTCGGTTCTTCGCGCGATTGCAGGTAATCCGCCAGCGTCGCTTTATCTCCCAGCTTGCCCACTGCCACTGCTGCGTGCAGGGCGTAGCCCTCGTGGATGTTCAGTTCTTTGCGGGTCAGGTCCTGGTCGAAACCGGCCATGCCGTGGGTGTGCCAGCCGCTGATGCTCGCTTGCAGCGCCAGGTGGCCCCAGGCCGAACCGGTGTCGAAGGTGTGCCACAGCGCCGGGGTTTCTTCGGTGGCACCGGGCGCCGTGAAGGTGGTTTTCGAGATCACGATCACCAGCGCCGAGGCGTGTTGCGCCCAGCCGCGGTTGAACTCGTTCAGCAGGCCCAGGAAACGCTCCCAGTTCGGCGTGTCGCGGCGCGCGTAGAGAAACCGCCAAGGCTGCGAGTTGTAGGCCGACGGCGCCCAGCGCGCGGCTTCGAAGAAGCTCAGCAGGGTTTCTTCCGGGATGCTTTCGCCGGTAAAGGCCCGTGGCGACCAACGATTGGTGAACTGTGGGTGAATGGCATGATCGGCAACGCGTGGATTGGCACTCATTCAGAGATTCCTTACTACGTTTGGACAGGGAGTCAAATAAAAACCAGCGGCCGCAGTTGAGCTGAGCGATAAGGTTTTCTTGAGCCGTGGCAGTTCACCGGAATGCAACGCGGTTGCGCGTTAATGGCCTTCAGGTTTGGCTCGTTGCGACTGGCAAAGCTACTCGGCGGCGCAAAAACTGACAAGTGAAGTTCTACCGACAGTCGCCAGCGCTTGGCCCGCGAGGCCTTGGGCACTAGACTGGCGGCCTTTTCACCACCTGATGTTGATGCTCGAGCCATGGCCGCCAAAGTCGAACCGTTCTGGATACGCAAAACCCTCGATCAACTCGATCCAGAGGAATGGGAATCGCTGTGCGACGGCTGTGGTCTGTGCTGCCTGCAAAAGCTCGAGGATGAAGACGACAACAGCGTCTACTACACGCGCATCGCCTGCAAACTGCTGGACCTGAAAACCTGTCAGTGCACTGACTACCCGAACCGTCGGGACTTTGTGCCGGACTGCATTCAGCTCACGCCGGGCAAGGCCGAAGAGTTCCAGTGGCTGCCGCCGACCTGCGGTTATCGACTGGTCAGCGAAGGCAAGGACCTGCCGCTGTGGCATCACCTGGTGTGCGGCGACCGCGATGCGGTGCACCACGAACGTATTTCCCAGTCCGGGCGCATGCTCGCCGAAGGCAGCGTGGCCGAAGACGATTGGGAAGACCATCTGATTTTCCGCGCCGGCTGAATGCCGACTGCTTTTGTGGCGAGGGAGCTTGTCGGATCGCCGCACCGTCCCGCTTGAGTGCGCAGCACTCACAATGTCGTCAATGATTACTAGAACTTTGCCACAAGGAGTGTGTATGGCTGTGGGATTGCGGCTGGCGTTGGCCGTTGGGGCGTTGGCCCTGAGTTCGTCGGTGTGGGCGGCGAAAAAGGTCGATCTGGATTACCACGTGCGTCTGTTGCCGCAAAGCGACCAGGCCGAAGTGCGCCTGACCCTGGCGCAGGGCTCGGCGGTGCGCAGCCTGGACTTTGATCTGGGCGACGGCAGCGACTACAGCGATTTCAAGGCCGATGGCCAATGGCAGCTCACGCCGGGCAAAGCGGCCCGTGGTGTCTGGCGCCCGGCCGCCGACAAGGCCAGCCTGACCTACCGCGTGCGCATCAGCCATGGACGCAAGAACGGCAGTTTTGACACGCGCATGACGCCAAACTGGGCGTTGTTGCGTGGCGACGATCTGGTGCCGGCGGCCAAGCTCGATCAACAGGACGGCACCGAGCTGGTGTCGCGCCTTGAGTTCGAATTACCCACCGGTTGGAAAAGCGTCGAAACCGCCTGGCCGCGCATCGGCAAGAATAAATTCCGGGTCAACAATGCTTCCCGACTGTTCGACCGGCCGACGGGCTGGATGCTCGCCGGCCACCTCGGCAGCCGCCGCACGCGGCTGGGCGAAACCGAGGTCACCGTCGCCTCGCCGCTGGGGCAGGGCATGCATCGCATGGATGTGCTGACACTGCTGACCTTTGTCTGGCCGCAAGCACAAGCGGTGTTCCCGCGTCACCCGAGCAAGTTGCTGATCGTCGGCGCCAGTGACCCGATGTGGCGTGGCGGTCTGGCGGCGCGGGAGTCGATCTACCTCAACAGCCGAATGCCGCTGGTCAGCGAAAGCGGCAGCAGTGCGCTGGTGCGGGAGCTGGTCCAAGTGTTCGGGCGAATCAATGACCGTGAGCGCAGCGACTGGATCAGTGAAGGGTTTGCCGAGTTCTACGCCATCGAACTGGTGCGCCGTGCCGGCGGCATGAGTGATGAACGGTACGAGAGCTTGCAGAAAAAGTTGGCCAAGGACAGCCAGCAGGTCACGACCTTGCGCGGCGAGAAGCTCAGCCCGGCGCAGGTGTCAAAAACGGTGATTTTGCTGGGGGAACTGGATCGCGAGATTCGCCTGAAGACCCGCAACAAACGCTCGCTCGATGATGTGTTGCGTGGGGCGATGCATCTGGGGAGTGTTGATACCAAGGAATTTGTTCAGCTTGCCGAGAGCGTCATTGGTGAGTCTTCCAAGGTGCTCGATACGGAGTTGCTTCAGTAACACCGCCATCGCGAGCAGGCTCGCTTCCACATTAGACCGCGGCCGTCTGGACAACGCGGTCAACTGTGGGAGCGAGCTTGCTCGCGATGAGGCCATAAGCCTCACCGCAATATCGGATCAGCCACCGGCTTTGGGCGAATTCAAAGAATCATTGCCGGTCACGGTCGCGGTGTTGGTCGCCGCCTCGGCATTCGCCTTCAACTGGCTCAACTCTTCCCCCGCCCGCTGAATCTTCGCCCGCACGTTGTTCATGTCCTGACGGCTTTTTTCCAGCAGGCTTTTCACCGAGCTGTGCCCGGTGATGCCACGGGCCAACGCCACGCCGCCAATCGCCACTTGAATCAAACCGAACACGCCGCCGCGACGCAGGCCCTTGCCGACCATTACCACGCCGCCGGCCAGGGAGCCGATGCGTTCCCAGCCCTCGACGTTCTGGTCAGGGGGGGTCTGGAATGGCGTGGATTGAATGCGCTCTACGCGTTTGAGTTCGCTCATGATCTGTCTCCAGGCAGTAATGGATAGTTAAGCTGACTGCCGGGGCGGGCAGCTTGTTCCATCAGATGTGCGGTGAATCAGCGGAATTTCGGACCGGAGCGAGTGTTCAGGCCCTTGGCCATGCGGTCGTAGAGCACGACGTTGACCGTGGCCGCGAGGTTCATGCAACCGGTGGTCGGGATGTAGATCACGTCTTCACACCAGTCACGGATGTCTTGATCCAGTGAGCCGTCTTCCGGGCCGAAAATGTAGAGGGCACGGTCCGGGTGGGTGTATTCCGGCAGCGAACGAGCGCCTTCCACCAGTTCCACGGCAACTGGTGTGCAGCCCAGCGGCAGGATCTTTTTCAGGTCATCGATGCCGATCAGCGGAATGTCGTAGTGCACACGCTTGGTGTCGGTGACGAAGTCGGCGGCGCGTTCATAGCGCTTGCCGGTGTAGAACACCGAAGCCGCGCCATAACAGCCAGCGGCGCGCATCACCGAACCGACGTTCTCCGGTGACTTGGGGTTATACAAACCAATGCAGCTGTACCGTTTATCTGCCACGAGCGGGGTGCCTTCGGGGAAAAAGCGCGATTATACGGGGATTGGACGGGAGCGGTCAGTTTCGGGATTGGCGGTGCCTGGGCAACCGCCATCGCGAGCAAGCTCGCTCCCACATGGGTTCAGCGTCAGGCGCAATTTTTGTGAACGACTCAAGTCCCCTGTCGGAGCGAGCTTGCTCGCGATGGGGCCCACGCAGACAACCTCAATGTCAGTCAGCTACCGCTATTCCAACCCCCACCCAACGCCACAACCAACCCGACACTCGCCTGCAACTGCCGTGTCTGCAACGTCTGCAACCGCCGCTGGGCCTGAAGCGCCGAGGTTTGTGCGGTCACTACATCCAGATAATTCACCGCCCCGGCTTCATAGCTGTTCATTGCCAGGGCCTGAGTTTGTTGCGCCGCATTGACGGCCGCCTGTTCATCCTCCGCCTCCCGTTGCAGATCGCGCAGTTGCGCAAGGTTGTCTTCGACTTCACGCACCGCCCGCAGCACCTGGCTGCGGTAATGGGCGGCGGCTTCTTCGAATTCGGCCTTGGCCTGGCGTTCGTTGGCGTCGAGGCGACCGCCGTCGAAGATCGGCAGATTGACCAACGGTCCCAGCGCCCAATAGCGATTACCGGCGGCCAACAGATTGCCGCTGCCGGCGGTTTGCCCGCCGAGCAGGCCGGTCAGGCTGAAGTCCGGGTACCACGCGGCGCGGGCGACGCCGATGTTGGCGTTGGCGGCAAATACCCGGCGTTCGGCGGCCGAGATGTCCGGGCGGCGTTGCAGCAGGGTGCTGGGCAATGCGCCGGGGACCGACGGTAAACCCAGCGCCTGGTTGCTCGCACTCAGTTGGAAAACACTGGCCGGTTGGCCGACCAGTTCCCCAATCGCATGTTCCGCCAGATCCCGCTGCGCCCGCACATCGTCCAGTTGCGCCCGTGCCTCGGCCAGTTGGCTTTGCGCGCGGGTCAGGTCCAGTTCCGAGGCGATGGCGCCTTCATAGCGGTCGCGGGTCAGTTGCAGTGCCTGGGTGTAATCATCCAGAGAACTGGCGAGAATCGTCTGCTGGGCATCCAGGCCGTTAAGCTGGATGTACAGCGTTGCCAGTTGCTGTTGCAGGCTCAACCGGGCCGCTGCCAAATCGTCCGCAGAGGCTTGGGCCTGGGCATCTCCTGCGGCCACCTGATTACGAATCTTGCCCCACAGATCAGGGTCGAAGTTCAGCGCAAAACCGGCGGTATTGCTGTTGTACACCGAAGGCTGATTGCTGCCGCGCAACGGCTTGTCTTCCGACTGACGCTGGCGCAACGGCTGCGCGCTGGCGGTGATTTGCGGGAATAGCCCGGCATGCAATTGACCGGCATAAGCCTGCGCCGCATCAAAGTGCGCGAGGGCCGCCGCCAGGTCCGGGTTGGCCTTGAGCAATTGCTGTTGCAGGTCGTTCAGGCGCGAGTCCTGATACAGCGTCCACCATTGCGTCGACAGCTGCTGCGCCGGGTCCGCCAAATGCCAGGGCCCATCGCTTGTCTGCTCGCGATACTGCGCAGGCAAGTCGATGGCTGGCGCCTTGTACACCGGCGCCATGGAACACCCTTGCAGGGCCAGCGCCATCACCAGCAGCTCAAGCCTTGGGCGCATGGGCACCTCCGGCGTCGGCCAGTTGCACGGCATCGCCTTCGCGCAGGGCATCCGGTGGGTTGTCGACCACACGGTCCGCAGGCTTCAAACCCTGATCGATGACCAGACGCTCGCCCAGATCCAGACCGATATGAATATCGCGCAAGTGCACGTGATTATCCGGGTCAAGCACTGCCACCTGAGTGCCCTGAGCGCGGAAGATCAGCGAGCTGGCGGGAATGCTCACGCCATGTGTATCGGCCGGAATCTGCAACGTCGCCTCCGCATAGTCGCCGGGCAACAAGGCACCGTCCGGGTTATCGGCGACAAACTGCGCAAGCAAGGTCCCTGAGCGTCGGTCGACGGCCGTAGAGTCACCAATCAGCCGGGCTGTGAAATGCTGTCCAGGGTGCTCCGGCACGATCAGTTCGGCCTGCATGCCGGGGCGAATCACGCTGGCGTAATTCTGCGGCACCGGTACGTACAGGCGCAGCTGATGAGTGTCGGCGATGTCGAACAGTTCGGGATCGCTGTCGCTGTCAGCCTTGATCAACTGGCCGATGTCGGTGTTGCGCGCGGTGATGGTCCCGGCGAACGGCGCGCGAATGGTCTTGTAGTCTTCCAGCGCCGAGAGCCGCGCGTAATCGGCGGCCGCCGCTTGGGCGTTAGCCTTGGCAGCGGCGGCGTTGGACAGTTTTTCATCGGCTTCCTGGCGCGACACCGAATGCGTCGCCAACAGGTTCTGCCAACGGGTCGCGGTGGTCTCGGCGAGGCGTGCGTTGGCCTGTTCCTGAATCAACCGGGCGTGGGTTTGCGCGACTTGTTGATCAAGGTCCGGACTGTCGATTTCCCCGAGAATTTGCCCGGCCTTCACTTGAGTGCCAATGTCGGTTTTCCAGTCCTTGAGGTAGCCGCTGACCCGCGCATGGATCGGCGCCTTGCTCCACGCCTCCAGGTGCGCCGGCAAGCGCAGGCTGTCGCCGTGCACGTTCTGTTGCGGCTGGAACACACTGACCAATGGCATGGCGGCGGTTTCAGTCCAGGCCGCCACGGCTTTTTCATGGCGAGTACGGGCGGCCAGACCGTTGGCCACCAGCAACGCGGCCAGGGTCAGGCCGCCGACCCCCACCCACATCAGGCGTTTGCGCGACGGTTTTTGATCAGGCGACATGAGAGCTTTCTCCATCAAGTTTTTCTTCCGCTAGAGCGCGAGATTGGCGTCCGTGGACCAGGCTGAACACCACCGGGACGAACAGCAGAGTGGCGGTGGTGGCGAGGATCAGGCCGCCGATCACAGCACGGCCCAACGGCGCGTTCTGTTCTTCGGACAAGGCCAGCGGCAACATGCCGATGATCATCGCCAGGGCGGTCATGCACACCGGGCGGAAACGTGTGTAGCCGCCTTCGAGCGCAGCCTTCAGGGCATCGCCGTGTTCCGCCAGGCGTTCACGGCAGAAACTCACCACCAGAATCGAGTTGGCCGTGGCCACGCCCATGCAGAGGATGGCCCCGGTCAGGGCCGGCACCGACAGTGAGGTGCCACTGAGAAACAGCATCCAGACAATCCCGGCAAGCGCGGCGGGCAGGGCGGTGATGATTACGAACGGATCGACCCAGGACTGGAAGTTGACCACGATCAGCAGGTAGATCAGCACCACCGCACCGAGCAGGCCGAAGCTCAAACCGCTGAAGGCTTCGTGCAACGCGTCGATCTGCCCGTGCAGGCTGATCACCGCGCCTTTGGGCCGCATCGAGGCGGTGTCATCGAGGACTTTTTGAATGTCCTTGGCCACGCCGCCGAGGTCGCGACCCTGCACGTTGGCGTACAAATCCAGGGTCGGCATGATGTTGTAGTGGCTGACCACCGCCGGGCTCTGGACTCGGGAAATACTCGCCAGACCACCAAGGATCTGCGATTGCCCGTCGCTACCGGTGACCGGCAAAGCTTCCAGCGACGGCAGGCTGTCGAGGCGATATTGCGGCGTGGCCGCGACCACGCCGTAAGACACGCCGTTGGCCGGGTTGAGCCAGAAGGTCGGTGCGGTTTGCGAACTACCGGCCAGGGACGCGACCATACTGTTAGTCACGTCACGCTCGGTGATGCCCAGGCCATTGGCCCGTAGACGATCGACGTTGACCTGCAGCGACGGATAACCGGTGGACTGCTGGATTCGCAGGTCGGCAATCCCGGCCACGTGTTGCAGGCGTCGTTCCAGCTCGACGGCGTAGGCGCGGTTTTCATCGCCATTGGGCCCGGAAATTTTCACGTCCAGCGGTGCCGGTGCGCCGAAGTTGAGGATCTGGCTGCTGATGTCCGCTGGAAGAAAGGCAAAGTGGCTGCCAGGAAAACTTTCCGGCAAGGCTTCGCGCAAGCGTTTCACGTAATCGGCGGTGGGGCTGTGGTCGGCTTTGAGGCTGACTTGAATGTCACCGTCCTGTGGGCCGATGGTGCCGCTGTTGCTGTACGCCATGTCGATGCCGCTCAGCGGGATGCCGATGTTGTCGACGATGGTGTCCAGTTGTTCGGCCGGAATGATCTCGCGAATTCGTGCTTCGATACGGTCGAACGCCACCGCGCTTTCCTCGATCCGCGTGCCGAGCGGCAAGCGCACATGCAGCGACAATGCGCCGGCGTCGGTGGCCGGGAAAAAGTCCTGGCCGAGGCTCGGCAGCAGTGCAAACGACGCCAGCACACAGGCAAGGAAGCCCAGCAGGAAGCGCTTGCGGTATTCCAGCGCCAGCTCCAGCAGGCCGAAGTAGCGATCCCGCAGGTTGGAGAAATGCCGTTCGAAACCCTGCTGGAAATTCAGCACCCGTTGCAGCAACGGATGGTGCGTTTTGCGGTGCTGCTCGCCCTCGTGATGGTTGATGAATTCATCTTCCGGGTGATGCCCCGGACCTTGCTCGGGCACGTGGGGTTTGAGCAGAAACATCGCCAGGGTCGGCACCAGTGTCCGCGACAGGATGAAGGAGCTGGCCATGGCGAAGATCACCGCCAGCGCCATCGGCCGGAACAGGTAACCGGCGATACCCTGCAACAGGAACATCGGCACGAACACGATGCAGATGCACAGCAGTGAGACGAAGGCCGGGCCGACGATCTGTTTCGCGCCGTCAAGGATCGCGGTGTTCACCGCTTTGCCTTGCTCCAGGTGCCAGTTGATGTTCTCGATGGTCACCGTCGCATCGTCCACCAGAATCCCCACCGCCAACGCCAGCCCGCCGAGGGTCATGACGTTCAGGGTCTGGCCGCTGGCGGCGAGCAGGGCGATGGCCGACAACACGGCCAACGGAATCGAGGCGGCGATGATCAGGGTCGAACGCCAGCTGCCGAGGAACAGCAGGATCATCGCGCTGGTCAGCAACGCGGCGATGATGCCTTCCTTGGCCACACTGCCGACCGACTGTTTGACGAACACCGAAGCGTCGCCCAGCAGCGAAGTCTTCAGCGACGGCGGCAAGGTTTCATTGATGCGCGGCAGCATCTGGCGAATGCCGTCGATGATCGACAGCGTGGAGATATTGCCGTTCTTCAACGCCGGCATCAGCACCGCGCGGCGACCGTCGACCCGCACGATATTGGTCTGCGGCGGCGAGCCGTCACGCACGTGGGCGACCTGGCCGATAGTGATCAACGCGCCGTCGACGGTTTTGATCGGCAGGTCGTTGAGCTCGTCGATGGCTTTCGGGCTGTTGTTCAACAGCACCGTGTATTCGTTGGGTCCGAGTTTGGCGGTACCCACTGGAATGATCTGGTTTTGCGCCGCCAACGCATTGCCCACGTCTTGGGCCGACAGGCCTTTGGCAGCCAGCGCTTGCGGGTCGAGGTCGAGGGTGATCTGGCGCTGCTTGCCGCCCATTGGCGTCGGGATCGCCAGGCCCGGTACCGAGGTCAACGGCAGGCGGATGTTGTTCTGCACCAGGTCGCGGATCTTCGCTTCCGACAGCGTCGGGCTGGAAAACGCCATTTGCAGAATCGGCACGGTCGAGGCGCTGTAGTTGAGGATCAGCGGCGGGGTGATGCCAGGCGGCATCTGTTTCAGCACAGTCTGCGACACCGCCGTGACCTGGGCGTTGGCGGTACGAATGTCGACGCCCGGCTGGAAGAAAATCTTGACGATGCCCATGCCCGGAAGCGATTGCGACTCGATGTGTTCGATGTCGTTGACCGTGGTGCTCAGCGAACGCTCATAGGTGTAGATCACCCGCCCGGCCATGTCTTGCGGCGCGAGGCCGTTGTACTGCCAAACCACTGCGATCACTGGAATGCCGATGTCGGGAAACACATCGGTGGGTGTGCGCAGGGCCGCCATGGGCCCAATGATGCAGATGAAAATTGCCAGCACGATAAACGTGTAGGGCTTGAGCAGTGCAGTCTTTACCAGCCCGAGCATGCCGTAAACCTCCGAGGTCTTGAATTGCAATTCTCGGCAGTCTTGCGCTTGCTACTTAAAGATTTGCCTTCCGCGGGATGAAGAAATTTTTAACGATTACCTGAAAATCCTTTCATGCGGATTCATTTGTCCGAACCGCTCTGGCTCGCAACTCTTCACCTCAAGCCGAGAGCCCACCGTCACACCTGACGGCGGCATCGGCGTCCACTTGCGAGGTGTTTTTTAATGACGCTTAAACCCCTGTTACTGATCCCGACCCTGAGCCTGGTATGCCTGTTGTCGGCGTGCGCCGGGCCGATGCCCAAGGCTGACCCGAGCGAAGCCTGGATCGGCATGGACCAACCGGCGAGCGCCGATTTGCTGGCGGAGCGCATCGATGGGAAGGAGGTCCATGACGCTCGTTATTTCGAGGTCAAGCCGGGCGCTCATCGTCTGGACATGACCCTGCTTAGCGGCGCGGATGGCAACTCGACAGACCTCAATTGCATGGGCCGCCTCGACTACAGCGAGTTCAAGGCCGGTGAGCACTATCAGATCAATGCCTCGAGCGAGGGGTTGAAGGCGGCCGTCAGCCTGGTGGATTCCCACGGCAATCAGGTCGCGCAGAGCCACAGCTTCAAGTGCTCGTAAGACCGCACATAACCTGTGGGAGCGAGCTTGCTCGCAATGGCGGCGGGTCAGTCAATGTTGATTTTGAATGTAATGACCCCATCGCGAGCAAGCTCGCTCCCACATGGATTTGTGGGGCTTCAAGGTTGTTTTTTTAGGTAGGAAGGTCATTGCAATGACACTTAAAAATCTGCTGTTGATTCCGGGCTTGAGCGTGGTCTGTCTGTTGTCTGCGTGTGCCGGCCCGATGCCCAAAGCCGATCCGGGCATGGCCTGGATCGGGCTGCAGGAAGAAGCGCCCAATGACCTGCTGGCCGAACGGGTGGATGGCAAGCGTATCGATGACGGGCGATTCTTTGAAGTAAGCCCTGGCGCTCATGACTTGGCGGTGACGTTGTTCGAGATCCCGAGTGGCGATTCGAATCAGCAGGATTGCGAAGGCAAGGTCCATTACACCCAGTTCAAGGCCGGCGAACACTACCAACTGGTGGAATCGAGCCTGGGCCAGGAAGTCAGCGCTCGGCTTGAGGATTCCCACGGCAAGCAAGTGGCGCAGACTGGCGACTTCCAGTGCATGCCGGGTTAAGTATCCACTGCTTGCTGGGTTAAATACCTGTGGCGAGGGAGCTTGCTCCCGCTGGACTGCGCAGCAGGCCCCTTCTTTCTGAGGAATAAGAGGGGGGCGCTTCGCACCCCAACGGGGGCAAGCCCCCTCGCCACAGGGGACCGCGTCAGTCTTTAGAGCGGTTCGGCAATCACATACCCCGAGCCGCGCATGGTGCGGATCAACGGTGTCATGCCGGACGGGTCGACTTTTTTGCGCAGCCGGCCGATGTGTACATCGATGAGGTTGGTGCCGGGGTCGAAGTGATAACCCCAGACCTCTTCGAAGATCATCATCCGCGACAGAATCTGCCCCGGATTGCGCATCATGAATTCCAGCAGTTTGTACTCGGTGGGCAGCAAGTTCAGCGGCTGATCGGCACGCGTGGCCTGGTGGCTGATCAGGTCGAGTTCCAGGTCGGCGACGTGCAGGGTGGTTTCGGTGGCCCGGACCGGACTTTTGCGCCGCAGCAGCACCTCGACGCGCGCCGCCATCTCGTCGGTGGCGAACGGCTTGGCCAGGTAATCATCGCCACCGGCACGCAGGCCGCGCACGCGTTCATCGACGTCGGAGAGGGCGCTGATCATCAGGATCGGCGTCGCCACCCCAATGGCGCGCAGCGTGGTGACAATGGCTAGGCCATCGAGCTCGGGGAGCATGCGGTCGAGGGTGATCAAGTCGTAATTGCCACTGACCGCGCTCACCAGCCCTTCGCGGCCGTTGCTCACCCAGTCCACTTCAAAACCGTGGCTTTGCAACTCGGCGACGATTTCCGTAGCCGTCACGGCATCGTCTTCGATGGTCAAAATACGGGGCATGTCGGTTTCCTGATGGAAATGGCGGATGCCCGATTTTGCCAACAAACGACGCTCGACTTGCTGATGAAAGTTTCATGTGCGTTACAAACGAAATGCGCTAAGGGTCTAGCGCTATTCATGGACTGCACAATCCCCGGTGGGAGCGGGCTTGCTCGCGAAAGCAATCGGTCAGCCGACATTGATGTTGGCTGATACACCGCTTTCGCGAGCAAGCCCGCTCCCACATGGGTTCTGCATTCTCAGGTCGAGATTGACGGCGCTTACTGCGTCGAAGGCAACATCGCGTTGATCTTGGCCATCATGGCGGCAGGTGCATCGGTGATTTTCGCGCTTTCCGGGTTTTTACTCCCGGTGCCACTGGTGTCTACGCCCGCCAGGATTTCCGCAAGATTGTTGAAGTGCCCGTCTTTTTTCTTGTCCGTGCTGGCGGAATTGCCCTTGTCGTATTTATTCAACGCATCCTGCAAGGTCTGGTGCTGGGACAACCATTCAGGCTTGGCCTTTTCCTCCGGGGTCATTTTGTCGAGGAAATTCAGCGCAGCCTTGGCGCGACCGACCGGATCATTGGCAAACGGGTCTTTCCAGTTTTTCTTTTGATCCTCGGGGCCGCTGTAGTGACCCGACGCCAACCGGGCCTGTTGTTGCATCAACGCTTTGGCCGCGACTTGCTCATCGTTCGAGAACTTGCCGCCTTCATTGGTGGCCACGGCGTTCAGCGAGCGTCGATCCAGATCGCCCATCAACGCATTCTTGTCTTCAACGCTGCCGCTGTAAGGCTTTTCGCCGGCCTTCATCTGCACGTATTTTTCATCCATGCGCTTACGGGCGTCGGCGGCCACGTCCGGGAATGTCTTGTCCTTGGAGCTGGACACCGCACCGGGTTGGGTGACGCCCAGCACCAGAGCGTCGGCATTCATGCCCTTGCGTACCGGAAAAAATGGCGCGTTGTTGGTAATCGAACCGCTGTAGTCGGTGGATTTTTTCGAGAGGCTGACCGCGTCAACTGTCTTGGCGTTTTTGGCCGCCTGCTCGGTGTCATTGGCACTGGCTTTCGCCTTGGATTCGGCAGCAGCGCTATAAGCCACCATCGCAGGACTGTTGAAGGTTGAGGTTGAGGTGACGTTCATCGGCTATCCCTGCCCAGGGTTGGCGCAGTTTTCGACGCGATGTGAGGGATCATCATCGTTTACTGCCTTGAATGTATTTATGCTGATACATGGCAAGAACAGTGCCAGCAGTGGCTGGCGGCAGCAGTAGGGCGGGTTTGTATCGGTTTGGACATGTTTATGGCGCGGCAAAAAGCGGGTTGCCTTGCCGGAAGCGGCAGATTTTTGCCGCCATGCACAAAACAAATGTGGGAGCGGGCTTGCTCGCGAAAGCGGTGGGTCAGTCAATATTAATGTCGACTGACACTCCCTCTTCGCGAGCAAGCCCGCTCCCACAGGGAAGACTTCAGTCTTCTTCTTTTTTCATCAGCCCGGCCAACGCCGCGAACGGGTTGTGCGTAGCCTTGGCGACTTTCGGCGTGCTGAGGGAGCCTTCGCTGAAGTACTGCTGGTCGGTGTAACGGGAGTGTTCGTTGTCGTGGCAATACAGGCACAACAGTTCCCAGTTCGAGCCGTCCTGCGGGTTGTTGTCGTGGTTGTGGTCGCGGTGGTGCACGGTCAGTTCGCTGAGGCGCTTGCCGGCGAACTCACGGGCGCAGCGGCCGCACACGTGCGGGTACATCTTCAGGGCCTTGTCGCGGTAACCCATTTCCTTGTCGCGCTGGTTGTCGGCGAGGATACGGTCCAGCTTCGAGGTGTTGGTCGGGGTGGACGAACTCATGGGTTCACCTTTGTAAAAAGACTAATGACGGTTATGCAGTGAGTTTAGCTCAGCCCTTGAGCTTCTCGGCAATCCAGATGGTGTGGCGCGTGCCTTTGTTGCCGTGGGCGAAGACTTGCACTTCCTCGGCCTTGAAACCGGCCTTCTTCAACTTGTCGGAAAACTGCTTGTCGGCACTGGCCGACCAGACGGCCAGCACGCCTTTGGGGCGCAGGGCTTTGGCGCAGGCGCTCAGGCCACCGGCGGAGTAGAGCCAGCTGTTGGCGCGCTGGGTCAGGCCTTCGGGGCCGTTGTCGACGTCGAGCATGATCGCATCGAAACCCTGCGGTTCGGCTTGCAGCACCTTGGCGACGTCTTCCATGCGGATCACGGTGCGCGGGTCGAGCAGCGGGTTGCCGGCCTTTTCGCCCAGCGGCCCACGATTCCACTCGACCACGCCCGGTACCAGTTCGGCGACCACCACCTCAGCGGTCTTGCCCAAATGCTTGAGGGCCGAGGCGAGAGTGAAGCCCATGCCCAGGCCACCGATCAAAACGCGTGAGTTCGGGCGGCCGGCAACCTTGCGGCACGGGATCTCGGCCAGGGCGTCTTCGGAGCCGTGCATGCGGGTGTTCATCAACTGCCCGCCGTCGCCACCCTGGATCTTGATGACGAAATCTTCACCGTATTCGAACAGGCACAGGGCACCGCCGTTTTCAGGGATAGGGGCGGTGTCGAGCAGAACGAAACGTTTCATGGGAGGCTCTTGAGGAAAATTGGCATAAGGCAAACGGACGCAGTTGGGAGTAGCCTGCAAGCAGACAACAAGGCCAACGGAGCCATTGATGAAGCGCACTATTCTAACGGTCATTGCCTTGGCCGCGCTCTCGATTACTGCAGTGCAGGCCCAGGAGCAGCAAACCATCCCCACCAGTCCCGCGCCGATGCCCGGATCACCCGGTACTGCGACACCCACGCCGTACCCGCAGATCACCCCCACCAACGTACCCCGTGCCGGTTCGGGCAGCGGCAGCCAGCCGTTGGAGCCGATCGAAATGCCGAGCCCACCCAAGGACCAGACCTTGCCGGGCCTTGAGCAGAACAGCACCAAAATCAAATCGCCGGGTGGGTAGTGTCCTGTCTCACAAATACGTTCCTCTTTTGACGAGTGGCTGTTGTCGTCAGGCGAGGAGCGACACTTACACTTGCTGTGACAGCAGTTGCCCATCCGCCATGCGCAGGCGTTTGGAAAGGGAGACGGCGAGGGCGCGGATGATTTTCGCCGCGATCTTTGGCGCATCGTTGAGCATTTTTTCCAGCGAGTCCTTGCCCAGGTTGAGCAACTGACAATTGCTCGCTGCGACACAACTGGCCGAGCGCCGCTCGCCATCGAGCACGGCCATCTCGCCGAACGCCCGACCGCTGCGCAGGGTGGCCATGATCACCGTTTGCCCGTCGCCGTTGGTCTTTTGCACCGACACCTGGCCGGTGTGGATGATGCACATGAAACTGCCGGCATCGCCCTCGTGGAAGATCTCTTTGCCCTGGGCGATGGTGCTGATGCTGAAATAGCCGGAAGCGGCGGCGAAGTCGGCTGGCAGCAGTTGATCGAACAGGCCGCAGTCCATCAGCCAGTCGCGAATTTCGTTGTTCAGTAAGGTCGGTTCTGACATGTCGTCACGGTCTTTTTCTTGTGGTGTGTTGCGGGTTCGGGCTTGGGCTCGCTGCAAACCCCTTGTGGTAGCGGACTTTGTGGCGAGGGGGCTTGTCGGAACGCCGCATCGTCCCGTTCGGCTGCGAAGCAGTCGTAAAACCAGCGCATGCGGTGTGTCTGATGCATTGCGGTTGCAGGTTTTGGGGCCGCTTCGCGACCCAACGGGGGCAAGCCCCCTCGCCACAAAAGCCCGGTTCCCACAAGGGGATGTGTGTGGCAAAGGCCCGGCGTTCTGGTCTTAAGACCGGAACCCCGGGCCAAGTTCCTCAGGCGATGCCCAAAACCTTGAAAACAAATGCGTATTCGAGGGCTACGTCACGTAATCCCTGATATCGACCGCTCATTCCACCATGCCCGGCGCCCAATTCGGTCTTGAGCAGCAGGGGATTGTTGTCGGTTTTGGTCGCGCGCAATTTCGCCACCCACTTGGCCGCTTCCCAATACTGCACGCGACTGTCGTTGTAGCCGGCGATCACCAGGGTCGCCGGATACGCCTGGGCGGTGACGTTTTCGTACGGGGCGTAGGCCTTGATCCGATCATAGACGTCTGGCTCTTCCGGATTGCCCCATTCGTCGTATTCGGTGACGGTCAG
>Ga0105856_1000125_pt1 | contig 39896 bp, 35 predicted proteins | sample OrgsoiDNA_201060_FD_89681 | JGI IMG/M metagenome (GOLD analysis project Ga0105856, IMG submission 89681) | Permafrost soil microbial communities from the Arctic, to analyse light accelerated degradation of dissolved organic matter (DOM) -... | ecosystem: Environmental > Terrestrial > Soil >...
CCAGATGCAGGCTACTGCTGACATAGCCGATGTGACGCTTGATGTCCCAGATGGTTTCACCGCTGCCACGGCGACGGCCAAACAGCGTCAGGTCATTGCTGTAACCTTGCGGGTGATCGCCCGTGATCAGGCTCAGTAATGTTGATTTTCCTGCGCCGTTCTCGCCGACAATCTGCCAGTGCTGACCCGCGTCAACTTGCCAGCTCAGGCCATGCAAGATGGGGCGATCGTTATATTCCACGGTGCCATTACGCAGAATAATTAATGGGCCATCGGTTGGCGGTTTGACGCGCAGTGACGGATCTTCAGATTCAGGCAGTGCTATACCTTTTAGGTTTTCGCTGTGTGCCAATTGTGCGACCAGCGCATCGGCCATAACCTGTTCGCGCGGCCCGACGGTTGCCAGCGTACAATCGGCGAGAACACCGACATGCTGTACAAACGCGGGAATATCGTCAAAGCGGTTGAGCACCAGCACCAGGGTTTGGCCCTGCTGCGACAGACCGGCCAGCAGTTCCGCCAGCTGCGCGCGGGCATTGACGTCGAGTCCGTCAAAAGGCTCATCGAGCACCAGTAAATCGGGCTGTTGCATCAGAACCTGACATAACAAGGTCTTGCGGGTTTCACCGGTGGAAAGGTATTTGAAACGACGGTCCAGGAGTTTACCGATGCCAAATCGTGCGGCCAATGTGGCACAGCGCTGCGGATCTTTGACTTGTTCCTGAATGATCTCTGCCGCGGTGCGGCCGGTATCTTCTTCTCCGGGGCTGAGTAAATCGGTGTTATTACGTTGCCACTCCTCTTCCACCAGTTTTTGTAACTGTTCGAAAGAGAGGCGCACGGCATTGCGAAAGCAGCTTTGGTTTTCGCCATTAAGCATCACCAATTCGCCTGCGAGGGCACGGGCCAGAGCGGATTTTCCGCTGCCATTGGAGCCGACAAAAGCCCAGCTTTCGCCTTGTTGAATGTGTAAATCAGAAAGAGTGAGGGTGCGGGTGTCGCTGAGACGGTAAACGCCTTGCGAAATACGTAACGATGCCATGAATGCTCTCTTCCCTACTTGTCATAAGGCCAATGGTGATAGTTATCCCACAAGGGATAAGCGCATCACAAAATGAAGTCAAATGACAATTCTGCAAATTATAAAATCTTATTCTGCAAGATGTTGAAAGTGCATTGAATTTTCTAGCATAGCGTCGCGACGATCACTTTATCATCATCAAATTCAGCAAATAAAGCTTGCCCTTGTCGCAACGCCAGACGGCTCACCTCGGCATTCGGCACCGTGGCGCATAGCGTCTCGCCGCCGGTTAATGTCACCAGCACTTCGCTATTGTCCGCACCCTGTTGCAGGCTTTGTACTGTCCCAGCGAGCGCATTGTGCGGGTTAGTCGCAACGAGGTTGAGTTCTACCCAGGGTGCTTTAATCAACACCAACACTTCTTTGCCCGGCGTCAGTGACAGGCGATCGGCACTTTGTTCGGTCAGCGCAACGCGAATACGGGTGTGACCGTCATTTAACAAGACGTCGATATGCTGTTGAACGCAGTGATGGTCGCGACCGATGACCGTGCCGAAAAACTGATTGCGCGCACTGGTTTGCAGAGAAAAGCGCGAAATGGCTGCCAGTAAACTGTCGAGCGGCAGAGAATCTTCTTTCAGAACGTCAAAGGCCTTTTGCTGAATTTGCGCCAGCAGGTCATAGAGCTGGATCAGGCGATCGCCATAATGCGTGATCAGCGCGCCGCCGCCGCCTTTGCCGCCGGTGCTGCGCTCGACCAGAATCTGGTCAGCCAGTTGGTTCATTTCGTTAATGGCATCCCACGCACTTTTATAACTGATCCCCGCCAGTTTCGCCCCCTGGCTGATAGAACCGGTGATTTTGACCTGCTTTAGCAATTCAATACGACGCGGATCGGCAAAAAGCTTTTGCTGTAATTTCAGGGTTAACAAGATTTCAGCGTGCATGGTGGGCTTCCTTAAAATGCGTTTGCGTTATTGTTACCGATCCATGCACTCACATAAACCTTTGCGGCACTAAGTTGGTTAAAAGCTAAAGTAATCTGATGTAGGGGCTGCTATTATCAACAACAGATGTGCTTTTATCACCGCCTTTATGGCGTGTGTCAGCCAGTTAAGTGAGGCTATCATGTTAGAGATTTTAGAAAGTTTGGTGTTTGCGGTGGTCATGGTTCCTATCTTCATCGCTGTGATCCTGGCGCTTATTTGGGGACTGGGTGAAGTGTTTAACGTTCTTTCTAACATTGGTCACTCCAAAGAAAGCCGTAACCAGCAGCAAGAGCGCTGAGTTAGCCACAAGATTTCAGAAAAGCCTGGCGATGAGCCGGGTTTTTTTATCTCTTTTTTCTGCCTTTTCTCTTAAAAACCACGTTTCGCCCCCTTTCTTCCTATCCAAGATCAAAAACCTTTAAGTTCTCCAAAGCCCTGCCGATAAATCGAATGACAACCCTAGTTTCCACGCTATATTAACGCATATATAACGGATGCTTTTCATAAACGAGGAAATAACAGATGAAGACTTCTTGGGGTAAATTACTGACGGCCAGCGTGCTGGTCAGTGGATTAAGTTTCCAGGCGCAAGCAGCTGATAAAGTTACCGTATTTGCTGCTGCGTCATTAACGAATGCAATACAAGACATTGCTGCACAGTATCAGAAAGAGAAGGGCGTTCAGGTCGTTTCTTCTTTTGCCTCATCCTCTACGTTGGCACGTCAAATTGAACAGGGCGCTCCTGCCGATTTGTTCATTTCAGCCGACCAACAATGGATGGATTACAGCATCGGTAAGCAGCAAATTGTTGAAAACACCCGTTATACATTATTGGGTAACGATCTGGTGCTGATCGCAGCGAAAGCCAGTAAAATCGACCATGTTGATATCAATGACAAAACCCAATGGGCCACGCTGTTAGGCGACGGCCGTTTATCCGTCGGTGACCCCGACCACGTTCCTGCGGGAATTTATGCAAAAGAAGCCCTGCAAAAACTTGGCGCATGGACCACGCTCGAACCTAAGTTAGCTCGCGCCAGTGATGTTCGTGCGGCGCTGGTATTAGTCGAACGCGAAGAAGCGCCGTTAGGTATTGTTTACGGTTCTGATGCGTTGGCTAGCCAAAAAGTAAAAGTGGTGGGGACTTTCCCAGCCGAGAGTCACAAGCCGGTTGAATACCCCATCGCCATTGTTAAAGGCCATGAAAATCCTGTCGTGACCGCGTTTTACGACTATCTCAAAACGCCTGCCGCTGCAGCCATTTTCAAACACTATGGATTTGCGCCGAAAGAATGATGTTGAGTGAATATGAGTGGCAGGCGGTACTTCTGAGCCTGAAGGTCTCCAGCTTGGCCGTGGTGTGCAGCTTGCCACTGGGTATTCTGATGGCGTGGATTTTGGTCCGCTGCCGCTTTCCCGGTAAATCCCTGCTCGACAGTATTATCCATTTACCGCTGGTATTACCGCCAGTGGTGATCGGCTATTTGCTGCTGGTGGTGATGGGGCGCCGCGGCATTGTCGGCGAATGGCTCTATAACTGGTTCGGTTTCAGTTTTAGCTTTAGCTGGCACGGCGCAGTTTTGGCGTCGGCGGTGGTGGCTTTTCCGTTAATGGTTCGCGCCATCCGTCTGGCGCTGGAAGCGGTCGATACCAAACTGGAGCTGGCGGCAAGAACGCTCGGTGCGTCGCCCTGGCGCGTGTTCTTCACCATTACACTGCCACTTTCTGTTCCCGGTATTATCGTGGGTATTGTCCTGGCCTTTGCTCGTTCTCTGGGAGAATTTGGCGCGACCATTACGTTCGTTTCGAATATTCCCGGCGAAACCCGCACCATTCCTTTGGCGATGTATACCTTGATTGAAACGCCCGGCGCAGAGGGTGCCGCTGCTCGGCTTTGCGTTTTGGCGATCATCTTGTCGCTGGCTTCATTGATGATTTCTGACTGGCTGGCCAAACGCAGCCGAATCCGTCTGGGGGGCTGATGCTCGAACTTGATTTCAGCCAGCAACTTGGCGATTTGACCCTGCAAGTTACGCAGACCTTACCTGCGCAGGGTATCACGGCGATTTTTGGTCTGTCTGGCGCAGGGAAAACGTCGCTGATTAACGCCATTGGCGGCTTGACCCGCCCTGATAACGGGCGCATCGCGCTTAATGACCGCGTGCTATCTGACACGACAAAAGACATTTTCCTGCCGCCGGAAAAGCGCCGTATCGGCTACGTTTTTCAAGATGCGCGGCTGTTTCCGCATTATCGCGTGCAGGGCAATTTACAATATGGCATGGCGGCCTCAATGCGCGGCCAGTTCGACAGCATTGTATCGCTGCTCGGTATTGCACCTCTGCTTAACCGTTTTCCACTAACGCTGTCGGGCGGTGAAAAGCAGAGAGTGGCGATTGGCCGCGCTTTACTGACCGCTCCTGAGATTTTGCTGATGGATGAACCGCTGGCGGCGCTGGATTTACCGCGTAAGCGCGAATTGATGCCTTACCTCGAAAGGCTGGCAAAAGAGGTCAATGTCCCAATTTTGTATGTCACGCACAGTCTGGATGAAATTCTGCGGCTGGCCGATAAAGTTCTGGTTCTGGATAACGGCAGCGTACTGACGATGGGCGATTTAGAAGCCGTGTGGGCCAGCAATATTATGCGCCCATGGTTGCCGCGTGAAGAGCAAAGCAGCGTGTTAAACGTCAGCGTGTTGGAACATCATCCACGCTATGACATGACAGCGTTGGCGATTGGTGATCAGCGTCTATGGATTGGTAAAGTGGATGCGCCAGAAGGCACCTTGCTGCGCGTTCGCGTTAATGCCGCCGACGTCTCTTTGGTATTGCAACCTACCGCCAACAACAGCAGTATCCGCAATATTCTGCCTGCCAAAGTGCTGGAATGTCTGGAAATCGGCTCGCAAGTGGAAGTGAAACTGGCGATGGCAGACCATATTATCTGGGCGCGCATCACTCCGTGGGCGCGTGATGAGCTGATGATCCGCTCCGGTCAATGGCTATACGCGCAGATCAAAAGCGTTTCGCTGAGCCGCTAAAGTGACCAAGGGCGCAATGTTCTGTTGCGCCCTTTGATTTTATCTCAGCACTTTCTCACGGATCACTTGCGCGATGCCGGGATGTTCATTGTCTGCAATAACCAGCGCCGCACGCTGTTTGATGGCGTCATCGGCGTTGCCCATGGCGACGCCAAGACCCACGTTTTCCAGCATACTGAGATCGTTATAGTTATCGCCGAACGCGATAACGTCGGCCATGCTCATGCCCTGTGATTCGACCCATTCCTGCAATCGACGGCCTTTGCTGTTGCCGTGCTTCGCGACATCGACCTGATCATGCCAAGACCATTCGCAGGCCAACCCGACGTCGTCTTCCACCTGTTTTGCAAAGGCGCGTAGTGCATTGAGATCTTCATGGGAGGTAGCGAACTTCCAAATAGACTGTGCGTTATCAGCCGCGTCGCGCAAGCTGTCCACTTTAACGATATTTGGGCGCTGGCCTTCGGGCAGGTTTTCGCCCCAGACAATCGAACGGCTAACGTGTCCGTTTAAATTCTGGTACAGCATGGCATCATCAACATACAGCAGGCCGTGGATCCCGTGATGTTCGAGCAAATCGACCACTTTTTTGGCTTTTACTTTATCTAGCGGATCGGAAGTCATGACTTTTCGCGCCTGATAATCATATAAATAGGTGCCATTACAGCAGATGGCAGGCGTGTCCAGTTGCAGCGCCTGATAGAACGGATGAATTGCCACATGGTGGCGACCGGTTACCACGATCACTTTGACGCCTTGCGCACGTGCTGTCGCCAGAACGGCCAACGATTCAGGAAGAATGTGTTTTTGACGGTCGAGCAGCGTGCCGTCGAGATCCAGTGCGATTACGCGATAAGTCATAGTCAGCCCAAAAGATTGTCAGGAAATTGAAGAAATTCCGCCCATGTTACACCTTAAAAACAGCTGATAAAACCTGATCTAACAGCATAAAGCTAACCGCCACAGGCTGGGTTATCGTGGTAACCTGAGCTACGCTTGAAAGAATTTACGCCTATCCGAATAACATTTTATCCGGTTTTAATAAGGAGATGTCATGAAGCAAGTTGTCTACGTTGCCAGCCCAGAGAGCCAGCAAATCCATGTGTTTGGTCTTGGTGAAGACGGCGCACTAAACCCGTTGCAAATCGTTGATGTGCCTGGTCAAGTTCAGCCGATGGTGATCCATCCTGATGGTCATCGCCTGTATGTTGGCGTGCGTCCTGAATTTGGCATCCTCACTTACCGCATCGATCACGAGGGTAAACTGGAACAAGCGGGAATGGCGCCACTGCCCGGCAGCCCGACTCATGTAGGAACTGATCTGCAAGGACGTTTTCTGTTTTCAGCGTCTTACAGCTTCAATAATGTCAGTATTCATCCGATTGATCATGACGGTATCGTTAAAGCGCCGATTCACGTACTCGAAGACATTCAGGCCCCCCATTCAGCGAATATCGACCCTACTAATCAGCTGTTAATGATCCCTGCGCTGAAAGAAGACCGTATTCGTCTGTTTGATTTCAACGTGCAAGGTGAGGCGACACCGCACACGCCGCATGCGTTGCAAACGGCGGTTGGCGCTGGCCCACGCCATATGGCGTTCCACCCTAATCAGCATTTCGCATATTGTGTCAATGAGCTAGACAGTAGCGTCGACGTGTATCAGAAAGACGTCACCAGCGGTGAATACCACGGCGTGCAGTCACTGAATATTATGCCGACTGATTTCGACGGTACTTGTTGGGCGGCAGATATTCACATCACGCCCGATGGTAAATTCCTCTACGCCTGCGATCGTACGTCAAGTCTCATCTCGGTGTTGAATGTCTCTGAGGACGGCGGACAACTGACGCTGACCGGCCACCACGCCACCCAAAAGCAGCCACGTGGTTTTAACATTGACTATAAAGGCCAGTTTGTTATCACTGCTGGTCAAAAATCAGACGCTATCGAAGTGGCGAAGATTGACCAAACTACCGGCGCATTGACCACGTTGAAAGAGTATCCGGTTGGCAAAGGCCCAATGTGGGTCAGTATTCTCGACGTGAGAAATTAAGAAGGCTAATGGTTTTCCTTTTTGAAGAAAAACCGACAAAGGTGTTAGAAAGACTCAGGCCCCATATTTTGGGGCTTTTTTTATGTTTTGCCCTGATGATCCCTTCGTGCCATTGATAAGAATTATTTTCATCTCCCTATAAACCTTGTGACCTCTTTGTCGATAACTGTTCCCGCTACCAATACATTTTATTTAGTCATTTATAAGCAATAATAATAGGGAGAGCAGGATGAGTTTATTTTCAGGGATCACTCGCATTTTTTCTAACGCCAACATTGCTACCAAGTTAGCTGCCGGATTCACCCTGGTTTTGCTACTCGGTTTCTCCATCGCCGCCTCGGGCATTTATCATCTGACCAGTATTTATGAGCGGGCCGAAAAAGCCACGCTGCTGAAAAACGTCAATGATTTACTCAGTGAGGCGAAATACACCCGGCTCTCTTATATGGCGAGTCATGACCAAAAATTTGTCGAACAAAATCGTCTGGCTCTGGATAAGCTGGAAACTAAGCTGGCGGAAGTGGCGACTTATCGCTGGGAACCGGTGGATCAGATTCAGGTAGATGCCATGCCGGAAAATATTCAGCGCTACCGTGAAAGCTGGCAGCAAACGCTAAATCCACCAGCAGGCAGTGACGCGGTACAGATCAGCAATCATTTGGCTGCCGCGGGATTGGCGCTGACTTCTGCCTCGGATCAGTTATTGGATCATGAGATGGCGTACACACGCGGAGAAGTCAGCCGTACTATTAAAGAAATGCTGATCATCATTATTGCTGCGATTGTGATTGGGGCGCTGCTGTCATGGCGCATGACGCGTCAGATCACGTTGCCGTTGCGGCACACGTTGGACGTTGCACAGCGTATTGCCGCAGGAGATTTGACCGCACATATCAGCAGTCGCAGCGGGGATGAAGTCGGGCAATTGACGCGCGCTATCGAAGGGATGAACCAGAATCTGCGCGGTATAATTGGTGACATCCGAAAAGGCGTGACTCAGGTCACTCGCGCATCAAGCGAGATTGCCGCAGGCAATATCGACCTTTCTGCAAGAACCGAACAGCAAGCCTCTGCGCTTGGGCAAACGGCAGCCAGCATGGAAGAGTTAACTGCGACAGTGAAGCAGAATGCCGACAATGCCAGTCAAGCGAGTAAACTGGCTTCGTCCGCTGCTGACACTGCCGGTCGCGGTGGAAAATTGGTCAGCGATGTGGTCGGCGTGATGAAGGATATCGCGGTTAGTTCGAAGCAGATTTCTGAAATCACCTCAGTCATTAACAGCATTGCGTTTCAAACCAATATCCTGGCGCTCAATGCTGCAGTAGAAGCGGCAAGGGCAGGGGAACAAGGACGTGGTTTTGCCGTGGTTGCCAGTGAAGTGCGTAATCTGGCACAGCGCAGTGGGCAAGCAGCGAAAGAGATCGAAACCCTGATTGGGCTCTCCGTTAGTAAAGTTAACAGCGGCTCGGTGCTGGTGGGGAAAGCCGGTGATACCATGAAGGAGATCGTTGAGTCCGTCGGCCACGTCACCAGCATCATCCATGAAATAGCCTCGGCATCCGAAGAGCAAAGCCGTGGTATTAGCCAGATCGCGTTAGCCGTAGCTGAAATGGATACTGTGACGCAGCAAAACTCGGCTTTGGTACAACAGTCGGCTAATGCTGCCGCTTCGTTGGATGAACAGGCGGTCAATCTGGAGGAAACGGTCGCCATCTTCCGCTTAGGTAATGGTCAGGGCGCATCGGCTTAAAAAGAAAAAGTGCCGATCCTAAATTCAGCCGCAAGAATAAAATTCAGCGGCTGAATTTCAATGCACAATCCTGCTTGTTATTATTAGCGGCCTTACCATCTATCTCATTATAAAATTATCTTTAAGTAAGCAAGGTTTTTGTGCGATATTTTATAGGAAATAAAAACTAAAATGATCCTATTGCAGGATTTTTAATTTTAAGCGGATTATTTATCGTAGTGAGTTACATTGATTGGCCCATTGTTTGATTACTTTTTCCAAAACTGGATTTTTAGATGTTAAACGAGGATGAATTAAATAAATAGTCAGTGGCGATAAAGTGATGGGTGTCTGTATGATTTTCAAAGGAAAAGAGTCTTTGAAAGTATCGAATAACCAGCGTGGGATAATACCAATTTCTTCAGATGTACTAATAATAGAAAGCAGCGCAAATAATGAATCGCTATTCATTAATGGAGGGCAACTGTCAAAAGGGAAAGACTCTGACCTGTTACTCATAAATGTGCTTCGCTTTTTATGAAAGTTTACAAAAACCTCTTTATCAAAATTGCATACAGTCAATGAACTCTTTATCCGTGGATGATGTTCCGCACATACGAAGCACATTTCTTCCGTTAAAATAGGTAGGCTAATCATTGACTTGCTAGGGCTAACCGAAAACTCAAAAGTGATATCGGGTATGACATCGCCTAGCAAAGGGTCACTGCACTGATTTTCTTCATAGAGGGATTTATGGAAAATTTCACAGTCACTGGATACGCTCCAAATAAACTTGGAAAGTGACGGAAGTAATCTCACAGAGAAATAAGGTGATGCATGCACAACGAGAGTGCTTTTTCGTGTTATTCTGCGAAGTTCTGTACGAATTTTTCCTAAATTATCTTCTATTAAATCATAAATATTGTGCGCTTCTTTTGTGGGAGTGAAGTTACTTCCTTGACGAATGAACAAGGGATCCTGAAAGTACTCTCTGAGCTTTGATAAATTATGGGAAACGTTTGATATGGGCAGGTCAAGGGCTTGAGCTGCTTTACTGATACTTGATTGTTTATAAATTTCCGTGAAAATTTGAAAGAAATTAAAATCGAATTTCTCATGAGTAACTGATGTTAAGATTGTTTTTTTCTGATTAAGAATTTCTCTTAATGAATCGGTTTTTTCTTTTTTCATTCGTATTACACTCCTTTTAAAACCATTGACTTAAGATTGTATTCCTTATGGGACTTAGCTGTATGGTTCATAACATTAGTAAACTCTATAGTTATTATGGTCATATCAAACTTTCGAGGGAATTTTTATTTCCATCCATAAATGGATGATTGCTGGTAAAGATAGGATGTTGTAGCGTAGTTAGATGAATAGTATGAGATCTCCTCAAGTTAAATTATTCAACATAAAGTTCATATGGAGCGCGTCGCTATACATAAGTTTTTGAAATTATGAGGTAAAGTTATGAATGAAATACGTTCAGGTTTGAAAGAGGCATGTCCAGCTAAAAAACCTGTTGTAGAAATAGAGCGCCTTATAGACTGCTTGCTTCCTGAGGCAAAATTAGTTAATACACAAAAAGCAGGGGGGGGGAATTTAGAACTGATTAATAAAAAAGAAACCATCCTCTCTGTTATCCTACAACTTTCGGGAGAAATTTCGCTTCTACGAAGAGTAAAAGAAGATATTCTGGTTGCTACGGCTTCTGCACCTAACGTATTCGGTTTACTGGGATCCATTTATCGCTTTGATACCTACAAATTCCGTGCTTCCGAAGGGAGTCAAATTTATATTTTGCCACAAACACGGGCAATAGATTTGCTCACTGAGAAAGCGTTGGTACGAGAAGTCATTACTTACCACTCCTTCATTGCCGATATAGAGTCACAACGCGGGGCTCTACTCATTGCGAAACCTGCGTACGAAACAATCTGTACTCTTCTCTTAGAGCTTGCCGAACTCCCTGAAGAAAAGCGTCTTAAAACGAGCGTCGCAAATTTTATCCTTGATCGTACTGGTTTGGCGCGAAGTGGCGTAATGAAAATTTTATCTGACCTAAGGCGGGGTGGATATATAGAAATTAAATATGGTAAGTTAGAATGTATCATAAAATCTTTCCCTCTCGTTTATTAACCCTCCCTTCTCTTACGGCACCTTCCTTTCATTTATTAATTTTCCATATATATCTGGATGGTTATTTAGTGTAAAACAGTCCATTTTTGGACTGTTTTACACTGGCCGAGTAAAATAAAATTATCCCATGGATTTAATTAATTATTTTTGAATATTTATGAGGTGATAAATCAGGTGGCCGATGTGTAAATATAAAAAATGGCGCTGAAAATGATAAGGAAATCATTGCTTAAAATATTCGATAAGTAATTTTAGCTTGTCGTGAAAATATCGAGGGTTGAAATTGGAAAATATATGTCTAGAAATCATGATATTAAAAATAGAAAACTTGATCTCAATTTGCTCGCCGTCTTTGATGCAGTCTATGTCACTGGGAGCGTGACTAAGGCCGCTGCGATGCTTAACCTCTCACCGCCAAGTATTAGTCAGTCATTGCATAAATTAAAAGATCATTTCGGCGATCCTCTTTTTTTAAGAGATGGTCAGAAACTGTGTGTTACAACGCTTGCTACAAAATTACACAATAAAGTAAAACATCATTTTGTTGGGCTTAAAATTGATATTGACGATTTTGAGCATGAGAAGTTTAGAAATGAATTGGTAATACAGTGCTCCCCCTATTTATCGTTGCGTGTCATTCCATTGATAACTTCATTTTATGAATCACAAGATCTAAAATGTATTATTAAGCATAAAAATAATGATGGTGTTTCAAACTCAGAAGGTGAGTCGCTTGCTTTTAGACAGGTCGATTTAGTCTTCGGATATAACAATGATCTTGGAATGTCAGTTAACTCGGTAAAAACCGGTAATGATGAGTTCGTATTTATTTGCCGACAAAACCATCCACGCATTGACACACATTTATCTAAAGAAAATGTATTGGGCGAGAAGTTTGCACGCCTCAATACCGATGCCACTATTGCCAGATATGAGAGAGAAAAATTGGAGCATTCTCTATCCATGCAGGAGTTCAGTTTTGAAACTGACTCACTTTTCTCGATGGCTGCTCATGTTGAGACTACCGATTCATTAGCTCTTGTGCCACTTTGGTTTTTTGCAAAGTTCAAAAGCTCATTTAATATAAAAAAATTAAACAGCATGTTGTATACGCCAAGGGCTGATTTTTACATGAGTTATAGTAAATATAATGTTGATAGGGTGTCATACGGTTTTCTGCATGATTACTTAAAAGAAAAAATATGTTGCCATTAATATTAATTATTATTTCAAAACATTTTATTTACATGCTAGGTGAATAAATAATTTTTGTTATGTTATCTATTTTTTTATGATCCATTTTGTTAATGCTATCCTATGTCAGTAGTTATGAATGTATTATTAAATAAAATATCGTGGTTATGAAACCGTGCATGCCTGTATTCTTACTGGTATAGGGTAATCATTAATACTAAAGGCTAAATTAAATGAGTAATACACAACATAAATTAGGAAAGGCGCGCGCGCCTCGCGTGCAAATAACATATGACGTTGAAGTCGGTGGTGCTGAGTCTAAAAAAGAACTGCCTTTAGTCATGGGGGTTATTGGTGATTTTGCGAAAGATAGTTCCTTATTACATGACCGCCGATTCATGCATATTGATAAAGAGAATTTCAATGATGTTATGGCAGGGATGGGCCCTTCTGTTGAACTTCTGGTTGACAGTACCTTACCTGAGAAAGAGGGGAAGTTAGCGATTGAGCTCAGTTTTAATTCAATCGAAGACTTCTCTCCGGAAAAGGTGGCTATGCAAGTTGAACCCCTGCGGAAACTTCTCGAGTTGCGTGAACAATTAAGTGATTTACGTAATAGAACAGCAAGTAATGACCGTTTGAAAGAGCAGTTGGTTGAACTTCTGGAAAATCAGCCGAAACCCGAAACTCTTTCGGATACGGGAGAACAAGAATGAGCGATGCCCAAGTTTTAAACAATCCGTCTAATGAAAGCGAAGCGCCTGATTATCTTGATCAGATTATCGATAATACACAGGCAATTCGTCGGGAATCTGACCGGAGTAAAGTAAAAAAACAACTGGACAATCTTTTGTCTGAAGTAGCTTCGGGCGCAGTCATCGTTTCAAATGATTTAGTTGCCAGTATTGAAGAGCGTATTGCTGCTATTGACGCGCTGTTGTCGGCTCAGGTCAGCAATATTATTCAGGCACCTGAATTCCAACGCATGGAGTCGTCCTGGCGTGGCCTGCATAAGTTAGTTCAAAGCAGCGTAACTGAAAATACCAAAGTACGGATGTTTAACTGTACTAAAAAAGAGTTGATTCGCGATTTTAAATCGGCATCTGACTTCGACCGTTCTGCATTATTTAAAAGTATCTATGAAAGCGAATTTGGCACATTTGGTGGTGATCCCTATGCGGCTTTCATTGGTGATTTTGAATTCGATGCACTTCCAGAAGATATCCAACTGCTTGAGCAAATTTCTCATGTAGCCGCGGCCGCACATGCACCTTTCCTCAGCGCTGCGAATCCGAGCCTGTTTGCTATGGAGTCTTTCTCTGAGATGTCACGTCCTCGTGATCTCAGCAAATTATTTGATACCTCGGATTATACCCGTTGGAAGTCATTCCGTCTGAGTGATGATTCCCGTTATGTCGGTTTAACTTTGCCACGTGTCATTGGGCGATTGCCTTACGGTGCGAAGACTACGCCAGTTGAATTGTTTAATTTTGAAGAAACTATTATCGAAAATAACGATGGCGAAAGTTATCTGTGGATCAACGCGGCTTATGAACTGGCAGGGCGGATGGTCGAAGCTTTCGAAGAATATGGTTGGTGCGCCGCTATTCGTGGTGTGGAGGGTGGCGGATTGGTTAAGTCATTGCCAGCCTATAATTATATTTCGCAAACGGGAGAGAAGGTGCTGCAGTGCCCGACAGAAGTTGCCCTTTCCGATCGCCGCGAAAAAGAATTATCAGATCTTGGTTTTATTCCGCTGGTCTATTGTAAAGGCACGGATTATGCCGCTTTCTTCGCTGTTCAATCGACGAATAAACCGCGCAAGTATGATTCAGAACGCGCTAATGCTAATGCACGTCTTTCAAGCCAGCTGCAATATATTATGACGACCTCACGTTTTGCACATTATTTGAAATCCATTGTTCGAGACAAGGTGGGGAGCTTTATGTCGAAAGATGAATGCCAGCGCTTCTTGCAGAACTGGATTAATCAGTACGTGGTGGGTTCTGACAACGTAGGTTCAAAAATTAAAGCCAGTCATCCATTGCGTGAAGCTACGATTGAGGTGGTCGACGTTCCTGGACAGCCCGGTTCTTATCGTGCTGTTGCTTATTTAAAGCCCCATTTCCAACTTGAAGGACTCAGCATGTCGCTGCGTCTCGTTGCGGAACTACCTGCATCTACGGGTGCGTAAATTTATATTTAAAAAGGATCTATAATGTCTATTGCTGCTAATCTTTTCATGAATATTGACGGTATCGAAGGTGCTGTTACCGATTCTGCATATCCTAAATGGCTCTCCATCTCGGATTTCGAGTATGGTGCTCACCTAGAGGGACATATTGATAATACAAGCAATAATTTGATAAAAGGCGGTGCGTGGTTAGACCCTATCTCTTTCAGTAAAGATATGGATAGCACATCAACGCAATTGTCTATGTCCGTTAAAGAGGGGACGATTTACAAAAAAGTTATTATTGCGGTCGGTGTTGATGTCGATAATGGCAAAAAAGAAATTTCGCGTTGGACCTTTGAGGATTGTCTCTTTAATAGATATCAAGTCTCTATCGCAGGTGCAGGTGCTGGTTTTCAGGAACGTCTGACCTTTCTATTTTCTAATGTTACCTTTGAGACTAATTTCCTGACTGCAGATAAGTCTCAGACCAAACAGGGACCAGTGTTCTGGAATGTTAAGACAAATAGTAAAGAACAATAGTAATAACCAATATTAAAGGAAAGTAATTCTTTATAAATAGCAGTGCGCTACATGTGTGCTGCTATTTTTTCGGTGTAGTGAAAATGCTATTAAAAAGACTTTCTGATGACAATCCAAAAAGTGATGTTGATCTCCCCGAGGCGGATAATAAAAGTGACGGGTTGATTGATGACATCTTTTTACTTTTATCTTCAAGGCCTCGCTGTGATGAGGCTGAGGATATGCCGTTAGTCAAGGCTTCTGTCATTAATTATGGCGTTAGGGATACTTTTTCCTCTGACACACCTGATGCTATACGTAATTCTGTTATGCAAGAAAGAATCGAATTGGCATTGTTGAGATTTGAACCAAGGTTGAGAAATACGTTGGTCTATTCTGATAATCACGAAAATCATACCCACTGTTTTGTTATCGAAGCAGATACGGATGCTGGTCCTGTTTGTTACCGTGTAATGTGGGATGACATTCTCAGCCATTTTTCTCTGAGCGAGTAAAGGACAATAATAATGTTGGCTAATAAATTGCTTTCTTATTATCAAAATGAACTCTCTTATCTGAAAAAGAAAGGTAAGGTTTTTGCGGAGCAATTCCCAAAAATCGCCCGGCGATTAGGAATGTCCGAAGGGACCACTGAAGACCCGCATATCGAACGTGTTATCGAGTCTTTCGCTTTAGTCACGGCGCAAATCCAGCAGCGTCTTGATGAAGATATGCCTGAAGTGACGGATGCACTTCTCACCGTGTTGGCGCCGCAGTTACTGAGATCTTTCCCCTCTATTTGTATTGTAGAAATGACAACAGATCCGAAAATTAGCGCACTGACGGCCAGCAATAATATTGCCGCGGGTACCGAGTTATTTACCCACCCGATTGATGGAAATGTCTGCCGTTTTCGTACGGTATATCCGGTTGAACTTCAGCCGATCACTCTCACTCATGCCAGTCTGCATCTGGACGATATTGATATGAGCTGGAGTCTGAAAGTTGATCTGCGGGTGTGTCCTGGGGGTATTTTTAACGCGAAATCGCTGCGTGTTTTTCTTAATGGCAGCAATTCTGTTGTAAACATTTTTTATACTTTACTGTGTAGTGAAGTAAAGAAACTTTCTCTTTCCTGCAGAAACGAACGTATTACCTTACCTTTGCACAATATTCAGGCAGTGGGCTTTCAGGAGAGTGAAGGTTTATTTAGTGCTGATTCACGTATTTCTCCGACGCATGCTTTATTGCAGGATTACTTTTATTTCCCACAAAAATTTCATTTTATTGATTTATTATTGCCTGAGGGTTTCAGCGCCAAAAGTCAGGATGAGTTGATTTTTGATATAAAATTCAATCCTGCCAGCATTACTCGTCAATTAGGGAAAATAGCCGATAACATCGACGCTGATTTTTTCCGTCTTAACTGTACGCCCGCGATTAATTTATTTGAGCAGCGTGCGGAGCCGATAGCCATTGTGCCGCAAACTGCTGAATATCCTGTCATTCCTGATATTCGCCATCAGGATACCATTGAGGTTTGGTCTATTGATCGTGTTACGGCAATGTATAAACAGGGAAGCGAAACGGTATCGCGACCCATTTATCCCTTATTTGGGTTAGAACATGCATCACAGGAAGGGAAGTCGGATATATTTTGGCAAAGTATGCGTCGTGAAAACATGACGGTAAGTGACAGCGCCTCATTACTTTTCGTTGCCTTTTCTGACCTCAATGAAAAATCGTGCGCACCCAAAAGTGAGATCGTCAGCCTCAACCTTACCTGTACTAATCGTGATGTGGCAGCCGATATGCGCAATGGCGATCCTGCAGGCGATTTTGAAACTGAATTATCGATTGCCGGAGTGAAAATTAATGCGCTGACCCGCCCGACGCGGTCTGTCACTCCGCCGATGAAACAAGCCGCTCGCTGGCGATTAATTTCGCATCTGTCGCTCAATCATATGTTGATCACCGGGCCTGAAGGCATTCGCGTCCTCAAAGAAACGCTGGCGTTGTATAACTTCCATGATAACCCAACGATCCTGCGTGTCATTAATCTGCTGTTAAACATTGAAGCTAAGCCGATTGTTGCCCGGCTACAGCCTCATGACCCGCGCTCTTTGGCTCGTGGTATTGAAATTCGCATCACCTTTGCTGCCGCGGCTTCACAAGAAGTCGAATATTTCCTTCTGTGTCGTTTCCTTGAGTGCTTCCTGGCTTTATATGCCCCAGTGAACAGTTTTTCTCGGGTGATCACCTGCATTGAGGGGAGTGATGACTCCGTCCGTGAGTGGCCAATTCGTGCGGGAAGGCTGCTATGGATTTAACGAAAGCGCTCAGCCCCCATAATTTTTTCCAACAGGTTCGCATGATGTTGCGCTCCTTGTCCCAACGGTCTGGCGCGAACAGTCCAAAAATACTGGAAGATGAGCTGAGTTTTACCTCGCCGTTATCTCTCGATACGCCCCAAGGAGATATTGGTGAAATCAGCAGAATTAATGACCAGCAATGGCGGATTGAAGTCACCTCGCACGGTTTGACGGGAGCACTGGGGGCATTGCCCACTGTGTATACCGAATGGCTGATTGAGCGCCATTACCGCTACCGTGATTACACCGCAAAGGCATTTCTAGATATCTTCAATAACCGATTGCAGAGCCTGCGTTATCTAGCTTGGCAAAAATACCATTACTACGCGATGGCAGAATCTGGCGGCGAATTACCCCTTAGTGAAGCTATTCGCGCCTTGGCTGGAATAAGTCGTTCCATCGGTGCGTTGCCACAGGACAAATACGCAAGCCTGTTTTCACATCCGGTTCGTTCACTGGTGAATATTGAAACCTGGCTAAAACACCGGCTTTCCATACCGGTGAAAGTCACGCCTTTCACCGGAGGCTGGCTAAAAGTAGATCAACAATTGTGTACCTGCCTTGGGCGCAGTACCCAGATATTGGCCGATGCCCCGATGCCCCGATGCTCGGCAGCGTGCGTTGGGACATGCAGTCCCATTTTACCGTGACGCTGGGCCCTGTCCCGATGGAGCAAGCTCCACTGTTTATGCCTAACGGCCAGCATTATGATTTTTTGTGGGAAGGCATACGGGAATTCGTCGGAATCGGGCTCGACTTCGATATTGATTTGTTGATTAAAACCACGACCTGCGCTGCCAATTTACTCGGCACGGGGCAGCTTGGGTTGAATATTATCCTCGGGAAGCCCTCTGTGGCAGGCCAATACAAGATTCGTTTACCCGCCAACAGGGAAGGAAGTAAGACATGCCATTAGGACAGGAAAATAGATTCATCCGCTTCGTTGGTGACAGTTCTACCTCGCTGATACTGTTAGGGTTACGAGGAAAAGAGCGGTTTTCATCACCCTACGAATACCAGATCCAATTTTGTACCACTCAAGCAACCGACAATGTAGAGCGTTACCTCGGTAAAGAGCTCTCTTGCGAAATCGGCCAAGATAAAAACCAGCGTTTCGTGAGTGGCGTTCTGACGCATATCGAAGAGGCCAACAGTGTTGAGGGTTTGAATACCTTTATTGGCCTGTTGGAGCCACGTATTTCGTTGCTACATTTAGGCAAAAATTTAGCAGTTTTCCAGAATATCACTGTTCCTGATCTGGTGTGTAAGCTACTTCGTCAGCACAGCATCAGCTCAGTCGATCTGCGTTTACGCGGTAGCTATGAGCCTCGTGAATATTGCATTCAGTATCGCGAATCAGATTTCGATTTTATTAGTCGCTTGTTGGAGCAGGAGGGAATTTACTACTTTTTCCAACACGAATCAGGCCAGCATACGCTGGTTCTAGCCGATCATCCTTCAAGCCATCAGACAACAAAACCCGCGCAATTACCCTTTATGCCAGTGGCAGGAACGGGCGACGGTGTCGGCGTACTCAGTTGGTCATCACATTCATCTCTCAGTGCCTCATCCGTCCAACTGAAGGGTTTTAATATGTTGCAGGCGGCGAGTGTCATGGGTGAGTCGAAAACGGCGGATCCTCAACATAGCATCGACGGCATTGCTTATGTTGACATCCACGGTTATGACAAACGTGATCAGCTGCAGTCCGAAGCTCGTCTCAAAATGGAACAATTAGAAGCCGAAAACCGACAGTTTGATGCCGATATTAGCGTTTATTGGCTGAACTGTGGCGAGACATTCACTTTGAGTGATCATCCGTCATCGAACGGGAATTATCGTATCAAGGCCTTGGAGCTGGCGGCGAGTAGCAATATTGACGGAAACGCCGCTGATTTCACCTGCAAAGTCTCTGTCCTTGAGGACAACCTGACGTGGCGTCCTGCTGCGTTAACCCCAGTACCCGATATTGGCGGTGTGTTAACCGCTACGGTTGTAGGGCCGAAATCAGAAGAAGTTCATACCGACGAATATGGCCGCATCAAAATTCAATTTCCGTGGGATAACGAAAACCATTTCGACGACGGCAGTTCCTGTTGGGTGCGAGTTTCACAACCTTGGGCGGGTGGCCGCTTTGGTGCCATCTTCCTGCCACGGGTTGGCAGCGAAGTGATCATCAGTTTTGTGCAAGGCCACCCAGATTATCCGCTGGTCACCGGCACGGTTTTCAACGGCCTCAACAAGCCTCCACTGAGCCTGCCGGGAGAGAAAAATCACACAGGTTTTGTGTCACGTAGTTCACTGAACGGCAGCGTTGAAGAAGGCCATGAACTTCGGTTTGATGACAAAAAGGGTGAGGAACGCCTGGTTATGACGTCTCAGCGCGATCTCCTGCTGACGGTAAAAAATGATGTGATCAGCAAAATTGCTAAAAAAGTTACTGAAACCATTGGTGAAGACCGCGTCACTGAGATCACCAAGGGCAAAGACAGCCTGACGCTCAAGTCAGGGGATTACAGTCTGGATATTCAAGGCAATCTACAACAAAGCCTTAAGGGCGGCGATCATCACTTAAAAATCAGCGGTGGCGGCAGCTCGGTAAAAGCCGACAAAGCCTGCGTCATTGAATCAACACAGTCCATTGAGCTGAAAGTGGGCAGCAGCAAAATATCAATCTCACCGACGGGTATCACTATCAGCGGTACCACCATCAAAATTGAAGGGACGGGTACGGCAGAACTTAAAGGCGCCATGGTCACTGTTCAGGGGAGTGGTATGACCCAGATCAAGGGCGGCGTGACCATGATTGGCTGAGGAAATTGACATGTATAAATCAAAAATAATGACGCTTGAAGGTATCGCACACCTTAAGACCGACTCTCACTGGTATGAAAATGTGCTGACACTCTTAGCAGCCCAGCAGTGGGAAGACGCGCTGGCCTATATGGTCAACGAGAGCCCCGCAGAGAAATTAATGGGCTGGATCCTACAACGTTCACCGGCGAATACCCCAGAAATGCAACAGTGCGCACAAGAGATCGGGCTCTGGTTGAAAGATCATGATGAGACTCGTCGCTGGCATATTTTTCAGCAGGCTGAACAATTGGGTTTCGATACGCCATTAGGGGCGTTGGGGCTTTCACTGTTTTGGATGCAGGGCAGCATGACGCCGACGGAGTTTGAAGCAGTTTACCCTGAGGCGCATTTATCTCCGCTAATGCTCCATTGTGCACTCAAACTGCTCAGCATGGCGCTTGCGGTAAACGAGCCGCCGATGACAGGGGCTCAAACGCTCATTTCTGAGTGGAATAGCATCATGCAAGGAGGCCATTGATGGGCCAGCCGGCAGCACGTCTCGGCGATATGCATGTTTGCCCGATGGTGACACCCGGTTTGCCTCCTATTCCACACGTGGGTGGCCCCATCACCACCCCCGGCACACCCACGGTACTGATCGGCGGAATGCCTGCGGCAACCGTAGGGTCTATGGCGGTATGTGTCGGACCACCGGATACCGTAGCAATGGGCAGTACCAAAGTATTAATTGGCGGTAAACCGGCTGCACGCATGGGCGATAATTGCGCTCATGGCGGCACGATTGTCGTGGGTTGCCCGACAGTTTTGATTTCTTAGGAAAGTACCCGCATGAAAATGGATATGGATGCCTTGCTTTGCCCGATCGGTGAAAGTGAACCTGCTGGGCGTAACGTGGAATATGAACAGGTTTATGACGATATTCGTCAGGCTCGTGAAAGTGACCCGGACTATCTTCCTCAGGGGGGATGGGCAACCGAATTACGTAAAGCGGACTGGCCAAAGGTTATTGCTCTGAGTACGCAAGTCTTAAGCCAGGACAGTAAGGATCTTCAGGTTGCCTGCTGGCTAACCGAAGGGTTAAGCCAGCAGCATGGCATTGTCGGTTTGCTTGCTGGTGTTCGCTATCTGACCGCGTTTATTAGTCAATATTGGGCGTCATGCTGGCCGAAACTTGACGAGGACGGTGCACAGATTCGTCACGCTAACCTCAATAAACTCGATCGCCAGACGGCACTATGGCTGCGCTGCTATCTATTATTAGGCCAAACGCAAAGTTCGCTGGCCTACTGGCAAACCGTACTGGCATACGAATATAGCGTGGCGAGGAAGCCTGATAGTGCTGCACCGGTTGAGAGCGATAATGATCTTTCAATGGAAACCTACAATCAATGGGTTTCCACGCTGGTTGTCAGCGATATTGTTGATTTAAGGGCCACCGCTAGGCAGTTGGTCGACGCGTTATCCGCGTTTGAAACTCTCTACAACCAATTGAATACGCAGGCTGATTCCTCTGCTATGGGGGAGACCAGCGGCGTTGTCAGTGAAATACAGGACTTCCTCCAACGCTTGCTCGACCGTATCGCTCCTGATTATGACGCTGTCATCGCGCAGAACTTATCGGTCACTGATGAGGCGGCCAGTTTGGCTGCTGATAATTCGACGGCCGACATCCAGAAGCCGGTGATGTCACGCGATGTGGCGATCAGTCAGATGCTGTCCATCGCCCAGTTCTTTCGTCAGAACGAACCCTCAAGTCCCGTGCCGTTTTTGATGGAGCTGGCCGCGCGTTGGGCGGCGATGACGCTGACCGAGTGGTTACAAGAAATGTTGCAAGACGATAACAGCATGCGTGACATCAACAACGTGCTGAAAGGCCAGGGCAAGGAATGAATACGTTACGAGGGAGATTATGCCTGCTGCTGACCATCTTGATGCTGAACGGATGTTCAGCGACAGATAATACTGCGCGTGATCAGGCGGTGGAAAATGTCTCGGCGCCGTTTGCTGCGGGTGCTATCACTGTACAGCTTCGAGCAGAGCCGGGGCTGAATACGGTGAACAGCATGCCCAATAGCTGCATGGTTTTGCTCTTGCAGGCCAAGGATAAAACCATACTTGACAAGGTGTTGAGCAATCCTGGCGTTTTGAAAAGCTTATTTTCTGGTGCTGGAAGTGAAGGCGACCTGTTGCAGGTTGATCGATACCCTATGATGCCAGGGCAGATGAATACAATGCATGTCGATAGGGCAATGAACACGCGAAGCGTGGCATTGGTCGCGGGTTACTATCCTTTCCCGACGAAGCAACATATGACCACTGTCGATATACCGATTGAATCATATAGCACTGGCTGGTGGAGCCCGCAATGGTTTGCCAGTCTCACTCCACTGACCCTGACGGTGACGTTGGGAAGCGACAGCATTATTGACTCTGGGGATAACGCCAAGGTGCCACCGGCAGATGTTGCCATTAGCCCTGATTCTCAGGCGGAGGGAAAATAGTGTACTCCGAACAGAAGCAGATTTACTGGCATTCAGGTTTGTATCTGCAACCTCAACATTTTCAATCACTTGATTTACATCATGAATGGCGATTTGCGCAACAACTTCGCATTGCTCAGCCTTTTAACGTTGGTTTGATCGACGTGTCTATAAATGATGCGGCGCTGGCAGACTTCGTGGTTAATGTGGAAAGCATTCGTCTTATCATGCCGGGCGGTACCTATCTTGCCTTCCCAGGTAATTGCCGGGTAGAAAAACGTAACTTCCGTGAGATGTGGACGCAGCGCGATCAACCCTTCAACGTTTGGCTGGGTCTGCGTCGTTTCGACCCACAGCACAGCAACGTGACTACGTTGGAAAAAGAGCAGGAGCGCTCAGTGACGCGTTGGGTGAGTACTGACGATAATGATGTGATGAAGGACGTTTATGATCATGCTCCTGACGCCAGTGTTTCCCGTATTGGTTATAACGTTAGGCTGCTGTCAGATAGCGAAAAAGAAGAGGCGGTCGATTGTGAATGCATTCCCTTAGTGCGTCTGCGTTATGAAAATGATTCGGTGATCATCGACCCGCTGTTCTCACCGCCCTGTGTCACCTTGTATGCTTTTCCCGCGTTAGGTCACCTGATTGACAGCATCTATTTTGATATCAGCGCACGTGCCAAAAAACTTGAAGAGTACAAACGTTCTGAACGTTTGGTCAGCAAAAGTGAAGGCAGTGAGCAGGTGACACAATTGCTGGCGATGCGTTCTCTTAACCGAGTTCTGCCGTTACTCAGAAATCAGTGTCAGGCACGTCAGATACACCCATGGCAGGTGTATAACTTACTGTGTCAATTGATTGGCGAGCTTTCGTCATTCAATGACGGTTGTTCATTTTTGGGTGAGTGGCGCGAGGGGGAAGCTCCCCTGAAAACCTATGATCATTATCAGTTGGTGGAGAGTTTTGAGATCGCGCGTTCAACGCTTAACGCCCTGCTCAATGGATTAGTGTTGGAAGATAATACCTATATCAAGCTGGAAAAAGATTTCAGCGGCGTATTCTCAGGATATTTTGACAGTACCCAAAGTCAGAAAGCAGACAGCATTTTATTACTGTTGCGTTCATCGGTTATTGCGATGGAAAACCAGCAGATCAAGAATATCGGTGGTATTAAACTCGCCTCGCCAAAAATTATCGAAGCCCTGATCCAACACGCCTTACCCGGCATTTCTATGAAGTACTGTCCACAACCGCCACGGGGTGTACCCAACCGCAGTGGCTCGCATTATTTTAGCGTTGACCGTGACAGCGAGCTTTGGAATAAAGCGGAATTGCATAAAAGCATCGCGCTTTATTGGCCTGAAATGCCTGATGATCTTCAGGCGCAGATTATTTTCGTGGTGCAGTCATGATGACTTTATTAAATTGTTATTTACCTCTATTTCGGTTCATTGCTGATTTTACGCAAAACCCCAACGAATACAGAGATTATGATCTGTTTCGTGCAAAAAGCATGGCAATATTAAAAGCGGCTTTGCTCAGTTCGGAATTAGCCCATCCTCGGCAGGATTGCAAGGATGCCTATTTCGCTGTCGTTATTTGGCTCGATGAACGCGTATTATGCTCATCGCATGAGTGGGTGAGACAATGGCGTAATCAATTACTGCAAAATCATTTCTTTCAAACTTCTGTCGGGGGCGAGGAATTTTTTACTCGTCTGGACTCCATTGATCCAATGAATACGCCATTAAGAATGGTGTATTTATTTTGTTTATTGATGGGCTTTCGCGGCAAGTATACGTGGCAGGATCCTCTCCTTTTGCAGAAAAGGATCAAAGGTGAACGCAAGATTTTGCCTGTTGAATGGCGCGCCTGGCCCAATGAAGCACAGCTTATTGAACAAGAACCTCAACGCAATGAAGGGCGACATTCAGGTCGCAAGAAATTTCGCCAACGAAAATGGCTCATGCTATTGGTTATCGTCGTCATTTATATGTCCATGCTGGCCTTTGGTTTAGAGCTTATTTTTAAAGGTTTTTATTATGTTTTATAAATTACTTTCCTTCATTGTGCGGGCAATTTTTTTATGCCTAATGTTTTTTTTCTGCTTATTAATTTCCGTAAGAATGGGACACTCATTGCTCTTTGCACTCGGTCTCTTTGTGGTATTAATTCTTGCGGTGATTGTTATAAGGATCCTTTGGATTGGTGTGTCTGAAATACTAAAATCCAAAATAATCTCGCGTTTTATGAAGCGTTTTAAATTTACCCGAATGGATTTTGTGTTATCGGAGCACTGGAAAGCCGGAGCAAAAGTTATCAAGCGCAAAAGGGGGCGAAAAAAGCCTTTGCCATGGTTTGTGCTCACCGGTTATCGCAGTGGTAAAACCACGCTGATGGCCAGTGCGGGTTTACCGCTCTTTTCTAATGAGCCAGAAAGCAGTCTGGTGGTGCCGACGCGAACCTTACGCTGGTGGTTTTTCCGTTCAGCAGGCTTTCTGGATCTTTCTAGCCATTTTCTGAATAAAACTCCGGCTTTCGAACGTGCATGGCTGCGTCTGGTGAAATGGTGTGGGCGTTTGCCCGCACCGGCGGGCGTTATAGTCTGCGTTTCAGTGTCTGATTTGCTCAATAAAGAGGGGATAGATATCCATCTGAATGCGCGCCATATCCGCACGCAGATTGAGCCCTTGATGAAAAAAGTGAAACGCCGTCTGCCGGTCTACCTCTTTATTACCTGTTGCGATCAGCTACCAGGTTTCAGTTTGTGGGCGAAGAAGCTCTCTCCCGGCCAGCGGCAACAGGAGTTAGGGTATTATTGGCTGAATTCCCCGATCGTCGATGGCAAAGATCCTGCCTTCCTTAATCCCTTCTTCAGGGATTTAAAAAACGGGTTAGATAAGATACGAGTGAGCATGTTGTCTGGCAAAGAACTGGATGCCGATATGCTGCCAATCCTCGATTTCCCTGAGCAGGTTGCTCAATTACAACCTGCCATACAGCGCTATCTGGCAGCTTTATGTGAGCCCGACTCTTATTTCGAACAGGGGGCCTTAGGTGGGGTTTGGTTCACTGCGACGGAATCGGCCAGTCATCATAGCACTGCGCGTCGGACCTTTTTCTTACATGATCTGCTGACCAATAAACTGCCTGAACTTAGCCGCCAGCGGGAAATCGAGGCGATAGGATGGGGTCGCCGTTATCTCCAGCACTGGGGAGCGTTGACCCTTTTCACCATTGCTTTATTGGTACTGGCTTATTGTGGTTTATCGACGTATCCCCTTACGGCGGCTGGGCCTCGCCCAGTGGCTGTCGCGGGGCAAATTGATCAACTGGTGAAAATTGAAGACGCGTCGCAGCATCCTTTGCGCTATCTGCCCTTTATCCCTGTATTGACCCATCGTCATCAACAGCTTGAACAAGACATTATTACTGATACGCCGCATCAATCCATCAGCATGGGCGACGTGGTTAATCGTTATCAACAACAGTTTCGCTCTGCACAACCCCAGCAGCGGCGTGACTTAATTCTGAATTTGGCTCAAAGCATTATTACGCAACAAGCCATGTTGGATAAACAGCCTCTCAGCGAACTGATCAAACAACCGGCTAGTGCGCTATCTCTGAGTACGGCTATTCCTTATGAGCCTCTTACCCGGCTGCATCAAACCGTTTTGCAACGTGCACTTTTACAACAACCTGAGGGGGCAGAACAGGTTCAGACGCTACGTCGTTTGCTGGGGATCTTGGTGAATAGCGACACACAATGGCAATGGATCATCGCGCCATCGGCTGATTTTCCGTCCATAAACTTGACGGATTTTTTACCCTATTCGACCAGTGAAGAACAACTTGACGGTCTTTGGACTCAGCTGGGGGCCAAGCAGGTAAATCAGTGGATAGCATTGGTGCGTCAGGCCGCCGGTGATCAGAATAGATTGCCAGCACTGGAGGCTTTTGAGCAGCAGTGGCCAGCACTTCGTCAGGAGAAATGGATGACCTTCTTGCTGGCAATCAACCAGCAGCCATTACCTAAAATGGGAAGTAAACAGTGGCAGAGTCAACTGATAAGCACCGATCAAGGCAACAGCCCAGCGATGAAGTTCTCCCATTTCGCCAACGAACAATTGGCTGACATCAGCCTGCCACAAACGACCCCTTGGTTAAAAGAACTTCGCCGCCTGAATCAGTTACAACAGATGCCTGCTACTGCCTCTTTGGTACTGCGAGCCAAACGTTTTGATCAATCCCTTCGGCAAAAAATTTCGACTCGGTTGCATCTGAATCCTGTCGTGTTGAAACCTTTGGTGAGCGATTTGCACATCAAATCATGGAATGACTGGAGAAGCAGTCTGCGCGCGGCCGTCTCTGACGCCATAGACACCCCGCAAAGTAGCGCCCGCCTAACACGAGGCTTGTTTCCGGTTGGCAAGACGGAAGAAAAAAACCCTCTGCAAATGCTCAGTGGAAAATTCGCTTCTCTGCGCAAAAGCATGACGCCAGAAACCAATGATTTTGCGGTAAACGCCGTATGGACGCTTTATCAGACGGATGCTCGTTTGCTGGTGTCTCACGCCATGCAAAAGTCCGCATGTTGGCTCCAACAACAGTGGCAGAGTCAGGTTTTGTGGCCCATGGGCAAAAATGCGGATCGTCTGGAATATGACGAACAGCAAGATTTGGCGTGGCAATACCTGACCGATTTTATACGTGGCCCGGCAAAAAGCGTTCTGGTTATTGGCGACAACGGCCCTGAGCCCGGCCAGTTTGAAGGGCAAAATCCAGGGTTAACACCGGAATTCCTGCGCGTGGCTAATCATTTGATGCGTCCTGATGACCTGCTGGCGATGCCTGAACGTGAGAACACGCGTAATGAGGATGAACTGTCGACGCTGAAAGAGGGGCAGGTGGAGCTCGAAACGCAGATTGAAAAACTAGAGCAAAAACCTCTGGAAACGAAACTGATCAGCCAGCCTGCCACCATTCCTGGCGGTGCACGCCTGATGCCGACGGGAACCCAGTTACTGATGTCTTGCGATGATCAGCAGTGGACGCTCAACAGCATGAACTTTAGCGAACGAGCGGTGTTCCGCTGGCGTCCCGGCCACTGTAGCCGGGTCACGTTAGTGATCTTGTTCCCTGGTTTTAACTTGCAGTATGACTACGTGGGCGATAGCGCTTGGCCAGATTTCCTGCGAGACATGGCTGACGGGCAGCAGTCCTACCGTGCAGAAGATTTCCCCCAAGAGAGTGCGCAATTAGCCACGCTGGGGATTAAAAAAATCATGGTGCGCTATCTCACCAGTTCAGCGAACACGGTGCAACAAACGTGGAAACAGTGGCAAGACTTGAATCAAACGATGAATGACAACGCCCAGGCGGTGACCGAAGCTACCACGAACAAAAGCGAGGAGCAGTCTCCAACGGTGTTAAAGGGCAAGTTTTCCCAACTTCCGGCCACGATTGCGGAATGCTATTAAAGACAACATGGTTGAAGGTCACGCCTTCAAAATAAAAGACAGGGAAGAAGAAGATGGGTAATTACCTAAAAGAAGTCGTGGGCAATCTCAGCGTAGAGGCACGTGAATGTCTGGATGCGGCCATTAGTCTGGCAGTCGGGCGTACGCATCATGAAGTGGAAACCGAGCATTTACTGCTGGCGTTGATCACCAAGCATCCCTCGTTGATTGAGCACCTGTGTTTGAATGCCAATTTACGCGGTGATGATCTGCTGGACGCCCTCAACAGCAGCCTGAGTCAACTGCGTAGCGGCAACACGCGTAATCCGGTGTTGTCGGAGTCACTGGTAGAACATTTGGAGAGGTCCTGGCTGCACGCCAGCGCAGCGTGGCAACAATCCCGTTTGCCGGCTCAGGCATTTCTTGGCAGCGTATTGGCCGATACCGAGCGCCACGAGACCTACTTTTCTGCCAGGGTCTGCAACGCGCTGAACTGCGACCGAGCGCGGGCAGACCAGCTGCTGCGCGGATCCTGCGCCAGCGGCAATGCGGCGCAGGATCCCAAATCGGCACCGGCCAGCCATAATGCCGATTCAGCATTAATGAAATTTACCCGCAATCTGACCGAGCTGGCGCGTCAAGGCACCCTTGACCCGGCATTAGGCCGTGAACATGAAATTCGTCAGATTATTGACGTGCTGTTACGCCGTCGCCAGAACAACCCGGTGCTGACCGGCGAACCTGGGGTGGGCAAAACGGCGTTGGTCGAAGGTCTGGCACAGCGCATCGTTGAAGGCAGCGTTCCGCAAGCATTGCAAACCATGGAAATCCTCACGCTGGATCTCGGTATGTTGCAGGCCGGTGCTAGCGTCAAAGGGGAGTTTGAGAACCGCCTGCAAACCTTGTTGCGCGAAGTTAAGGAATATCCGTCGCCGGTGATTTTATTCATCGACGAGGCCCATACGCTGATCGGTGCAGGCGGGCAGGCTGGACAAAACGACGCCGCCAATCTGCTGAAACCGGCGCTGGCGCGCGGTGAAATGCGGGTTATCGCAGCAACAACGTGGGCGGAATATAAAAAGTACTTTGAAAAGGATGCGGCGCTGGCCCGTCGTTTTCAGGTGGTCAGCGTGTCGGAACCCGATCAGGAAACGGCCACCGCGATGTTACGTTCGCTTAAACCGGCCATGAGTCAGCATCATGGTGTCCAGATATTAGAAAGCGCACTGACTGCTGCCGTCGCGTTGTCCAGCCGCTACATTAGCGGTCGTCAACTTCCCGATAAATCCATCAGCCTGTTGGATACGGCCTGTGCCCGTGTCGCGGTATCGCAATGCCATGAGCCGAAAGAAATCGAAGATCTCCACGCGTTACTGAACAATATCAAAAAAGAACGTGACAGTTTGCACGAGGAGGGAGGCAATCAAGTTCGCCTGAAATGGCTGGAACAGCGTGAAGAGGAGATCAACCGGGATCTTGACGTGTTGCTCCCCGCATGGCAACAACAGCGCGATATCGTCACCGCTATCAATGCCACTGAGGATCACGCCGAAATCGCCGCACTGCATGCGCAACTAGACCTCTTGCATCAGCATCAGGCACTGGTCTACGACTGTGTCGATGCAACCTGTGTGGCCGATGTGGTGGCGGGCTGGACCGGTATTCCGCTTGGGCGGATGCTGGAAAATGAGCAGAACCAGCTCAGTGATCTGATCGGGCGGTTGGAAGCTCGCGTTATCGGCCAACCCCATGCATTGAAGGTTATTGCCCAGCAAATCCGTATTGGCCGCGCCAATCTCGGCGATCCGGTTAAGCCAACCGGCGTGTATATGCTGGCAGGCCCGTCGGGTGTCGGTAAAACGGAAACCGCCTTAGCGCTCTCTGAACTCTTATTTGGCGGCGAGCAAAGCCTTATCACCATCAATATGTCGGAGTATCAGGAAGCCCACTCGGTCTCCGGCCTGAAAGGTTCGCCTCCAGGTTACGTTGGCTATGGACAGGGCGGTGTATTGACCGAAGCGGTACGCCGTCGACCTTACAGCGTCGTCCTGCTCGATGAAGTGGAAAAGGCCCATCCTGACGTGATGGAGCTGTTTTATCAGGTCTTCGATAAAGGCGTGATGGAAGATGCCGAAGGACAACTGATTAATTTCCGCAATACGCTGATCATACTCACCAGTAATTTGGCGAGTGACCTGATCATTTCGTCCTGTAAAGCCGGTGAGACCTGTCAGGATGCACTGACTAAACTCATTCGCCCAGAATTCGACAGCTTCTTCCGTCCTGCCTTGATGGGCCGCTTACGGTTGATTCCTTATTTGCCGCTGCTCGGCGAGACGTTGGCGAAAATCATTCGTCTGAAACTTGATAAAGTTTGCGAGCGTTTTGCCCATGCTGGAAATGGCGACTCCTCACTGACCTATAACGAAAAAGTGGTGGATTTTATCGCCAGCCGTTGTCGGGTTGAGCAAAGCGGTGCACGTGAAATTGATGCCGTATTAAACACAGAACTGCTGCCGTTGTTGACCGACCGTCTGCTGAGTGATGAGCGAAAAACCGACATTCATCTGCGCCTGAGCGTTGCTAAAGACCAGCTTACCGCGACAGCACCACGCCGTTAAAACAACGTAAAAGCTAACGAAAAAGGCTGCTAAAGAACATCTTAGCAGCCTTTTTTATGACCAACTGCAGGCGTTATTTTGCTGGTGGCGTTAGCACGTTGTTGTACTGCCACAGACGATTGAAGTTCACATCGTTCAGATTGCGAACCTGCTTTTCATCTTTCGGTGCATTGCCGGTGAAAGCACGGCCAGAGAAGGCGGCATCGCCCCACGGCGTCAGCGAGTTGTAGCCGCTGTCAATTTGGCTATCGCGGATAACTACCTGGCTGTTTGGCGTGGTGCCAGCAACGTAACCGCCGTTTTCAGCCCCTTGATCCCATGCACGGCCCAGCTGCGCTTTCGCTGCTTGACCTTCGAAGCCACGGTCGGTGGTGAGCGTGCTGTTCGTTATCAGGAAACCATAAGGCACGTTAGCCGGCGTATTCGGAGCAAAGATGGATGCTTGTTTCACGCCACGGCTGCTGACGGTGTGGAATTCCACATGGTCGAATACCGCGCTTGAGCGGCCAATCACATAATCCACGTCGCCTTCGATCAGGCTGTTATGAATATACGCGCGGCTGTAGCGGGTATTGTCCTGCTGGTTTTTCACGTTGGCCGTGGTCAGCATCAGGGTGTTCTGGCGGCCAATAATGCGCACATTGTCGAGCACAATATTGTCGCCGTCGGTGCGCAGGGCAACCGCCGGGTGATCGCCTGCATCAACGGTGTCGAGCAGGCTGTTGGTCACGGTCAGGTTCTGCAATTGCAGGCCGCTGCTTTGTGACCAAAGGGTAGCGGTGCAACCAGCGCCAATGGTATCGGCTTGTTGATCACTGCAATTTTTGTACATGTATTCACTGCGGTTACCCGGAATGAATTGACCGTTCGGATTGACCGTCGCACGGTAAACCGCTGGCGTGGCAGAGGCTTCAAGACCTTGTTGAATCACGACGTCGCCCGCGCTAGTGCCTGCGCCGAACAGCGTGATTGGCGGTGCGCCTGCCGGAATGTAAACCGTGCCGTTGTAGGTGCCTGGCAAGATTTTAATGTAGACACGCTCACCGTGGTTACGCACGCGCAGCGCCGCTTCAACCGCTTGCTGAATGCTGGTGTAGCTGGCGCCGTCGGTGCCCATTTGGGTGCCAACCACGAAGTTAACTTTAGCGGAAGAGATATCGCTTACGTTCGGGAACCAACCCTGTTGCTGAACTTGCAAAGAGCGACCGCCGAAGGCCAAATAATTTTTGGCAGTAAAGTTAGCCGCTTCATCTGGGCTGAGGATGGGATTGGCGGCGCTGCCGGGTGCAACCTGCGAGGAAACACCTTCATGGCTGCTGCTACACGCCGCCAGAACCAGGCTGGCTGACAAAATAGCGCAGGCGCGCGACAGGGTAGATAATTTCACTGGGGCTGACTCCTTGATAAACGATAAAAAGCGGTGGTCAGATAACCTCACCACCGCTCTACAGTATTTATATTTAACGTTATACCACAACTGCGCGCTATATCACCTTCAGAGCATTTATTTGGTGACGCCAAGGCTACCCAGCAAGGCCAGCAACGCATGGGCGACATCGGCTGACGACGCCGGATTTTGCCCGGTGATCAGATTACCATCCGTGATGACATACGGCTTCCAGTCAGCCGCTTTGCTGTAATCACCGCCGTTCTTCTTCAGCTCATCTTCGACCAAAAACGGCACGATGTCAGTCAACCCCACGGCATCTTCTTCGCTGTTGCTAAAACCGGTAACGCGCTTGCCGGTGACCAGCGGTAGGTCATTGTCGCCTTTGACATGACGCAGTACGCCGGGCGCGTGACACACCGTGGCAACCGGCTTATTGTTCTGCCAGAAAGCCTCGATCAGCGCGATGGAATGGCTATCTTCGGCCAAATCCCACAAGGGGCCGTGACCGCCCGGATAAAACACCGCATCAAAATCCGCGGCGTTAACGGTAGATAATTTCACCGTGTTGGCCAGCGCCTGTTGCGCTTCTTTATCCTGACGGAAACGATCGGTGGTGCTGGTTTGCGCCTCCTTCTCGTCACTTTTAGGGTCGAGCGGCGGCTGACCGCCTTTCGGTGACGCCAGCGTCAGTTCAACGCCTGCATCTAAAAATTGATAGTAGGGCGCGGTGAACTCTTCCAGCCAGAAGCCGGTTTTCTTGCCGCTGTCGCCGAGTTGGTCGTGCGACGTTAAAACAATCAGTAATTTCATGTTGCCTCCCGTTGGCCGACTCTGCGTAAGCAGAGTGGCAATCAGCTATTTTCTTTACCGACTTTCACCACCAGTTTGCCGAAGTTTTTACCCTCCAGCAGACCGATGAACGCCTGTGGCGCATTCTCCAACCCCTCAACAATGTCTTCACGGAACTTCACTTTTCCGGCTTCCAGCCACTCGCTCATTTGTTTGGCGAATTCAGGATAGCGATGACCATAATCATCAAAGATAATGAAACCCTGCATCCGCAGACGCTTTCTTAAAATGGTACTGGCCAGCAGCGGAACGCGATCTTTTCCGTCTGGCAGGTTTGTCGCATTGTACTGTGACACCAAACCGCAGACCGGAATGCGCGCCTTGGTATTGAGCAGCGGCAGCACGGCGTCAAACACTTCGCCGCCGACATTCTCGAAATAGACGTCAATCCCCTCAGGGCAGGCCGCTTTCAGCCGCTCGGCGAGTTGCGGCGCGCGGTGATCCAGACATTCGTCAAAGCCGAAATGCTCCACGGCGTAGCGGCATTTCTCTTCGCCACCGGCAATGCCGACCACTTTTGCCCCTTTGATTTTAGCAATCTGACCGACCAGCGAACCGACCGGGCCGGTGGCGGCGGCTACCACCACGGTTTCACCGGCCTGCGGTTGGCCGATATCCAGCAGCCCCATAAAGGCGGTAAAGCCTGGCATACCGAGCACGCCAAGCGCCAGTGACGGGTGCTTCAACGCGGCGGCTTCCAGTTTTTTCACCTCTTTCGCATCCACTACCGCATGGCTCTGCCAGCCGGTGCTGCCCAGTACCAGATCGCCGGCTTTAAAATCTGCATGATGGGAACTCACCACTTGTGACACCGCGCCGCCGGTCATCACTTCGTCTATTTGTACCGGTGCGGCGTAAGAGGGTGCATCGCTCATGCGGCCACGCATGTAAGGGTCGAGTGACAAATATAAGGTGCGTAGAACCAGCTGGCCCTCTTTGGCGGCGGGAATTTCTTGTTCTTCCAGACGGAAATTCTCGGCGGTTGGCGCACCTTGTGGGCGGGAAGCGAGTACAAAGCGGCGGTTGAACGACGGGTTCTGAGACATACAAACTCCTTAATTGACGCGGGTCTTTAGGACCTCGCCTGTGGGCGAATGACCCAAGGCATGAGGAACAAGTATAGGCAGCTAAGGGGAGGTGGGGCTGAACGCTTTATGCTTTGTTTGGATAAGTTATCAAATCTTGAAGACAAAATTGCTTTCTCTCAGCCCACTTCGCGGGTATGTTCAAAAGGTTTTTTCGGCCGATGAGCCGAGGTTAACTTACCGATAAATAAGCATAAAAGGAAAAAGATGCATAAGCTAAAATTGGCATTAGGGGCTGTCTGTGTGCTGCTCAGTTTTAATCAAAGCGTGCAAGCCAAAGAATCCACGCCTGCGCCACTCTATCCTGGCGTGAACGTCGCGCAGCTGGCCCAGCAGTCGCCGGTGCATTGGGTATCGGTGACACAAATTGAAAACAGCCTGAGAGGGCGCCCGCCGATTGCGGTCGGGTTTGATATTGATGACACGGTGCTGTTTTCGAGCCCAGGCTTTTATCGCGGGCAGAAAGAGTTCTCTCCAGGCAAACAGGATTACCTGAAAAACCCGGCATTCTGGGAAAAAATGAATAACGGTTGGGATGCGTTCAGTATGCCGAAAGAGTCAGGCAGAGCGCTGATTGCCATGCACCTTAAGCGCGGCGATAGCGTTTACTTCGTGACCGGGCGTAGCGAAACCAAAACCGAAACCGTGACGAAAACCTTGCAGGATGATTTCAAGATTCCGCAGGACAAAATGAATGCGGTGATTTTTGCCGGTGATAAAGCCGATCAGAACACCAAAACGCAGTGGCTAAAAGACAAACAAATCAAAATCTTCTATGGCGATTCTGACGGCGACATTACCGCAGCACAGGCGGTGAACGCGCGCGGTATCCGCGTCTTACGTGCGTCGAACTCAAGCTATCAGCCGTTGCCGCAGGCGGGCGTGTTTGGCGAAGAAGTGGTCATCAATTCAGAGTATTAATTTACGTCGAATGCCCATTAAAAAAGCCCTCAGCGTCTGACGTTGAGGGCTTTTCTTCAGGACGATATTTATTTTACCGTCACATCAATGTCGCCGAAGTATTTCTTCGACAGCGTCTCAATCACGCCCTCTTGCTTGATTTTGGCGATAGCCACGTCCAGTTTTTCTTTGGTGGCGGTGTCGCCTTTACGCAGGCCAAACGCAATGCCGCTGCCGAGGATTTTATCGTCACGTACGGCGTCGCCGACAAACGCATAATCTTTGCCGTCTGGGCGGTCAAGGAAACCGGTCTGACCGGCCGGAGCCAGCACCAGCGTTCCGTCGAGGCGGCCTGAGGAGAGATCCAGATAGACCTGATTCTGATCCTGATACGACACCACATCGACGCCTTTCGGTGCCCAATGCGCCTGCGCAAAACTTTCCTGAATCGATCCTTGCAACACGCCGATGTGCTTACCTTTTAGCGACTCTACCGTTGGCAGCAGGCCAGAACTCTTTTTGGCAATCAGCTTGCTCGGCACGCGGTAAATCACGTTAGTAAAATCAATCGCCTGACGACGTTTTTCGGTCACGTTCATTGCCGAGTTAATGGCATCGAATTTACGCGCCTGTAACGCAGGGATCAGCCCGTCGAACGCGGTATCAAACCACTCACATTTTAGTTTGGCTGCGGCGCAAACCGCATTGCCGACGTCAATGTCGAAACCCTGCAATTCACCGGTGGCACTTTTGGATTCAAACGGCGGGTATTGCGCTTCCAGACCAAACTTCAGCGTTGAACTCTCTGCCAGTGCAGAAAAAGAGGCCAATGCACAACCTAACAGCAATGCGGTTTTCAATTTATTCATTGTCATGCTTCATTTCTCCCGGAGAGGATAACCCTGTGTGATTTCTGCAAAATAGAAAGTTAAACGCGGCTCAGACGGCGCGCTCCTTCGTATAACGTGTCGTTGTCTTTAGCAAAACTCAGACGAATAAGCCCGGTCGGCTGATTCGTGCTGTAAAACGCCGATAGCGGGATGGTGGCGATCTGATGATCTCGAATCAAACTCAGCACGAACTCGTCATCGGTCAGCGGGCTGAAATGGCTAAAGCGCGCCAACATAAAGAAACTGCCACGGCTTGGCAGCAACTCGAAGCGGGAATCGCTCAAGGCATCGGCCAGCAGGTCGCGTTTTTGCTGATAAAAATCTGCCAGACCGAGATAACTCTGCGGGTCAGCCATGGCGCTGGCAAAGGCTACCTGCATCGGCGTGTCGGCGGAAAACATCATGAACTGGTGCACTTTACGGATTTCGCTCATCAGCTCGGCGGGCGCTAAACAATAGCCAACGCGCCAGCCAGTGACGTGATAGGTTTTGCCGAAGGACGACACAATCACGCTGCGTTCCGCCAACTGCGGGTGGCGCGCCATGCTTTCGTGACGCTCACCGTCAAACACCACATGCTCGTAGACTTCATCGGACAAAATCACGATGTCAGTATCGCGGGTTAAGGCTGTCAGCCGCGCAATGTCGACATCGCTAAAAATCGCGCCAGTCGGGTTATGCGGGCTGTTAACGATGATCATCCGCGTCTTGCTGTTAATGGCGCTGGCGACCTGATCCCAGTCAATGCTGAAATCGTCCATCGACAGGCCAATCGCCACCGGCGTTGCCCCTTGCAACCGCACAATCGGCGCATAGCTGTCGAACGAGGGTTCGAAATAAATCACTTCATCGCCTGGATGCACCAACGCACTGATGGCGGAATACAGGCCTTCGCTGGCGCTGGCGACCACGGTCACTTCGTCATCGGCGTCATAGTGACAGCCATACAGCGCGGCAACTTTGGCGGCCAGCGCGTGACGCAGCGCAGCAACGCCGCTCATCGGTGCATACTGGTTATGACCGTCGCGCATGGCTTTGGTGACGGCATCGATCAAACTTGGCTGGCAAGAGAAATTCGGTGCGCCTTGCGATAAATTCAGTGCGTTATGCTCGGCGCTTAACTGACCGATCACGCTGAAAATAGTGGTGCCGACGTCTGGTAGTTTTGACTGTGGGGACAATGCGCTTTTCATTGCAAACTCCAATATTCTTCGTTCACTAAGCATATTTAGTTAGTATTTATGAATGATTAAGCATCAGAATATTTGTACCGACAAGGGAAAGTTTGTCATACTCGCCATGATCTCCGATCATGGCTGACGATAATATTTACGAGGCGTTTATGGCGAATTTCCCTGACTTTTCTTATCTGACAGCGCTCAATCTACCGTCACTTAACCTGTTGAAAACCTTCAGCGTGGTGGCCAAAACCCTCAATCTGACCCACGCCGCTGAGCTATTGCACATTACGCAAGGCGCGGTCAGTCGGCAGATAACCGGTCTGGAAAATACGCTGGGGTATCCGCTGTTTTTACGTCAGGCTCGCGGATTAACCCTGACTCCGCGCGGTGCGCAACTGTTACCGGCGGTGCAACAGGCGCTGGAACAAATGGGCGAAGCGCTTAAACGCGTCGGTTCGCATCCTGATACCTTGCGGATCAAATGCCCGACCTGCTCGATGCGCTGGCTATTGCCACGAGTGATCCAGTTGCAAAACGATCGGCCGGAATTACAGATTGAACTGACGGCGTCGATTGCCCACGGGGTGGATTTCAGCACCGAGCATTTCGATGCCGCAGTGGTGTTTGGCCGCGCGCCGGACTCACTGCGTCGCGCCCATCATCTATTTGATGAAGTGCTGACGCCGGTGTGTACGCCAGACTTTTTGGGCAACGCGGGCCGTAAAGCCACGCTCGAGGATCTGGCGGACAAAACGCTGCTGCACCCGACGCGTGACCGCCGCGACTGGCTGCTCTGGCTGCGGGAGTCGGGAGTGAAAGGGTTGCCGTCGCTCAAATCACAACACTTCGATACGCTGGACTTGGCGATCAATTCGGCATTACAGGGTTATGGCGTAGCGATTGGCGATTTAACATTAATAGAAGACGATTTGCAGGCACGGCGCGTGATTGCGCCGTTCCCGCTGTGTGTTGCCAGCGGCGCGTCTTATACGCTGCTCTATCCCGAAAATCCGACGCCCGCGCTGCAAGTGGCGATTGATTATCTCAACGAGCAGGCGATGGTCAGCCGCAAGAAACTCAGCGCGTTGTTATCAAGCTCACACCGGCTGGTGAATACCAATTAGTAAAGGGTTTCCAGCGCACTGGCAATCGCGCCGGTAAGTTGGCGCAGTTGGGCGGAGGAGATGATATATGGCGGCATCAGGTAAATCAGTTTGCCGAACGGTCGGATCCACACGCCTTGGCTGACGAAGTGCTTTTGCAGTTGCGCCATGTTCACCGGCTCGCGCATTTCCACCACGCCAATCGCCCCTAACACCCGCACATCGGCAACCGCAGCATGCGCGGTCAGCGGCATCAGCTCACTTTTCAGTTGCCGTTCAATGGCTGCCACCTGTGACTGCCAGTGGTTTTGTGCCAGCAAACTTAGGCTGGCACTGGCCACCGCGCAGGCCAGTGGATTGCCCATAAACGTCGGGCCATGCATAAAACATCCGGCCTCGCCGTCGCTGATGGTCTCCGCCACGTGGCGGGTAGTTAATGTGGCGGAAAGCGTCATGTAGCCGCCGGTTAGCGCCTTGCCTAAGCAAAGAATGTCCGGGGAGATCCCCGCATGGTCGCAGGCAAACAGCTTGCCAGTACGGCCAAAACCGGTGGCGATCTCATCGGCAATCAGCAATACGCCATATTCATCGCAAAGCTCCCGCATGCGTTGCAGGTAACTCGGATGGTAAATCCGCATGCCGCCCGCGCCTTGTACCACCGGCTCCAGAATAATGGCCGCGATCTTGGCCTGATGCTGATCCAGCATGGCCGCCAGCGGGGCGATATCCTCTTCGTTCCAGCGTTCACCAAAGCGGCACTGCGGCGCATCGGCAAACAGATGTTGCGGTAAATAGCCCTGATACAAACTGTGCATCGAGTTTTCGGGATCACACACTGACATCGCGCCGAAGGTATCGCCGTGGTAACCGTGGCGCAAAGTCAGCAACGTCTGGCGTTTTTCCCCGCGCGCCTGCCAATACTGCATCGCCATTTTCAGCGCCACTTCTACCGCCACGGAACCCGAGTCAGCCAGAAACACACACTCCAGCCCGGCAGGCGTCATCTCGACCAATTGCCGCGACAACGCCACCGCCGACGGATGCGTGATGCCGCCAAACATCACGTGCGACATTTTGCCGATCTGCTCGATGGCTGCCTGATTCAGCGCCGGATGGTTATAGCCGTGGATCGCCGCCCACCATGACGACATGCCGTCGACTAACTGACGCCCGTCAGCCAATTGCAGTTCTACCCCTTGTGCAGATTCCACCGCATAGCAGGGCAGCGGTCGGGTCATGGAAGTGTACGGATGCCAGATGTGGCGCTGGTCGAAGTCGAGATCGGCGGGGGTCATTGCGGTATCCTGTGAAGCAAGTTGTAAACTAAAAAATAATTTTAACGTTGACGGTAAACCAAAACAAATTAAAAATGGTTTACAGAACATAACCCGTACAAAAAACACCGCTTTATTTTGGAGATGTCACCATGACGACCCGCACCCACTGGACGCTAGAAAAAACCCAGGCCCTGTTTGATAAACCTTTTCTAGAGCTGATGTTCGAAGCCCAGCAAATTCACCGTCAACACTTCGATCCGCGTCAGGTACAGGTCAGTACGTTATTGTCGATCAAAACCGGCGCCTGCCCGGAAGACTGTAAATACTGTCCGCAGAGTTCGCGTTATAAAACCGGACTGGAAACGGAACGGCTGATGGAAGTCAATCAGGTGCTGGAGTCTGCGCGTCAGGCCAAAGCGGCCGGTTCAACCCGTTTCTGCATGGGCGCGGCGTGGAAAAACCCGCATGACCGCGATATGCCGTATCTCGAACAAATGGTGCAGGGCGTGAAAGAGTTAGGCATGGAAACCTGTATGACGCTCGGCACGCTGAACACCTCGCAAGCGCAGCGTCTGGCGACGGCGGGTCTGGACTTCTACA
>Ga0105856_1000128_pt1 | contig 39287 bp, 35 predicted proteins | sample OrgsoiDNA_201060_FD_89681 | JGI IMG/M metagenome (GOLD analysis project Ga0105856, IMG submission 89681) | Permafrost soil microbial communities from the Arctic, to analyse light accelerated degradation of dissolved organic matter (DOM) -... | ecosystem: Environmental > Terrestrial > Soil >...
AGATTAGCGACGCCGGTATGGCGTTCTTCATTTTTCACAATTCATGGAAAATCCGATGACCAAACATTATGACTATCTGGCAATTGGCGGCGGCAGCGGCGGTATCGCATCAATCAACCGTGCGGCCATGTATGGGCAAAAATGTGCGCTGATCGAAGCGAAAGAGCTCGGTGGCACTTGTGTCAACGTGGGTTGTGTACCGAAAAAAGTGATGTGGCACGCGGCGCAAATCGCTGAAGCCATCCGTAATTACGGCCCGGATTACGGCTTTGACACCACCGTCAACAGCTTTAACTGGAAAACGCTGGTTGCCAACCGCACCGCGTACATCGACCGTATCCACACCTCTTACGATAACGTGCTGGGCAAAAACAAGGTTGATGTGATCAAAGGTTTCGCGCGTTTTGTTGACGATCATACCGTGGAAGTGAACGGCGAGAAGATCACGGCGGATCACATCCTGATCGCCACCGGCGGTCGCCCAAGCCACCCGAACATTCCGGGAGCGGAATACGGTATCGACTCCGATGGCTTCTTTGATCTGACCGACATGCCAAAACGCGTGGCGGTAGTCGGTGCCGGATATATCGCTGTAGAAATTGCCGGTGTGATGAACGCTCTGGGCGCGGAAACCCATCTGTTCGTGCGTAAACATGCCCCGCTGCGTACTTTCGACCCGTTAATCGTCGATACCCTACTGGAAGTGATCAACACCGAAGGCCCGGCGCTGCACACAGAATCCATTCCGAAAGAAGTGGTGAAAAATGCTGACGGCAGCCTGACGCTGAAGCTGGAAAACGGTAAAGAGTTTGAGGTCGACAGCCTGGTGTGGGCGATTGGCCGCGAACCGGAAACCGACAATTTCAATCTGAAAGCGACCGGCGTGAAGACCAACGATAAAGGCTACATCGTCGTCGATAAGTTCCAGAACACCAGCGTAAAAGGCATCTACGCTGTCGGCGATAACACCGGCGCGGTTGAACTCACGCCAGTCGCCGTGGCGGCGGGACGTCGCCTGTCCGAGCGCCTGTTTAACAACAAGCCGGACGAACATCTGGACTACAGCAACATCGCCACCGTGGTCTTCAGTCACCCGCCAATCGGCACGGTCGGCCTGACTGAACCGCAGGCCATCGAGCAGTATGGCGCTGACAACGTGAAAGTTTACAAATCGGCGTTTACCGCAATGTATACCGCCGTGACCAAACATCGCCAGCCGTGCCGCATGAAGCTGGTGTGTGTTGGTAAAGAAGAGAAGATCGTCGGCATCCACGGCATCGGCTACGGCATGGACGAAATGCTGCAAGGCTTCGCGGTTGCGGTCAAAATGGGCGCCACCAAGAAAGATTTCGACAACACCGTCGCCATTCACCCGACCGGTGCGGAAGAGTTCGTGACCATGAGATAAAAGGTGAAAGTATCTACTTGCACCTGACATAAAGACGAAAAAACTGGCTATAAAAAGCCAGTTTTTTTATGCCTGCTCTTCCCAGATGACTTTCCCGGAGTACATGAAGTTTGCCCAGCGATTTACTGTAAAGCGTCCAGAATGCGGTAAGCCGCTTCGACACGCGCAGGGTTAGGAAAACTTTTGTTCGCCAGCATTACGATGCCGAGTTTCTTTTCGGGAATAAACGCCACGTAACTTCCAAATCCGCCGGTTGAGCCCGTTTTATGTACCCATGAAGCCTTTAATACTGGCATTGGCGGATTAATCTCTGCGGCACTCAGCGGTGCCAGTGCCACTTTATTGTCGCTATCGCCGACCACGGTTGCTGCTTTCACCGGCCAGTTCAGCATCTCCCAGCCCAACCCCTGATACATATTACCCACATGCCAGTAGCGTGATTGGGCAAGCAACATCCCCTTTTGCAGCGTGGCATCTTTGACTTCAGAGGGCTCCATGTTGGCCTGCACCCAGCTTGCCATATCCTCTATTGAGGATTTCACGCCATAGGATTCTGCATCCAGCATACCCGGATTAACGTGAACGGCTTTCCCGTCGCGATAGCCCCACGCATAGTGTTTTTCTTCACGTGGTGGAACACTTATCCAGGTATGTGTCAGTTTTAATGGCTGGAACACGCGTGTGTTCATCGCTTCTTCAAAACTCAAACCAGAAGGTTTAATCGCCAGTTTGCCAAACAAACCAATACTGGCGTTGGAATAAAGACGCTTTGTGCCAGGCTTCCACTGCGGCTGCCAGGTTTCATAGTAATTCTGTAACGACCTCTCATCAGTCACATTATCCGGCACCTGGAGCGGTAAACCACCGGCGGTATAGGTTGCCAGGTTCAGCAAACTTATCCCTTCCCACTGTTTACCAGGCAGCGCTGGCCAGTATTTACCGACAGGGTCGCTAAGTTTAATTTCACCCCGGGCAATCGCATCGCCGCCCAGTACTCCGGTGAACGTTTTACTGACTGAACCGAGCTCGAATAAGGTCTGTTGCGTGACGGGCTGATTGCCAGCCACATCAGCCATTCCCCAGGTAAAGTAGTACGGTTGGCCCTGATAAATCACCGCAACCGCCATGCCCGGAATGGCCTCTTTTTTCATCAACGGAATAACCACGTTATTCACCATGTCGCCTAGCTGTTTTTCCGTTTGCGTTCCTGCAAGCGCGGAACTTGAAGCAACGATCAGCAGCGCACAGGAGAGGGTCTTAAGCATCATGGCTATCTTCCATAATAAGAGTTGAAGGAATGTCGCACTTAATTTGATGGATTTGCCAACGAGCGGCAAACGATAAAATTTAGCCTCTGCCCCAAGCTGTTCTAATGGATGCTACGATTGCCGCCACTCTATTTCGCTTAATTTGCGTCGCACCTTCGACGCTGCTGCCCGACATCGACGTCCCTAAAGGGCCATCAAATTAGCCGTAAACTGAAAAGACTTAAGTGTCGTCGTCAATTTTTGCCTCGTAATAGAGGCAAAATGTAGAAGTGCTTATGTCAGCGCTACTATAGCCTGGACCCTGATACCCAAGGGTCAGGTTCGGAATGATGCCAATGAACGGCAGATGAGTGCCAATGGCCCCTCCATCATTTCGGTTTTGATCCTACTCTGATCATGGCAACAACTGAGGGCAAATGCGAAACCGTGCAAATAATCGGCCAGCAAATCCAGGCCGTCTTTTTCGGCTTTTTTGGGCAGAGTTAAAGGAGAAACAATGATTTTATACCGTTCAGAAAATATTTGGGCTGGGCCGTGTGATGTCATGCTCAGCATCGTGTGCAGTAGTCCGCTGTACTCACGTAATAATTCGATATAACTGATACATAGACGTTTTAACTCGTCTTGCCAGTCAGAACCTGCTTGCGGCACATAGATCTCTACGACCAGTGATGTGGTGAGTGCCTCTAACAACGAATCCTTGTTTTTGAAGTAATGATAGATCGCCATGGGATCAACGCTTAATTGCGTTGCCAGTGAACGGATGCTGGGGACTTTTCCCTCCTCTTTAATCAAATATTTAGCGGTTTCCAGGATGCCATCAGCACTTAACTGCGACACCTTTCCTGCTGGCCGTCCGCGTTTTTTTTCATTGACATCCATCTGATAGCCCCAATAAAATGAATTTATTCTACACCGTAGAATAAATTGTAAACCCTATTTTAACCTGGCTCAACCATGAGTCATTTGGTGAGGCGTTCATGGCAAACATCGTATTCGTTGCAACCAGTCTGGATGGTTATATTGCAGATAAACAAGGAAAGCTCGACTGGTTATACTCGATACCCAATCCAGATAATGCCGATACCGGTTTCTTCGCGTTGATGGCGCGAGTTGACGGGGTGATGATGGGCCGTAATACCCTCGATGCCGTACTGAGTTTTGACTGTGATTGGCCTTATACAAAGCCCGTGTTCGTGTTGAGCAATACCATGACGAAAGTGCCACAAGGCTATGAGAAAAAAGTGTTCTTAGTCAAAGGTGAATTGAAAGAGATTATCGCGGAACTGAATGCTAAGGGATTTAATGATCTCTACATCGACGGTGGCGTAACAATTCAACGCTTCCTCAGTGAAGATCTCATCGATGAAATGGTGATCACGCGTTTTCCCATCTTACTTGGAGGAGGCGTACCTTTGTTTGGTGAACTTAAACAGCCTTTGAACTTCAACGTGACCAAAAATGAAGTTGTATTGGAGAGCTTGATTAAAACCACTTACTTGCGAGAGAAATGATACCTATTTTTGTATCTCATCCTGAGTGCAGACCAATCCAGCGATCCGCTTTGTATCGGTACTGCGGTCAACAGGCCTGAATGATTAAAGCCTGTTAAGTTTCCCCCTAGCATAATGTCTCTTGTCTGATACGCAGACCTACACCCTCCCCTTCTCCGACCAGACGTGCCCCCTTGCCCAATAATCATTTAAATTATTGATTTTAATTTACTTTCAAACATTGACACCCCGACTTCTCCTCTAGATGAAGATGAAGGAGCTAATTCCGGTTTTCTAAGGAAACTCTCATCATAATGACAGTTTTAAATAACAAGCTATGGGTATTTCCGCCCTGATATCAGGCAGCCCTGGTTGGGATAAAATGCCGCCCCCCCCCCCCGCGGGCTCAGGGTTTACTGCGCCAACACCTCTGGCTAATCAGCAAGTTAATAACAGGGTTATATAAAGATATTCTGACTGCACTCTCATTTTATCCGAGAATTAATAACTGAAGTATTAAGTAAATAGTCCATTTTTATTTGATGGTTTAATACCTTTTGCTGAGGGCTTTCAACCCCATTGAAATAGTTAAATTAATCACTTTCCATGAAGAAATATATTGATAATTAACCTCTTAAGCTGTTTACTGCACATTGCGCAGAATTTTACTCTGCAATGGAATGAGTTTGCGGGCCCTCCTGTCAGGTAATAGAATCGTCTAACTCAATGGCAGACATTCTCTGGCCGCAGCGTCGAGACAAACTGGAGAAGGGAAAACTGCCTGGGGTTTAATAAATGGATGAAACATCACGCTTCGGTTACCGTATTAAAAATGATGTGTATATAGATATCTCTCATCGTCGCATCATCTTTTTTAGTTCGGACAAATCGGGTAATGGCATTCACATGCTGGCTTTAAGAAAAACCATGATGCGGCTGCTGGTTTATTTGTTAGAAAATGCCAACGTTCGGCTGATCACCGATGATGAAATTATGCAAAACGTTTGGGATATTTATGGTTTGAGCTCCTCCAATCAAAGATTATGGCAAGTCATGCGTGACTTAAAAAAGAAACTCTCGATTGCAGGGGTCCCGGACGATTTAATTACCCGCGCTGAAAGGAAAGGCTATCATCTTAAACAGGAGATGATCATAACGCTTCAGTATGACAGAAACCAGGTTAACTAATTATAAACAGGGCTACGATAAAGCATATGATTAGAATTATTTCTGATGATATTTATTTCTGTCTTGGCGCTTTAGAAACGTTGAAATTGGCGGGTCACCAGACGTCAGTCATCGATAAAAACCATCTTATTGAGCAAATAGGGAAGATCTTTTTTTGTCAGGAAGACATTATCATCCTCTCATCTAACGACAAAGACATAATCAATAATACCATCTCAATTTCAATGATTTGCAAGGCAAAACTCATCGTCGTTATCGATGATAACATTCCATGCCCCTATGGTGAACACTGGACGTTCGGTGTTATGCAGAAAAAAACCCCGATATTCGAGTTCCCAAAGATAATTGAATCAATAAGCAAACATGACATCGACTGGCTAAAGGATTTAACCCTGCGAGAAATGGAAGTCTTAAATGAACTCCTGAAACAAAAGCCACCACGTCTCATTGCAACGCAAATGAGAGTTTCAGAGAAAACCATCAGCGCACATAAAACGAATGCGCTTAAGAAACTGGGACTACGGCAGCTTAACTCTCGTGCCATCATCATCTACGGAAATTACATGAAGGTACTCGAGCAGAGACTATTTCATTAAACAATTACTACTCATTCATATCGGTAAAATCTCTCACTCCTTATTGAGTCTCTCTGTTCATCCTGAATAAGGTGAACTTGGCACGCCCATGAGAGTAAATGAGACATAAAAACACATATAAAAATCATGTTCGGAATATGAGAAGTTCAGAGACGCGATAAGAAATAAAAATAAAAGCATCTCTTCTCAAGACAATCCGCATTATCACACCGAATTAAGCCGTAGTAGATGTAGATGTAGATGTAGATGTAGATGTAGAGAAGTAATAAGAAGTAAGAAGTAAGAAGTAATGTAATGAAAAGTAAAACCACAATATCACCCACCACTCTGAGATTTCATGATGAAATCCAGACAGGCGATATTAAAACGTTAAAAACAAAATGAAGGAATATAATAATGTTGAATAAAACGCAGAAAACACTTTGTGCACTGGCAGTTATTACCGCGACGATGGGCTCAGCAATGGCTGCAAATAGCGTGGACGTGCGTGTTATCGGTACTATTACTCCGGCAGCCTGTACTCCAACGGTCAGCGGCGGCGGCGTAGTGGATTATGGTGTGATCAAGGCAAGTGCGCTATCGGCTGATGCCTATACTGTGTTGCCAGTACGTCAGCTTGATTTCTCGGTCGCTTGCGACGCGCGCATCAAAGCCGGGTGGACTGTAACGAATGACCGTCCTGGCAGCGTTGCTGGTTCAACAGAAGAAGGGAGTGGCTATGCCGAGTCGCCAGTACCATTAACTGTTGCCGGTTTTGTTGCTGGCTTAGGTCTGGATGGCTCCACCCCAATCGGTGGCTACGCCATGAGCATGTCTTCAGCCACTGCAGATGGCGCAACCGTTGATACTATTGGGCGTAGTGGTGCAACCTGGCTTCAAAATACAGCAAGTGTCATGTTCACTTCTTGGCCAGGGATTGTACATACCGCCGCGACAACCGGCACTGTAGTACCCGTTGCCTTCAGCAATTTCTCAGCAAAACTGAATGTTCAGGCGTACATCAATAAGGCCTCAGCTCTGGATCTTTCCAAACAAATCCTGCTGGACGGCCAGAATACTATCGAAATCGTATACCTGTAATTTTTCAATGAACGGCGATGGATTGCCGACGGTGGCCCCTCTTTGGGGCCACATTTTATCCGGCAGGACATCCCCTCTTTTACTGACACACCACCACGGTATCTCCTGATGAATGTATCCTCTTTAATCAAGCGGGGGGGAGCGTTGTTGTTGCTCACCTCCGGTCTTTCTCACGCGACAGGCGTCGTGCCAGACTCCTCCGTACTCATTATTGAGCAGAGTGACGGCGAAGGCGGTATGAATGTTAAGAACTCTGATTCCTGGCCGGTGCTATTGCTCACTACGCTTAAACCTGTAGCAGGCGATACCCCTCCGCAGATGGTTGTGACGCCCCCTGCGGCGCGCGTGGAACCGGGAAAAAATCAACATGTACGCTTCATTTTAACTGACAAAACCCCGCTAAAAACCGAACACCTCGAGCGCGTGATATTCGAAGGTGTACCACCACAAAACAAAGACCAAAACGTGGTACGCATGAGCATACGTCAAAATTTACCCGTTCTCATCCGCCCGGCTGGACTGGCTAAAGAACCTGAACCCTGGAAACATTTAGTCTGGACCATTAGCGGCGACGAAATTCAGGCTACTAACCCCTCCCCTTACGTAGTTCGTTTAAGCCAGGACGTTAAGAGCCTTCCTGATCAGACCAGCTGGCTTTTACCCGATGCCTTTGTACTACCAGGGCAAACTGTAAAACTGAAAATCCAGGGACCGAAAAAAACCGGTATATCTTCTCAGGTCCGCATCTCACCGGCCAGTGCCTGGGGTTATACCGTTAACAGCTATGACGCGGCTCTGACTCGTTAGCCGGAGGCATCGTGAACGCGCCATACCTTTATTTACGCTCCAGGGAAGGAGCTGCTTTGGCATTTTTCCCGATATTTCTGGGGGTACTGGCGTTAACTTGCCCGGCTTTTGCCAATGGCGGTGAGCCAGAAGCTATTTCCTTTGATGTACAGACCATGAAATCCCGGGGACTGGATCCCACACTGGCCAATATGTTCAGTCAGGCTCCGCATTTTATGGCCGGCACCACCCAGGTGATACTGACGGTGAACGGGGTTGAAAAAGGGAGAGTCAGTGCGCGTTTTGATGATAATGGCAAGTTATGTGCCGATACTGATTTTCAAAAACAGGCGGGGTTGGTGCCCTTCCCCCACTTCTCAGCCAACGAGACCTGTTTTGATTTAAAAAAAGCCTGGCCGCAAACCGAACTCAACCTGGACTCAGGTGAAGGACGCATTGATTTAGTCGTCCCTGCCGACGCCGTTGCCGTTGCCGTCTCCGACGCCAGTGACGCACAGTGGAAACACGGTGGCACGGCCGCCATGATCAATTACGACGTGCAATACATGGATACCGCCGGCAGTCATACCGGTACCCACTTTACGCAGCTTGATACCGAAACAGGCTTCAATGTTCACGACTGGATCGTCCGCAGCCGCCAGAGCTTTTCCCGCCTTAATGGAGAGGCCTCCGCGCAATACCAAACAACGTACGCCCAAAAAAGCTTCTCCAGCATCAAGAAGGTTTTGCAAACCGGACAGATTAGCCTGTCTAACTCGATGTTTGGTACCGGCCAGGTGTGGGGGGTGCAGATGTTTCCGGAAGCCGCCTTGCAAAATACTCAGGGGGGCGCTGGTATCGTGGAGGGCATCGCGGATACGCAATCGGTCGTGGAAGTCAGACAGTCAGGTGCCCTGATTTACAGCACCACCGTACCCGCCGGCCCGTTCCGGTTGCAGGGATTTTCACTGCTCAATACCCGTTCCGATTTGGACGTCAACCTGACCGGCAGCAACGGCGAAAAACACTCGTTCACCGTGCCAGCGTCGGCTTTTATGATGAACGGCCCGGCTGTCGCGCCAGGCTTATCCTTCGGTGCAGGCAAACTGGATCAGAATGGCAGTAGTGTGTCACCGGTGGTCGCTACCGTCGCCTCCGGCTGGGTGCTTTCTCCTAAGGCTTCGCTCAATGCTGGCTTGATCGGCTCATCGCTCTATCGCGCGGCGGCAGCAAGCCTGGATGCCCAACCGCTTAATGCAACCCAGCTATCCCTACAGGCCACGGCCGCTCAGGACAGCAATCATGGTGACAATGGCGCATCGGTTATGGGCATGCTCAGTCGCCAGTTGAGTGAAAGACTCGGCGCCAACCTGAATACCACCCGACAAACCTCCGGCTATCGTGAACTCAGCGACGCCATCACACAGGATGATCAGGGCAGCCAGGGCCACACGCGGGAACAGTACGGAGCCGGGATCAGCTGGGCAATGGCAAAATGGGGAAACTTGTCACTCTCAGTGGCCCGCAGCAGCACTTTTCAGGGTGACCACTATTTGTATTTGCGTGGCGGGTGGAGCAAACAGTTCGACAGGGCAAGTGTCAGCGTCAGCATGGAGCACAATGCCAGCACCAATCCGGAAGCGGCCTCTGGCACACCAGAGAATCGCCTCTACGTGACGCTGAGTATTCCGCTGGATACCCGTAACATCAGCAGCTATATCAATAACGCCAGTAACGGAAGCCGCGCGGGAGTGAACTACAGCGATCGTTCGAATCCGGCACGCAGCTGGCGACTCTCCACCGAGCGCGATTACCGCGACAACAGTAATACCTATATGGGCTCAGTGGATACGGTTACCCCGATAAGCCAACTCAATGCCAGCATCAGTCAGGAATCCACCCAATACACCAGTTGGTCAACCCACGCCAGTGGCAGCATGGTCGCGCATCAACATGGCCTCACCCTGTCGCCTTATCAGGTTGGGGATACCTTTGGCATCGCCAAAGTCGGCGACGAGTCGGGGGTCAAATTGGATACCCCGGCTGGCCCCACCTGGACAGATCGCAACGGCTACGCCGTCTTGCCGTCACTGAGTGGCTATCGCCGTTCAGCCGTCGAGGTTGATACGCGCAGTCTGCCTAAAAATATAGATATCGGTAATGCGGCGATGGATACCGAGGGGGCCCGCGGCTCGGTCAGCTACGTCAGTTTTGATGTGGTGCGTACCCGCCGGGTACTGGTCGACGTCAAAGATGCCTCTGACAAGCCGGTGCCACATGGCGCAAGCGTGTTCGATGCCAGCAGTAATTTTGTCACGGTCGTAGGGGAAAAGGGGGAGGTTTTTATTTCTGATGCGAAGCCGGGAATGACGCTGGATGTTCAGTCATCCGGCCACACATTATGCTCTTTCACGCTGGTGCTACCCGAAAAAGTTGACACAGATACGTTATTCGAAAACGCCCGCTCGGTATGCCACTAATGGAGATCAATGTGAAAAAAGCCCTATCTGTTCTGATACTGAGCTTAGCCATGAATCTCACTCAACCCGCTGTGGCGACGCCACGGAGCCATCCTCAATTTCAAACCGATCCAGCGTTGCCCATCGCCGACAGCCGTTGTCAGTTAAGCAGCAGCAACAGCACGTTCGACTATGGCAATCAGTCACGCTGGCAGCTAAAAGAGACGCAATCCATGCGTTACGGGCTGACGCCAGGCAAACGGCAGCTGATGGTCAGCGTCGTTTGCCCTTATACCCAGTCTATCTACCTCAACATCCGGGGAGATCGTACCCCGGACGGCAACTTTCTCTACGGCAGAAGAGGCAGGTTAAATATGCGGCTGATGGAAGTGCAGCTGGATGGCCAGAGTACTCAGGTAGTACTGAGCACGCCCGAGGGAAAAATCAAAGGCGCCTCCGTCAACGATTTACTGCTACAACCCGACCAGACATTCACACCGGCAATCGGCAACCAGCCTTTGCAGGGCAAGAGCTTCAGCGCGCGATTTGAGATAGAGCCCGTACTGTCAGAAAGCGACACCCGCGTCTCCGACCGGCAGTCCAGCGAAGCCACGCTGACGCTGGAGCTGCTGCCTTCATCAGCAACATCTTCAGACTGACAAGGGCATTGCCCGCAGCGTCGTACTCAACGCATCACTCATCAGGAGCCCGTCTGCAAAGATTTCACCCGATTAGCATAGCTCTTACGCAGTTTCTGCAATTTTGGTGGAATAACGGCCATGCAGTAACCGTTGCGCTGCCCTGCGCCGTCCCAGTAGTTCTGGTGATAATCTTCCGCCACATAGACTTCACCCAATGGCTCGATCGAGGTGACTACCGGCTGGCTGTGATCCGCCTGAGCACGCAGAATCGCGGCTTCAGCTTCAGCACGTTGCGCGTCATTGGCCGGAAAAATCACTGAGCGGTATTGCGTGCCTACGTCGTTGCCCTGTCGATTTAGCTGGGTCGGATCATGGGTAACAAAGTGAATATCCAGCAGATCGCCGTAGCTCAGTTTTTCCGGGTTGAATCCGACGCGGATAGCTTCTGCATGACCGGTCACACCGGCGCAAACTTGCTCATAGGTCGGATTCGGCCTGCGCCCGCCGGTATAGACACTTTCCACCGACTCCACGCCAATCACGTCTTTGAATACCGCTTCCGTACACCAGAAACACCCGCCGCCAAAGATGGCATATTCGATGGTCATATTCTCTCCTGAACTCAAATCACATAAAGGACAAAACGCCTGATGAGGTGCACCAGACGTTTTCAATGTAGTAAAAAATATCAGCAATTAAAACGCGAAACAGGAACACCCTAACGCGCCCCAGAAGGCGTTGTCATCCGAAACCGGTACCGATGACTGCCGCGCCACGTCATGTGAATGGAGATGGACGCCGCAAGGCCCACTACATTGATGTCCCTGCGCCATACCGACACGGCTATGAATCAGCGGTGGTGCGCTGCGGTAATGGCCTGGCACATTGACCACCGGCGACCAGTCAGGCAATACCGGAATGGCAGGTGGTGCCAGCGGGGTGAAGCGGCCCGCCGCATAGACAATTTTGCCATCAACCATCGTCAGCACCGACTCAATCCCTTTGATCTCCTCCTGCGGAACGCTGAAATAATCTTTTGACAGCAGCACCAGATCCGCCAGTTGTCCGACTTTAATCTGGCCTTTTTTGCCCTGTTCGCTGGAGAACCACGAACTGCCCTGCGTCCACAACATCAGCGCCGTTTCGCGGTCCAGACGGGCATCATCGTCGTACATCGCCATGCCGCCTACCGTGCGCCCGGAGACCAGCCAGTAAAGCGCCGTCCACGGGTTGTAACTCGCCACGCGGGTAGCGTCGGTACCCAGCCCCACCGGCAGATCCGCATTCAGCATTTTTGCCACCGGCGGCGTGTGCTTCACGGCTTCCTTGCCGTAACGATCAGCAAAATATTCGCCCTGGAATGCCATGCGGTGCTGCACCGCAATGCCGCCGCCAAGGGCTTTCACGCGCTCGATATTGGCTTCGGTGATGGTTTCTGCGTGGTCGAAGAACCAGTGCAAGCCGTTGAAAGGAATATCACTGTTCACCTTTTCAAACACGTCGAGCATGCGGCTGATGGAGTCGTTATAGGTCGCGTGCAGACGAAACGGCCAGCGGTGCTCAACCAGATGGCGCACCACGCGCTCCAGCTCATCTTCCATGCCCGGTGCCAGATCGGGCCGCGCTTCGAGGAAGTCTTCGAAGTCGGCCGCGGAGAACACCAGCATTTCACCGGCGCCGTTATGACGGTAAAAATCGGTGCCCTGCCCCGGCTTGAGCATATCCGTCCAGCGCTCAAAATCCTCAAGTTCCTGTCCGGGCCGCTGGGTAAACAGGTTGTAAGCGATACGCAGCGTCAGCTGTTTTTTCTCATGCAGTTCGGCGATCACCGCGTAGTCGTCGGGGTAGTTCTGGAAACCGCCGCCTGCATCGATGGCGCTGGTCAGCCCCAGACGGTTCAGTTCGCGCATGAACTGACGAGTAGAGTTCACCTGCTGTTCCAGCGGCAGTTTCGGGCCTTTGGCCAGCGTAGCGTACAGCAGCATCGCGTTCGGACGGGCAATCAGCATGCCGGTCGGATTGCCGTTACTGTCACGCTGAATTTCGCCTCCCGGCGGATTAGGCGTGTCGCGGGTATAACCAACGACCCGCAGCGCGGCACGGTTGAGCAGTGCGCGGTCATACAGGTGCAGAATGAACACTGGCGTATCCGGCGCGGCGGCGTTGATCTCATCAAGCGTTGGCATACGCCGTTCGGCGAACTGAAATTCCGTCCAGCCGCCCACCACGCGCACCCACTGCGGCGAAGGTGTGCGCAGCGCCTGCGCTTTCAGCAATCGCAGCGCATCAGCGAGCGAGGGCACGCCCTCCCAGCGCAACTCGAGGTTGTAATTCAACCCGCCGCGAATTAAATGCAGATGCGAGTCGTTTAGGCCGGGGATCCCGGTAGTGCCCTGCACGTCAACGATTTGAGTCGCGGCATCGGCGAACTGCATCACCTCCGCTTCGCTGCCGACGGCAATAAACTTCCCGTCTTTGATGGCCACCGCCGTTGCCAGGGGTTTTTCGCGATCCACCGTATGAAACTTACCGTTCGTCAAAATCAATGATGCTGTATTCATTATTGTTCTCCAAAGCGGATTAGCCCCGCGGGCTCAGCCAGTTTTTGAGCAGACGCGTGACCGCAGGCATCCACAGATAGACCACCAGCGCCACGACGCTGGCATCGTTAAGCAAATGTCCCCAAAGCGTGCCTTTAGCAAGCGGCAGCACCGTGCCCCAGAACCAGGGAACCAGATTGGTTGAAGGAAAAATCACCGCCAGCGTCACCAGAAACTGCTTCCAACGCGCCGGCGCCGGATGTGCCGCTGTCGCTGGCGTAAACCAGAAAGCCGCACCCGGCCGGACCTCTATATGTTCCTGGCCGCTGAGCAAATCTCCCAGCTCTGCCACCAGAGCCTGCCGCTCACCAGACTGAATCCAGCGGTACAGGTTATCCACGTTATCGAACCTGATCAGTATGGTGTAGGTCGTCTCACCGTGCACCGGGCGCAGCACATTCACGCCCAGGTGCCCGGTAAAAAGCGCCGCTTCAGGCATGATTTTCTCCAGCCAGAGCTCGTAATCCGGCTGTTTACCTGGCAGCACGCTGTGGGTGATCACCAAAGTAATGTGTTCGGGTTGATGAGGATAAGCCACGGGATTTTCCTTCTGTTAACCCCGGCCATGCCGGGGAGCCGATGTGATAGACCGACGGGAGATCAGGCCTGACGGGCCGGGGCTTTATGTACCATGGTGTAAGCGTAATCCACGCCCATGCCGTAAGCTCCGCTGTGCTCACGCACCAAATCCATCACCGCGTCGTAGGTCTCTTTGCGTGACCAGTCACGCTGATATTCCAGCAGCACTTGTTGCCAGGTCACAGGCACTGCACCGGCCTGCACCATGCGGTCAATTGCACGTTCGTGAGCGTCCACGCTGGTGCCGCCGGAAGTGTCGGTCACGACATAAACTTCATAACCAGCCTTCAGCGCCATCAGCGCCGGGAACGTCAGACAGACTTCGGTCCACAAGGCGGAGATAATCAGTTTTTTGCGCCCGGTGGCTTCTACCGCCTTGACGAACGCAGCGTCTTCCCAGGAGTTCATCGAGGTACGCTCTATTGGCTTCACGTCCGGATGAACCGCCAACAATTCCGGCCAGATATAACCACTGAAACTTTCGGTCTCGACCGAGGTGTAAATCACCGGCACGTTAAAAACTTTGCCCGCTTTAGCCAGAGCGACGGTGTTATTTTTAAGCTGCTGGCGGTCAATGTTGGCAACGCCGAATGACATTTGTGGTTGATGGTCGATGAAAATCAGCGTGGAGTTAGCAGGGTCGAGCAGATCGAATTTGGACATTTTTGATTTCCTCATTACTGTTGGTCAGGTTAAGCCGTCGTTGTGTGGTGCAATCAAACAATACGAAGACAGCCTGATTCTTGATAACGGAAAGTTTTTGGGTTGTTGTTCAATAATTTTTGGGTGGGCAAGAAAATGCGTTTAAACCTAGAAGCGCTGCTGATTCTTGATGCGCTGGACAGACATGGCACCTTTGCGGCCGCGGCGGCCAGACTGTTTAAAACCGCATCAGCCCTGAGTTACACCGTACAGAAGATGGAAAGCGATCTCGGTATCACGCTGCTTGACCGCTCGGGGCATCGCGCCACGTTCACCCCCACCGGCCGCCTGATGCTGGAGAAGGGGCGTGTCTTGTTGAGAGCGGTAACTGAACTGGAACAACAGGCGCAATACGTCGAAAGCGGCTGGGAAAATCAGCTCACCATAAGCGTAGATGCCTCAGTCCCTTTTAGCTTACTGACGCCGCTGATTGCTGCTTTTTACCAACAACATCAGCACACACAGATCGTGTTCCGCCAGGATGTGCTGTCCGGTTGCTGGGAAGCGCTGAATTATGGCGAGGCGGACATGGTGTTTGGTGCCGTCCAGGAACCTGTTACGCGTAGCGACATTAGCTGCGTGCCGATTGGCTGGCTGGAATATGTGTTTGCGATAGCGCCAGAGCATCCACTGACGTCCCTGCCTGAGCCCTTGCTGCGTGAGCAAATTCGTCAATACCGTGCCGTGGTGGTTCATGACTCCTCACGTCACGGTGCAGGAGTTGACTTGCGCGTGCTGGATGAACAAAAAACGCTCAGCGTACATGATTTCAATGCCAAAGTTCAGGCGCAGGTGGCCGGCCTTGGCTGCGGCTATCTGCCGCGTTATCTGGCAGCCCCTTACCTTGCTAATGGCTCACTGATGGAACGGCAGTTGGACTGCGAAACGCGCCGCGACCAGGCCTTTCTGGCATGGAATAACAATGCAACTGGCAATGCCGCCCTCTGGTGGCGCAAGAACTTACAGACGTTTGACGGGCTGAGTTCTATTTACCGCCCGGAATAACGAACATAACAATAAAGCCAGCGCACCACTCTGGCTTTATTCAATTCAGTTTTTAGGTGCAGCCGAGTTTTCTAACAACGAGGTCAGGTGTTCAATTCTTTGTTTTAAATCGGCGATTTCTTTTTTAGTAATGTTATCAACTTTATCGTGCAAGGCCGTTATTTCCAGATCGGCTTTAACATTGATATCAGACTCCATTTCATTACGGATCTGATCGTTTTTAGCCTGACGTTTTTGATTCATCATAATGGCCGGTGCCGTATAGGCCGACTGGAATGAAAGAAACAAATTGAGCAGGATAAACGGATAAGGGTCGAAAGCCGCCTTACGAATAAGAATGTTATAACCTGTCCAGGCGAGGATCAGCGAGGTCTGGACAATGATGAACTTCCAGGTCGCGATCGCACTGGTTATCTTCTCAGCCAGCACTTCACCGTAGGTCGCCTCGCTCTCGGCATCCTCCGGGTCAGCGATGAGAGTGGCATGTGTCTCCTGACTTTTACTACGCAAAGTCTTGAGGTGTTCCTCATCTTTACTGTCCATCATCTTTTCCATTTTGGATGTCCTGGTGACGGGGTTGTCATGATCTCATTTTAGTTGGCAGAGGGAATTTATCTATTAATTCGCACTGCGTACGGTGCGAAAATTTATATTCTGAATAAGCCTTAAAAATATTGTACAGGTTATTAAAGTTGCATCGATTTTGAAGAAGTTAACGTTGAGATACGTATTGTAAGGGACTCATTAATAAATATAAAATCAACCCTGCTTTAGCGGGGTAAAAAATGGATATAATGAATTATCTGCTAAGTTCTGTTTTTTGAGATACCAAAGGGATATTAATTATTATTAAACAATGTATAAACAGAATGGAAATAAATACTCACTCTCTCCTGCTTTCAGCGTCCACCTTCCCGCCCCTCTTCCGAAAGGACATCGCGGACACTGCTTTTAAAACTCTGTGATCAGTAATAGATAATCGAGGGAAGAAGCCCCCTCCGAATTCATAAAACCATATTTTATTCATAAGATAGCGTGGTTTTTTATATCAACCCCGGTGGATAAATTGAACCCAGAGTTCGGCGGGATAATCGCCTCACCGGGATCACAAGAGGTTATTGTGTCGCTTGCAGCTCACTGATATCCCGAGCCTGGGCATCATGGGCCAGCGCCGGGAAATCGCGGAAAGTATAGTAAGGGTTAGCGGGTGCAGGCAGGGATTGCATACTATGACCAGGCCACAACTGCAGTTCACCCAGCAAAGATAGCGCCACTCCCCCGACGCTTTCTGATAAACGTAACCGCAGAGGCGGCACAGTATCACCAGGAACAATCGTCGGTAAACGGTCATCTGAAGTCTCATAATTGCGCTTCAGAACAAGAAATTTTTCAGGCACATAGCGGTGGCTGTTCCACCATTGGCCATCAAGCATATCGAAATGAAAACGCGTCTCCTGAGCTGAAACCGCGCCAAGCTGATGCAGCGCCTGCTGGAGAATAACCGGCATGGCCAGATTGTACTGACTCACCGATGCCCCATGGTTTTCCAGAATCAACGTCATGGCAAGACGGGCGCCCAAAACATTCGAATAAAGGTCCTCAGGGGAAAAAGCCGAAATGCCTTCGGAAAAGCCGGGTACAGATTCATAGCCATACCACTGCGCAATCTCATGCCAAGCGGCAACCTGAAAAGCCAGATAACCGGCAAGGCGCGCAGCCAGGAGGTAGCGTTGATACGCATCTTGCGGAGGTGTAAAACCAAACAGCTTGATATGCCGCGCGGACAGCTCCTCCCCCAGCAAGATGTCATGCGCCTTTCCCAACTGCGGCAAAATATGACTGAACAGATAAAAGGTCATGTCTGCCGTATCACGGACATGCGCAGTATCGATAAAACCGCCGCGAGAGGTATATATAATTCCATTCTGCTCACCGCTTAACCCTGTGAGGTTTGCGGCAGCGCCAAACAGGCGGTCATTATAGTGATGCTCACCCAGATGGTCAGCCTCAACGACATTATTGACGCGGTAAAAAGGGAGAGGAACTCCCAGAGCCTCGACTTTGAGATCGTAACCAAAAGCGCAGCAGGGCCGCAGGCTATCAGGTGCCGGTAAGGGCGGGACAACTGGCCAGACAGTTTCGCCCTTATTTGTCGGAAAAGATGATAGGTCAGGGGCTATAGGTAATTGCGCCGATACCAGCCACGGAATTATCAGACCTAAAATAGTTATTTTCCTCACTAACCTCATGTCAAAAAGCCTCTCCAACCTGAAAATAAAAACCCGAACTCCCTTTCCCTACACCATAATCAAGGCGCACATTCATCCGGGGTTTAAACTCAAAACGATAACCCGTTCCCACCGATGGCAGCCAACTACTTTTGCCAAGCTCTCCCGGTCTTGGGCTCATAGTGCCCGTTCCCAGCCAACCGACGACACCATTGCGCCAGTCAAGTTGGCGACGATATTCGAGCTGAGTGCTGACCACATTACGATCTCGGTACCGCCCCTGGTAATAACCACGCATCCGGTGACTATCCCCTAACTCTGGCAACATATTCCAGGGCGGGCAGCCTTGGGTAAATTGCCCATACCACTCCCACGCAAGTACCGTCTTAAGGTTGAGGGCGTAGTAAGAACTGTAATGTGACTCTACTTGGTTAAAGCGGGTATCACTGCCAAAATCGGGTGAGTACTGGGTATATCGCAACTCCATCAACTGACCACTCTGCGGATCACTCACAAAATCACGGGTATCGTAGGCAAGAGTCATGCTTGCTCCAGAACTTAATACTGATACCCCACCCACTTGCTGCTGCAGGTTAACTGATCCTTTCTCCTGAGCAATGTCTGTCGCATGAACGGAAGATAATGACCACCCCAGCCCAAAATAAACATCCGGGGCAATCCGATAGAGGACATCGGGTTTAAGGCTAAAATTCTGTGAAGTATATTTTTGTTTGTCACCCTCTTTGCGCGCGGAGGTGAAACCGTTTCCCCAATAATAAGTAGGCGTATCATCCAGTTCTGCACTGGTAAAGATTCGCCATTAGTCGTTGGAAAAGAAGCTGCGGTTCTCAAGAGCCAGTCCAAACGCCTCGGTGGAACTCACATAACTGCTCAGGGAAAGGGTTGAATTCTGGCTTACCTTATCGCTGGCGTCTGGGCGGTATATTCCCGCGACGGCCGCCCCAATACCGAGACCCAACTCAGGCGTATAAAAAGGGCCAGGCACTATGCCCCAGTCGATACCCAACGCAGGGTCAAATTGGTTATTGTCGCCCAGTTCCTTCAGCCAGCCGTCAACGTCCGTCCTTGACGGAAGCAGTGAAGTTCCCCAGACCACGGCGGGAAAGCTGCACAACAAAATGAAGAAAACATGGCAACGCCAATACATCAGAACCGGTACTCGGCCGCCACCATAAAGCTGTTTCTGTTGGCAAAGCCGAACTCAGTGGTGATATTAAAACTGCACGTAAGCTCATACTGAGTCCCAAGCAAAACGTTCCAGGGGGACTGCAAGTGCTGTTTAACGTCAAAACGCCCATTGCCTGACTGGTTAACTAAATTAATCATGGGCTGCAACTCGGCAGGCATATTCAAATTACTGAGATCGCCTTTGAACTCCTGCTGAACATCCTGATACATACTGCCTACCCAAACATCTACCTTCCCCTGAGGCGTATTCAATCCTGCGATTGCAGGCGTAGTAAACCGATAGCCAATGCGCGGAGAGAGGGTAAATGCATTAATGCTGCCGTCTAAAATATCAAACTGGGTTTGGGTATAGTTCATATCCACCGAGGTAAACCAGTTGTCATAACCCCCAACCAACGTTGTGCCGACACCGTAAGTTGTCCCTTTGAAATCCAGTTTAAAATCCAGATTCTGCAAAGAGGGCGGTTTACTCCCCAGAACCGATACCCCAACCTTAGAAACTGAAGATCCTTTGGTGTATCCGAGAAGCCCATAGACATTCATAAAAGGCAAAACCCAGGCATCCAACCTCATCGTTTCCGTTTTACTTTGCTCCCGGGTATTCCCGACGCCAATTTTGAACATATCAGGGCCAATAGGTACACGTCCCAATGCCAGTCCGGAAAAACTAATGCTATCAACATCGATGTTCTGACGCATATTCATATAGTTAATACCAATACCATAGGTCTCAGGCAGGTCGTAGCCTTTGGCCCTTGCCTCCTCACCCCAAAAAGGGAGCAGCGGAGGATCTGACGGCTTCATATCATCAACCGGATGACCTTTAGAAGAGACGGGTGCCGGTACGACCGGGTTTGTGAGGGGGAGCTTAGTAATAACCGCGTTATCTACGTCATCAATCAATTTTTGCGTGCTGCTATCCGCAGCCGGAACACTCTCTGTAGCCAATGCTAAGGGGGGAAAAAACGCGGCGGAAATAAGTGCTAATAATTTAAAAGTATCCATTTATAAACTTCGTCCAGTGAAGAGAAAGTATCCATCATCCCTTTCATTAACAAACAAAGGACCCTGATTAAATTGCAGGAAGATATAAAAACAGATCATGCACATATAAAGCATACACTTTGTGCGAATTGATCATTTAAGGAGAATTACCGTTCAAATGTGATAAAGCGCGCATTTAAAATAATTTAACACCTGCAGCGATACCTGATAAGTAACGGGTATCATATGAGCTAAGCACTCTTAGGTAAAAATACATAATTAAAATAAATGAATCACACATAACCGCATGTTTTTATGTAAATTTTAAATAAAGTTACTTGTGAAAATATCACGAATCAAATTAAATCACTTTATTACATTTTAGCATTATGAACAGACAGACGATGAGCATAAGACGATAAATAAATTCAGGCAGGGTCTGAAGGAAAATAAAAATTCGTTAAAACAATAACAGCCGATAATGACATTCACTCAAATAATCCTATCTGACTATTTGAGTGAAGTTTACATGGTTCTATAAAAGAGTCACTTTACCGACCGCACTTATTCGGAAAGCCTCGTTCAATAATCCAGATGAGATAAAACAGAGGTTTTCTAAAATATGACCACAATGAGAGCCTTCATGTGGTCATGTAAATATATGCCCGGCAAGCATCCGCCAATGCTTAATTGACCGGCAAACGGTCAAGGATCGCCTGCGCGGTATTCACGTCGGTCACCAGCGAGTTAATCATCCCCGAACGCACCGCTCCGATGATCCCGGCGGCTTTTTCCGGCGTTGCCGCTACGCCGATAGTCAGCGGCGTACGGCGCAGTTGCTCGACCGAGGCTGCAATCATCCGCTCTTCCCCTTCCCAATGCAGAATCTCTCCCTGCTCGGTGAAGTAATGGCGCAGGACGTCGCCCGCCGCGTGGCTCAGCGCCTGCTCGCCCGGCGTCGCCGTGCTGGATTCACTCGGTTTTGGTGCGTGCGTCAGGCCGATACCGACGATCGCCACGTCCAGTTTGTCCCACAGGGAAATAATCTCCTGCACGCTCGGGTCACTGAGGAATGCATCGCGCAATTCTGCTGACGAAATATAGGGTGCATGCAGAAAATAAGGGGTGCCTTCCATCTGTTCGGCGGCACGGCGCACGAATTCGGTTATCTGGAAATGCGGTGCCGCCTGCTGCATGCCGCCGTTGAGAGCCACGGTCAAAATGCCCGGCAGACGCGGCATACCGGCCAGCGTCACTTCGCGAATTGCCCTGCCCCAGCCGATACCCAGCACCGAACCGGCGCCTAACTCAGCCTGCGACAAAATCGATGCCAGCGGTGCTGCCAGCGAACCGAGCACGTTACTAGGCGGCGCATCGACCACGTAAGCCGTTTTCAGCCCCAGGCGCGAAATCAGATCGGCAGTCATATTTTCCGGCGACGATAAACCGATCACTTCAATGCGCACAATGCCCGCCGCACGGGCTTTATTGAGCAACCGGGAGATGGTTGCCGTCGAGACATCCAGCTTGCGGGCGATCTCCACCTGCGACATATCCGACTCGTAGTGCAGCTTAGCCACCATATGCATCATAGCGCGCGTTGCTGCAATATCTTGCAAAATTGGCTCTTTCAGCTTGAAATTCCTTTCAGTAATGAATTACACTCAAATCGTCGATTGAGGAATTATTGCGCAACAGCCCGGCAAATGCAATGTTCCTCACAGGGCTGAATCCCTTGTAAACCGGCACTTTTCACGGTTTTCGGCCCCCCTTTCATCAGGAGGGATACGACAGAACGTCCAGTGTAATCGAGATTTTTTCATCTGTAATAAATTTCACGCAAAGGAGAGTTTCATGTCAAAAATGTCAACGTCAGAGCTTCGCAGCTATCAGCAGATTTGTGGCAAAAACGGCGCGATGCTGGTCGTCGCCTGCGATCAGCGCGGTGCCATGCGCAGCCTGCTGGCCAGCGACCCTCAGCAACAAGCTGCTATTTCCGAACATGAACTCGGCCAGATCAAAGCCGACATCACCCAATATCTCGCCAGCAAGGCTTCGTGCGTGTTGGTTGACCCGGTCTGCGCCGTCCCTCAACTGGTGGATGACGGGATTACCGCCCGTGACACTGCCCTGCTGATTGGCCTGGACGCATCCGGCTGGGACACGTCCCCCGAAGGCTACCGCCTGTCGCGTCTGGTGCCGAACGTGGATGCCCGCCGCGTACGCGAACTGGGTGCCACCGGAGGCAAAATCATGGTTTACCTACGCTCGGACCTGCCGGAAGCCAACCGCCACAACATCGCTATCCTGCGCCAGTGTGCAGAAGACTTCAGCCGCGAAGACCTGCTGCTTGTCGTCGAATTCCTCACCTACAAACTCGAAGATGAAACCGAAGAAGCCTATAAAGAGAAAGTGCCCTCACTGATTTATGGCGGCACTAAAATTTGCCTCGAATGCGGCGCGAAAGTGCTGAAACTGCCTTATCCTGGCTCACCGCAAGCCTGCGCGGCTATTACTGAATTGGCGGGTGACGTTCCCTGGGCAGTGCTTTCAGCGGGTGTTGATCACGAAACCTTCCTCAAACAGGTGGCCGATGCCATGAGTACCGGGGCTTCAGGCGTGATTGCCGGGCGTTCACTTTGGAAAGACTGTATTTCCCTCGACCGCAGCGCCACCAAAGCTAAACTGGAGTCACTGGCAATCCCGCGTCTGAATGAAATTCAGGCCGTCATTCAACAATATTTCAATGCGTCCCGGCACGGCAACAAGGCGGCCGCACAACAGGTGGAACATGTCTGAGAACAGAGCTGCTTTTAACGTCGAAACCTCTTGCCAGCCGGGTAAACGGGTCATTCTGGTCAACGGGATCCCTGCCTCCGGTAAAAGCCGTCTCGCCGTTGAGCTCTCTGCACAAACAGGCTGGCTGCAATTGTCGCTTGATGGCATAAAAAACCCGTTCCTCCAGCGGCTCGAAGGCGTAGACCGCGCGTTTAACCGCATTCTGGGGCAGGCGAGCTATCAGGTTATCTGGTCAATCGTGGCGGATGCTCCGCAGGGCAGTATCTTTATTGTCGATGCCTGGTTTGGCTTTCAGCCAAAAGAGGTACTCAGGGATTACCTGACGCAGGCCGGTGTGACACAGGTTGTAGAAATCTGGTGCCAGATCTCCGCAGAGCTTGCCGCCACCCGTTATGGCGCACGGCTGGATCAGCGTCTTCCCGGACATTTAGGCGCGGAATATATTCCCGAATTAAAAATACTGGCGGCAAACGCTGAGCCAATCTCATTCGGACCAGTATATTATGTCGACCAGGATAAACCGGTAAATATTCAGGTTATTAAAGACTGGACAGACAATGCACTGAAATAACAATCAGTGAAGTCCAATTATCGGGAAATATTACGTTACTGTTCAAAGCGGTTTACTGACATTATTTCAGTAACCTTAGTATTTTTATGTCATTAATTTCAGAGAAGAAGTTAGCAACATTATTTCCCACGAATGATAAATAGGACCAGATAGATCACAGTTTTTATTATTGTTAACTATGATACTGATAAAATCCGCCAATTATTGTTAAGAGGTAATATGTTAACTGACTGGATTAATGAAAATAACATTAGCGTAATTAATCATATTGAAGATTGGCAAGAGGCCGTGCAATTAGCCGTACAGCCGTTAATCGATGTGGGTGCGGTGGAAAACCGCTACCTGCAGGCAATATACGATATGCATCGTGAGATCGGACCTTATTATGTACTGGGTGAAGGTATTGCGATGCCGCATGCCCGGCCGGAAGAAGGCGTTATCCACACGGCACTCTCACTGGTGATTGTCTCCGACGGCGTTGAATTTGGCAGTGAAGATAATGATCCAGTCTATATTATCTTCGCGCTCGCCGCCGTGGACAACCATTCACATATTGAAATGATTGCCAGCCTGTCTCATTTATTTTGTGATGATGAGGCCGTAAAAAAATTAAGAGGGTGTCAAAGCAAGCAAGAGGTATTGCTAGCCATCCGTCAGTTCTAACATCACTTGTAGTATTCACTGGCACCTGAGGAATTACGATGAAAAAGTTATCCATTCTGGCAGTCTGTGGCGCAGGTCTGGGCAGCAGCTTTGCCTGCGAAATGAGTATAGAAGCTGCCCTGAAAGATTTAGGCATTGAAGCTGATTTATCGCACTGTGATATATCCAGTGCCACATCAACCCGTGCAGACATTATATTTACCGGCGAAAATTTCAGAACACAATTCCAGCACTACACTATTAACGCTAATATTATTTACTTGAAACGGTTAGTGGATAAAAAAGAAATTATCACCAAGCTGACACCCGTCCTGCAAGAGATGGGGCGCCTGGCGCACTAATACAATAAACAGTTTCCCTACAAACTCTATTTAAATAGGGTAAGGACTCGCTATGTCTTTCCTCCATTTCATTGTCAACGATGTATTAGGTCAGGCGTCAATATTAATATCCCTGATTGCCATGATCGGGCTGATAGCCCTGAAAAAAAGTCCGGGACAAATTATTACCGGCACGCTAAAAACCTTGCTGGGTTTTTTAGTCCTGCTGTCCGGGGCCAGTATTATTGTGAATGCCTTAACCTTCCTGGGGGAAATATTCCAGAAAGGTTTCCATATGCGCGGCATTGTAACGGACGTCGGGTCAATTGCCGGGATCGCCCAGCAGACGCTCGGGCGAGAAACCGCATTAATCATGGTGCTGGCATTTATCGTCAATATATTGATCGCCCGCTTTACCCGCTATAAATATATCTTCCTCACCGGTCAGGCATCTTTATGGATGGCCACCGTCTGTTCGGTGATTGGTTATATGGGCGGTTTACGCGGCACCGAACTGATTGTCACCGGTGGCGTGATTGCCGGGGTAATGGCGGTAGCGATGCCGGTACTGGCGCAGCCGATTGTGCGCAAAATTACTGGCTCAGATGATTTTGCCCTTGGCCACTTCTGCACCATCGGCTATATCGTTCAGGCCGGGGTGGCGAAAGTTACCGGGAATGTTAATAAAAGCACCGAAGACCTCGAACTGCCGCAGGCCTTATCCTTCTTACAGGACACCTACCTGTCGATGATGGTGGTGATGATCCCGATTTACCTCATCCCGGCCATTGCAGCCGGACCGGAAGTGGTCGCGCCTTACGCCAACAGCGTTAACTATCTGGTTTACTCGTTCCTGCAATCGGTGCAATTTGTAGTCGGCGTCTATGTGTTGCTGGCCGGTGTTCGGCTGCTGCTGGCTGAAATCGTACCGGCGTTCCGCGGTATCGCCCTGCGTATCGTGCCGAATGCCATTCCGGCACTCGACTGCCCGGTTCTGTTCCCTTATGCACCAAACGCCGTGATCATCGGCTTTATTTCCACCACCCTCGGTTCAGTCATCGGCATGTTCCTGTTCCCAAGCATAGGCCTTGCGATGATCCTGCCCGGCATGCTGACCAATTTCTTTGCGGGCGGTACCGCCGGGATCTTCGGTAATGCGGTGGGCGGTCGACGTGGAGCCATCATCGGCGGCATCTTCCACGGCCTGTTTATCACCCTGCTTCCGGCGCTGCTACTGCCGCTGCTCGGCAAGTTCGGTTTCTCCAACGTGACCTTCAGCGACTCCGACGTCATCAGTGTCGGGCTGGTATTCGGCCATTTCCTTAACTTCTTCCACTGAGTCTGACGGAGGTGACTATGAACGCAAAAATCGATGCCATCTTGGCGCAAAACCTGGCCCCGGCGGCGTGTGCCAAAGCACTTAACGAGTTGGGAAAAGGTTACGCAGAACAAGACGATGCCGACAGTGCCATCGCCTGCTGGGAAAAAAGCATGGCCTGCTACGGCAAACCCGGCTTTGCCCAGGCGCAGTTGATGAAAGCCTACAACGCCAAGCGCCGTCAGTGTTCAGAAGCTGGCGACGGCAAAGGGTTGGAAGTCTATTCCGAGAAAATTGATGCACTTATGCAGCAAAGTAAGGATGCAATCCGCTACGGTTTCTGAGATTGAAAAAAGCCAGAACGATGGTTCTGGCTTTTGTAAATTCAGATTTTGGCACTTCTGTCCCCGTGACGACGATATCTGCACCCAGGTGAGTGAGGAAATAGGGGGTGGGTAACCTCAGAATAAAAGTATCACAACAAAAAAATAGGGCGTGCGAAATTCTTCTGGCTTGAAAGTAATAATATTTTTCGCAAACTGATTTACCCTATAAATAGTAGTTATATTTCGTCTGATTGATCTGCCTATTTTTTCGTGGCAGTATCATTGCCATTGAAATATATGGAATTCCCCTATGAAAGACGTAATTGAAGGTTTCCTCAGATTCCAAAAAGAAGCGTTTCCTCAACGATCTACACTCTTCAAAAAGCTGGCGTTAAACCAAAATCCTAAGACTCTTTTTATTTCCTGCTCAGACAGCCGTTTAGTGCCTGAATTAGTCACACAGCGTGAACCGGGCGAGCTGTTTGTTATCCGTAATGCGGGTAACATCGTGCCACCCTTCGGGCCGGAGCCGGGCGGTGTTTCCGCCACGGTTGAGTACGCAGTGATGGCGCTGGGGGTGAAAGATATCGTGGTCTGCGGCCATTCGAACTGCGGCGCAATGAGCGCCATTGCAAATTGTGCGTGTCTGGATCATATGCCTGCGGTGGCCCACTGGCTGCGTTATTCTGATGCTGCGAAAGCCATCAATGAATCCATCGAACACGAATCGCCCGAGGCGCGTGTCAACGGCATGGTGCATCAGAACGTGGTCGCACAGCTGAGCAATCTGCGCACCCATCCTTGTGTGGCGGTGGCCTTAGCGAAAGGTGAAGTGACCCTGCACGGCTGGGTATATGATATTGAAACGGGGTCAATTGAAGCTTTTGATGCCAAAAGCAGCACCTTTATTTCACTGTCAGATAATCCTGAAGTGAGAGCCAGCTAAGAAGTTAGAACCTGCTAATAGAAAATTCCGGCATGATGTCGTACCGGAACGTAATGCGGAACAGGTTTAAAACGGTTCCGCATTATAAATCAGCCAGTTAAGATATATTACATTTTCCTCCACACCTTTCAGCCTGCATGACTTTCCTGCCTGGACGACACGTAACCGTTTTCTCTTTCAATGCCACAGCGAGAATAATTCATGCCTGTTATCACGTTGAACCGTCTTGCCGATTTACCCGCCGCCCGGTGGGATGCGATGGTACCGGCCGGACAGCCTTTTGCGCGTCATGCCTTCCTCAGTGCACTGGAAGAGAGCGGCAGTCTGGCACCAAATTCCGGCTGGCAGCCCGAGCATTTATTGTGGCAGCAGGATGGCGAGATGCTGGCGGCTATTCCCGGTTATCGCAAAATGCACTCTGCCGGTGAATACGTGTTTGATCAGGGCTGGGCGGAAGCCAGCGAACGAGCCGGCATTCGTTATTACCCTAAGTGGCTGGGCGCGGTCCCCTTCAGCCCGGTGACCGGTGCACGCCTGCTTGGCGAACCTGCCGCTGCCGCAGAACTGCTGGAAAATCTGCCCACTTATCTCGCGCAGCATCATCTTTCCGGTGCGCATATTAACTTCACCGATGCGGCTAACCACCCGCTGCTGAGCGGCAATCCTGCGTGGCTGCAACGCACCGGCCTGCAATATCACTGGCACAATAGAGGCTACCGCGACTTTCAGGATTTCCTCGAGACCCTCGCTTCACGTAAGCGCAAACAGATGCGCAAAGAGCGCGAACGGGTCGCCGCGCAGGGTTTTGAATTTGAGTGGCTGGAAGGCGCGCAGGTCAGTGAGGCGCAGTGGGATTTCGTTTACACCTGCTACGCGAACACCTATCTGGTACGTGGTCGTACACCTTATCTGACGCGGGAATTTTTCAGTTTATTGGCGGAGGGTATGCCGCAAAACCTGCGTCTGGTTCTGACCCGGCTTGGCGGTCAGCCGGTCGCGATGGCTTTCAGCCTGGTGGATGGCGATACCTTTTACGGCCGCTACTGGGGATGTCTGGCCGAGTTCGACCGGCTGCATTTCGAAACCTGTTTCTATCAGGGAATGGACTACGCGATTACGCATGGCCTGTCCCGCTTTGATGCAGGTGCGCAGGGCGAACACAAACTGCTGCGCGGCTTTGAGCCGGTGATCACCCATTCATGGCATCACTTATGTCATCCGGGGTTGCAGGCGGCGGTGGAAAATTTCCTGGTTGATGAACGTGCAGCGGTGTTGCAGTGGAAAGAAGAAGCCCGTCAGGCTCTGCCTTATCGCAAAGCCTGACGGGGTTTTTACTCACTTTTCGATTAATCCGCCCCCACAAAGCCGCCGGTCTGATGTTGCCACAAGCGGGCGTACAGACCGTTGTGTTGCAGCAGTTCACTGTGACTGCCCGCCTCAACGATCTGACCTTTCTCCAGCACAATCAGCCGGTCCATTTTGACGATGGTCGACAGGCGGTGAGCGATGGCGATCACCGTTTTGCCCTTCATCAGATGTTCAAAACTTTCCTGAATCGCCGCTTCTACTTCGGAATCCAGCGCTGAGGTGGCCTCATCCAGAATCAGGATCGGCGCGTTTTTCAGCAGCACACGGGCGATGGCAATACGCTGACGCTGCCCGCCGGAGAGTTTCACACCACGCTCACCCACGTGGGCATCCAGCCCGGTCCGGCCCTGCGCATCATAAAGCTGAGGGATAAACTCATCGGCGCGCGCCTGACGGATAGCCAGTTGCAGTTCCTCTTCCGTGGCTTCCGGCCTTCCATACAGCAGGTTGTCGCGAATGGAACGATGCAGCAACGAGGTGTCCTGCGTGATCATGCCGATTTGCGCACGCAGACTCTCCTGCGTTACCTGCGCAATGTCCTGCCCGTCAATCAGAATGCGGCCACCGTCGAGGTCATACAGGCGCAGCAGCAGATTCACCAGTGTCGATTTCCCGGCACCTGACGGGCCAATCAGGCCAATCTTCTCGCCAGGGCGGATCGCCAGATCCAGATTGTGGATCACCCGACTCCCTTTACCGTAGTTGAAGTCGATGTGATCGAAATGGATCGCACCCTGATCGACCTTCAGCGGTTTCGCCTGCGGTTTATCTGTGACGGTCAGCGGTTGCGCAATAGTGTGCAGACCGTCCTGGACGGTACCGATATTTTCGAAGATGCCGTTCACCACCCACATGATCCAGCCGGACATGTTGACGATGCGGATAACCAGTCCGGTCGCCAGCGCGATAGCGCCGACGGAGATCAGCGATTGTGTCCACAACCACAGCGCCAGACCGGTGGTGCTGACAATCAGCATGCCGTTCAGAGAGGTGATCGCAAACGCCATACCGGTCAGCAAGCGGCCTGCCAGCTGGGTTTTGTACGTCTGATGGCTGATCGCTTCGCGGGCGTACTGCTGCTCAAGGGAGCTGTGGGCGAACAACTTCAGCGTGGAAATATTCGTGTAACCATCCACAATGTAGCCCATCAGTTTTGAGCGGGCTTCCGACGACTCGACTGAACGCTGCTTCACGCGCGGCACGAAATAGCGCAGGCACAGGCCATACAAAACAATCCAGATGATAAGCGGGATCATCAGCCGCCAGTCCGCTTCGGCAAACAGGAACAGCGCACTGGCGGCGTAAATCGCCACATGCCAGATAGCATCTACCGTCTGCACCGCAGAATCACGCAGCGAGCTGCCGGTTTGCATAATGCGCTGGGCAATACGCCCGGCAAAATCACTCTGGAAAAAATTCAGGCTCTGTTTGAGCACGTACTTATGATTTTGCCAGCGGATCATACTGGTCATACCGGGGGTCAACGTCTGGTGGACCAGTAAATCATTCAGCCCGAAAAACACCGGCCGTAAGATCATCGCCACCGCCGCCATCCAGATCAGTTCACCGGCGTGATCGGAGAAAAAGCGATCGCCGGGCGTCTCTTTGGTCAGATCAATAATCTGGCTGAGGTAGCTGAACAACGACACTTCAATCAGTGATGCAATCAGTCCAACCACCAGCAGTGCGGCAAAACTCGGCCACACCTGACGCAGATAATAGAAGTAGAAAGGAAAGACTTTATCAGGCGGCTCTGCGCCCGGCGCCTCACGGAAAATATCAATTATTCGCTCAAAACGGCGAAACAGCATGGTACACCTCTTAAGTTATTTATCGTCAGGGCTGTCCCGCCCTGATGTTTTCCCAGTGTATCGGTATGGATTTTCTTGCAGAACTTATAAGAGTAGATGCTGACGGGCCTTTTCGTTTGATCTTTGTCCCATAGCTTTTATCATGAAGATTACATTCTGAGCACCCCGATATGCCCCCTGAGAGGAATTTATGTCAGTAAAGTTAATCGCAGTCGATATGGATGGCACATTTCTCGATGATGAAAAGAAATACAATAAAACCAAATTTTTAGCGCAATATGCGCAATTAAAACAGCAGGGTATAAAATTTGTTGTCGCCAGCGGTAACCAATATTTCCAGCTAAAATCCTTCTTTCCGGAAATTGCTTCTGAGATCGCCTTTGTTGCCGAAAACGGCGCGTATATCGTCAACCAAGGCCAGGATGTCTCTGTCGCTGAAATCAGCATGGCTTCGGTCGTTCAAATTCTTGAGTTCCTGGACAAGATCCCCGGTTTACGCACTGTGATTTGCGGTAAAAACAGCGCGTGGATCCAATCTTCGCAGCCCGAAGATTTTTATCTCAAGATGAACCGCTACTACCACCGCCTGCAGAAAATCGAGAGTTATGAGGAGATTGACGACACGATTTTCAAATTCGCCCTCAATATTTCCGACGAGCATCTGGCGGAATTTATGACCTCCCTCGATAACGTCCTCGGCCATATCATCACCCCGGTTTCCAGCGGCCATGGTTCCGCAGACCTGATTATCCCCGGCCGCCATAAAGCCAACGGCCTGCGCATCCTGCAGAAAATCTGGGGCATCGACGACAGCGAAGTGGTCACCTTCGGCGACGGCGGCAACGATGTCGAAATGCTGCAACAAGCCGGTTTTGGGTTTTCTATGGCCAATGCCATGCCGCAGGCAACGGCAGCCGCGCGTTACAGAACGGTGTCAAATAATGAAGAAGGGGTACTGAAGGTGATCGACAAGGTGCTGGTGGGGGAAGCTCCTTTTAAATGAATGGCGATTCATGAGCGCTTTTAGATTCAACATCAACACCGTGGGCTCGCCGCCCACACTGGCCCAAAGGGTTTTAAACGAAACCCTTTGGAATCCTGCGTTTTTTTGCTGCTGTAACACCGCAGCTGCGCTGGTCACAATGGCCGTGTTTCAGGTACCGACGTGATAGCCGCAAACTCCGCCGCTGCGCGGTTCTCTCAGTTCGGGCTTCAACCCGCGTAAAAAACCACGCGGTTTTGCGCCACTCCCTCGACGTCGTTTTGAACGCGGCCGAGGCTTTTTTTTTTAAAGACAAACACCATGCAGATTTTGATTTTGAATTTAAAGAAGCTTCGGCCGCGTTCAAAAATGTCACCGGCAAGTCGGTGGAGAGACAACATCTTTACCGTTGGCTCGAACCCGCAGCCGGGAAGCCCGTCAGGGCTGACATTTTGCGGCTATAACCGTCGCTACTGAAACACGGTCATCCCGATTCAGCGATAGCGCGCAGTTAAAGAGCCGGAGATTCTTAAGAGGCGCGGCGATAGGCGCCTCTTAAGGCCAGTTTGGGTGGCAACCCAAGGTTTTGACATTGCATTTAAAAAGTAAAATTTACGCCACTTTCAAAGTGGCAAAACCTACTTCTTCAATACCGAATCCTTCTGCAATAGCGAAAGCACAAACGCCAGTACCATCACTCCCGCCGCAATTTGGTAAACCGAGTGCAGCGCCGAGCCAAAAGCTTGCAGGTAATCATCGCGGATAGCCGCCGGTAATTGCTGCACGGCCTGCGCACCGAGTGAACGGGGCAGTACCGTGCCCTCGGGGATCCGCGCCTGTAGCTGGTTGCGTAGAACATGGGTGAAAATCGCGCCAAACATCGCCACACCGATTGACCCACCAATCGAACGGAACAGCGTTACACCCGAGGTCGCCACCCCCATCTGTTTCATCGACACTGAGTTTTGTACCGCCAACACCAATATCTGCATCACCATGCCCAGACCAAAACCCAGTACGCCGATATACAGATACAGCATGTGAAGCGGCGTGCTGACTTTCAAAAAACCCAGCAGCACCATGCCGATAAAACTCAGCAATGTGCCGATAATCGGGAAAATGCGGTAACGGCCGATGCGGCTGATCAACCGCCCGCTGATGATTGAGCTGACCAGTAACGCCCCCATCAGTGGCAGCAGCTGCATCCCTGCTTGCGACGGCGTAGAACCTTTTACCACCTGCAAATAGAGCGGCAGAAAGGTCATCGATCCCATCAGCGACATACCGATAATAAAACTGATGGCACAGCTCAGCAGGAACGTGCGGTCGCGGAACAGACTGAGCGGAATGATAGGCTCCGCCGCAAGCCGCTCTTCATAGATAAAGCCGCCGAGCGTAACAATGGCGAACGCCAGGATGCACCACAGCTGTGGGTCAGACCACGCGTACACCGTACCGCCCTGGCTGGTGAACAAAATGATACAGGTGAGGGCCGCCGCCAGATAACCCGCGCCGAGAAAGTCGATCTCATGGCGAATACGAGCGCTCTGCGATTTCAACGCCACGCCAATGACCAGCAGCGCAAAAATACCCAGCGGCAGGTTGATGTAGAAAATCCAGCGCCACGACATGTGTTCCACCAGGAAACCACCAATCAGCGGCCCGATGACGGTCGCCAGACCGAAAACACCCCCAAACAGCCCCTGGTATTTCCCGCGTTCTGACGGAGGAATAACATCACCCACTGCGGCCATACTCACCACCATCAGCCCGCCGCCGCCCAGCCCCTGCAAGGCGCGCATCAGGATCAGCTGCGTCATGTTCTGTGCCAGTCCGCACAGCACCGAACCCAGCAGGAAGACCACAATCGCCGTTTGCAGCACAATTTTACGGCCGAGCAGGTCACCGAACTTACCGTACAGCGGCACCACAATGGTGGAAGCCAGCAAGTAGGATGTGACCACCCAAGAAAGCTGCTCCAGCCCGCCAAGCTCGCTGACGATAGTCGGCAATGCAGTGGACACAATGGTCTGGTCGAGCGCAGCCAGCAGCATGACCAGCATCAGCGCGGAGAACAGCAGTTTGATAGAGGGCTTCTGCTCCGTCCCTTCAGCCTGCATCGAATTTATCGTTGTCATAAAGAGTCATCTGGCTTGTAATTAATTAACTGTATAATTAATATTGACGCATCACTTTCATCTGGTCAATGGATCACCCCGCTTATGACAGGCAGAAAAATCTCAGAAAAGACAGGAACCGCACAAAAGGATCAAACTGAGGCGGTGACGCCGGCGCGTGGTCCTGGTCGCCCGAGCGGGGTTAAAAAGGGGGTCGATAAACGCGAACTGCTGCTCGATGCTGCCCTGAAGCTGTTTGCCCAGTTCGGTATCGCCGAAACCCCGCTCAGCGCAGTCGCCAAAGAAGCTGGTGTCACGACCGCCATGCTGCATTACTATTTCAATACGCGAGAACAGCTGCTGGATGTCCTGATCGACGAGCGTTTCCAGCCAGTGCGCGCCGGTTTCACTGACATATTTGATACCCACGCCGACGACCCGCTCATGGCGATCACCTCCATGGCGCAGTGCATGATTGATGCGGCAGTCAAATACCCGTGGGTGGCACCGCTGTGGGTGCGGGAAGTGATCAGTGAAAGTGGGATGCTGAAAAAGCGGATGGAAGCCCGCAATGGCGATGCAAACCGCAAAATCGTGCATGAATCGATCACCCGCTGGCAGGCCGAAGGCCGTCTGAATCCCGATCTCGACCCGGCATTGCTGTTTATCTCCCTGTTCGGTCTGACGTTGTTCCCGCTCGCCTCCATGAAGATGCGACAAGGGGCGGCATCGCTCATTACCCCCGACATGCTGCGTAAACATGTCTCCGTTCTGCTGTTCCACGGCGTTGCGCCGCAAAAGCCTTAGATTGAATCCTTATCCGCGCGGGGGATCTCCGCGCAACTCACTTTAATCCCTCATTTTTGTATCGGAAAATACTGCGCCGAGTCTATTATCATGTAACGAAATTGTTGCAGCGAAATAGGGAATGATTTTAAGAATGAAGGGAATGCCGCCACTGATCCTCGCTTTGCTTACCAGTTCGCTAGTGCTGACTATCGGACGGGGTGTCACACTGCCGTTTATCACCATTTATCTGACCGAGCACTACCACCTGCTGCCGAAAAGCGTGGGGATTATTCTCGGAGCCAGCCTGGCGATAGGCATTCTAAGCAGTCTGTACGGCGGTTATCTGGTGGATAAATTCAATCACCGTACGTTGATCACGCTGTCGATCAGCTCGTTTGGTCTGAGTTTTTTGTTGCTGCCCATCCTTCCCAACGTCACCGGCGTGTTGTTGGTGCTGGCCCTGCTCAATGCTTCTTACGCGCTGCTCAGCATTACGCTCAAAGCCTGCATTGCCAGTTGGTTACCTATTGAGAAGCGCATTAAAGCGTTCTCAATGAACTATACGCTGGTGAATGTCGGCTGGGCGGTCGGTGCCTCCCTTGGCGTATGGCTGGCCGGGTACAGCCCGATGCTGCCCTTTGTGATTTCCGGCACGCTGGCGTTCGGTACGGTACTCTCGCTGGCCTGGGGTTTACGCAACATTCCTCACACGCCACCGCAAACGGAGCAGGAACACAAACCGCTGCCGAAGCCCAATTTGCGCCAGACGTTGAGCATTCTGACCCATGACCGTCGCCTGATCTATTTCACTCTGGGCAGTACGCTGGGCTCGGTGGTGTTCGGGCAGTTCGCCGGTTACCTGTCGCAATACCTGATTCTGGTGTCAGATGCTGCCTTCGCATACAAGATTATCGGCGCAGTGATGATCACCAATGCCGTCATTGTTATTGCCTTCCAGTACGTACTCAGCAGCCGGATGAAACAAAATACCCTGCTCAAATGGCTGTTCCTCGGCACCCTTTTCTTTATTGTCGGTCTCCTGGGTTTTATGACCGCCGGACAATCCGTCCTGTTCTGGATTATTGCGATGGTGATTTTCTCCTTCGGCGAACTGATCGTCATTCCGGTGGAATATATGTTTATCGACTTTATCGCTCCGGAAAACATGAAAGGCAGCTATTACGGTATGCAGAACCTGAGCAACCTCGGCGGCGCAATCAACCCGGTACTGTGTGGCTTTCTGCTCAGTTACGCCGCCCCGCCGGTGATGTTTATCGCACTGATCATCGCCGCTATCGCAGGCCTGGTCTTCTTCTGGATGGGGCACCGGCTGGCGACCCAGATGGCGGTTAAAATATAGCCATCGCCTGTTCCCTCAGACGGGCCATCAGTTCACAGTAAGGGCGCGGGCCGAAGCTTATGCGGCTGACGCCCAGTTCAGCAAGCTGCACAACCGGAGGGGTCAGGTCGTTGATCATGATATTGACCGGCAAGGATGAGAACTCGCACAGTTCAGCGATAAGTGCAGGGTCGCTTAAACCGGGAGCAAAAAAGCCGCAGGCCCCCGCATCTTGATAGGCTAGCAGCCGCTGTTTGGCTTCGGCCATTAACTGAGGATGCTGTGCCGAATGAGTGGCCTGCAGAAACACGTCGGTTCTGGCATTGATAAATAATGCAATTCCGTGGGTTTCTGCAACCTGCCGCAATGTGCTCAGTAGTGTGCCCTGTTCCGTAATGCCGTTTAACGCCGATAGACCCAACTGTTGATCCTCAACGTTAATCCCCACCACGCCCGCCTGTAAAAGCGCCGCCAGATTATCGCATTTATTCGCGCCATAACCGGTTTCAAAATCTACGCTAAGTGGCAGGCTGACCACAGAAGCGATTCTCTTTACCGCATGCAAAAGCGCTGAAAATGGCATTTCCTCACCGTCCTGATAACCCTGCGCCGCTGCACAGGACCAGCTTCCGGTGGCAATCGCCGTTGCTCCTGCATGCGCTACCGCCTGTGCACTCCCAGCGTCCCAGATGTTGTATAACAACACCGGGCTGTGCTTTTTATGCTGCCGGGTGAAATCCAATGCCTGACTTTGCTGACTCATACCTTGCTCCTTAGATCACTGGCTCAACGCCATTCTTCTTTCGTGTTCAATCAGCCAGCGTTTGCGCCACAGTCCGCCCCCGTACCCCGTGAGCGAACCGTCTGCGCCAATCACACGGTGGCAGGGAATAAGAATCGAAATCTGGTTAGTACCGTTGGCACGGGCCACCGCCCGGGAAGCCGACGCTTGGCCGATATCCGCCGCCAGCGAGGAGTAACTGCGCAATTCGCCCAGCGGAATGGCTCTCAGTGCATCCCAGACTTTACGGGTAAAAACGGAGCCGAACTCAGCCAGCGGCGTCGTGAACACCGGCGAGTTCCCCATGAAATACGCGGCGAGCTCACGTTCAACCTGATCAACCGGCGCAGTGCGGCCGAAAATAATCTCTGAGGACGTGAGCTGTTTGAGCCGCTCGATTTCATTGGGTAAGGCAGGCCGGTCGATAAACTCCAGCAAATAGAGAGCGTCACGGCTGGCCACAGCCAGCATCGAACCAATCGGGGTATCCAGCCAGTCCGCTTTCAGAAACAGGTGCTTCCTCGCCTGAGAAGGATTGAGACCAATCTGGCGGCTGATGGCCGCACGAAATCCGCTGCCAGATTCATAACTGGCGTCCAGCTGCGCTTCGATCACCGTGTTGCCGCCGGTCAGTGCATCAACACCTTTCCCCATCCTGCGCAGGCGCGCCATCTCCAGAAAGGTGATGCCAAACTGGCGTTTGAACGCCCGGCGTACCGTAGAGGGATCCACCCGCATCGCCTGCACATCCTCTTCACTCCACTTTCTGTCAGGCTCAGCTTCCAGAGCAGTCAGCAGCTTAAGTACCAGCGGGTCTTTTTCTCCGCCCTGCATAAGCGGCCGGCAGCGCCGGCAGGGGCGATATCCCGCTTCCATGGCACTTACCATCGACGAATAGAATACTGAGTTCTCGCGTTTCGGCTTTCGCGCAGGACACGTCAGGCGGCAAAAAATACCGGTGCTTTTTACCCCTACAAACGCAAAACCGTCATAGGCCGGATCGCGGGCGATCAGCGCAGCATAGAGAACATCGTCGTCGGGTAAATCAAATAGCATGATTCAACTCATTGGTGGGATAGGTGACAAAAAGCATAGGGGATTTTCAAAATGGGATGCGACGTTTTTCGGGCGTCTATTTTTGCTAGCAGAAAGTAAAGGGAGAGCAGCGAGAAAACAGCGCCCGGAACACCCCGGGCGCATTCTATTTACTCCTCCAGACCCCGGTTCTTCAGCATCGGTTCTATCGACGGTGCTTTACCGCGCCAGGTTTCATACAGCTTTTCCAGGTCTTCGCTGTTACCGCGAGACAAGATCTGGTCACGGAATTTCTGTCCGTTTTCACGCGTTAGCCCGCCCTGCTCTTCGATACCGGCAAAGGCATCGTCGGCCAGCATTTCGGTCCACAGGTAGGCGTAATAACCGGCGGCATAGCCGTTACCCCAGATGTGCTGGAAGTAGCTGGAACGGTAGCGTGGCGGAACATATGCCAGATCGATGTTGTCTTTCTTCAGCGACGCTGCCTCGAATTTATCCACGTCCTGCTTCGGCTCACTGGCGCCCAGGCTGTGCCAGTGCATATCGAGCAGCGCGGCGGCCAACAGTTCGGTCATGTCATAACCTTTGTTGAATTTGCTGGCCTTCTCAATTTTGTCCTGCAACGCCTGCGGCATCACTTCGCCGGTCTGGTAGTGCTTCGCAAAGTGGTTGAACACTTTCGGATCACTGGCCCAGTGTTCGTTGAATTGCGACGGGAACTCGACAAAGTCGCGCGGCGTCGCGGTACCAGACAGGCTCGGGTACTGCTGATCGGCGAACAGCCCGTGCAGGGTATGGCCGAACTCGTGGAACAGGGTGATCACGTCATCCCACGACAGCAACGCTGGCTGACCCGCAGCCGGTTTCTGGAAGTTGGCGACGTTGTAGATCACCGGTTTAGTGCCGAGTAATGTGGACTGATCGACGTAATTGCTCATCCACGCGCCGCCGCCCTTGTTATCGCGCTGGAAGTAGTCGGCGTAAAACAGCGCCATCGATTTTCCGTCTTTGTCGAAGACTTCGAACACCCGCACGTCCGGGTTATACACCGGCAGATCGTGGCGCTCTTTGAAGGTCACGCCGTACAGCAGGTTGGCGGCGTAAAACACGCCGTTTTCCAGCACATTGTTGAGTTCGAAGTAGGGTTTGATCTGCGCGTCGTCAAGGTCATATTTGGCTTTACGCACCTGCTCGGAATAATGCTCCCAGTCCCAGGCTTCCAGTTTGAAGCCGCCTTTCTGTTTATCAATAAGCGCCTGGATGTCTCCGGCCTCGCGCTGCGCGCGCGCCGTCGCGGCCGGAACAATTTTGTGCATAAAATCGAGAGCAGCCTTTGGCGTCTTCGCCATCTGATCCTGTAACTTCCACGCGGCATAGGAGGGGAAGCCGAGGATTTTCGCCTGCTCGGCGCGCACTTTCGCCAGTGTGGAAATCAGCTGGCGGGTGTCGTTGGCATCGCCACGTTCAGCGCGGTTAATTGATGCGTCATACAGGGCTTTGCGCGTATCGCGATCTTCCAGCGCCTGCAACAGGGGCTGCTGGGTGGTGTTTTGCAGCACCAGCAACCAAGCGTTATCCAGCTTGCGATCTTTGGCCGCCTGCGCGGCGGCAGTAAGTTCAGCCTCGCTCAGCCCCGCCAGCTGTTTCTGGTCCTTGATTGTCAGGCCGCCCGCTTTGGTCGCCGCCAGCAGCTTATTGGTGAACTGGGTACTGAGCGTGGCAGCCTGCTGGTTCAGCGCCTTGAGTTTCTCTTTATCCGCATCGGAAAGATTGGCACCCGCCAGTTCGAACTCTTTGTAGGTCACTTCAATCAGGCGCTGGGATTCCGGGTCCAGCTTGAGCGTATTGCGCTGGTCATAGACGGCTTTCAGGCGCGCAAACAGTTTGCTATTGAGA
>Ga0105856_1000131_pt1 | contig 38632 bp, 42 predicted proteins | sample OrgsoiDNA_201060_FD_89681 | JGI IMG/M metagenome (GOLD analysis project Ga0105856, IMG submission 89681) | Permafrost soil microbial communities from the Arctic, to analyse light accelerated degradation of dissolved organic matter (DOM) -... | ecosystem: Environmental > Terrestrial > Soil >...
CGTTCGCGTAATTCAGGTGAGTAACGATTTGATGACATTTGAGTCTCCTTTTAACTACTAGTTTAGTCTCCAGGATCCCCGGGGCGATTCAGATAGCCAGCTCACTGGCGGCAGTATTGACTCTGCGATGACGATAAATGGCTTCAAACACGAGCAAAAGGTTCATGTCCAGCGCCCGCAATTCATGATGCATAGCTTTCATTTTATACCTGAAGAAAATGCAGTAGGTTCATTATGATATGAAGGTAAAATGCTTCCGTCCAGAACCAATAACCGAAGGTATTACTATGACCCATCCTGTTTTTCGTGAAGTCAGCATGGCTGACCTCGAACGCTGCTATAGCATTGAAAGTGAGGCTTACGAAGGTGACGAGGCAGCAACGCGAGAAAAAATTGCCCTGCGCATTCAACAGTATCCAGAAGGATTCCTTGGTGCTGAGCTCAACGGCGAGCTTATCGGCTTTATCAATTCAGGGTGTGCCTGGAATGTTGTCATGTCAGACGAAGAGTTCAAGGAGCTGATAGGGCATGACGGCGCGGCACCGAATGTGGTGATTATGTCAGTCGTACTTGATCCGGCCTGTCAGGGTAAAGGGTACGCCGGCCTGATGATGCGTGAATTTGTTAATATGATGAAAGAGAAAGGCAAAAAATCCATTCATCTCATGTGCAAAACCCATCACATCGAGCTCTATAAGAAATTTGGCTACCTCTATATCAAGCCCTCTGAGTCGGATCACGGCGGTATGGCCTGGCACGAAATGATGATGACACTGTAGCTTTGTTTCCCGCCAGGTCGCCCTTCTGCCTGTAACAATGCATTTTCCCTCTCCTCATAAACGCTGCTAGCGGCTGCGTTTATGAGTGTCTGCCATTCTCTCATCTGTGTCTGGACTATCCCCGCCTAAAGATTGTGACTCGGACTTAAAAGCCAGCCTATGTCGATGGCTCCCGGCGTATCTTTCCTAAGTTATCTGATTGTGGAAGGAGAGTGGCCAAAACGCTTTTGAAAACGCTCGGTGAAACGTGCTCGGGATTTATAACCACAGGCTTCTGCTATACGTGTCATATCCCATTTCGTGCTTTGCAACAACATCATGCCGTAATGCATGCGCGCATCGATCAACAAATCCTCGAATCGTAACTGTTCGGTGGCAAGACGCCGCCTAAGTGTTGCCGGGCTCATCGCTAAATTTTTACCGGCGGTTTCTGCCGTCCAATGCTTTTCCGGTGCTTCAAAAATCATGGTTCGAAGCCGGCTTGAAATGCTATCCAGCGGTATATGTGCAAAAAAATATCCCCACTCAGCCAGCGCGACCAGAAAATCAAGCGATAGGGGGGCCTGTGTGCTAATACGGAAAAAACGCAACCGGCAAAAAATGCCGGTTGCTCAATAGCATTAAATTAATGACTGTATACGGCCGTAATTTTTGCGCTTTCGATAGTATTAGCATGAGTCATGTAACTGACTAAAGCGTTGCTGGCATTTTTAGGAATATCCATTTTTTCTGTCGACAAAGCATAAACCGTGAACACATAGCGATGAACCTGTCCGGCAGGAGGACAAGCGCCACCGAATCCAAGGGTACCGTAATCATTGGCTGTTTCAACGGTACCTTTTGGCATTGTGCCTTTACCACTGGCCCCAAGCTCAATGGAATGCACTGACGCGGGAATATTGACCGCATTCCAGTGCCACCAGCCTGAGTTAGTCGGCGCATCCGGGTCGTAGGCTGTGATCGCGAAGCTCTTGGTGCCTTTAGGGGCGGTGGACCAGGATAACTGAGGAGAAGTATTTCCCCCTGTACAACCGAACCCCTCAAACACCTGAGATTTGGAAAGCTGAGCACCTTCGGAAACCGAGGTGCTGCTTAAGCGGAAATCTTGGGCATTGGCTATTGAAACCATTGATCCAGTGAGTACCAAACTGGCAATAAGTGTTTTTCCAAACATAATTTTCTCTCTTTTATCGCGTATTGAACACAGGAGAGATCATAAAGGATAAATATTTTTCTGTACTTTCACACGCAATCAATTAAATAACAAATACAATCATTTTGATTGCCTGTGTGATTAATTCTCGTCTTAATAAGAGGGGTGCCCTGAAGGCAACCTTATGGCTGTTTGCCGAAACACGCACGTTAATTCATAGGGGAGCGGGCATGAATAGGGCATTTGCTTTGCGTCCCTCAGCCATGCATTTCAACAATCAATTCTCTCACCCAGCGATACCCCGCATGGCTGTGGCTGCGTTCATGCCAAATCAGGCAAATATCAAATTGTTCGCCAAGCCAGGGTAATTCAATGGCGGTGAGCGGGGCCGAGTATGCTTGCAATAAACGCCGGGGAACGAGCGCAACCAGATCGCTTTTCTGAACGATTTCAGGGATAAACAAAAATGAAGCGGCTGACATCACCACGTTACGTTTATGGCCGAATGCTGCCAGCGCGTCGTCAATCGGCGTGGTAAAACCGCCGCCGGAAGGTGAGACAATGACGTGCTCCAGTTTCACAAATTCTTCCAGCGGAAGATTAGCGCTAAGGGCAGGGTGGTCGCGTCGCCCAATCAGCACGTAACTTTCATCAAACAGGTGGCGGGTGCGTAACTGTGTGTGAAACGCGTTATGGGACGCCAAGACAATATCCACCTCGCCGCGAGCTAACTGCTGGTCTAACTGTGCCATATCCAGATTCCGGACGGCGATGCGTACGCCGGGCGCTTTTTGCCGCAGAGCAAGCACCAGCGGCATGACCACGGCGGCCTGAATATAGTCCGTACAGGCAATCGTCACCGTCAGGTTGGCCCGTTCAGGATAAAAATCTTGATGCGAATAGAGCGTCTGACGCAGTTTCTCCAGTGATTCCCGCAGGGGGATCAACAACTCAAGGGCTTTGTTTGTTGGCGTCATTCCTCGTCTGGCAGGGATCAGTAAGGGGTCATCAAACATTTCCCGCAGACGATTTAACTGGGCGCTGACAGCAGGCTGGCTAAGATGCAACCGCGCCGCCGCTTTCGTCACATTTTGCTCGGCCAGCAAGGCTTCCAGCGTGAGTAACAGGTTTAAATCAAGGCGCATGGTATCCATTTGGTGGATTCCTTAATATAAAACAATCGATTTCACTTATCCCTCACCGCTGCTGATAATTCAAGCCCAACCTTCAAAAGAGTCAGGAGCAAACCTATGCCAGTGAATACTCAACCCCTCATCACCGTGGTCGGCGCACTCAGCAAACAGGGGCGCAGCGTGGTACGTTCTTTACTGGAAAGCCAACGCTACCGCGTTCGTGCATTAACCCGCCGCATCGACTCGCATGAAGCGAAAGAACTGGCGGATCTTGGCGCCGAATTGATTCAGGTTCCCCTTGAACTCGGCCATAAAACGGAATTTATTCAGGCCTTTCAAGGTGCTCATGGGGTATTTATGATGACCCCCGGTATTGCGCCTGACGCGCCATTCGCTCCGACGCATGAAATGGAGTTAGGGCGGGAAATTGCCGATGCGGCGGTAGAAGCGGGCGTGCAGCATTTGGTTTTCACCAGCCTTGAGAATGTCGATAAAATTACTGCAGGCAAAAAATGGGTGCCGCATTTCACGGATAAAGCCCGGGTTGAGGAATATATTCGCACGCTGCCAATTAAGAGTTCGTTTGTTTATATGGCGTTCTTTTATACCAATTTGCTGGAGTATTACCCGCCGCACCAGGAAGGGGATACGTTGGTTTTCCCCCTCTATCTACCGGAAGATTTTCGAGCGCCGTTTGTTGACCCCTTGACGGCAACGGGCCCGGCAGTGCTGGAAATTTTTGACCATCGGGAAAAATACGCAGGCTGCTCGTTGCCAGTGATTGGCGAAATCCTTTCCCCGCGGGAAATGGTCGAAACCTTCACTCGTGTGACGGGGATAAAAGCGCAGTACGGTCCGGCGGTCACGCTAAAGGAGTTAGTGCATCATTTTCCATCCTATTCCGGTATGGAAGGATTAACGGCGGAAATTGTAGGAATGGCGGAATATGCCGTTGAATACGGTTATTACCGTAAAGAGCGCGACCTATTATGGAGTAGGGAGATTAATCCACAGGCATTGACCTGGGAGCAATTTTTACGCACCACAGGTTGGCAAGGAAAATTACATTCTTTCAGCGACTAATTATATTTATGGCGGGTGAATCGCTCGCCATAATTTAACTGAACAAACCCATATTATTTTTTAAGAGGGCGCATGAAATAAAGGTAGCGTGATGTTTTCAGTATATCAATTTTTTTCAACACGCAGGGTGAGCGGTCACTTCTGCTCTGGCAACAGAGGTGCGGGTTCTAGGCATGACATGGCGGTGCCTGCATATAGAGCTCTAAGGCACAATTTAAAATAAAAAAATACAGAAATTTAAAAATCCAGATGTTATTTTTAATTACAAAAGTCAGTGCGGGCACACAATGACTTATCACGGAAACAAGTTGTATAAAATTTAAAAATGCTGGCTTTATCGGCTTCGGATATTATGTAGGGATAACGATAAAATGTAGTCCGTATGAGTTATTTCCACACTTATGAAATGGTTATCAAAAAGCGCAGTATTATTTTCAATTAAAACCTGCTTTGCCGCGTTTATTGCACTATACATCGCACTCGCTCTTAATTTAGACAAACCCGCCTGGTCAATAGCCTCGGTTTTTATTGCTTCTCAGTTATATTCTGCTTCCACGCTCTCTAAATCCGTGTTTCGTTTGCTCGGTACACTGCTGGGAGGGCTGTTTATTCTGCTCATTTATCCCGCGACAGTTCAGCACCCGTTGATGTTCAGCCTGTGTGTTTCTGCCTGGGTCGCCGCGTGTTTATATCTTTCGTTGCACGACCGCACACCAAGAAGCTATGTCTTTATGCTAGCCGGTTACAGTGCCGCGATTATGGGATTCCCCGACGTAACCTCACCGCTTTCCATCACCTATACGGTGTTATCACGTATTGAGGAAATTGGCGTGGCGATTGTTTGCAGCAGCCTGGTACACAGCCTGATTTTGCCGGTTTCTATGAGTAATATCCTGGAGAAAAGCATCACGGATTGGTACGACAGTGCAAAGAAGCTGTGTAATGCGCTACTCACCGCACCGACGCCAGAAAAGTCACCCGATCACGAAAATATTCTGATACAGATGGCTGGTTACCCAGTCAATGTCGAAGTGCTGATCACCCACTGTATTTTTGAAGGTAATGCTGCGCGTAAGCTGATTCGTCTTGTGACGGTGCAATATCACCATCTGTCTTATTTGGTTCCTACGCTCACATCGATTGAGATGCGTCTGAACATGTTAGCAAAGCGGCAAATCGCTTTCCCGGAAAACGTGCAAGAGACGTTCCGTCACTTTCTACTCTGGCTTAATAACAGCGATAAAGCCGACGATGCCAGCGCGATCCAACACAATATCGCCCAGACACAAGCCGAGCTGCAGAAGGCTCATCAGAATAACGCGATGAACGTAGAAGATAGTTTGCTGCTTAATGGTTTGCTAGACAGGTTAGGGGACTTTGTAAGAATTGCCGATGCGCACTTTAGCGTGGGTAAGCAAGTCGATAACTTTGAAGAGAGCAAAACTAAGCGCTCCACTGCCCACTGGCATATCGATAAAGGGATGTTGCTGCTCTCGTCATTTACCGCGTTTTTGGTCACGTTCCTCTGTTGCCTATTCTGGATTGGCTCCGGCTGGAAAGACGGGGCAACCGCGCCGATGATGGCAGCAATACTCTGTTCTTTCTTCGCGGCGATGGACAACCCAGTGGCACCTATGAAGGTGTTTTTGAAAGGCGTGGTGGTCGCCACCGCTATCAGTATCTTTTATGTCTCAATGCTAATCCCGCTCACCACCACCTTTGAAGCGCTGCTGATTTGCCTGTTTCCCGGCTTATTTGCGCTGGGCGTGCTTATCGCCAATCCTGCGACCAACTTACTTGGCTTGATCATTGCCACCCAGATACCGGGCTTAATCAGTCTGAGTCATCACTTTAGACCCGATCCGCTGGCAACATTAAACGGCGCTATTTCAAGCTTGGTCGGCGTGGTCATTGGCGTGGTGGTGACGGCAATTATCCGCAGCAAAAGGCCGTCATGGACCGCGAAACGTGCCTTGCTCAAGGGGATAAAAGAGTTAATTCACTTCCTGGCTGAGATCAAATTGCAGCGCGCTTCTCTTAACACGCGCCAGCGGTTTGTCGCGAGAATGCTCGATAAGGTTAATGTGATTTTGCCAAGGAAAAAGAATGACATAACCGAGGAGTTAGCCTCAGGCGGGGATTTGATCACCGAAGTGTGGCTTGGTGCTAATTATTACGATTTCCATATGAAGAATCAGGAATTACTGGCCGAGCACATCCACGCCACGGACCGGATATTCTATGAATTAAAACGGTATCTAAAAGCCCGCTTAAAATCGCTGATGGCTTCGCCGCACCCGAAATTACTCAGCGAAATAGACCATTTGCTGATAAAGCTTGAAACGCTCTCGACGAAAGACGCCCGCTACTACGCCCCAATGTTGTCACTGTTCAATATTCGTCTGGTGCTGTTCTCACGCTCGCATTGGCCAAGTTTGCACCGCGTTGATACCGATATGTAATCTAAAATGTGGCTAGGGGATCGTTGTAAAAGTGTGCCTAAAGAGCGTATAGTTCACGTACGGATTTAATCCGTACGTGAACTATACGCTCTCATTGAGTTCGCTAGTCATTTTTAAACCCTCGTTTCTATCAGAGGAGGTGCGGTATGCCCGCCCTGAAAAAACAACGAATCGATCTTAGATTAAACGATGAAGATAAAAGTATGATCGAGGAGGCTGCGGCAATGACGAACCAGTCTGTCACACAGTTTATGTTAAGCAGTGCCTCAGAACGTGCCGCCGAAGTTATTGAACAACACCGTCGACTGATCCTCAACGAGGAATCATGGGGGCTAGTGATGAATGCCATCAGCAATCCTCCTATACCTAATGAAAGGCTGAAACAAGCAGCAAAACGTCTACAGAATATGGAGTAAATAGTGGACGTACTGACAATAGATATTCTTAGGGAGGACGTCGAATATAATCTGTCTGAATTTGACTGTGGTGAAGCGTCTTTGAATGTGTTTTTAAGTGATCATTTAAGAAGGCAACATGACGGGAAAATTTTACGCGGCTATGTTCTGCGAACCCAAGATAATGTACCCAGAGTATTAGGCTACTATACATTGTCTGGCAGTTGCTTCGAAAGAGCAACGCTGCCGTCTAAGACACAGCAGAAGAAAGTACCTTACCATAACGTTCCTAGCGTCACTCTTGGCCGTTTGGCGATAGATAAATCGCTTCATAAACAAGGCTATGGTTCTATGCTGGTTACGCACGCTATGCGGGTTGTTTACCGTGCATCGTTAGCCGTCGGTGTGCATGGACTTTTTGTCGAAGCCCTTAATGATAAGGTTAAGAATTTCTATATTAGCTTGGGTTTCATCGCTTTAGTGGGTGAGAATGATTGCTCCTTGTTTTATCCGACTACATCTATTGAGAAACTGTTTCCTGAAGGCTAATCCTTGTTCGAATGACTGAAAACTTAGATCTCAAGGGCAGCAACGATTGCGGCTTCCATTTTCTCCGGGGTAGTGATCGGTGCAAAACGCTTGAGCGGTTTACCATCGCGTCCGATCAGGAACTTTGTGAAGTTCCACTTTATTCGCCCACCCAGCACGCCGGGTAATTCGTTTTTCAGATAACGAAACACCGGGTGCGCTGCGTTTCCGTTGACCTCTATTTTCTCGAACATCGGGAAGCTCACACCGTAGTTAATGTGACAGGTCCGCGCGATGTCGTCAGCGCCGCCGGGTTCCTGTTTACCGAACTGGTTGCAGGGGAAACCCAGCACCACCAAACCCTGGGCGGCGTATTTCTTGTAGAGCGTTTCAAGGCCGCCGTACTGAGGCGTGAAGCCACACTGGCTGGCGGTATTAACGACCAGAACCACCTTACCCGCGTAGTCGACCATTGCGATAAGCTGGCCGCCAAGACTTGTGGCTGTAAGTTGATGAAAGGTGGTCATATCGGGATCCTCAAATTCAGACGGCGTCTGATAATTTAGCCTAGAGTGCGTGCGACACAACAGGGGGATAACCAAGCCAGTCGCTCTGGTGTATGTTAATATCTAATTTAACATAATCAATGTTATGCGCACCGACTTTACCAGGTATTTTATGTTAAATCCGGCGCTCTATATTCCGTTATAACGCGCATATTATGGCGCTTGATAATAAAACTAAGGCTTCCCCACTGAGCAAGAAAGCCTGAACGCATTTTAAATTAAAGGCGCACTCTAGTCAGCTATTCAGGCGGCTTTCACCGGACGAATCTTTTTGCTGTTTGCCACTTCTTCAGCGTCTATCGGTTCTGCGGGGCCTTCAATCTCAGCAACGGGCTGTTCAACACTTTCGGCTTCTGGCAATTTACTGGTACGCAGAATGTGCTGAACTGTCTCTTTTTGTTCCGCAAGATGAAGTGCGATATTTTCAGCCACGGCTTCGTCCAGTTGAAGTTCGCTCTTGAGCAGCCACTCACTGAAGGCATCAGCCATATCGAGCATTTTGTCGTAAGCATCCGCTTCCTTTTTGTTGGCAAATGTCATCTTTTCTTCACCTTTTCTGACCACAACAAATTTTGTTTCAACAGCCATGATTTGCTCCTTACACTGTAATTACATACAGTATGCCACTGATGCGTGCGAGATACATCATCCCGTCTTCTTTTATCTTGTGGATTTGTAGACTGGCGTCTGTATCCAGCTCAAAAAAATGGCCCCTGTTAGTACAAGGGCCACAATCTGTTCAGGCAATGTTATGGATGTTGCTTGGCAAATTCTTCTTTAGCTTTCTGCAATTGTTGCTGGAAAGCGGGATTCGTATGCAGCGTGGCAACAACGGCCGAGCCGACGATACGCGCAGCGTCAACATCGCTCTGCCAGTGATAGCCGCAAATAACACGGCTCTGGCCGAGATCATAACCGCGCTGCAAGATCTGATCCTGGCGCTGCGGGTTAATCTCCGTCAGCACTAACGCTGTCGCCCAACCGATAGACGTGTGGCCGGAAGGATAAGAACCATTTTTGGCGAGCTTATCCTGCTCGGTGGTGTTGCAAGTCGCTACACCGTAGAAGGCGAAGGGACGAATGCGCATGTACTTCTCTTTGGCACCACGGGTTGCCAGATCGCCAGCATCCTCAATCATATTGGTCAATAACTTATGTAGCTCAGGTGAATCTTTGGCGGTAATAGGCGATCCAAAAGCCCCGGAGAAGGCATTTGCCACCCCGCCGCCACTCAGATTGGCATCCTCAGCCGCCTGCTTACCGCGTTCGGTCGAACGCAGCAGACGCCCTTGCTCATACATGGCCTGGTCGTTGAGAAACGCGATACTGCCCACCGCCGGCGGTGGTGGCAGCAGCGTCAGGCTGTTGATCGCCTGATCATTTTTTAGAAAGTAGAGGTCTGGTTTGGTGGTCGCGTCATTGCCAGCAAGGGCAAAGGCATTGAGGGAAAACAGGCTGGCAAGACAAAATGTAGCAACAATCTTCATCGAAGTTTCCTTACTTATCATTATATTTGGTCACGAAATCAGCTTCGTAACATTTACTAACATCCGTCAGTAAAACAAACTGCGCATTAAAAAGAGTGCGCTGGATCGCAAAATAGCAGATTCATAACATATCCGAATGAATATTAAGCATATACACGCTTTTAGTTATCTATCCCGACCTGTTTTTTGTGCGATCCCTTAGAGCGGGACCTTGAGGCTATTCCTTCGTCGCCAGTTTCAGCAATACCACGCCGGAGAAAATCAGTAATACCGCGATCACTCTCATCGGGTTGAGACTTTCACCAAACAGCGTGACGCCGAGAATAAACGCACCGATGGCACCGATGCCAACCCAAACCGTATATGACGTGCCTAAAGGCAAGGTTTTCATCGAGATGGCGAGTAATGCGAAGCTTAGGAGCATAAAAACGAGGGTGATGATGCTGGGAATGAGTTTGGTAAAGCCGTGCGATTGTTTCATGGCCGTTGACCAGACAACTTCAAAAACACCGGCTAACAGCAGATATATCCATGCCATTGTGTGACCTTAATAAAACGCAGGGTCGTCCCTAAAAAGTAAGCCGAGTCTCTGGTCGTCCAGTCAGCAGAAATTGATCAGTAGCGAGTATAGTCCAAGATGCGCCTTGAGAAAATTCGATGATACCCACAGACCCAGTGTATGGCCTGTGGGCGAGTATTACACTTTTTGCACGCTGCCAAATACCAGACGGCCCTAATGGAAGGTAGCTTTGACGTCGGACACGCGCGCTACCGCTTCGGCGGAGCAACTGGCATCGACCAGGATCATTTCGGCATTGTCGTTAATGGCTGGCCACTGACGCTGGCCCTGATTGTCGAGCGGCAGGACGTTACCCGTGGCGATAGCCAGAGAACGCGTCAGGCCGAACTCATCCGAATTGCCATAAAGTTGCGCGTACAGATTGGCTTTCTCCAACATGCTGCCGGTACCAAACGGCGACCAGTGGTCAATCACGCTGTCCGTTCCGGTCATCACAAACACGCCCTTCTCGCTTAACTGCGGTAATGGCATAGCCAGTTTGCCAATCGGCACCGTTGAAGCGACGGTGAATTGCTGGCGAGCCAGTCCGTCGATGACCTCGTCCAGTTCTGCGCCCTGTAACGTTGAGAGCGCAAAACCGTGGCTGAGTGTCACTTTGCCTTTCAACTGCGGATTCTGTTCAACGGTTTTGATCATGTATTTGACGGCGGCGACGCCCGCGGGTGTGGTTTCATGCAGATGAATATCCACGCCTGTGTGGGTATCAAGTGCGATCTGGAACATGGCGTCCAGTGATTTTTCCATCTCACCATCGACATTGGTGGGATCCAGTCCGCCAACATATTGCACGCCCATTTGCATCGCTTCGCGCATCAGGCCATCCACTTTTGAATGCAGCAAACCGTGCTGTGGAAAGGCGACAATCTCACAACTGAAATCATGTTTATGTTTTTCGAGGGCGATTTTCAGATGTTCGAGACTTTTCAGGCCACTAACCGGGTCAATATTGCAATGACTGCGCGCCACCGTGGTGCCTTTGGCATGGAGCAGGCCAATAATGGCTTCAGCACGTTCGACCGAGGTGGGCAAAAGTTGTGGGATCAACACCTGTTCCCGCGCAATCATGTCCATGATGGTTTTGCCTTTACGCGGCCTTGGCGCTTCCCACGGGCCGCCGTAAAAGGTTTTGTCGAGGTGAATATGCATGTCACGAGTGGCGGGTAGCAGTAATAATCCGTTGGCATCAAATGCGGGTAAGGCACTGGCAGGAGCACGCTTCGCAGGCTGGATCGCGATGATTTTACCGTTGTTGATCTCCAGATCATAAAGCCCGGTTTGGGTGCCGATGACCATCTCCCCTTCCCGCTTGAAACCCTCTTCTAGCCTGACATTGCGGAGTTGGTAATGGGAAGCAGTCAGAGTGTTGACCGCGTGAGGATTGTCACACAGCGGCACTGCACCAGAGTGATTTATCGTGGCGGCCGAGGCCATGCCAGTGGCGAGAAGCGCACTGCCTGCGGTAAGTTTTGCGCTGTTCGAGAGAAAATTTCTGCGGCTTTGTTGTTGGGCGTTCTGCACGTCGATTTCCTTTATCCAGAGAAGAAAAATTTTTTATTGCCGAATCACCATAAAAGAAGCCTGCTCGACTGGCTGTGATATTTACCACTGGGGGGCAGTGGCAAAATGAATAACTACACCAGTTGGCAAAACTCTCGCAGTTTCTCTGCCAGCCCCAACTGGGCTGGCGTGGCATTGGGCCGGTAAAACAGCGCCAGTTCGACGTTATCAATCGGGGGGAGCCCACTTTCTGGCCCAAGAACGCGGTGTTCTGGAAGGCGGCAACTGGCAGGGAGTAAGGTGACACCCAATCCGGTGGCGCTGGCGGCAGCTAATGCTGCAAGACTGGCGCTGCTGTAACTGATGTGCCAGTGGTAGCCCAGAGCGTCTAGCGCCTGACATAACTCTTCGCGATACAGTCCGTTAAGCGGGAATAACACCAGAGGAATAGGGGTGCGTTCAAAAGCAGGAAACGCCGCACTGTCTAGCCACAGCATGGGTTCAGGACGCGACGCATTCGGTTTTTCCCCGGTGATCTGCTTGACCAATAGGATATCCAGTTCCTCTTGCCGCCACGCTGTGCGCAGCTCATTGCTCAGTCCGCTGGTGACGTCGAGCCGCAGCTGTGGATGTGAGCGGCTGAATTCGGCCAGCAAACCCGTTGTCGCGGCAGCGAAATCTTCCGGTACGCCCAGACGCACCACGCCATCGCGCCACTGGTCAGAAAGGGCATCGTGCGCCTCGCCATTGAGGGCAATAATCCGCCGGGCATAGCCAAGAAACCGCTCCCCTTCCTCGGTCAATTGCACTTGATGAGACGTTCGTTCAAGCAATGATTTTCCGAGCATCTCTTCGAGCCGCCGCACCTGCTGGCTTACGGTCGATTGAGAAAGAAAAACGCGATCGGCGGCGCGAGTAAAACTGCCGGTTTCGCAGACGGCGACAAAACTGAGTAATTGAGGCGGGCTAAACATCGGATAGCGATTCATGGTATGACTCCCGTTGTTGCCGTTGGTAGTTTTTTGGCGACTGGCCGGTCACGCGTTTAAAAGCGTTGCTGAAGGCACTTTCCGAGCTATAACCCAGCGAAAGGGCCAACACGCCGACAGAAATTCGCTCATGACGCAGCCGATGTTCGGCCAGCCGCATGCGCCATTCCGTCAGATAGGCAATCGGTGCCACGCCCGCAATGGTCTTGAAGTAGGAAGAAAAAGTCGCTCGCGACATCGCCACCGATTTCGCTAATTCCCCTAACTGCCACAGACGTCCGGGCTCGCCGTGCATGAGTTGTAGCGCCGGCGCCAAACGTTTGTCGCCCATGGCACGCAACCGACCACTGGCCAGCGGCGTTGCGCTTTCAAAATGAGCACGCAGGATTTGGATAAACATCAGGTGAGCAAGTTGTGACGATGCCGCGGCAGAACCGGGGAAATTACCGCTCTGCTCTGCAACCAGTTGCTCCAACAGCCAACACAACGAGGGTGAATGACGTGAATTCGCACGGATATGGATCAGCGGTGGCAGTTCATCAATCAGTAGTTGTGCGCTGTTATCCGCCAGCTCGACTTTGCCGCCAATCATGAAAAATGTGTCGCTTTCTCCGTGGGTTGCGACGGCATCGGTTCGGGTTTGCAAAATCTCGTTCAGCGGCACTACTTTGGCGGTGAGATCGCTTGCCAGTACGTGCGAACGCGGCGTGCGCAGCAGGAAAATATCGCCCGCTTCGACCGCAATCGGCTGTGTTTCACCGTGCATCAGGAATGAACAACCGCCGCGCACAATGCCCCAGAATTTAATCTGGTCGGACTCGGGAAACGCAATCGCCCATTTCCCGCCGGTGACTAATCCACCCGCCACCACGGAATGTGCATCAAGCAGTTGTAGAAGATCTGAAAAGGGGTCGAGTTGCATTATCAGATTTTGGCGAATAAAACCGCGATGAACAAGTATTAAAAATCTTTAGCTTCCCTCTTATTCTTTCATCACAGCCTGAGATGTCTTCTGCTTCAACGGATGCATCAGGTTCAACCGCCTTATTCTCTCTGTAGAAGAAAGCACAACATGCAGCAACAAACGTGGTTTATCACCGGTGTAAACAGCGGTTTTGGTCGTCATATGGCAGAACAACTTCTGGCTCGCGGAGACGGTGTCGCGGGTACCGTGCGCAATCTGTCGGCAATGTTGGCGCTGTTGACGGATTATCCTGCCGATCACTGATTCTCTCGGTCCAGGGTGCCAGCCCCCTCTTTTGATTAGAATCCTTTGTTAAGCAATGCCATACTTTGTGTTAAGTCTTGCTCATTTGCTTAAGGGAACGATTTTGAATAAAGAAAATTCTGCCACCCTCTTAAACGCCGCCGAAGCGCTCGATCGCTTGGAAGCATTGTACGGCGCTGCCGTTGTGGCGTTACGCCACGCGATCGGCGAATTTATTCTCGACGGCTCATTGCCAGACCCTGATATTCGTTCCGCTGGACTTTTTACTTACCCGGAACTCAGCGTGAGTTGGGATGGCAGTGCGCAGAATCAGTTTAAATCACGCGCCTACGGACGTTTCCCGCGCGCGGGCAAATACACCACGACCATCACCCGCCCCGAGCTGTTTCGCGGTTATCTGGCGGACCAGCTGGCGTTGTTGGAAAGCGAATACAACGCCAGTTTTGTGGTCAAGCCCTCCACGCTGGAGATCCCCTTCCCGTTTGTTATCGACGGCTCAGATCTGAATCTCAACCGGGGCATGAGCGCCGCGCTGGCGCATCATTTCCCGACCACTGAGTTGTCGCAAATCGGTGATCAAATTACCGACGGGCTGTCCACCTCGACGACAGAATTCCCGCTGTCACATTTCGATGCGCTGCGCACTGATTTCTCGCTGGCGCGTCTCAAGCACTACACCGGCACGCCAGCCGAACACGTTCAGCCTTACGTGTTGTTCACCAACTACACCCGTTATGTGGATGAGTTTGTGAGTTGGGCCTGTGCGCAAATCGTCGATCCGGCCAGCCCGTATGTGGCGCTCTCTTGTGCGGGCGGTGCTTATGTCACGCCGGAAACCATCAATCTGGAAGAGACGGTGTCTGATCTGGCGTGGAAAAAACACCAGATGCCGGCCTATCACCTGATTGCGCACGATGGAAAAGGCATCACGTTGGTCAATATTGGCGTCGGGCCATCGAATGCCAAAACGATTTGCGACCATCTGGCCGTGTTGCGCCCTCATGCATGGTTGATGATTGGCCACTGTGGCGGTCTGCGTGAAAGCCAACAGATTGGCGATTACGTATTAGCCCACGCCTATTTGCGCGATGACCACGTATTGGATGCGGTACTTCCGCCGGATATCCCTATTCCAAGCATTGCCGAAGTGCAGCGGGCGCTGTACGACGCGACGAAAGTGATCAGCGGAATGCCCGGGGAAGAGGTCAAACAGCGGTTGCGTACCGGTACGGTGGTGACCACCGATGACCGCAACTGGGAGCTGCGCTATTCGGCATCGGCGCTGCGTTTCAACCTTAGCCGCGCGGTGGCGGTGGATATGGAAAGTGCCACCATTGCGGCGCAGGGTTATCGTTTCCGCGTGCCATACGGCACGTTACTGTGCGTGTCCGACAAACCCTTGCATGGCGAAATCAAGCTTCCGGGCCAGGCTAACCATTTCTATGAAGGCGCGATTTCCGAGCATTTGCAGATCGGTATTCACGCCATCGGTTTGCTGCGTCAGGAAGGCGATAAGTTGCATTCGCGTAAATTGCGTACCTTCAACGAGCCGCCATTCCGTTAAATATATTGCCTTCGCGGGGAGGTTTAGCCTCCCCCATTAATATCTCAATATTTCAACACAATTGCTGGCGAACCCTTAGCAAATTCCTCCTGATTTGCCGCGTAAAAAGCGGCCTGATCACGCGTATATTGAAGCTCATCGACGGGTGCGAAACCTGAAGAGAAAAGCCGAGTTAAACGTGTTTCGAGGTGGAGTATGAAAAGGCTGTTGCTCTTATTGCTGGCGGCGGGTGCGTTGATGTCAGTCGTTCCAACTTCTTTCGCCTATGGCTATTACGGCCATGGGTATTATGGGCATGGTTATTACCACGGCTGGTACGGTGGCCCGCGGGTGATCATTGGAGGGCCTTGGGGACCCCCGCCGCCGGTGTATTACGGCCCACCGCCGGTGGTGTATGTTACGCCGCCACAACCACAGACTTATGTGGAGAAAACCCCTGATTATGCTTACTACTGCCAGAATCCGGCGGGCTATTACCCGCACGTTCAGCGCTGTGCGCGCGGATGGATGAAAGTAGTGGTCGGTGATAATTCACCGCGTTGAGCCTGAGTGAGCATACGATGAAACCTTTACATTCTCTTGCGCCACTGGCGTTGGTCATGGTGCTGGTGGGCTGTGTTTCCGCGCCGTCAGCACCCGAAGTGACGGTGTTACCGGGCAGCAGCAAAAGTTATGGGCAGTTCAGGCAGGATGATATTCTTTGCCGCAATAGCGCGCAAAACAGCGTCAGCGGTGGCGCGCAAGCGGCGTCGAATAATGCGGCAGGTACGGCGGCAGCGGGAACGGTGCTGGGCGCGGCAGCCGGTGCGCTGATTGGCGCGGGGTCTGGTCATGCGGGTCCCGGTGCGTTAATCGGGGCGGGCAGCGGGTTATTGGTCGGCAGTGCCATGGGCAGTAATACGGCGGGGATGAGCAACGGAGATTTGCAAGACCAGTACGATGTGGTTTACACCCAATGTATGTACGCTAAAGGGAATAAAGTGCCGGTGGATTACACCTATGATCAGTCATCCGATTCCGGTCGCTCGGCCGTTCCACCGGATTACCGTCCTGAATTATCATCGGAAAATAGTAACGTACCACCGGATTATAACGGCGGACAATCTGACGGTAGCGTACCGCCAGACTATCAGCCGTAAGACGTCGGTTATGGCTTAAAACTTCACCATGGCACCGAGTTCGATCACTCGGTTAGGCGGGAGCTGGAACTGATCTGGCGCCCGCAATGCGTTACGCTGTAACACCTGGAATAACTTGCCACGGATTTGCAAATACCACGGACGTTTGTCCAGTACCAGCGTGTCGCGAGACATGAAGAACGAGGTGTCGTTCATGGTACAGCGCAAGCCATCCTGCCCGCAGCGATAGAACACTTCTTCCATATTCGGCGTTTCTCGCCAGCCATAACTTGCTACCACACGCCAGAATGACGGCGAAAGATGTTCGATGGTTACGCGTTTTAAATTATGCACATAGGGTACATCGGCGCTGCTGATGGTCAGCAGAATAACGCGCTCATGCAATACCTTGTTGTGTTTGAGATTGTGCAGCAACACCAGCGGAACGGCATCCGGTGCACGAGCCATAAAGACGGCGGTACCGGGAACGCGGCGCGGGGGTGATTTCTCCAGCGAGGTGATCAGCGCACTCAGGGCGTCAGGATCTTCACGCAGACGGCGCAACAGGCGTGACCGCTCGGTGTGCCAGGTGATCATGATCAGCAGAATACTTAGGCCCAGCACCACCGGCAGCCAGCCCCCTGAGAACAGCTTGGTCAAGTTGGCGGTAAACAGCGGGATATCAATCGCCATCATCAGGACCAGCAGCAAAAGACCCCAGCGCTTTTTCCAGCCCCAGTTTTTAATGGCCACAATGCACAGCAAGATCGACGTCAGCAGCATGGTACCGGTGACCACGATGCCATAGGCCGAGGCCAGATCGCTGGAATGTTTGAAGCTAATAATGACGATAAGTACCGCGACATACAGCAGCCAGTTGACCACCGGAATGTAAATTTGGCCCGATTCCACGTCAGAGGTATACACGATGCGCATCGGCGGTAAATACCCCAAACGCATGGCCTGGCGGGTCAGCGAGAACACCCCAGAAATCACCGCCTGAGAGGCAATGACGGTTGCCAGCGTGGCGATGATGAGCAACGGAACCAGTGCCCATTCTGGCGCCAGCAGGAAGAACGGGTTTTTGATGGCATCGGGGTGGGTCATTAACAACGCGCCCTGGCCGAAATAGTTCAGCACTAACGATGGCGCAACCAGCAGGAACCACGCGAGGCGAATCGGCTTTTTACCGAAGTGGCCCATGTCGGCATACAGTGCTTCGGCACCGGTCACCGCCAGCACCACCATACCGAGGGCAAAGAAGGAGATACCTTTGTATTCAATGAAGAAATGCACCGCCCAGTACGGATTCAACGCCTGCAGTACCGCGGGGTTTTGCATAATGCCGCTGATGCCCAGCACGCCGAGCGATACGAACCACAGTACCATCACCGGTGCGAACAATTTACCCACGCTGCCGGTGCCTTTTTTCTGAATAACGAACAGCAGTGTCAGTAAGGCAATCGATAAAGGAATAATAAAACGGTCAAGCGAGGGGGCGATGATTTCCAACCCTTCGATGGCGGATAACACGGAAATCGCCGGGGTGATCACGCCGTCGCCGTAGAAGAAACTGCCGCCAACCAGCCCTAAAAAGACCACGGTGGCATACCAGCGCGGATTCAGATCGCGAACGGCTAATGACATCAGGGTCAGAATTCCGCCCTCGCCGCCGTTGTCTGCGCGCATCACATAGCTAATATATTTAACCGACACGACCAACATCAGCAGCCAGAAAATCAGCGAGAGGAAACCGAAAATGGAACTTTGCGTCATGGTGATACCCGCCTGTCCGGTCAGACATTCGCGCAAGGTATACAGCGGACTGGTGCCGATATCGCCGTACACCACGCCGATGGCCGCAAGCGTTACGGCAGGTAAAGGCTGCTTATTTTTCTCATGCATAGGGAAATGATTCGCAAAGTAAAAAGGACCGGAGAACACCGGCTAATATTGGCAGTATAGTACCGACATCAGCCGGTACTGTTAATCATATGTTTGTTTGTTGTTATTGGGTATTAGATCACGCGGTACGCAATTGTGGGTAACGTCGCAGAATATAGATGCACCACGCCAAAGAGAATGCGCCCATCAACCCGCCCACATAACCCACATCTGCCATTTCCAGATGCAAAATCACCTGATTTCCCAGCAACGCCCCGCCGCCGATCCCTAAGTTAAAGATCCCTGAGAACAGCGACATAGCGACGTCTGTCGCATCTGCTGCCAGTGCCAGAACGCGAATCTGCATCGCCAGCGCGACCGCCATCATACCCATTCCCCACAGGATACACAGCGCCGAAATGGCGAATGCCTGACTTGAGGAAAGCACCAAAAGCAGCATCGACAGCGCAATAATTCCGATGGCACCGAGGAGGAACGCGGTTGGGAAGCGGCTACCAAGCACGCTAAATAGCACACTGCCCAAAATCCCTGCACCGCCAAAAATCAGCAGCAGGAAGGTGGTGAAGTTTTCACCCATCATCGCGACATTCTGTACGAAAGGTTCGATATAGCTGTACGCGGTGTAATGCGCCGTCACGATAAGTGCGACCAGTACGTACATCGACAGCAGCGCCGGGCGCTTAAACAGCATCGGAACGCTGCTCAATGAACCGCTGTGCTCACTCGGCAATTTCGGCAACAGTTTGATCAGGCAGAGTAATGTCAGTAACGCGACCACGCCGATCACGCCGAAGGTAATACGCCAGCCGAGATATTGCCCGATGACTCGGCCAAGAGGCAGTCCAAGCACCATCGCCAGCGCAGTGCCGGTGGCTAACATGCTGAGTGCCTGCGTTTTCTTCCCTGCCCGTGCGACGCGGATGGCCAATGACGCGGTGATTGACCAGAAAACGGCGTGCGCTAATGCGATACCAATACGCGAGACCACTAACGATTTAAAGTCCCAGGCTACGACTGACAGTACGTGGCTGGCGATAAACAGCACAAAGAGGATCGTCAGTAACAGCCGCCGCTCAACCTTGCGAGTTAACAGCATCAGCGGCAGCGACATCAGCGCGACCACCCATGCATAAATCGTCAGCATCAGCCCGACTTGTGCGGTTTCCATCGAGAAGCTGGAGGCGATGTCTGACAGCAGACCCACGGGGACAAATTCAGTGGTATTAAAAATAAACGCGGCGACGGCCAACATAATAACGCGTAGCCACTCGGTTTTGCGCGAAACGGTATGTGAGTGCATGAGATTATGACTTGTTAGTGATGGGTTAACTGCTTGTGTGAATGACCAAGAAAGATGTCATTTTTTTGTGAGGCGTATTGTGTTTTATTTCGGCCAGAATGAACACCGCTAAATCTGGCCAGGGATAAATTTATCTGTCTGGCACTAACTCAGGCAATTCCCAGCCAGCGAGTCGCTGCGGTGACGGCGGCGGCGGTGAGGATCACCACAATCAGCGGGACTTTGCGCCATGCCAAAACGGCGGCCACGGCCACACCGGTCAGTCGGGCGAAACCGGCAAAATGCTCCCCTTCCAAAAACGTGGCAATCACGGCCACTGAGAGTAATAACGTGGTGGCGGCATTGGCAATCAGAGTGCGGGTGGTGTCAGTAAACGCCATGCGTGAACCGAGTTTAAAACCGGCCAGACGAAACGCATAGGTGCCGATAGCCAGCAGCGCAATACCGGCAATCATCAACAGGTGTGAGTTCATGATTTTTTCCTCTTGATGGCTAAACCGAACAGCGAAAACATGACGGGCAGACCGACCGGCACGAAGGGAACCGCTGCCAGTGAAATTAAGGCACCGGAACAGGCAGAAATGACCGTTTTGGCATTGTTCAACGCGGGCAAGGTTAAGGCCAGCAGAATGGCGGGAAAGACGGCGTCCAGCCCGATGACTTGCGGATCGGGAATGATTTTCCCGATAGAACCCCCGATAACCACGCCGAGTGGCCAGCAAATCATGATCCCTACCCCGCAAAGCCAGTAGGCCGCTTTACGGTGTTTATGCGAGGACTGTGCCACGCCGAACATCACGCTTTCATCATTCATGATGTGGCACCCCAGATAACTTCGGGACTGACGACCCACTAAATCTTTTACCGCGATGCCAAAAGGCAAATGTCTGGCATTGACCAGTAGCCCCGCGACCGCCGCCGCCAGAGGGCTTCCGCCGCTGGCAACCGTACCGATAAATAAAAACTCAGACGCGCCAGCCAGTACCAGAAAAGAGAGCGCCAGCGGCACCCAGAGCGGAAAACCGCTGCCGGTCGCCAGTGATCCGTAAGAAATGCCAACGATACCGTCGGCCAGACAGACCAATACGATAGCTTTTACCGTGTCGGCGTGTAATGAAGAAAAGTAGCGAAATTTCATGGTCGTCATCCCATAACGAACAAACAGGATGTTATAATGAACACATTGATATCGTTTTTCAAGTCGAACGAACGTTCGTTATAACAGTCATCAGGATGAACTATGTCTCAACCCATCGACATTATTGCTAAAGCGCTGGTGCGTGAGCGTCAACGGATCGGTTTATCTTTAGCCGAAGTGGCGCGTCGGGCCGGCATCGCCAAATCGACGCTTTCTCAACTCGAGTCAGCCAATGGTAATCCCAGTGTAGAGACGTTGTGGTCGCTGTGCGTGGCACTGGATATTCCGTTTGCGCGCTTGATGGAAACACAAATCAACAAATCGCAAGTGATACGTCGCGGTGAAGGGCCGTCGGTGTTTGCCGAAATGGCGAATTATCAGGCGGTATTGCTGGCTACCTGTCCGCCGGGCTCGCGGCGTGATATCTATCTGCTGACCGCACAGCCGGGAGCCGATCGCCTTTCGCAGCCGCATTCGACCGGTTCAGTTGAGCATATTATTATCACGCAGGGGCAAGCGCTGGTGGGGCCGTCAGAGGAACCCTTTGTATTAAATGCTGGGGATTACATGAGTTACCCTGCTGACCAACAGCATATTTTTAAAGCGTTGGAAGCGGATACGATGGCGGTATTAGTTTCAGAACAGAACTGAGGTTTACGCACAAAAAAACCCGCCATGTGGCGGGTTTGAAATAGGGTACGACGTCTTAGAACTGGTAAACCAAGCCTACTGCGACGATATCATCGGTAGAGATGCCAGTGTCTTCATAGAAGGCATCATTGCCGTCCAGTAAGTTGATTTTATAATCAACGTAGGTGGACATATTTTTGTTGAAGTTATAAGTCGTACCGACGGACACGTATTTCACCAGATCTTTGTCGTCGACCATATTATTGATATCAACACCTAAGTCTTTACCTTTTGATTGCAGGTAAGAGATTTCTGGACGCAGACCAAAATCGAACTGGTATTGTGCGGTCACTTCGACGTTTTGAGTTTTGTTCGCGACCAATGCATCATTGTTGCCGAAACCGGTCATATTACGTGTTTCAGAATACATCGTGGCCAAATAGACATTATTGGCATCATATTTCAGACCAGCAGTCCAAACGTCAGCTTTGTCGCCATCAGCAATGGTCATATTAACTTGATCATTGGTACGGTCAGACGATGCATAAGCGGCGGCTGCGCTGATCCCCATGCCGAAATCATACGAGGTTGACATACCAAAACCGTCGCCATTTTGATTACGGACGGAACGGCCATTGCTATTGTTGGTGCCTTCGCCAGTATTGTTACCGTCATTTGCGCCCTGATATTGCAGAGCAATATTCAAGCCCTCAGCCAGGCCGAAGAAACCAGAGTTACGGTATGTAGCTACACCATTAGTACGACCCACCATAAAGTTGTCGGTGGTGGTGTAGCTGTCGCCACCGAACTCAGGCAACATATCGGTCCAGGCTTCAACGTCATACACCACGCCGTAGTTACGGCCATAGTCAAATGAACCGTATTCACCAAACTTCAGGCCAGCAAAGCCCAAACGGGTGGCGTTATCGCTGCTACCCTGGTTCTCAGTTTGGTTAAGCATAATATTGTATTCCCACTGACCGTAACCCGCGAGCTGGTCAGAGATCTGGGTTTCGCCTTTGAAGCCTAAACGTGCATAAGACTGGTCACCGTCTTTTGACGCATCATCAGAGAAATAGTGCAGGCCATCCACCTTGCCGTATAAATCTAACTTGTTGCCTTCTTTATTATAAACCTCAGCTGAATGCGCAGCGCCAGCAATCAACATGGCAGGAACAAGTAATGCCAATGCTTTTAATTTCATGATTCCATTCCTTTTATTATCAAAGTGAATGTTTTTATTTTAAATATAATAAAAACATATCTTTCAGTGTTCGCTTTAATAATAACTATAGAGTTCCCCTGCCTTTCAATTAAATTATGGAAAATAGATTTATTATTTATTGCTAATTATTTCTGCGCTGCTTTTTATTATTCAGATGAATAATAAAATAATTACCATATAAAATTAATATTTATTTCGCGCAATGCCTTTATGGTAATTTATGGGCGATTACGGATTCATCACCGTAATTATCTACATCCTTGTTGAAGATTGCCTGTATTCATATAACGTCATTTTATGATTCTCTTGTTATAGCGTCCCTGCCCTCTTGGGCAGGGTTTTTTTTGCCTAAAACTGGCATGGCGGGCGAATTTCAGACAATAAAAAACCCATAACTGTTGCCAGCTATGGGCTCCACAAATGAGAGAATAAATCACATTTACGACGAGGTCAGAGAGAACTAAGGCTAAAAGCGTCTAACATTTACTGCACTTGTACTACCAGGAGAAATTCCACGACGATTAAAACGATTTGATGACGCACAGCTCGTTCCAATAGCTGATGCGCATCATGCGCCGGTAAACACTATTTCGTGCGATACCAGGCCGGGTCGGTTCTTTCCATAGAGAAACTGCCCATTTCGATGCCATATAAGCTTCCTGTCGGGATTAAGGCTTCCATCATGCGCGTACTGTCCTGTGAAGGTTCGGCGATAAATGCCTGCACGCATTTATCTTTTACGCGTTGCCACAATGTGGTTGAAGAAGAAAATCGTATTTTCTGCGTCATGATGTCGGCACCCCTCAGTGAATGAATTTCGTGAAGAGCGACCTATTCGAGCGCCTCTTCGTTAAACCCAGTAAACAATGGAATGCAGGAGAAATAAAATGACCATTTCTGCTTTCTATATCTGCACAGTGACTATGACGTGTTAACGGTTTTGATAGAAGGACAGCACGGTGCGAGGTTCAAAAGTGAAGATAAAGTAGCGGCGGCCATTGAGGGTAATGCTGCCAAATTCGGTCATCGGATAGTGACGGTGAATGGTGAGTGACTTCTGATTTTCTTCATCAACAAAGGCCACGCCGAGCGTGAATTCGTCTTGCAACGTCTGGCAAATATGAATCAACAACTGCGTCAAAATCCCTTTGCCCCGAAAGGCTTGTCTGACGCTCACGGGGCCATAAAGGAAAATCTGTTCCGGTGTTGTCTGCCCGCTATTCACCACGGCGTTATACGCAGCCTGAGCAACGCCGTGTTTAGCCCGTTTCCCCAGCGTGGTCATCGCCACGCCAGCGGTGATTGTTTTGCCCTCGATATTTTCTTTGCAGACAAAAACGCCTGTCCCCGCCAGAAACGTTTTTAACAGGGTTTCATCCATACTTCCTTGAGTAAATCCCTGCTCGGCGCGCTGTTTTGCGTTGAGATTCTCGCCTTTTGATTCACCCAATATTTGCAGGATATCCTGCACGTCGGTTGCGTTTGATCGGGTGATGTTCATGGTTTTTCCTCGTGCTCTTCCAGAATATTGCCCTGTTTACTGGGTATTTTACTCAACAGATGAACCGTTAGTGCCAGTAAAAACAGTGTAGCCTGAACCAACACGATCGTCGGCCCTGTCGCCGCATCGATATAGAAGCTGATGAACGTGCCGCCGATAGCTGCCGTCAGTGACGTTGTCACTGCAATAACCAACATTTTGGGCAGTGTTTTACACAGCAGAAACGCAGTGATGCCGGGCGTGATGAGCATGGCGATGACCAGTACCACGCCGACGGCCTGAAGGGCTGCCACGATAGTCAGTGCCAGTAGACAGAGCAACGCATAGTGATAAAAGCGCACCGGCAGGCCGATGACTTTGGCGTGGATTGGGTCAAAGCAAAATAGCATCAGGTCTTTGAATTTTACTAAAATAGCCAATGTTACGACGATCGCAATCAGCAAGGTTTGCAGCATTTCGCCATCGCTAACCCCCAGCACGTTACCAAACAAGATATGACTCAAATGCTGTTCGGTGTTGACGCGGGAGAACAAAACCAGCCCGCCAGCGAACATGCCCGAGAACACAATGCCCATCACGGAGTCTTCTTTTACCCGGCAATGCTCTTTGATAAAACCGGTCGCTACGGCGCAGAATAAGCCGGATACGAACGCTCCGACGACCAGCGGAATACCTGCCAGAAAGGCCAGCGCCACGCCGGGCAACACCGCGTGAGAAATGGCATCGCCCATCAACGACCACCCTTTGAGCACCAGAAAGCAGGAGAAGATCGCGCAAACAATACTGATTGCTGCCGCCGTCAGCAGTGCCCGCTCCATAAAAGCAAAACCCATCGGTTCCATCAGTAAATCTAGCCACGGCATCATGCTTTGCTCCCCGCCTTTCGCGCCTTGCTTCTTATTCGGCTTCTGATGCGCAAATGGTTCGCCAGCCAGCCGTGTTTAGGGGCAAAAACAAACGCCAGCAGAAATACGCTGGTTTGCAGGCAAACGATCACTCCGCCCGTTGCGCCGTCGAGGTAATAACTCAGCCAGGCTCCGACCGCACTGGTGACGGCGCCAATCAGCACAGAGATAACCAAAAGGTGTGAGAAACGGTCAGTCAGCAGGTACGCCGTCGCGCCGGGGGTGATCACCATCGCGATCACCAAAATCGCCCCGACGGTTTGCAGCGCCGCCACGCTGCAGGCGCTAAACAGCGTGAAGAAAATCACTTTCAACCACAGGGGTGACAGCCCAACGGACACCGCGTGCGCCTCGTCAAAAAATACCGCCAGCAGGTCGCGCCAGATAACGCAAAGCACCAGCAATGAGACACCGACAATGATTTGCACTTGAAGAATATCCGCATCATCAATGCCCAGAATATTGCCGAACAGGATCGACTGGACGTTGACCGAGGTGGGATTGAGCGAAACCAGCAGCAGGCCGAGGGCGAAAAAAGAAGAGAACACGAAGCCGATGATCGCGTCTTCACGCAGGCGGGTGTAGTGGCGTAATAACGTCATCGATAATGCCGCTAAAATCCCGGTCCCGAATGCGCCGATGGCATAAGGGAATCCCAACGCATAAGCGCCAGCGACACCCGGCACCACCGAATGAGACAACGCGTCGCCCATCAGCGACCAGCCTTTGAGCATCAAATACGCCGACAGGAACGCACACACCGCCCCCACTCCGGCGCTGACCCAGATGGCTTTCACCATGTAGTTGTAGGCAAAAGGTTGCAGCAGCCATTCCATCATTTTACCCGCCTGATCGGCGAGGGTTGCATCGCTGCACCGTCGCGGGCGAGATAGTCGATATTGCGCATTGCGCCGCCAAAGGTGTGCTCAAGATTGGCGTGGGTAAAGGTGGACTCCAGCGGACCGGTGGCGATCACGGTTTTGTTAATCAACACCACGCGATCGCAAAACTCTGGCACGCTGGCGATATTGTGCGTTGAAACCAAAATCAGATGGCCCTCTTCACGCAGTTGCTTGAGTAAGTCGATAATGGCATTTTCGGTTTTAATGTCGACGCCAGTAAAAGGCTCATCCAGCAACATCACGCGGCCTTGTTGTGCCAGGGCGCGCGCCAGAAACACCCGCTTTTTCTGCCCGCCGGATAGCTCACCAATCTGCCGTTGCGCTAAATCAGTCAATCCCACGCGGGCCAGCGCCGACGCCACCTGCTGTTTGTCTTCTTTCGAGGGGATGCGCAGAAATGACATTTTGCCGTAGCGGCCCATCATCACCACGTCGCGCACCAGTACGGGAAAGTTCCAGTCAACCTCTTCGGATTGCGGTACGTAAGCGATGAGGTTTTGGCGTAAGGCTTTCGCCACGTGCGTGCCGTCGAGCGTGACGCTGCCTTGGGTAGGACGAATAATGCCCATGATGGTTTTGAACAGCGTCGATTTCCCGCTGCCATTGACACCTAACAGGGCGCAAATCGTTCCACCGCTCAGGGCAAAACCGGCGTTCTCGATGGCGGTGTGGCCGTTGTTATAGGTTACGCTGACGTTATCAACGTTGAGATGCAACGCAGGTAAATTCATTGCCCAAACCCTTCTGCGACCGTACCAACGGTCACTTTTAGCAGATCAATATAGGTGGGTACCGGGCCATCGGCGGTGGACAGCGAGTCGACATACAATACGCCGCCATATTTCGCGCCGGTCTCTTTGCTCACTTGTTTGGCCGGTTTATCAGAAATAGTGCTTTCGCTAAAGACCACCGGAATATGGAGCTCACGCATCTTGTCGATTAATCGTTTGACCTGCTGCGGCGTCCCCTGCTCTTCGGCATTGATCGGCCATAAATAAGCTTCCTGCAAACCATAATCTTTGGCCATATAACTGAATGCTCCTTCGCTGGTCACTAGCCACCGTTGCCCTGCGGGGATCTTTGCCAGACGTGCCCGCAACGGTGCATCAAGCTGACGGATTTTCTCTGAGTACTCTTTGGCGTTCTGGTCGTAGGTTGGCGCGTTATTCGGGTCGTATTTCACCAGTGCGGCGCGAATATTCTCGACGTACACCAAGGCGTTTTTGGATGACATCCAGGCATGGGGATTTGGATTACCGAGATACGGCCCTTCTTGAATCGGCAGCGGCATGATGCCGTCAGTCACGGTCGCCGAGGGGACATTTTTGATATTCTCGAAGAAACGGCCAAACCAACGTTCAAGATTGAAGCCGTTCCACAAAATAAGATCAGCCGATTGCGTTTTAACAATGTCCCGCGGTGTCGGCTGATAATCATGAATTTCAGCGCCCGGCTTGGTTATCGACTCGACGGTGGCCGCGTCGCCCGCCACGTTCTGCGCGATATCTTGGATCACCGTGAAGGTCGTCACCACTTTGAATTTTTTCTGTTCTTTTTCAACTGCCTGCGCGTTGCCGCCGAATAGCGCGACAATCATGCCGACCAACATCAGGCGTAAGCGGAAGGGGGAATAACTGAACAAAGTGGCAATACGCGGTGTTCTCTCCATGAAATATCTCCTGTGAACGTTGTGGCAGCACGGCGGCGCTTTATTACACAGATATAGCACATGCTATATTCCATAGCCAATGCAAAGTTTGCAAAAATTGGTACTGACGCCAGCTTGGTTTACAATATCAATCCCTGCCGACGTAGAATGGCAGCGGTAAGAAACCATTGAGCAAGAATGAGGCAAGCGTTGTGAATGATAAGAAGTTGAATCCGTTACTGGATGTTGAAGAGCACGCTCAAGGTTTTTTACAGGTGCGGGAAGCGCATCGCCGCGAACTTATGGACGATTACGTCGAATTGATTTCGGATTTGATTCGTGAATTTGGTGAAGCCCGGCAGGTCGATTTGGCCGCACGTTTAGGGGTTTCCCAGCCGACCGTGGCGAAAACCCTGAAACGTCTGGCCAGTGCCGGACTGGTGCGTCAATTGCCTTATCGCGGGACGTTCCTGACGCCAGAAGGCGAGAAACTCGCCGCCGAAAACCGCGAGCGCCATAACGTGGTTGAAGCGTTCTTCATCGCGCTTGGCATTAGCCCGGAAACGGCTCGCCTTGACGCCGAAGGCGTAGAACATCACGTCAGCGATGAAACCCTCGATATCTTCCGTCGTTTTACTGAAGCGAAAAAAGCGTTGTAGTCTCAGAAGCTATGTAGCGTAGAGGGTCTGGCGAACAGGAAGGAAACCGTTTTCCCTTCCTGAAAATACTCATTATCCGGTACTCAATGAGTGGAGACTCGGTACCTTCGAAACTCTAAATATGTTTTTATACCTGAGAGTCACCCTATGACCTCCCCTCAAACTAATACATGGTGATTCTAGTCGTGCCTCATCAATAATATGTGGACATTGCCCATGAAGGGGTATTTCTTTGACTAACGGAATAATTCATTCATGAATTATTCCGGAAAACCGAGGCGGCGTTTAGTATAATTCATTTCAAAAATAAGGAAAAATTTATTTTTTTAATACACCTACGTGTGTTCTCAATGTGTTTCCATTAGATCTTTGAAATAGCCATGGAGTGCGTATGCCTAATGTAAGAAATATGAGAGAAGGGAATTATGTCGCCAGTAATATTCAATTGATACCGGATGCGGTTATCCGTCAGTTAGCTTTGCAGGCAGGGCTTGATTATAATGACGCTATGTTTTTGGTGGGAAAAGCGAATGCCACTCAAACTTTTCTAGAGTTGGATACATTGATGCACAAGTTGCCTCAAGAACATTGTAGGGCGAAAAAAAATGTTCTTATTGGTATACAGCATACTTTACTTGGTCTGACGGGTATTTCTGTCGCAGTTTCACTTTATTTTAGAACGGTTTCAGATCGAGAAAAAGTACAAGAGAATAGTGATGGCAACGCAAGGAATTTATTGTATACGGATATGATTAGCTTCGGAAGTTCAGCTTTGTTTGGCCTTTCTTCTATTATCTTTAACTTTGCCAAATCTCAAATTGATCGAAAAATGGAAAGCAACTTGAGGAACAAACATTTTTTTCTACAAAAATTGATTCTTTTAATGAAAGGGAAGGAGTCATGGGAAAAAGATTATACTAATACTTCAATAAAGAAAGTGGCTATTGCGGTTGATGGGACCTGTATAATACCAATGAGTGACAGTAATGTGAGGGGTATTTCCTATGTGAAGGCGGAGTCTATTGTGAATCAAAGGCGGCGACATTCTACTATATAAGCGTGTATGAGTTCAGTGCGCGCGACGAGGTGGTTGAGCTGTGCCACGGTGGGCCTATTCAGCATCGTGGCTTTTTATGGATGTTACACCCGACCATCTACCGCGCCCGGCCAGATCCCTTCACAGAGTATTTTTGCGCAGGCGATGCTTTGCTGGTGGCGCTGTGCCGCGTCACCGGGTTCCTCTTTCATTTGCTCCAACATACCAACCAGACAACGTGCTAACCATTGTGCCGGCATATCCTTCCTGAAGACCCCGCTGTTTTGGCAGGCTGCGAGTTGAGTACTCAAGGCATTGACCAACGCTACCTTCTGTTCATTACCAAAAGCCTGCTGACTTAACGCCACATCTTGCGTCAGAAAATTAAGCAGTTTACGAAATACCAGCGCGACTCTGTCCAACACTTGATTGTCTGGAACGGTCGGAGGGATCGTAAGAGTTTGAATCAACGCGTTCAGGCGCTGTTGAAAATCGTTAAGCGGGTGTGAGGTTGGCATAGGAGGCCTGAAGAGGACGGAGGAATAATGTGGCAAATCTTACCTTAAATTCGATGCGGCAGAAACTGCCGCATCGTGGGAAAAGCACTCAAGATGGAGTGAATCTTAACGGGTTAGATTAATAGGGGATGGGGCCCAGATAAGGCTTTAACATTTCAACTGCATCTTTAGGAGGCGTATTTATTGATGATGCCACCTGTAGAACGGAGCCAAACTCAACCATCTTTTTACATAATTCTTTTTTGCTCGCCGCGGGCATTTTATCAAGCAGGTTTTGATTGGTTTGATAGACGGGAAGAGTCATTACTATGTTTTCTGTATCTTCACAATTGCTATTATTGAAGTTGTTATAGAGTATGTATTGCACAGTATCAGAAAGAAGGTTGATTGAATTTAAATATTTTGTTTCTGCTGACGTATTTAAATGATCAATATATGCATACAAACCAGAGATAAGAGCAACCGAAGGAACTTTCACTTCTGCATCAGAGAATTGAATGGCTCGCCACTCTTTCAGTAATTTTCCAACGCGATTTATCATCTCTCTTTTATATGAGTTTTTGCTGAATACTTCGTCAAAACGGCGGTATAAGGACATTTTTTCAGAGAGATTCCATGTGGCCGTTGTATTATCCACGCCGACATTCATTTCTGAACAACGCTTAGTCGTCGAACAAAGTGCAGTGGAATTTTTAAGTTCATTAAAAAAGGCAATGTCAATATCAACACCCTTTCCTTTAATGTTGATAACCGGTTGCTTCATTGTATACGTATAACGAGTACCAAAAACAGATTTAATGGCTTCAAGTGCCTCCTGTTTTAAAGTAAATGCATTAATGTTTTTTTGTGATGCACCTCCATTGTATTTATACACAAACCCTATATCTAAGTCTGAACTGTCCTTCAGCGCCATGCCATATGCTAGGCTTCCTTGTGTTTCTTCAGCAACCCCGGTGAATTCACCGTACTTACCCCAATAATGATCAGACAGTATGATATCGATCGTTTTCGAATATAAATTTTTCCCTTCATTGATTAATTGCTGCTGTTGCTGTTCCGAGAGTGAGATCTGGCGCTCATATATCTTCATGCTGACTTCAGGAACATAAGCGTGTGCATAAGAACTTATAGCAAGAAAGAGAAAGAGTACTTTGCGTCCTTTCATTTAAATCAACCTCTTTAAAAAATGGAATGAAATCTACAACATTCCTATCAAAGCATATTTCCCCTTTTTTATTTGTAAAACAATTGTTTAAAATAATGCTCCGAATTTTTTAACCTTCCAAATATTGAAATTGAGCTTGTGAAGTAGAAGGGTTATTTTCATGAGGAGTGTTTCTTAACAATTCGTTATCGTGACGTAACGCCAGGACCCCATCTCGTATCCTACTGCTCGACCCTTACTCCTATCTCATTTCGCGCAACTTCATAGCAACTATTGTTGTTTTACAACTTTGCAACCTGCCTTTAATAATCGACCTCATAACGTTGTCAGGGAACATAAGGACAGGAACAAAATGGGTTACCGATTAAGTCTGCTGGAAAAAAGTCCAATCGATGAAGGCGAAAGCGCCAGTGGCGCGCTAAAACGCACGCTAGAACTGGCGCAAAAGGCCGAACTCTGGGGGTATCACCGCTTCTGGCTGGCAGAACACCACAACACCGACAAATTGGCGATCTCCTCGCCGGAAGTGGTGATTGCCTGGATCCTCGCCCATACCAAACGTATCCGCGTCGGCTCTGGCGGCGTGATGTTGCAACATTATAGCCCGTACAAAGTGGCCGAAAACTTCAACGTGTTGTCTTCTCTGGCGCCAGGCCGCGTGGATTTAGGCGTCGGCAAAGCCCCGGGGGGATTGCCGCTGTCGACTCGCGCGCTGCAATACGCCGTGGATCCTGCCTTGAAAGGTGATTTTGCCGAACAACTTCGCCTGCTCGATCAATGGCTTTCAGCCCAACCGGGCGACGCGCAGGATGATGCGCTGTTCGCTACGCCGCATCCACCTCAGCCTGCCAGCCGTTTTCTGCTCGGTGCCAGTGAGCAAAGCGCTCGTCTGGCGGCCAGCCTGAACTGGAACTTTGTGTTTGCCGCGCATCTGAACGGTGACCAGACGGAAATTGGCCGCGCCCTTTCAGCCTATTCTCACGACAGCCAGGGGCGTCGCGCCCTGCTGGCCGTGTCGGTGATTGTGGCGGAAACCGCCGCCCAAGCCGAAAAACTGGCGGCAGATCGCCAGCAGTTCCGCGTGATTGGCAGTGACGGACAAAGCGTCACCGTGGGCAGCCGTGCGCAAGCCGAAGCCTATATTCGCCAATCCACCGCAGAATCCCACAAAATCGAAGAGCGTGTGTCATCGGTGCTGACCGGTACCGCCGAGCAGGTTCATCACCAGCTTGAAGAGCTGCAGGCACGTTATGGCGTTGACGAGTTTGTGATCGACACGCCATTGGCGCAGGCACAAGCCCGTTTGACCTCACTCCAACTGCTGGCGGCAGAAAGCCGCGTAACGGCGTAAGGACCCGACCATGACTCAACACATCCGGTTGGTGCGTGAAGACGAAGCGGCGGAACTGCACGCCTTGTTACAACGCGCCTATGCGCCGCTGCTGCAACTGAATATCCATTTCACCATTACCCGAGCCAGTGTTGAAGACGTACGGCAAGTGATCCGCAAAGAGACCACCTACGTTTTAGAAACGGAACAGGGCCTGACTGCGACGCTCACCACGCGATTCCCATGGACTCCGACCCATAAAGATTATGCTCCCTGGCCGTTTGTTCACTGGTTTGCGGTGGATGAGCGGGCAAAAGGACAGGGCTTTGGCGCGCAGATTATGGATCACGTCGAAAACACCTTTCTACGCGACACCCTGAAAGTCCCGGCGGTGTATCTGGCGACCGCTATTCGCCATCCGTGGCTGACGGCGCTCTATCAACGTCGCGGTTACGAACCTTTCCACACGGCGGTCAATCCGCTGGGAGTGGAACTGGTCTATTTACGCAAAATCCTCAATCCGTCGCTTTATGAGGCGCAGGCGCAAAAAGAGTTCGTGCGCACCGTGCCCGAGGCAAAACTTTTCGTCTGACCGCCTTTTATAATACTTCATCTCTGGGAAAATAATGGACGCTATCAAACCGATTCGCGGCTTTGCCGCTCTATCTCTATTGGCGCTGGCTGCCAGCCAGTCGACGTTCGCCGCTGACGCTCAACCGCGCAGTGGCGGTTCCCTGACATGGGGCGTGGAAACCGAGCCGAATACCTTCAACCCGCAGCTTAACGGCCAGTCCAAAGCCGAGCTGATCCTGCGCGTGGCCTATGAATCCTTGCTGGCGCGTAAGCCTGACGGCTCTTACATTCCATGGCTGGCGCAAGGCTACACACTGTCTGACGACGGCAAAACCTACACCTTCACGCTGCGTCCCGATGTCAGTTTTTCCGATGGCAAAAAATTGGATGCCAACGCAGTGGCCGAAAATTTCCGCCACGCGCAAGACCCAGCTTACTGCGCCGGTTCCAGCCTGTGCGCCATTGCCAGCCGTATTGAGAGCGTTAACACGCCGGACGATCACACCGTGGTGGTGACACTAAAACAGGTTTATGCGCCGTTCCTGTCTTTCGCGGCCGGACTCAAACTGCTGTCACCGGCGTCGTGGACCTCGCCACAGTTGAAAGCCGGTGGACCCGATTTAGCCGGTACCGGTCCGTTTATCCTCAAGCGTTATGAGAAAGGCCAGCAGGTCGAGTTCGTCAAAAACCCGAACTACAACTGGGCGTCGGGCAATGCCGCGCATCAAGGGCCCGCCTATCTCGATAGCGTGACTTACCGCTTCTTGCCGGAATCTTCAGTCCGCGCCGGTGCGTTGCTTTCAGGCCAGGTGGATGTCATTGAAGGGATTTCTGGCAACGATGCGGGCGAATTCAAAGACAACAAAGACTTCACCTATCAGCATGCGTTGAACACAGGTACGCCCTATTCATTGTTTTTGAACGTGACCTATGGGCCGACGCAAGAGCTGAAAGTCCGTCAGGCCTTGTTGCAAGGACTGGATGTCGGCCCGATTTTGCAGTCGATTTATCGTGGCGAACGTACCCGCGTATGGGGCATTACCTCGCCGGTGGACCCGCTGTATGACAACGGTCTGGATGGCAAATACGGCAATAATCCGACCCTGGCGAATTCTCTGCTCGACGAAGCAGGTTGGAAAACGCGCGATGCCGACGGCTTTCGCAGCAAAGACGGTAAACGCCTGAGCATCGAAATTATTCAAGCACAGGCCACGGTGCGCGATCAACGCGACGTGCTATTACAGGCATTGCAGGCTCAGGCACGCCAGCGTCTGGGCGTTGAGCTGAAAATTCGTTATGTCGATTCCGGTACCTATACCGATGTACGCAATACCGGGCAGTTCGGCTCGATAGCTAACTCCAATACCGATACCGATGGTATCGATATCGAAAACCACTATCTGCCGGTAAAAGGTGGCGGTGCGATCAACTACAGCCGTACCGATGCACCGGAAATTATCCCGCTGCTGCAAGGCGCGTCACAAACGCTGGATAACGAAAAACGCAAAGGCTTCTACACCCAACTGCAAGAGTTCGCCATTTTGCAGCAGGCGTTTGCCATTCCGCTGTATGAGCCGGAAGACCAGATTGCCGCGGCGTCTTATGTCCACGGCGTCGGTTTTAGACCATTCAAACAGATGCCTGAAAATGCGTACGACGTGTGGTTGAGCGACCACTAAGTCCGCGCTGAACTGAAAAAGGAGTCGCCCGATGACCGTAGAAAGTTCACTGGATACGCCCCGCCGCTGGGCTGGCCCGCCCAACTGGCGTGCGCCTTTGCTGTGGCGCGTCCTGCGCCGCATCGGCAGCGGTGCGTTGGTACTTTGGGCGGCCGTCAGTCTGTCGTTTATCAGTGTTTATCTGGCACCGGGCGATATTGTCAGTTTGCTGGTGGGCGAACAGGTGCGAACGCCCGCCATTGAAGCGGCGATCCGTGCCGAATGGGGATTAGACCAACCGCTGTGGCTGCAATATTTGCACTACTTGTGGCGGGTGCTGCACGGTGATTTCGGCCGTTCTTATTTGCTTAATATTGATGTTGGCTCACTGGTGCTATCGCAACTGTGGCCAACCCTTAAACTGACCGGTGCCGCGTTGCTGGTCAGCCTGACGTTTGCCGTGGTGATGGCAGTGCTTACCGCGAACCGCCGCGTTGGTCGCCGAATTGCCGGTTTCTTCGAACTGCTGCTGGCGTCTACGCCGTCGTTCTGGCTGGGGATCGTGCTGCTGTTTGTGTTCAGTTTTACTCTGCGCTGGTTCCCCGTGGCCGGTGATCGCAATTTCTCCGCGTTAGTCCTGCCGGCGCTGTCACTGGGGCTGGCACAAGGCGCGGTGGTGGCACAGGTGCTACGCCGTGGTTTAGAAGATGCGCTTAACGAGCCTTTTGCCCTGACATTACGCGCGTGGGGGCTGGGCAATTTGACCATTCGCCTGCGTCACGCATTACGTCACGCCGCCCTGCCCGCCGTCACGCTCACCGGCTGGTTAATTGGTGGGTTACTTAGCGGCGCGGTGATCACCGAACAGGTATTCGGTCGGCCCGGCCTGGGCAAAGTCACCGTCGATGCCGTGCTAGGCAAAGACCTGCCGGTGGTGCTGGCGGTGGCTATCTTCTCAGCGCTGGTCTACGTGGTGATGAGTACGCTGGTGGACATTCTTTATCTGCTGATTGACCCAAGACTGCGTGATCAATCCTCAAAACAGAGGGATGCACGATGAGCCTGTCTTTAATTCTTCAACGCCGTCGCTCTTGGCCACCTGCCGGTTTAGCGATCGCCTTAGTGTTCTTGCTGCTGGTATTGCTGGCCGTGCTGTTTCCTACCTTACTTGCTCATTATGATCCGCTCAGTGCGGATCCGATAAACGCCCAATTACCGCCTTCTGCCGCCCACTGGCTGGGTACCGACCAACTGGGGCGGGACGTGCTGACGCGCGTCATTTATGGCAGCCGTTATTCGTTATTGATCAGTCTCGCGGCGATGGCCGTGGCGGTGACGGTCGGCAGCCTGCTCGGTTTACTGGCGGGGCTGGCCCGTGGCGCACTCGACGAATTCATCAGCCGCGCGGTGGATGTCGTCTCCGCCTTCCCCGATCTGCTGCTGGCCTTGATGCTGATTGCCTTCACCGGCCCCGGTACCACCAACCTGATTTTTGCCCTCGGCGTAGCCTCGATACCGCGCTTCGCTCGCGTGGTGCGGGCGCAAACTTTTGTCGTGATGTCTTCTGGCTATGTAGAACAGGCGCGCACTTTCGGCCTGACGCGGCGCACCTTGGTATGGCGACACGTGTTGCCGCACGCCATCGCCCACGTGCCGGTGTTGGCAACGCTCGGGCTGGGAACCGCCATTATTGGCACCGCCGGGCTGAGTTTCCTCGGTATGGGGCCGCAACCGCCGACCGCCGAATGGGGCTTGATGCTGGCGGAAGGCCGTAACTACTTGCGCAATGCGTGGTGGATTGGCGTCTGGCCGGGCGTGGCGATCACTCTGACCGTGGTGGCCGTCAATACCGTGGGACGCCATTGGCAGGCCCGCTTTGAAGGAAAAAGCGCATGAGCCATGATCTGTTTATCGATATCCGAAATCTGACCGTCAGCTTTCCAACGCCGCAAGGTCATAAAACGGTGGTCAGCGGGTTGAATCTACAATTGAAACGCGGCCAGTCGCTGGCACTGGTGGGGGAATCCGGTTCAGGAAAAACCGTCACTGCGCGTTCACTGCTGGGTTTGCAGGATGAAAACGCTCGCCTGAGTGCCGACCGTTTCATGATCAACGGTCGCGACATGTTAAAGGCCAGCCAGCGTGACTGGCGCGCCGTTCGCGGCCAGCAAATCGGTTATGTATTGCAAGACGCGCTGGTGTCGCTCGATCCCCTGCGGCGTATCGGCCAGCAACTGGGCGACGCCTTGCTGGCGCATCCGTCGGGTGCAAAAAGCGATGTGCGAACGCAGAGCCTACAACTGCTCTCCTCGGTAGGTATGCCTGATGCCCAACGCCGCCTGAGCCTTTATCCGCATCAGCTTTCCGGTGGTTTACGCCAGAGAGCGCTGATTGCCACTGCTCTGGCGGGAAAACCGGAGCTGCTGATCGCCGATGAACCCACCACCGCGCTGGACATGACGGTGCAAAAACAAATTCTCGACTTACTGCAACGTCGCCGCGATGACGGTCAGGCACTGTTGTTGATCAGCCATGATTTATCGGTGGTCGGGCAACTGGCCGACGTGGTGCTGGTGATGAAAGACGGCGAAGTGGTGGAACAAGGCACCGCGTGGCAGGTTCTCAACGCACCGCAACACGCGTGGACTCGCCAGTTATTACGTGCCGTCCCGACGCCGGAAACCAAAGGCTTTCGCCTCTCTTCACCACAGCCGGTGGCCCTGCCTGAACGAAGAATTCATGGCGGAGAACCGCTGCTCAAAGCCGTTGGCCTGAACAAACACTATGGTGAACATCAGGTGGTACAGGATGTCAGCTTCCAGCTATCGGCGGGGGAAACGCTGGGGATTGTCGGCGAGTCAGGCTCGGGGAAAACCACGGTGGCGCGCATGGTGCTGGGATTGACCGAGCCAGACAGCGGACTGATTCAGATTGAAGGCCAGCCGTGGAGCCGCGTCGCTGAAAAGGAACGTCGTCTGCGCCGCAGCCGCATTCAGTTGATCGCTCAGGACCCGCTGAGCTCATTCGATCCGCGCTACACGGTGGAGAAAATCATCGGTGAAAGTCTCGATGCCAGCGGTATTTATGGGCATGAACGCCGTCAGCGTGTGCTGCAATTGCTGGATGAAGTACGGCTTGGGGAACGTTTTCTGGGCCGCTACCCGCGAGAACTTTCTGGGGGACAGCGTCAGCGCGTGGCGATCGCCCGCGCCTTTGCGCCCAATCCTGCCCTGCTGATCGCCGATGAGCCGGTCAGCGCGCTGGACGTTTCCGTTCAGGCACAGGTGCTGGATTTACTGGCCGATATGCAAGCGGAACATCACACCGCGCTGCTGTTTATTTCTCACGATCTCGGCGTCATCCATCACCTCGCGGATCGCGTGTTGGTGATGAAAGACGGCGCGGTGGTCGAAAGTGGCGACGTCGGCCGGGTATTTACCCATCCGCAACATCGCTGGACCCAACAACTGCTGGCTGCCCTGCCGGGGCAGGCAGCCTGAATCTGCCAACGTTTCGCCGAACGCTAAGAGAGACATCATGAGCAACACAAGACAAATACGTTTAGGGGCCATTATTCAGGGCGCATCGGGCAATATGTCGGCATGGCGGCACCCTGATGCGGTAGCAGATGCCAGCATCAATATTCAATTTTGCCAGCAACTGGCGCAGAAAGCGGAGCAGGGAAAGTTTGATTTTCTGTTTGTCGCTGATGGTTTGTACATCAACGAGAAGTCGATCCCCCATTTCCTCAATCGCTTCGAGCCCATTACGCTGCTCTCCGCGCTGGCGCTGGTCACCCAGAAAATTGGGCTGGTGGCGACGCTTTCCACCTCGTACAGCGAGCCGTTCACCGTGGCGCGTCAGTTCGCCAGCCTCGACCATTTAAGCGGCGGCCGTGCGGGCTGGAATGTGGTGACTTCGCCACTGGAAGGATCGGCGAAAAACTTCTCGCGCGATAAACACCCGGAACACGACGA
>Ga0105856_1000132_pt1 | contig 38621 bp, 38 predicted proteins | sample OrgsoiDNA_201060_FD_89681 | JGI IMG/M metagenome (GOLD analysis project Ga0105856, IMG submission 89681) | Permafrost soil microbial communities from the Arctic, to analyse light accelerated degradation of dissolved organic matter (DOM) -... | ecosystem: Environmental > Terrestrial > Soil >...
CTGGATATTTTACGCGATGAACAAGCGGGGGAATGTGGTGGGGTGCTGCATTGCTTTACGGAAGACCTGCCGACGGCGAAATTCCTGCTTGACTTGGGTTTCTATATCTCTTTCTCCGGTATTGTCACTTTCAGAAATGCTGAGCCATTACGCGAAGTTGCGCGCTATGTGCCGCTCGATCGCCTGCTGATCGAAACGGACTCACCGTATCTGACTCCGGTTCCGCATCGTGGTAAAGAGAATCAACCGGCTTACGTGCGTGACGTGGCTGAATACTTATCCGTGCTTAAAGGCGTCAGTCTTGAGCACCTAGCCGAGGCTACCACCCGCAACTTCGCCCAGCTTTTTCACCTCGATACTTCCTCCCTTAGTTAGCCAAAAGCGCAGTCATATTCGCTGGAATTATTTTACACCTCGTAATTAATCGCCTGAACGGGTAATGTGCACACCCGTTTTAGGCGGTGCAGGCGAGCTAATTTCAGACTTTCTTTAGTGAAAGTCGCACTTTTAGCCATGCTTACGCGGTTTTTTCAGAAAAACGTGACTGCCATCAAACATTAAAAAAGGGATTTATTTTACCCTTCGTAAAAATTCGAAAGGGGTGCTCAGACACCCTTAACAGCAAGGTTTTTCATAGCCTTGCAATGCGGTAGTTCACAAACTCAAATAAGTGGGCGCCGTAAGAAGCATCAAAAAGCATCATTACTCAGGAGCACACTCAATTATGTTTAAGAACGCGTTTGCAAACCTTCAGAAGGTCGGTAAATCGCTGATGTTGCCGGTATCCGTACTGCCAATCGCAGGTATTCTGCTTGGCGTCGGTTCTGCTAATTTCAGCTGGCTGCCACTGATCGTTTCCCACGTCATGGCGGAAGCGGGCGGTTCAGTCTTCGCCAACATGCCGTTGATTTTTGCCATCGGTGTGGCACTCGGCTTTACTAACAACGACGGTGTTTCTGCACTGGCAGCGGTAGTCGCCTACGGCATTATGGTGAAAACCATGGCAGTGGTTGCGCCATTGGTTTTGCATTTACCGGCGGAAGAAATCGCCGCTAAGCATCTCGCAGACACCGGCGTACTCGGCGGTATTATTGCCGGTGCGATCGCAGCCTATATGTTTAACCGTTTCTACCGCATCAAGCTGCCAGAATATCTGGGCTTCTTCGCCGGTAAACGTTTTGTGCCGATCATCTCTGGTCTGGCTGCTATCTTCCTGGGTGTGGTTCTGTCCTTTATCTGGCCTCCGGTCGGTACTGCGATTCAGACCTTCTCTCAGTGGGCGGCTTACCAAAACCCAGTGGTTGCTTTCGGCATCTACGGTGTGGTTGAACGTGCTCTGGTTCCCTTCGGTCTGCACCATATCTGGAACGTTCCCTTCCAGATGCAAATCGGCGAATACGTGAACTCTGCGGGTCAGGTATTCCACGGTGATATCCCACGCTACATGGCGGGTGACCCAACGGCAGGTAAACTGTCTGGCGGCTTCCTGTTCAAAATGTACGGCCTGCCAGCGGCAGCTATCGCTATCTGGCATTCAGCGAAACCTGAAAACCGTGCAAAAGTCGGCGGTATCATGATCTCCGCGGCATTGACCTCGTTCTTGACCGGTATCACCGAGCCAATCGAGTTCTCCTTCATGTTCGTTGCCCCAATCCTGTACGCAATCCACGCGATTCTGGCCGGTTTGGCGTTCCCAATCTGTATTCTGTTGGGTATGCGTGATGGCACCAGCTTCTCCCACGGTTTGATCGACTTTATCGTGCTGAGCGGTAACAGCAGCCGCATCTGGTTGTTCCCGGTAGTGGGTATCATCTACGCTATCGTTTACTACAGTCTGTTCCGTTTCCTGATTGTGAAACTGAACCTGAAAACGCCGGGTCGTGAAGACTCAAGCAGCGAGCAAACCACCCAGGGCGGTTCTGAAATGTCTGCCTCTTTGGTTCAGGCGTTCGGTGGTAAAGAAAACATCACTAACCTTGATGCTTGTATCACTCGTCTGCGCGTGAGCGTAGCCGACGTGTCAAAAGTCGATCAGGCTGGCCTGAAGAAATTGGGCGCAGCAGGGGTTGTGGTCGCGGGTTCCGGTGTTCAGGCCATTTTTGGTACCAAGTCTGACAACCTGAAAACCGACATGGATGAATACATGCGTAATCACTAATCTTTGATGAGTCATTACCTGTAATAAAAAAGAGGCTTCGGCCTCTTTTTTTATGCCTGCGATTTGGGCACTCTCTGTTTGTGCCGACAGATGGCGGTTTCTGCGCCATTTGAAGGGTAAAAAGCGTAATCAGGTTGAAAGGAATGGAAATTGTCACTCATACTGGGAGCACCGCTTTTGACTTTGTAAAGGACAGCCAAGATGGCCGAAGAGACAATTTTCAGCAAAATTATCCGTCGTGAAATTCCTGCCGACGTGGTGTACCAGGATGAACTGGTCACCGCTTTCCGTGATATCTCACCGCAGGCACCCAGCCATATTTTGATCATTCCCAACGTACTCATTCCAACGATGAACGACGTGACGACAGAACATGAGGCGGCATTAGGCCGTATGATGACGGTCGCTGCCAAAATTGCCGAACAGGAAGGGATTGCCGAGAAGGGCTATCGTCTGATCGTCAACTGCAACCGTGACGGCGGCCAAGAGGTGTATCACATCCATATGCATTTACTGGGCGGCCATAAACTCGGGCCCATGCTGGCTCGTTAATCGGGCTCTTTGCTCATAAGCCTCTTTGCTCATAAGGAATTACCATGCGTTTTTGGATGGCGTTGTTACCCGTGACGTTACTGATGGGTTGTAGCAGTGAACCGCATATCGCACTGAACGGACAGCAAACCGTCATCATGGAATCGCCGGTGCTGACGGCGGGGATTATCCCCACTTCGCCGTCTATTTCTGATGCAGGTGGGCGTAAGCAAGCGACCAGCGTGTTGAGTAATACCCAACCCCATGCCGTGACGGTCCATTATCGTTTTTACTGGTATGACAAACAGGGGCTGGATTTACTGCCGTTCGCCGATGCCAGAACCGTTACCGTTCCGGCCAACAGCAACGCTGAGATCTCCTCGTTGAATGGCAATTTGGATGCGTACAGTGTGCGTGTTTATCTCTATCTCTAACTTCCTGTACGGAGAAGGTTGATGAAAAAGTATTTCCTCATGGTGGCAATGGCTGCCCTGATCCTCGGCGGTTGTACTTTGCCGACCCAACAACAGCCGCAGCAGCCTGAACCCCAACAACCGACTGCGCCGGTAACCGTTGAACCGGGTACGCCGGAAACCTCCGGTCAGCCGCCGGTGGAAACGGTGCCTCAGCCACCGAAAGAACAAACCATTAACTGGAGCGCGAGCGTGCAGCCGATGGTCGCCAAAATGCTACAAGCCGATGGCGTGCAAGCGGGCAGCGTGTTGTTGCTCGACAGCGTGAAAAACAGCACCAATGGATCTCTGCCAGTGAGCAATGCCACCGTTGCGCTGCATGATGCACTGGCGACCAACAACAAATTCCAGGTGGTGCCTGATTCTCAACTGGCCACGGCGAAACAGGCGTTAGGCCTGTCGGTCGATGACAGCTTAGGTTCTCGCAGCAAAGCGATTGGTCTGGCGCGTTACGTCAATGCCCAATATGTGCTTTACAGCACGGTTAGCGGTGATGTGAAATCGCCGACGTTGAAAATGCAGATGATGACCGTACCTAGCGGCGAAATTGTCTGGTCAGGTAACGGTGCTGTTCAACATTAAGGCTTCACTCGAACAGCTGATTGCACGACATCTTCCGGCGGTTAATTCCGCCGGTTGTCATTTCACACCGGTCGCCGGTTTGACCGGCGAAAGCTGGAAGATAGCGACGCCAACGGTGGCGTTGTTGGCTCGAATTCAGTCGGCCGATAAATCCGCGCTGGGCGTGGTTCGAACCCGGGAAAAAGCGATTCTGCGGCATGTGAACACGCTGAATATCGCCCCGCGGGTCAGACTTTTTTCTGCGCCATGGCTGGTGGTGGAATGGCTGGAAGGGGTGCCGTACGACGAAGCACTCTTCGGCCAGCCCGCCTCAGTTCCTGCGCTGGCGGTTTTAGTGGTGGGTTTGCAACGCTTAGCGCCCAGTGGGCATCGCCTGAATTTGCCTCAGCAATTTTCCCGCTACTGGCAGCAGATTGACCGTTCGCGGCTCACGCCCGATTGGCTGCGCTTACAACGCTATTTCACCTGCCACCCTATGCCGACGCCCCTCAAACTGGCGGTACTGCATATGGATATTCATGCCGGAAACCTGATTCAAGGCAGGACCGGTTTGCAGTTGATTGACTGGGAATATGCGGCGGACGGCGATATTGCGCTCGAACTGGCGGCGCTGTTTCGCGGTAATAACTGGAATCAGCAACAACAACAAGATTTTCTCGCGGCGTATCATCAGGCGGGAGGCTATCAGGACCGGCTTCGTTTACAGCAGCAGATCCGGCGTTGGACGCCGTGGATTGAGTACCTGATGCTGATGTGGTTCGAAGTTCGTTGGCAGCAAACGGGCGATAAAAGATATTCAGACTGGGCGCAGCCGCTGCGTGAGCAACTTTTCACGCGGACTGTGACCGATAAACAAGACAACAGATCAAGGAGAGCATGACGTGGGCCCAGTAATGTTAGACGTTGCCGGCTATGAGCTGGACGCTGAAGAACGTGAGATTTTACAGCATCCGCTGGTCGGCGGTTTGATCCTCTTCACGCGTAACTATCACGATGTGGATCAACTCCACGCGCTGATCCGTCAGATCCGCGAGGCCTCAAGAGAGCGTCTGGTGTTGGCTGTCGATCAAGAAGGTGGCCGCGTGCAGCGTTTTCGCGAAGGTTTTACCCGCATTCCTGCCGCCCAGTCGTTTGCGGCGATAAATGATTGGCATGAAGGCAAACGTCTCGCCCAAGAAGCGGGTTGGCTAATGGCGTCTGAGATGATCGCCATGGATATCGACATCAGTTTCGCCCCGGTGCTGGATATCGGCCACGTGAGCGCGGCGATTGGCGAACGTTCATTCCATAGCGATCCGCAACAGGCGCTCGATATGGCCGAGCAGTACATTCTCGGCATGCGCGCTGCCGGCATGAAAACCACCGGTAAACACTTCCCCGGCCACGGCGCGGTGAGCGCAGACTCTCACAAAGAGACGCCGCGTGACGATCGTCCTTTGTCGGTGATCCGCGAGCATGACATGGCGATTTTCCGCCAGCTTAATGATAAAAAGCTGCTCGATGCGGTGATGCCGGCCCACGTTATCTATACTCAGGCTGATCCGCGTCCTGCCAGCGGCTCACCTTACTGGCTGCAAGAGATCTTGCGCAAAGAGCTTAACTTTAATGGCGTGATCTTCTCTGATGATCTGTCGATGGAAGGCGCGGCGATCATGGGCAGTTATGCCGAACGTGGACAGGCTTCACTGGACGCGGGATGTGACATGATTTTAGTGTGCAACAACCGTGAAGGCGCGGTGAGCGTGTTAGATAACCTGTCTCCGGTCAAAGCAGATAAAGTGGCGGGCTTGTACCATCGGGGTAAATACAGTGGTAAAGAAGCGCGCCGTGACTTGCTCAATTCCAGCCGCTGGCAGCAGTCTCACCGCGACTTAACCACGCTTGATGCTCGCTGGCAGGAACATAAACAGTCGGCGCAGTAAGCGTCAACTCAGTGTTAAATGCTGATGATGACGTCAACGCACAATCAGGACGAGAAAAACGATGATCATTTATTTGCATGGCTTTGACTCAACCAGCCCCGGCAACCATGAAAAGGTGCTGCAGCTGCAGTTTATCGACCAGGATGTTCGCTTCATCAGCTACAGCACGCAGCATCCGCGCCACGACATGCAGCATTTGCTGAAAGAAGTTCATAAAGCGATTCAACAATCAGGCGATGACAGGGCGCTGATTTGTGGTGTTGGACTGGGGGGCTTTTGGGCAGAACGCATCGGCTTTTTATGTGGTATTCGTCAGGTGATGTTCAACCCAAATCTGGCACCGCAAGATAATATGACCGGGAAAATCGATCGGCCGGAAGAGTATCTGGATATCGCCACGAAGTGTGTGAGTGATTTCCGTGAGCAAAACCGCGACCGCTGTCTGGTCATTTTGTCACGTGAAGACGGCATTCTTAACAGCAGCGTCAGCGCGTCAGTGTTGCACCATTACTATGAAATTGTGTGGGACGATAAACAAACCCACAAATTCAAAGATATCTCGACTCACTTGCAGCGCATTAAGGCGTTCAAAAACCTGGCCTGAAGTTGAGCCATTGACCTCGTTTTTTTAACAAAAAGACGCAGCGTAAATCACGGTCATCCGCGCAGGTGGATGGCCGTTTTTCATTTTTCTCCCATGACATTCCTCTTTCACAAACTCTCGTCCGCCGTTTTTTTTCGCGCAATATTGACCTAACACGCTGATTAAAAAAGGGCAAAAGCCATGCCAGTTCGCTAAGTTATTTTGACCGAATGAATTTAAATTGATGTAGGTCAATTTTGGTATGACCAAATCACCACGCATGTTATTCTCGGGAAAGATACCGATTTAACTTAAGCCAACCCTATGTAATCTAAGGATATTAATTTTACTCTTAGATAACAATTGGTTCACATTTGAGGGGGTAATTTGACTGCTACCATGAAGAAAATTGTCATTATCGGCGGGGGTGCTGGTGGATTAGAGCTGGCTACCAGCTTGGGTCGTAAACTGGGTCGGAAGAAAAAAGCCGAGATCATTTTGGTCGACCGCAACCACAGCCATTTATGGAAACCGCTGTTGCACGAAGTGGCAACGGGCAGCCTGGACGACGGTGTCGATGCCCTGAGCTATCTGGCGCATGCGCGTAACCACGGTTTTAACTTCCAGATAGGCTCAATGATCAATCTTGATCGCGAGGCGAAAACGCTGCAACTGGCCGAAATCCGTGATGATAAAAACGGGGAAGTGCTGGTTCCTGCCCGTGATATCGCTTACGACACGCTGGTGATGGCGCTGGGAAGTGCGTCGAACGACTTTGGTACGCCGGGTGTCAAAGAGAACTGCATCTTCCTCGACAGCCCGAATCAGGCACATCGTTTCCATAACGAGATGCTTAATTTGTTCCTCAAATTCTCTGCCAGCCAAGACAAGCAAAAGAAAGTCAATATTGCGATTGTCGGCGGCGGGGCGACGGGTGTAGAGCTTTCTGCCGAGCTGCATAATGCGGTCAAACAGCTGCACAGCTACGGTTTTGAAGGCCTCGACAGTCAGGCGCTAAATGTCACTCTGGTGGAAGCCGGTGAACGTATTTTACCGGCATTGCCGCCGCGTATTTCTGCGGCCGCCCATCTGGAATTGACCAAACTGGGCGTGCGCGTTCTGACCAAAACCATGGTGACCAGTGCCGATGCTAACGGCCTGAACACCAAAGACGGCGAGTTTATCGATGCCGATCTGATGGTGTGGGCAGCGGGTATTAAAGCGCCGGATTTCATGAAAGAGATTGCCGGTCTGGAAACCAACCGTATCAATCAGCTGGTGGTCGAACCGACGCTACAAACCACGCGCGACCCCAACATTTTTGCGATTGGCGACTGTGCTTCTTGCCCGCAAAAAAGCGGCGGCTTCGTACCACCGCGCGCGCAGTCTGCACACCAGATGGCATCACGTTGTTTCGACAACATCATGGCGCAGCGCAACGGGCATAGCCTGAAAGACTACGTGTATAAAGATCATGGCTCGTTGGTCTCTCTGTCCCGATTCAGTACCGTCGGCAGTCTGATGGGTAACTTGATGAAAGGCTCAATGATGGTCGAAGGCCGTCTGGCGCGTCTGGTTTATGTTTCACTGTACCGCATGCATCAGATTGCGCTGCATGGCTACACCAAAACAGGGCTGATGATGTTGGTCGGCGGTATTAACAAGGTGATTCGTCCTCGTTTGAAGCTGCACTAATCATTGAGTACGGGTTGTGCCATGAATTTAAAAAGCCTGTAATTACAGGCTTTTTTTGCAGGAATCGTGACCCCATCCCCTTCAGTCGAGGATTGCGTAAAAACAACTTCGTTCGCTAAGAATCCTCTGAAAGCCTCATCTCGCCGGTCCTAAGGGCTTATTTCGTCCCTGAGTCTTATTGCTGCTCCCTGAAACATTGTGCAGACTTCATCGTGTTTACAGACGGCGATTCACGCACGCCGATCCCTCAATAAAACGGCTCTGCTGATTGAGGTTCTGTCCTTCTGCGCTGACGTTCAGCGTTCGCTTACAAGAGAAGCGGGGGACAAAATGCGTGGTAACATTTTCAGGAGGATGTCCTGTGAACAAGTCAATGTTAGCAGGTGTGGGTATCGGTGTTGCTGCGGCGCTCGGTATTGCCGCCGTTGCAAGTATGAACGTGTTTTCTTCCGGCCCCGAGTATGCGCAAGTGCTGAGCGCCACGCCGATTAAAGAGACGGTCAAAACACCACGTCAGGAGTGCCGCAATGTAACGGTTACTCACCGACGCCCTGTGCAGGACGAACATCAGATTGCCGGTTCCCTGCTGGGTGCCGTAGCCGGTGGTGTTCTCGGTCATCAGTTTGGTGGCGGACGTGGTCGCGATGTCGCGACAGTCGCGGGTGCTTTGGGTGGCGGCTATGCCGGTAACCGCGTACAAAGCAGTATGCAGGAAGGCGACACCTACAGCACGCAACAACAGCGTTGCAGTACCGTGTATGACAAGTCAGAAAAAATGCTGGGTTACGATGTCACCTACAAAATCGGCAACCAGCAAGGCAAAGTGCGCATGGACCATGATCCTGGTACGCAAATCCCGTTGGATAAAAGCGGTCAGTTACAGCTTACGCGTACCTAATCCCACGTAGTTCGCAGGATGCAGAAAAAAGCCCGAGGCCTTCGCCTTGGGCTTTTCTGTTTTTAGTGCTGCCGTTGAGTATCAGGCCGGCATAAGATGTCCGCTAAACGCCACCAGCAAATCGTCGACGAATTTTAGACGTTTTGGTCGGTCGGTGAGGTCAATCATAAACTTCAGCTTGCTTGGCCCATCGAGACGATAAACCTGTGGCTGTTTTTGTAATAAGCCAATTAGATAGCCCGGATCGACACGATTCTTCTCACTGAATTCGACAAAACCACCGCGCTCATTGCCCTCAATGCGTTTGATGCCCAACTCTTTAGCTTTCAGGCGCAGCACGGCGATATGCAGCAAATTACGTGCGCCGTCTGGCAGCGTGCCGAAGCGGTCAATCAGCTCAACGCGCAGTTCATCGACTTCACTTTCATTACGCCCGCTGGCGATACGTTTGTACAGCGACAGGCGCGTATTCACGTCAGGGATAAACTCTTCTGGCAGCAGGGCAGGCATGCGCATTTCCACTTCCGTCTGGCTGGTGGTTAAATCTTCCAGCGACGGCTCGCGGCCCTCTTTCAGCGCTTCGACGGCATTTTCCAACAACTCCATATATAAGGTGAAGCCGATGCTGGTCATCTGGCCGCTTTGGCCTTCGCCGAGCAATTCCCCCGCGCCACGGATCTCCAGATCGTGTGTTGCCAGTGCAAACCCTGCGCCCAAATCTTCCAGCGAGGCAATGGCTTCTAAACGCTTATGAGCGTCGGTAGACATGGCTTTCGGCGGTGGCGTGAGCAGGTAAGCATAAGCCTGATGGTGCGAGCGCCCGACGCGGCCGCGTAACTGATGCAATTGCGCCAAACCCAGATGATCGGCCCGTTCGATAATAATGGTATTGGCACTCGGAATATCGATACCGGTTTCGATGATGGTGGTACAGACCAGCACGTTAAATCGCTGGTGGTGGAAGTCATTCATCACCCGTTCAAGGTCGCGCTCGCGCATCTGGCCGTGGCCGATGGCAATACGTGCTTCAGGGACCAGTTCAGCCAGACGTTCTGCGGCTTTCTCAATATTTTCAACGTCATTGAACAGGTAATAGACCTGCCCGCCGCGCAGGACCTCACGCAGAATGGCTTCGCGAATCACCAAGCTGTCGTACTCGCGTACGAAGGTTTTTACCGCTAAACGGCGCGCCGGTGGGGTAGCTATAATCGAGAGGTCACGCATCCCGCTCATCGCCATATTCAGCGTGCGTGGGATTGGCGTGGCGGTCAGCGTCAGGATATCCACGTCAGCGCGCATCGCTTTGATGCGCTCTTTATGACGCACGCCAAAGCGATGTTCTTCATCGACAATCAGCAGGCCTAAATCTTTCCAATGCAGGTTACTTTGCAGCAATTTGTGGGTACCAATAATGATATCCACTTTGCCTTCAACCGCTTGCTCCAACACCACGTTCTGCTCTTTGGCACTGCGAAAGCGTGACATCATTTCAATGCGAATCGGCCAGTTGGCAAAACGGTCACGGAAATTGTCGAAGTGCTGCTGCGCCAGGAGCGTTGTCGGTACCAGTACCGCCACCTGTTTGTTGTTGGATACCGCTAAAAATGCCGCGCGCATGGCAACTTCGGTTTTGCCAAAGCCGACATCGCCACAAACCAATCGGTCCATCGCCAGTGGCTGGGTCATATCGGTCAGTACGGCATTGATTGCCTGAGCCTGATCCGGAGTGGTTTCAAAGGGGAACGCCTGACAAAACAGTTGATACTGCTCTTTGTCATGTTTGAAGGAGAAACCTTTTTTGGCTTCGCGCTGGGCATAAATATCCAGCAGTTCGGCCGCGACATCGCGCACTTTTTCTGCCGCTTTCTGACGGGCCTTCGACCAGGCTTCACCGCCTAATTTATGCAGTGGCGCGCTTTCATCGGCACCGCCTGCATAACGGCTGATCATATGCAGTGACGAAACGGGGACATAAAGTTTGTCTTCCCCGGCGTAGGTCAGAATCAGATATTCGGCGGTGAAGCCGCCGGTTTCTAGCGTGGTGAGCCCTAGATAACGCCCGACGCCGTGTTCCATATGCACCACCGGCTGGCCGGGGCGCAGTTCGGCGAGATTACGGATCAGCGTATCGGTGTTGATCGCACGGCGGCTGTCTTGACGACGGCGCGCCACGCGTTCGCCGAGCAAATCACTTTCGCAAATCAGCGCCAGCTGTTTGTCGTTGTCGAGAAAACCGCGTTCGCAGGCGCCGATCATGATGTAGCGACCGGCAGAATTGGCCTCTTCGATACGGGTGATCAGCGTTGGGTTGAGCTTAATGCGCGCCAGCAACTCTTGCAGCGTTTCGCGGCGACCTTCACTTTCCACCGAGAACACCAGACTGCCGGCGAATGACTCATTGAAGCGACGCAGATTGTCCATCGGCGCTTTGTTTTTCGGCTGAACGGCAAGGTCGGGCAGCGCGGCATAACTCAGATTGGTGTTCGCTGCTTTGTTCGGCAGAACCTCGGTTTTAAGCTGAATACGTGGCCAGGCTTTCAGCTCGCTGAATAAGGCGTCAACACGCAGCCACAGACTTTCGGGTTCCAGCAGCGGCCGCATCGGGTCGACGCGGCGGCTTTCATAGCGCTGGGTAGCATCAAGCCAGAAGCGGTCAGCAGCGCCCTCTACATCACCGGTATTGAGTAACAAAGTATTTTTCGGCAGATAGCTGAACAGCGTGGTCAGTGGCTGGTTGAAGAACAGCGGCTGCCAGTATTCGATCCCCGCGGGGAAGGTGCCTTTGCTGACCTGCTGATAAACGTGTTCGGCATCGCGACGCACTTCAAACTTTTCCCGCCACTGGCTGCGAAACAGTTCGATGGCGTTTTTGTCAGTGGGGAATTCGTGGGCAGGCAGCAAATTGATCTGCTCGACTTCGCTCAGGGTGCGTTGCGTATCCACATCAAACACGCGCAGGCTATCAATTTCATCATCAAAGAAATCAATGCGGTAAGGCTCATCGCTGCCCATCGGATACAAATCCAGCAGCGCGCCACGGGTGGCAAATTCACCGTGTTCCATTACCTGATCGACGCTGCGGTAACCAGCTTGATCGAGCTGCCCACGCAGTTTATCGCGTGACAGCAGCTGGCCTTTTCTCATTACCAGCGCGTGACCATGTAAAAAGTCATGCGGGCAAACGCGTTGCATCAGCGTATTGACCGGTAAAATAATGATGCCACGCTCCAGCGTCGGCAACTGATACAGGCTGGAAAGGCGCGAAGAGATAATCTCCTGATGCGGAGAAAAACTGTCGTAAGGCAGCGTTTCCCAGTCTGAAATACTGATGACTTTCAGGTCGGTAAACTGCTGAATTTCGTCACGCAGCCGCAGGGCGTTTTGCATGTCAGGGGCGATGAGCATCACCGGCCCTGCGTGGCGCTCGCTGATATCGGCACATTCAAGCGCGCAGGCAGAGCCCGTGAGCTGGCCAAGAGTTCGGGTGTCGCCAGCGCGTTCAGGCAAAGAATAACGATGATCTTGAGGCATAAGCAGTGTTGTTATCTCGTTGTCGGCGGCCATATGGACCTGATTTACAGAGCGTATCTTGCGACGGGCCACTAATCGGGGTCAACCCAGATCCTATAATAAAGCTGAAGCGTTAAACCGATTACTTTAGGTATTATGGTTCCATAAAGCAGAGCTAGCCTTTATTATCCTTGACAACTTTTGTCTTCGCCACGCACTTAATACGGATGTCATGTATCAACCTGTCGCGTTATTCATAGGCCTGCGCTACATGCGCGGGCGTGCATCAGACCGCTTTGGGCGGTTTGTTTCCTGGCTTTCCACCATTGGCATTACCCTTGGGGTGATGGCGCTGGTGACGGTCTTGTCGGTCATGAACGGCTTTGAGAAGGATCTGGAACAGAACATTTTGGGCCTGATGCCGCAGGCGTTAGTGACCACAGAGCAGGGTTCGCTGGATCCAACCAAAATCTCCCATGACAACGTGGCCGCACTCAAAGGCGTGAGCCGCGCCGTGCCATTGACCACCGGTGATGTCGTGCTGCAAAGCCCCGGCAGCGTGGCGGTTGGCGTGATGCTGGGGGTGAATCCCGATGAAAAAGATCCGCTGTCCCATTATCTGGTGGCAGTGAATCAAGAAGTGCTGCAACCGGGCCAGTACAACATCATTCTTGGCGACCAATTGGCGCAACAATTGAAGGTCAAACGCGGTGACCAATTGCGTTTGATGGTTACCAGCGTCAGCCAGTTCACCCCGATGGGCCGCATTCCAAGTCAACGCCTGTTCACCGTGGCAGGCACTTTTGCAGCCAATAGCGAAGTGGACGGCTACCAAATGTTGGTCAATCAACAGGATGCCTCGCGGTTGATGCTCTATCCGAAAGGGAATATCACCGGCTGGCGTCTGTTCCTCAACAAGCCGCTGGACGTTGATACGCTGAGCACCCAAACCTTGCCGAAAGGCACCGAGTGGAAAGACTGGCGCGAGCGCCGCGGTGAGCTGTTCCAGGCGGTGCGCATGGAGAAAAATATGATGGGGCTGTTGCTCAGCCTGATCGTGGCCGTCGCCGCCTTTAACATCATCACCTCGCTCGGCTTGCTGGTGATGGAGAAACAGGGCGAAGTGGCTATCCTGAAAACGCAGGGCCTGACCCGCCGTCAAATCATGGCCATCTTTATGGTGCAGGGCGCCAGCGCAGGCATTATTGGTGCGTTGCTCGGCGCTATCTTGGGCGTGGTGCTCGCCACCCAACTTAATGCCATTATGCCGGCGATTGGCCTGATGCTTGATGGCGCGTCATTGCCGGTGGATATCGAACCGATGCAAGTTGTCATTATCGCGCTGGTCGCCATGGCGATCGCTTTACTGTCTACGCTTTACCCTTCGTGGCGCGCAGCTGCCGCCCAACCCGCAGAGGCTTTACGTTATGAGTAACTTATTATCTTCGCAGAGCAACTTACTCCTGCAGTGCGAAAACCTCTGTAAGACTTATCAGGAAGGCAAATTGCATACCGACGTGCTGCGCGATGTCTCGTTCGCCATCGAGCAGGGCGAAATGATGGCGATCGTCGGCAGCTCGGGTTCCGGTAAAAGTACCCTATTGCACCTGCTCGGGGGGCTTGATTCACCCACTTCCGGTGAAGTGGTGTTTAAGAACGTGTCACTAAACAGCATGTCTTCCGCGGCGAAAGCCGAATTACGCAACCGCGAGTTAGGCTTCATCTATCAATTCCACCATTTACTGCCAGACTTTACCGCGTTAGAAAACGTCGGTATGCCGTTGTTGATCGGTAAAAGCAAGGCGTCGGAAGTGGAAGAAAAAGCCATGGCGATGCTGGCTGCGGTGGGTCTGCAGCACCGCAGCAAACATCGTCCGTCTGAACTTTCCGGCGGTGAACGTCAGCGTGTCGCTATCGCGCGTGCATTGGTTAACAGCCCGTCGCTGGTGTTGGCTGATGAACCGACGGGTAACCTCGATCAGAAAAATGCCGACAGCATTTTTGACCTCCTCGGCGAGCTGAATGTCCGTCAAGGCACCGCATTTTTAGTGGTCACGCATGATCTCCAGCTGGCAAAACGCATGAATCGTCAATTAGAAATGCGCGACGGCAGGCTGCAACAGGATTCGACCCTGCTGGGAGCGAAGTAATGTCAGCGATCCCTTTTTCCCTGTTAATTGGCCTACGCTTTAGCCGTGGGCGCCGCCGTAGCGGCATGGTGTCGCTGATTTCAGTAATTTCAACCTTAGGCATTGCGCTGGGCGTGGCGGTGCTGATCGTCGGCCTCAGTGCGATGAACGGTTTTGAACGTGAGTTGAAAGAACGCGTTCTGGCGGTGGTACCACATGGTGAAATTCGCCCAGTGAATCAGCCTTTTGATGGCTGGCAAGGCGTGCTCGACCGCGTTGAGAAAGTACCGGGTATTGCCGCCGCTGCGCCGTACATTGAATTCAATGGCCTGATTGAACACGGTGCCAAACTGCGGGCCATCAAAGTCAAAGGTGTCGATCCGCAACAAGAATCACGCGTCAGTGCCGCACCGAATTTTGTGCTGGGCAATGCATGGAGCCAGTTCAAAGCGGGTGAACAGCAGGTTATTCTGGGGAAAGGCGTGGCGGATGCCATCGGCGTGAAACAGGATGACTGGGTCACCGTAATGGTGCCCAACAGCGACCCGCAAATGAAACTGTTGCAACCCAAACGCATCCGGTTGCACGTCACCGGTATTTTGCAATTGAGCGGTCAACTTGATCACAGCTTAGCCATGGTACCGTTGGCCGATGCCCAGCAGTATCAGGAGATGGGCGGCAGCGTTACCGGCATTGATATCAAAGTGAACGACGTGTTTGCCGCGCAGAAACTGGTGCGTGACGCGGGCGAAGTCACCCACGCCTACGTGTACATCAGTAGCTGGATAGGCACCTATGGTTACATGTATCGCGATATTCAAATGGTGCGCGCTATCATGTACATGGCGATGGTATTAGTGATTGGTGTGGCATGTTTCAATATCGTGTCTACGCTGGTGATGGCCGTAAAAGATAAAAGCAGTGATATTGCGGTGCTGCGTACACTGGGCGCGAAAGATGGGCTTATCCGCGCGGTGTTCATCTGGTACGGTTTATTGTCCGGGCTGGTGGGCAGTGTCATTGGCGTGGTGGTGGGGGTGATCGCCTCATACCAACTGACCAATATTATCAACGCGTTGCAGAAATTTACTGGGCATCAGTTCTTGTCGGGCGATATTTATTTTATCGACTTTTTACCGTCAGAATTGCACTGGATTGACGTTGCTGGCGTGTTGTTTACCGCGCTGGTGTTGAGTCTTCTTGCGAGCTGGTATCCGGCACGACGTGCGAGTCGTATTGACCCCGCCCGCGTACTTAGCGGCGGCCAATAACAGTTAACAAAGCAGTTTAAGAGCAGGAGCACATATGCGCACACGCCATCGTCTGTGTCGATTTCGCAAAAATAAGCGCATACGGCATCAACGTTTTCGCTCAAGTATTTTCCATCGCGACAATATGGCCGCTGCCTCGCTAAAACGGCCTTTTGTGGTGGTGCTGACCGGGGCGGGGATCTCGGCGGAGTCCGGCATTCGTACCTTCCGCGCAGCAGATGGCCTGTGGGAAGAGCATAACGTTGAAGATGTTGCGACGCCGGAAGGTTATCGTCGTGACCCCGAACTGGTGCAGGCTTTTTATAATGCCCGCCGCTTGCAACTGCAACAAAGCGAGATCGAGCCAAATGCCGCGCACCATGCATTGGCCACGCTGGAAGATGCGCTGGGCGACAACTTTATGTTGGTGACGCAAAACATCGATAACTTGCATGAGCGAGCCGGCAATAAACGTGTGATGCATATGCACGGTGAGTTGTTAAAAGTACGCTGTACACAGTCAGGGCAAGTCTTCGACTGGCCGGGTGAGTTGTCGGTGACGGATACCTGTCATTGTTGCCAGTTCCCGGCGGCGCTTCGTCCGCACATCGTATGGTTTGGTGAAATGCCGATCGGCATGGATGAGATTTATCAGGCACTGGCTAAGGCCGACTTTTTTATCGCCATTGGTACCTCCGGTCATGTTTATCCGGCGGCCGGTTTTGTCCACGAGGCGCGTCTTGGTGGCGCGTTCACGATTGAGCTGAATCTTGAGCCGAGTCAGGTTGAGAGCCAGTTTGATGAGAAAAAATATGGACTGGCGAGTGAGGTTGTTCCTGAGTTTGTTCATGCTTTCCTGACTAAACAAGAAAATGCCTGGCGCTAGCCGGGCTTTTTTTTATCCTCTTCCCCATTTTCGCGAAAATTGCGCTTAGCCAGAACACTTACATGACTAAACTTGGACAAAACTGACCTGACGCAATATTCGGGGGTTTCATGCTGCGCATAATAAAAACCGGCTGCCAGAGGATACCTAATAATGGATAAGTTGCTCGATCGTTTCTTCCACTACGTTTCGTTTGATACCCAATCGAAACCCAATGTCAGGCATACGCCCAGCACCGACGGGCAAATGAAACTGGCTCGCGAATTACATAACGAATTGATTGCGCTTGGACTCACAGACGTTACGCTGAGCGACAAAGGCTGCGTCATGGCCACGTTGCCCAGCAACGTGGCGTGGCATGTCCCGACGATTGGCTTTATTTCCCATTTGGACACGGCGCCGGATTTCACCGGCAAACACGTTAATCCGCAAATTGTGGAAAATTACCGCGGTGGAGATATCGCGCTGGGCAATGGCGATGAAGTGTTGTCGCCGGTGATGTTCCCAGTTCTGCACCAATTATTGGGGCAGACACTGATCACGACCGACGGAAAAACGCTCTTAGGCGCGGATGACAAAGCGGGTATCGCCGAGATTGTCACTGCCATGGTTCGCCTTAAAAATAGCAACACGCCACATGGCCCGCTGCGCGTGGCCTTCACGCCGGACGAAGAAATAGGTAAGGGCGCACAAAGTTTTGATATTCCGGCATTTGCCGCCCAATGGGCCTACACCGTGGACGGCGGCGGGGTGGGAGAACTGGAATTTGAAAACTTTAATGCCGCATCCGCCTCGATTAAGATCGTCGGCAACAACGTTCATCCGGGCAGCGCAAAAGGCGTGATGGTCAATGCCTTATCGCTGGCAGCGCGTTTTCACGCTGAATTACCCCCAGAGGAAACCCCTGAACATACTGACGGCTACGCAGGGTTTTATCATCTCACGTCGATGAAAGGCTCGGTTGAGCGTGCGGAAATGCACTACATAATTCGCGACTTTGACAAAACCCAGTTTGAAGCCCGCAAACAAAAGATTATTGATATCGCCCACATTGTAGGAAAGGGGCTGCACCGTGATTGCTACATCGACGTGACCATCGACGATCACTATTACAATATGCGCGACAAAGTGGCGCAACATCCCCATATCATCGAAATAGCACAGCAGGCGATGAATGACTGCGAAATTGAACCCATTATGACGCCGATTCGCGGCGGCACAGACGGCGCGCAGCTTTCATTTCGTGGTCTGCCTTGCCCCAATATCTTTACAGGCGGCTACAATTTCCATGGTAAACATGAATTTATAACCCTCGAAGGCATGGAGCAAGCCGTCAATGTCATTATGCGCATTGCCGAACTGACTGCCAGCAAAGCGCAAGGCTGATTTTTCAGGTATTACCGGTAATGGATTTGCCGGTAATACCCTTCTGAACGCGATTTCTCCCTTCGTTTCATCCACTCCTCTAAAAGTAATATTTATTAAATGAATGAATGAGTTACTTAAGGTTATCTAATTAATTATTTATTAATTGGATGGTTTAGGTTTTTTAATCAATCATAGTATTCTTGCTCTCGTGGAGAAAATATTAATCTCTCATCTTTTATAAAGTAATTTTCAATAGGATATATTATTTTGATTAACATCAGGCTAAGTAATATTAATGATATTAGGCATTTCGTCTCGGCGAGGAGAACGCAATGTTATTTTGAAAGTGAGATCGTTGCCTGGGTATTTGTCTGGTACCCAGAGGGGGAAAATATAGGGCATGTGTCGATGTTGATTGGTGATTTAACCATGAACAGTAGCTATGTTAGTTGGTGGCCTATTAACCAAGTGAGTGGGGTGCGTGATCTTTTTAGTAAAGGTTTGTCTAAAAGAAGTGCGGAGTTTGATAAAGAAAGTAATAGTCTTAAATATAAAACGTGTAGCTATACGGACGACTGCCTTTCAGAAGGGAATTTCCCGCATGTTATTTATGGCCTGCGAACTGTTAACGTGCATGATATGGAGGCCGAATGGCGAAAAATAGTCAGTAAACAAAAATCATCATTTATTGCAATTAATAAAAATTGTGCATCCATTGTCAGTCGCGTACTGAAAGCCGGATTGAGAAATTCCTTGTTAAAAAATCGCGTGTTTGGGGTTTTTGGTGGTGAGCAGTACTTATGGACACCGAAAAGGATTGCTGTCGTGTGTAATCAGTTGCGTGATAATAACGTAGCCTGGAAAATAGAAATGCCGGGTCGTGCTAGCGAAAAAACATTATTTAAAACAATTGCCAGATTACGGTAAGCGATTATTATTCTGTGACTAAATTAGCAATGCCCATCATTTTTCCAGATGGCACTTATTCCCATTGAGTGACTGAGTGCCGTTAATATCTCCGAAGCGGTAGTGTTGTATTCTTAATCTAGGTTGTTCTCTTCTTTTATTCAAAATAATACATTTCCGATTGCCCATGACTTATTTTTTATTTATTGAATTAATAATCTATTGAGTTGTACTGGGTGTTCACCTGTCGGATATTATTATTGGGCGTAATTATTCATATAATATTAATCTGGCGCGAAGAATAACCCTGTCTGGGTGCTTAATAAAAGGAATTATTAAGAAGTATTGCTCTCAAACGATAGGGGATAATTACTTTGCAGTTATGGTTTTCATCATTTTATTATTGGAGGTGGCATTATGGTAAAATTAACGCATTTAGCAGCAATTAGGGAATTCACAAGGCGCAGAGTCTCCTATTATGAATTTACCCCAGAAATTAATGTATGGGTCTTCGTCTGGCTTCCCAAAGGCGGAAAGCTTGGATATACTTCGATGTTTATTGGCAGAATGAACAATGATAGCTGTTATGTGAGTTGGCGCGCTAATACTGGAGGAGTTGTTCTGTTACATAAATATCCCGCTGCAGTGGCGGATGGGTATGACACTGATTATAGTCTCGAACATCGTGAGCCAGATTTTATTTATGGGTTGAAAAGTTTAAATACTCCAGCAATGAAACATGCCTGGCGGGATATTTGTACTAAAAAGGAACGCCCGTCCTTCAACCTGATTTCTAAGAACGGTTCCACCATTGTTAAACAGATATTAAAAGCAGGATTAGTAAATTCACATTTACGTTCTAAAGTCAGCGAGGTCCTGGGAAGTAACTTTTATATGACTACCCCAATGGTCATTATAAGTGCTTGTAATATAATGAGAGATAATATGATGGGAACTCAAATTATAATGAGTGAACAATAGAGTGATCTGATTATTAATGAGAGTCGCAGGGTTTTCCTATATTACTCATCATAATTGCCTAAACTTGTGCTCAGGGAAGAATGAACAATATAAAGGGCATGTGAATGCCCTTTATATTTTTACGGATAAATCAGTCGTTAAAGTACCAATAGCCGCTATTAACCAGCGCAGAGATCAGCGCAAGGAAAGCGGGATCATCGAGTGCGTCGCCCAGCATTTCACGCGTCACGGTGAAATGGCGGGTCATTTTATCCACGGCGGCGGTCTGTTCGGTGGTTACGGCTTCACCGTTGACGTAACACACATCCCCGATGCGCAGTACGCGCAGGCCGCTAAGACGCTGCAAGGTCTCGCCTGATTCCAGCAGTTCATACACTTCACCGGCCTGATATGGCGGCTCTGGCGGCGCCAAATCCAATTCATGGCGAGACTGAGAAATAAACTCACCGAACCAGCTATTGAAGTGTTCTGGGCTACCGGCTAGCTCCAGCATCATATTGCGCAAACCTTCCAACTCATTGGGCAGCACTTCGGCCGGATGTTCACGTTCAACCAGTTCCGGATCGCTATAACGCTTGCTGCCCAGCTCACGCGATAACACATAATCGGCAAACCCACTGAGCATTTCGCGGGAATTTGGCGCACGGAAGCCAACCGAATAATTCAGTGAACTTTCTAATGAATAACCTTCGTGTGGGAAGCCAGGTGGAATATACACGATATCGCCCGGTTCAAGCTCTTCATCAATAATCGCCTCAAACGGCTCAACCTGCAGCAAATCGGGATGCGGGCAGTGCTGCTTCATCGGGATTTTTTCACCGACCCGCCAGCGGCGGCGGCCGGTGCCCTGAATGATGAAGACGTCATATTGGTCGAAATGTGGGCCTACACCGCCGCCTGGCACTGAATAGGAGATCATCAAATCATCCATTCGCCAATCAGGAATGGGGCGGAAAGGGCGCATCAGATGGGAAGAGGGCTCGTGCCAGTGATCGACCGCTTGAACCAGAATCGACCAGTTGTTTTCACCTAAATGATCGTAGCTTTCGAACGGGCCGTGGCTGACCTGCCAGCTGCCGTCCTGGTGGCTGACCAGACGGCTGTCGACTTCATTTTCCATCGCCAGTCCAGCCAGTTCATCTGGGGAGATTGGGTCAACGAAATTTTTGAAGCCACGTTTAAGTACGACCGGACGTTTTTGCCAATAACGTTGCAAAAAATCGGTCCAGTCTAAATCGAGTTGGTAATCCATATGTATATTCCATGGCCTAAAGAAAACTATTGAGAAGGATTATAACGGAAGGCGCGACTGCCGCCTTCCTGCAACTCGAATTATTTAGCATCTGGAGGTTAATCGAGATCGATATCGTTTTGTTGTCCGAAGCAAACGCGCATGCTGGCGCCACCAAGCGGACTGTCACCGATAATAATTTCGCCATCATATTGTTCGATGATTTCACTGGCCAGCGATAAGCCTAATCCTTGCCCCGGTCGCAAGGTGTCCGCGCGTTGACCGCGTTGGAAAATCACTTCACGCTTGCTGACGGGAATGCCCGGGCCGTCATCTTCAATCAAGATAACTAACTGTTTTTCAGCATAGACCGCGCTGATTTCAACGAACTCCAGGCAGTATTTACAGGCGTTATCGATGACGTTGCCCATCACTTCGATAAAATCGTTCTTCTCGCCGATGAAGGTGATCTCTGGGGAGATATCCAGCGTGAGTACTACGCCTTTGCGTTGATAAACCTTGTTCAGCGCCGAGCACAAGCTGTCGAGCAGGCCCGGTACCGAGTGGACTTCACGCACTAAAATATTGTGCTCAGAGCGTAATGTTGCACGATGCAGATAGTAGCCGATTTGCTGTGAAATACGGCTAATCTGCTCAAGCATGACGGGTTCGGCTTCTTCAATAGTCATCTGCTTGCTGTTACGCAAGGCGCGTAACGTCGATTGCAATACGGCCAGCGGCGTTTTTAGGCTGTGGGTTAAATCGGCCAGCGTGGTTCGGTATTTGTCGTAACGTTCGCGCTCGCCATGCAGCAAAATATTCAGGTTACGCACTAAGCCTTTCAGCTCGCGAGGCGGGTTTTCATCCAGACCTTCTCGCTCGTGGGTTTCCAGCTCGGCAACCTGCCGAATAAGCGCTTTAATTGGGCGCAAGCTCCAGTAAGCCGCCAGCCATAATAGCGGCACCACTAACAGCAAGTTCGCCAGCAACACATAGCTGAACCATTCCCAGACTAAATCCGAGCGCTGCAATTCCTGTGGGATAGTATCCACTACCACGATATTGAGTGCGGGAAGGCGAGAGGTGGCCGCATAAGTATTGACGGCGATGGAGTGGGTCAGTGCATTGGCATCGGTATCGTCATAATCTTTGAGCTTATCTTTCGCCGACGGATTATTACCGATGACTTCGCTACTGACCTGAGTGTCAGTATCCAGTTCGTAGAAGCCCGGTTTGTTCATCCAGGCTTTATCGATATGCGCCTCTAGCTGTGGAATGCGGCGTTCTGCCCACAGCAAGTCCCCTTTATCATCATAGATAAACACCAGCGTTGGCGAGTTGAGATCCAAGTCTGGCGGAACGTTGATGGTCAGTTGGTTATCACGCCACTGGGCGAGGCTGAAAAAGAGATTGCTCTCACCGCGCAGTAAGCGGTAGGCGGTTTTGTCGAAGCTAACCATGTAGCCGACCACTGCCACCAGCCCGTAAGCCAGAGACAGCGCCAGTACCACAGCCGCGGTCGCCACCATAAAGCGTGAGCGCAGAGAGAAGGGCTGTCCGTTGCGAAATTTCATCAGTCAGGCCACCGGTTGGGTCACGGTCGAATATCGAAACGATAGCCTTGACCACGGACGGTGGTGATCACCTCGGTCGGGTATTCAGCCTGAAGTTTTTTGCGTAAACGGCCCATCAATACATCCACCGTGTGGCTCTCGCGCAATTCGGCATCGGGATATAATTGCAGCATCAGCGAATCTTTGCTGACGACTTTACCGGCGTTACGGATCAATGTTTCGATGATGGTGTATTCGAATGCGGTCAGTTTTACCGGCTGTTCGCTGACCGTCAGTTCACGACGTGACAAGTCAATCTGGAAAGGTGCCAGCGTGATCACCTGAGAGGCCAAACCGCTGTTGCGGCGCATTAACGCCTGCATACGGGCGATAACTTCTTCCAGATGGAACGGCTTGGTGACGTAATCGTCCGCGCCGGCTTCCAGTACGGCGACCTTGTCTTGCCAGCTTTCGCGTGCGGTTAGAACTAAAATCGGCAACTTGGCCTGATGGCTGCGCCAGCGTTGGATCAGACTCAGGCCGTCTTCGCCTGGCAACCCGAGGTCAACAATGGCGATATCAGGGGCGTGTTCCTGCAAAAAATAGTCAGCTTCCTTGGCGTCTTCTGCCGCGTCCACCTGATGTCCCATTTCACGCATTTGAACCGAAAGGTGGTGGCGCAACAGCGCGTTGTCTTCGACAACCAGAATTCGCATAACAACTCCTTTTAGATGCAGGGTCTAACGAACCCCGGCCGTTTTGGCGGTGTACTTCCATCACTCCTCACGATAACACCACTATGGGTGGACTGTGGCGTGAAGAGCTGGGGATAAAATAGCCGGACAACTCTAGCGTATTCAGAAACATTTGCTTCAACGCCAGATAAACGCCTCAGCAGGCAACCTAAATGAAAGGTAAACCAATTATAAACGGTGATTTGCTCCTGTGACAGAAATTGTGAGGCGGATCGCGGTAAGAACTTAAAGGTATCATTAAGGTATTATAAAGGTATTCAATAAATACCTTTATCCGCCCGCCGCAGGGTCTGTATTCAGGCCGCAAAGGTGTCCTATTCAGCAAGGATATAATAATGAAACGTACCCATCTGAAGCTGTCCATCATGATGTTTATTGAATGGTTTATCTGGGGGGCATGGTTTGTCCCGCTCTGGCAATACCTCAATAAATTAGGTTTTAGTCCGTCTGATATTGCATGGTCATACAGCAGTACGGCGATCGCCGCTATTCTCTCGCCAGTACTGGTCGGGGTGATCGCCGACCGCTATTTCGCAGCGCAAAAAGTCCTGGCCTGGTTGTTACTGGCTGGTGGGGTGTTAATGTGCTTTATTGCTGTACAAACCCAGTTTTCGTCCTTCTTCCCGCTGCTGGTGGTTTACGCCATTACCTATATGCCTACCGTCGCGTTGACCAACAGCATTGCCTTTGCCAATATCGCCGACACCGAAAAAGACTTCCCGCGTATTCGGGTTCTGGGCACGCTGGGCTGGATAGCATCGGGCCTATTCATCGGCTTTATGCTGCCGCCGATGCTCGGATTAGCGAATATTTCTGATACCAATTTACCGCTGTGGATCACCGCTGCCGCATCCATTGCGCTGGGCATTTACAGCTTCTGGTTGCCATCAACGCCTGCCAAAGGCAGTGGTCCGGTAGACATCAAAGCGCTGCTGGGTCTGAATGCATTGGGCTTATTGAAAGACCGGTCTTTCGCCATTTTCGCGCTCTGTTCTTTCCTGTTCTGCATGCCGCTGGCGTTTTACTACCAGTTTGCCAATGGCTATTTGACTCAGGTCGGCCTGGCGAACGCTACCGGCTGGATGACTCTCGGTCAGGTTTCCGAAATCTTTGCTTTACTGGCGTTACCCTTGCTGCTCAAACGCTTTGGCATTAAAAAAGTCCTGATGCTGGGTTTCATCACCGCAGCGATCCGTTATCTGTTCTTCATCTATGGCGGCACTGAAGATATCTGGGCTTATAGCATGCTGTTCCTTGGCATCCTGCTGCATGGTGTCAGTTACGACTTCTACTTTGTCACCGGCTATATCTATGTTGATAAAAAAGCGCCCGCCCATATGCGCACCGCGGCGCAAGGTTTGATCACCCTGATATGTCAGGGGTTGGGCAGCTTTATCGGCAATTGGCTGGGAGGTCGGGCGATGACCACCTTTACGCTAGCGACACCGCATAACGGCATGACCTTTGACTGGTTTGCCGTCTGGGGCGTAGGCGCGGCGATGGTGGTGGCGGTGATGCTGCTGTTCCTGCTGTTCTTCCGCGAGCGCGGTAAAACCATTACACCGGTTGAACTGGCCCATTCTTAATTTCTGTTTTCACTGGCGGGCATGGTGCTCGCCAGCTCATGCTTTATGGAGAGACAACATGCAACAAATCACCCGTGAAAATCGCATCCTTGGTGCATTGTATGGGCAGATGCTAGGGGATGCGCTGGGGATGCCGTCTGAGTTGTGGCCGCGCGAGCGTGTGAAAAAGCATTTTGGCTGGATTGACCGTTTCCTCGATGGCCCGGCGGAGAATAATGCGGCCTGCTATTTTAGTGCGGCACAATTTACCGACGACACCTCCATGGCACTGGCGCTGGCCGATGCTTTACTCGAAGCCGACGGCAAAGTGGTGCCAGAGCTGATCGCCCGTAACGTGATCCGCTGGGTGGACGATTTTGACGCGTTCAATAAAAATATTCTTGGCCCAAGTTCCAAGCTGGCTTTGGCGGAACAAAAGAAAGGGGTGGCAATTAGCCAACTGGAAAATAATGGTGTGACTAACGGCGCGGCGATGCGGGTTTCTCCGCTGGGCTGCGTGCTGCCGTCTGCCCCTTTGGAACACTTTTGTGAACAAGTGTGGTTGGCGTCTAGTCCGACGCATAAATCAGATATTGCGGTAGCGGGGGCGGTGGTGATTGCCTGGGCGGTATCTAAAGCGGTAGAAGGTGCCCGTTGGGAAGAGATCCGCCTTGCGCTGCCGGATATCGCCAAATATGCCCAAACGCGCAAAAGCACCACGTTCAGCGCCTCGCTGGCGGCGCGTATCGAACTGGCACTGGGTGTGGTCGCTAAATCGACCGGTACCGAACAGGCATCCGAGCAGATCTATCAGTTAGTCGGTGCGGGTGTGAGCACCATCGAATCAGTTCCGGCGGCGATTGCCATGGTCGAACTTTCCGGCGGGTGCCCGAACCGTTGTGCGGTCCTTTGTGCCAATCTGGGAGGCGATACCGACACTATTGGCGCGATGGCGACGGCAATTTGTGGCGCATTGCAGGGGATCGCCGCTTTTAATCCTGAACAACTCGCCGAGCTAAAACGCGTTAATCCGCTGGATATGACCCGCTATAGCCACGCCTTCTCAGGTTTCCGTCAACGTGCTGAGGAGCAGTCATGAGCAGCCAACATGGCGAATTGCTACATACGCTAATGCAAGGCAATTGGCATCAGCAATGCCCGGTGACGGTCGTTGGAGCGGCGGTAATGGACATGGTGGCTCATGCTGACGCGCTGCCGGTACGCGGTGGCGATACGCCCGCCAGCGTGTCTGGATTTCATCTCGGCGGCTGCGCGCTGAATATCGCGCTGGGCCTGAAGCAGCTTGGGATCCATAGCCGCAACCTTTTACCACTGGGTGAAGGAATGTGGGCAATGCGTCTGCGTGAAGAAATGGCGGCGCGCGGCATTCAGTCAGATCTTCAGGTCACTGGCGGTGACAATGGCTGGTGTCTGGCGCTGGTTGAGCCGGACGGCGAACGGACGTTTATCTCCATCGACGGTATCGAAAATCAGTGGCAATCGGCCTGGCTCGACGGCGAGATCCCGTTGCAGGGGCTGGTGTATCTTTCCGGTTATCAATTAGGGGCAAAAGCGGGCGACGTGCTGGTGCGATGGATGCAGCAGTTACCGCACGGCGCACGAGTGGTTCTCGACCTCGGACCACGGCTGGATACCATGTCGCCTGACTTGATTGACAGTTTGCTGCGTCCTGGGGTGATCATAACCCTAAACCAGCGCGAAGCGGGCCTACTGGGGTATCGTGAAGACGAAACCCATTTTTGCCGCCAATTGCACGGCAAAACGCGTGAACTGGTGGTGTTACGCTGTGGTGAAAAGGGCAGCTACTATTTTGGTGGCGAAGACGACCACGGCTGGATACCCGCCAGAAAGGTGACGATGGTGGACAGCATCGGCGCCGGAGATAGCCATTGCGCGGGACTGCTGGCCGGGTTATCGCTCGGTTTAACCCACTGGCAAAGCATGATGCTGGCCAATTGCGTAGCGGCGTATGTGGTATCAAAGCCCGGTGGAGACTGTGCGCCGACGTTGGCGCAATTAGCGCGTGAGATGAGCGCCGAGGATTAATCTTCGGCGATAAACTCGTACATATCGCTGCGGCAGAAGCTTTCGCTGTATTCGATCGGGCGATTATTTCCGTCGAACAACGTCTGGCGGATAATCAAAATCGGCATGGCGGATTGCAGTTGAAGTGAGTGCATGGTGTCGTCATCGGCCATGGCGGCACTGACTCGACTTTGCAGCGCACCGAGCTCAATGTTATTACGATGAAAATAGTCATACAGCGACACACCGATATCTTGCACATCGGCAATCGCGTCGAGCACGACATAAGATAATGCCACTGACATGGCCTGCGTATCGACGTAGTGAATACGTTTGAGTTTAAAGACGGGGGTTTTTTCAGTGATGGCTAATTGGCTGGCGACCAGCGCATTGGCGGGCACTTTTTCACGACTGACCCACAGGGTATCCGGCTTGCGCCCTTGTAACATCACCTCGCGTGAAAAGCCTTTTACATCCGCCAGCGAATACGCGAGTTTGGCTTTTCCGGTTTTTTTGATAAAGGTGCCGTAGCCCCGAGAGCGCCCTATATGTCCCGCTTCTTCCAGCTTCGCCAGTGCCTTACGCACGGTGATGCGCGAAATACCTAATTCTTCGGTGAACTGACGTTCGCTCGGCAAAAAATCGCCTTCTGACAACATGCCCGTTTCAACTGCCTGCGTAATGGCGTCGCTAAAACACAGATACAGCGGCTGTGTTCCCGCTCCAGCGAGATGCTGCTTGAGTTTATCCAGTACAGATTGATTGGTATCCATGCTCATAAACGGCAATTTCCTGTGAACTGCATTTTTGTCTATTTTAGGAAGACAAAATTTTTTTGCAGCTTAAATAGAGGGATATTTACGATGGTACGTGAAAACAACGGTTTCCTTGGTGTTTTAGGCATCCAGATAGAAAAAAGGCGACCCGAAGGTCGCCTTTCACGTCACAATAACGCTTATTTCAGCTCATCAACCATTTTCGCGGCGCGGCCAATGTAGCTGCCCGGCGTCATGGCTTTCAGACGAACTTTCTCTTCTTCTGGCAATTCCAGAGAATCGATAAAGGTCTGCATACCCGCAGCGTCAACGCGCTTACCGCGAGTCAGTTCTTTCAGTTTTTCATACGGCTTTTCGATACCGTAGCGGCGCATCACGGTTTGAATCGGCTCGGCCAGCACTTCCCAGTTGTGATCCAATTCGAAGGCCAAATTCGCTTCGTTGACTTCCAGTTTGCTGACGCCTTTCATGGTGGCCTGATAAGCAATCAGCGCATAACCCAAGCCTACGCCGAGATTACGCAGCACCGTGGAGTCAGTCAGGTCGCGCTGCCAGCGAGAAACCGGCAGTTTGCTGGCCAAATGTTGCGAGACGGCGTTAGACAAGCCGAGGTTGCCTTCGGAGTTTTCGAAGTCGATCGGGTTCACTTTGTGCGGCATGGTGGAGGAACCAATTTCGCCCGCGATGGTGCGCTGCTTGAAGTGGTTCAGAGCAATGTAGCCCCAGATATCGCGGTCGAAGTCGATCAAAATGGTGTTGAAACGCGCCACGCAGTCAAACAGTTCAGCGATGTAGTCATGCGGTTCAATCTGTGTGGTGTACGGGTTCCAGGTGATCCCGAGCGAGGTGACAAACTCTTCGCTGAATACGTGCCAATCCACTTCAGGATAGGCCACGATGTGGGCGTTATAGTTGCCGACCGCACCGTTGATTTTCCCGAGAACTTCAACGTTTTGCAGTTGCTTGTATTGACGGTCCATACGGTAGGCCACGTTGGCGAACTCTTTACCAATGGTGGACGGCGTAGCCGGTTGGCCGTGAGTACGTGACAGCAGGGGAATGTCACGGAACTGATGGGCCAGACCCTTAATGGCGTCGATAATTTTCAACCAGTACGGCGCAATAACGTCCTCACGTGCGGTTTTCAACATCAGCGCATGGGACAGGTTATTGATATCTTCTGACGTACAGGCGAAGTGAATGAATTCAGATACCGCATGCAGGGCAGGGACGGCAGCAACTTTTTCCTTCAGGAAGTACTCAACGGCTTTCACATCATGGTTGGTGGTTTTTTCGATATCTTTAATACGCTGCGCGTCTTGTTCATCGAAATTCGCCACTAACTGGTCAAGGAAAGCGTTTGCGTCGGCATCAAAAGCAGGGACTTCTTTGATTTCTGCACATGCTGCCAGTTTTTGCAGCCAACGTACTTCAACCTGCACACGGAACTTCAGCAAACCAAATTCGCTGAAGATGGCGCGCAGTGCGCTGACTTTATCACCGTAGCGTCCATCAACGGGGGAAACGGCGGTCAGTGAGGATAATTCCATCGGTTGCAACTCCTGGATTGTGTTTATTTACAGTAAAATCAACAATGAGCTAAAATATTTTTCGCCTGTTCAAACAAGCGATTACGGGAAAACATCAACTGTAAGCGTCCACCGCCGACCTGCTGCCACAACACGGCCGAACGGATACCCGCCAGTAATATGGCTCGGACTTTGGCCTGAACCTGTGGGTTTTGCAAAATCGCCGGTGAGCCCGTGACCTGAATACGCGGACCAACGGGGCTGACAATATCAACATAAATGGCGGCCAGAGAACTGAGCATGGTTTCAGACTCCAGTTCAAAATGCGCGAGCTGGCGATCAAGCTGATCGAGGCGTTCGCCCAGTTTATTCATCGCCGCTTTATTGGCATTTAACTTACGTTCTAACACCATCAAACTGAGTGCATAGCGCGTTAACTCAGCACCGGGGCCTTGGCGATTGGCGTTCAACACGCCGAGCAATGTTTCCAGACCCATCTTCAGGTTGGCTTCATTATTGCCGTAAACCGCCAGCGTGGACGCCGGATTCATCTCCAGCAGACTGCGTAACGACACTGACATTTCTTCCTGAGCGCAATGGCCTTCGTGAGCTAACTGCTGCACCAGACGTGCGGATTGGCACATTCCGGCTAAAGCCAGCGTAATATCATAATAATTTTTAGCCACGTTTACTCCTGTAAGCGTTGTTCGCACGGCAACCGGCATCGGCAGAGCATTCATTCACTGGGTGAATCAAAGGTGACGGATCATGCCATAAAACACGGAACCACGTCATCCCTGTTGTACTACGTCCTGTTGCGATGTTCGCTGTACTTGGCAACGCAGACCAGAAAAAAGCGGGACGCCTAAAGCGCCCCGTATTTTCTGAGTTACAGCGGCAAGGGATGACGCTGTTCGATGATGCCGCCACCGAGGCAGATTTCATCGATATAAAACACCGCAGATTGTCCCGGCGTCACGGCCGCAACCGGTGCGTCGAAGCGTACGTCGATACGGTCGTCCCCTAGCGGCGTCACAGTGCAGGGGATATCTTGCTGACGATAACGGGTTTTCACCACGCAGCGCAGCGGGGCGGTCAACGTCTTGCGGTCAACCCAATGCAGTTGCTGGGCAATCAAACCGACAGACATTAAACGCGGATGTTCACCCCCCTGAGCGACATACAAAATGTTGTTTGCGACGTCTTTATCCACCACGTACCACGGATCTTCGCCGCCATCTTTCTGCCCGCCAATTCCCAGTCCTTTGCGTTGACCGAGTGTGTGGTACATCAAACCTTGATGCTGACCCATGTCCTGGCCGTCCACGCTTTTAATGGGGCCGGGTTGCGCAGGCAAATAGCGGCCTAAGAAGTCTTTGAATTTGCGTTCGCCGATGAAACAGATTCCGGTGGAATCTTTCTTCTTGGCGGTGATCAAGTCCAGCTCTTCGGCAATACGACGCACTTCTGGCTTTTCCAATTCGCCAACGGGGAACAGGCTTTGAGCGATTTGATCGCTGCCTAAGGTGTAGAGGAAGTAGCTCTGATCCTTGTTGCCGTCGGTGCCGCGCAGTAAATGGCTGATGCCGTCGACGTCTTTGCGGCGCACATAGTGGCCGGTCGCGATGTAATCCGCGCCTAAATCTTCGGCGGCAAATTCAAGGAAAGCTTTGAACTTAATCTCTTTATTGCACAGGATATCCGGGTTTGGGGTGCGTCCCGCTTTGTACTCTTCGAGGAATAATTCGAACACGTTGTCCCAATATTCCGCGGCGAAGTTGACGGTGTGCAGTTTTATCCCCAGCTTATCGCAGACGGCTTGCGCATCGGCAAGGTCGGTCGCGGCTGTGCAGTATTCTTCGTTGTCGTCCTCTTCCCAATTTTTCATGAATAGGCCCTCCACCTGATAGCCTTGCTGTTGCAGCAAATAGGCCGACACGGAGGAGTCAACACCGCCGGACATGCCGACGATCACTTTTTTGGTGCTGTTGTCTTCAGACATTGTGGTTCCGAATGATTTACTCAGTGATAAATTGCCCGGTAGGTAGCGCTTTTGACTGACATTTCCATGCCAGAAAGTCACACGAGGATGAAGGCCGCGCGCAACAAAAAAGTCACTCCGTACCGAGCAAGGCTGTTAGTGCTCGATGACATGTTGGTCCACGCCACAAAAAACTAAGCGCAGGATTTTATCACGTCAGGCGACCTGCTGCACCGTCGATTGGTGCCCCAGGTCACGCAGCGAAAGGTTATTGCGGCAAGTTAAAATTAGCGAGCAGGTCGAGCGGATAATGCGATCCTTGCTGGAAACACCGAATACTCTCGGCCACCAGCGGTGAACGAAGCTGCGTCGAGGTCAGGATTTCCTCGGCGGTGACCCAAAGGCAGCCGTCGATATCGCTGTCTTGTGGCGCAGTGGCGGGCTGTTCATCGAGCTCAATCACAAAAGCGAAACGCAGGAACGGCGTGCCGTCGGGCGCTTGCCATTGATGCAATTTGAGAAACGCTTGCGGTGCGGCATCAATGCCGGTTTCTTCATACAGCTCGCGTTTTGCCGCCGCAAACAGTGTTTCATTGGCTTCAAGATGTCCGGCGGGTTGGTTCCAGGTCACTTTGCCGTTGACGGTTTCTTCGACAATCAAAAATTGTCCCTGCGATACCACGACACAGGCCACGGTAACGTGCGGTTTAAACATCTGACATCTCCTTCCATTGACCGGGTTGTAAATCGCCGAGCGTATAGTCGCCCATGCTAAAACGGATCAGGCGTAATGTTGGCAGGCCAACATGGGCGGTCATGCGGCGGACCTGGCGGTTGCGACCTTCGTATAACGTCACTTTAAGCCAGCTCGTTGGGATGGCTTTACGCTCACGAATCGGTGGATTGCGCGGCCATAGCCACTGCGGTTCTTCAACCACTTCTACCCCAGCCGGTAACGTTTTGCCGTCTTTTAGCTCAACCCCCGAACGCAATGCCAAAACTGCCGTCTCATCCGGCACGCCCTCCACTTGCACATAATAGACCTTACCCGTGCGTTTGCCCGGTTGGGTGAGGGCGGCTTGCAGCTTGCCGTCGTTGGTCAGCACCAGTAAGCCTTCGCTGTCACGGTCCAATCGGCCTGCCGCATAGACGCCTGTTAACGAGATGTAGTCTTTTAACGTGGCGCGACCAGCTTCATCGGTGAACTGTGGCAGGACATCAAAGGGTTTATTGAACAAAAGCACTTTTCGTGGGCCATTTTGTTCTGGCCGAACCCTGTCAGGCCGCTTGCTGAAACGTTTAACGTGGTGATTTTTAACAGACATTGGCTTCACAGGCGTTGAGATAAAAGATAATTGGCGCATTATACGTGAAAACGGTTTCGGATTGGCGCGCGGTGATTATTCAAGTAATATCGACCCGCATCTTACAAATTTTTAACAAAAATGCGCTCGAAGGAGAGGTTAATGGAAAGCAAAGTAGTTGTTCCGGCTGAAGGTAAGAAGATCACAGTTGACGCCCAGGGTAAACTGAACGTTCCTAATAATCCTATTATCCCGTTCATTGAAGGCGACGGTATTGGCGTTGACGTAACCCCAGCCATGATCAAGGTTGTGGATGCGGCGGTGAAGAAAGCCTACAACGGCGAACGTAAAATTTCGTGGATGGAAATCTACACCGGTGAGAAATCGGTTGAACTGTACGGTAAAGACGTATGGTTGCCAGAAGAGACGCTGGACCTGATTCGTGATTACCGCGTTGCCATCAAAGGCCCACTGACTACGCCTGTCGGCGGCGGTATTCGCTCCCTGAACGTTGCCCTGCGCCAGCAGCTAGACTTGTACATCTGTCTGCGCCCGGTACGTTATTACACCGGCACACCAAGCCCGGTAAAACGCCCGGAAGATACCGACATGGTAATTTTCCGTGAGAACTCAGAAGACATCTATGCGGGTATCGAATGGAAAGCGGGTTCTGCTGAAGCAGACAAAGTGATCAAGTTCCTGCAAGACGAAATGGGCGTGAAGAAAATCCGTTTCCCACAAGATTGTGGTATCGGCATCAAGCCTTGCTCTGAAGAAGGCACCAAGCGCCTGGTTCGCGCGGCAATTGAATACACCATCACCAACGATCGTGATTCCCTGACTTTGGTTCACAAAGGCAACATCATGAAGTTCACCGAAGGCGCGTTCAAAGACTGGGGTTACCAGTTGGCTCGCGAAGAATTCGGCGGTGAGCTGATCGACGGTGGCCCATGGGTGAAAATCAAGAACCCGAACAACGGCAAAGACATCATCATTAAAGACGTGATTGCCGATGCCTTCTTGCAACAGATCCTGTTGCGTCCTGCCGAGTATGACGTTATCGCTTGTATGAACCTTAACGGTGACTACATTTCTGATGCCCTGGCGGCGCAGGTTGGCGGTATCGGTATTGCTCCGGGCGCAAACATCGGTTCCGATTGCGCACTGTTCGAAGCCACCCACGGTACAGCACCTAAATATGCGGGTCAGGATAAAGTGAACCCAGGTTCAATCATCCTGTCCGCAGAAATGATGCTGCGTCATATGGAATGGTTCGAAGCGGCTGACCTGATCGTTAAAGGTATGGAAGGCGCGATTGCTAACAAAACCGTGACTTACGATTTCGAACGTCTGATGGATGGCGCTAAGCTACGGAAATGTAGCGAGTTTGGCGACGACATGATCGCGAATATGTAATTGCTGTTTTGTTAGAATAAACATCGGGGGCATCGCGCCCCCTTTGTTTTTTGACCCCTTAAAATTTCTTCTGCAAAACTCTTCTGCAAAACCGCACAAAAAACACACAGTTTAAATAGCCAAAATTACCCAGTCTTTCCCGCGATCGTCATTATATCGATCGGTCATCATTTGGTTTTTATGGCCTAATAATTTTTGTGTGTCGATGCCTTGGGCGCGGTATAAGCGTTCCGATAATGATCGTTGCTCGTGAAATGTTGGTGGCGTTCCCTCAGTCCATTTTAAACCGCTGCGATCCCTGACTTGAGAGAACGAGGCAGTGATGGATGCACTGGAAACCTGCCCGCCTCGTTTTGCTTTCCCTGTCGTGTGGTGGATGTGCAAAATATAAGGGCTGACTATCATATCGCGGCACCGGGTGATCACTTCCCGAAGTGAGGTATCTAATTCATTGCAACGCAGCGAAAGTGGGATCGCCAGCTTCATCCCGGTCTTTTCCTGCTCAATATGCAAATGGTCGTCCCATACGTCGGAAAACTTCATGCGAGAGATATCACCGAGACGCTGACCGGTTACCACAGCCAAGAGCATGGAATTTTGTACGTAGTTCTGTGCGCCTTCAGCTGCTCTGAAAATTACACGCCACTCCTCAATGTCAAACCGCTCGCGCTGCACCCTGTTTATCGGTTTTCTGGTGGCCAGCGCAGGGTTGTAACCTGGTTCGACTTCACCGGCATGCTGAGCCTCTTTGTAGACATCGACCAGCACCATACGAACTACCTGAGCCATGCGGCGTTGTCCGCGCTCTTTGTATTGTTCAATAATGGCAGCGATATCTTTTGCTCCGATCGACTGTAATTCCATTGCTCCGCATTCTCGCCGGAACGCTTCAACGGGAGCTGTTTTCTGCTTATAAGTATTAAGTTTAATTTCACCAGATTTCAGTCTCTCATCCTGAATTTTCATGTACTTGTCGAGCCAGCTTGAGACGGTGATAAATAGGCCTGCCCTGGTAATAATTTTTTCTCGTATCTTGAAAATCTGATTCATTTTCTGTGCCGCCAAGCGGGTATTGGCGTCCAGTGCAGTTTCTTTTGCCTCTTCTTCGTTATCGCCTAACCCATGAAATTTGCCGGTGATCGGATGCTTATAACGCCAGTAAACCTTTTTAGTTCTGGCGTCTGTGTAGCAGGAAAGACCGGGAATATTCACGTTGTATTTACGTGGCCGCGCCATCTTCGAGAATCCTTTTTAAACGTGGATTGTCATCCTTCTTGATCACGGGCTTATCGGACATGCCGATAAAGCGCGCTGTCGCGTCGACACGCCAGCACCGCCCAGCCTTGAAGGGTGGGGGAAAGATCATGCCGCTTTGCGCATACTTCAGCAGAGTAGGTTTGCTGGGTATGGGCGCGGAAAACTCATCCTGAGCCCATGCATCTAACGTTAATGTTCTCGCCATAGATCACTCCACACTGGTTAATTTTTCCGGCTGCATCCGGATCACTAATACTTATTCAGGTTTCTTGCCCGACCGTAATAAAACCCCACTTTCCACCAAAGCATTTTTTTGCCCGGCGGCATTAATGGAGCGAACTCAGCAGGCACAAACCACAAATACACCATTCTTTTTACGAAGACCCCGCCGACGATGGCTGACCGCTTTGCCATCATTCATCGTCCTTAACGGCCGCTTCCCGCAACGCTTGAATGTGATTTTTCATGAAACTTCCCTTTGTTTTTGATCTGTAATGCGACTGCTTCAGCTTCAGTGCAGACGGTAAGTGACTTTTCCGGAACGCCAACATAACCAAAACCAAGGCGCTTAATGACTACGCTATCGCCATCGTGAGCAACGACGCGGCAGCCGCATTTTCCCCACTTGTGAGTGTGAATGCAGAATGACCCGATTTCCGGTATTTGAGCTTTAGTTGTCTCAGTCATGAGGTTGCTCCTTCACGGGTGCGATACGAGACGTTGACCAGGTAACGCTGTGATTTGCGGTAAGGGTGAACGCGTGGCCACACTCATCACATTTCAGCTCTTCGCCGTCTGCATCATAAGATTCGTCAGTGCATACCTCTGCGTCGCAGTAAGGGCATCTGGCCTCATCTTCGTATTCGTAATCATTCTCATCGAACTCACCATCAGGAACGATACGTGCCAAAGCGGCTTCGCGAGTAATCGCCTCTTGTCGTTCACGGCACGGGTGGCAGACCCAACCCCAAACGCCACTATCATCGCGACTTCCCCACATTCCTCCGCCACTGTCATGTTCGTTGCGCGGAGGAATACCGGTGCAATCGGCTCTTTTTTTATTGCAGCACTGGCAGCGATTATGTTCTTCGCAAACTTGGTAAGACATTTTTTCGCCGTTCTTATTGCAGTGACCACAACCATTGACCCACAACCAAGCACCATCAATTTCTACCGCATAGAAATGGCTTTCTAGAGGAGTCAGGGAGAAATCACACTCCTGAATAATTTTCCCGCCCTTAACGATTCGGTCACCAAATTTCTGTGTGCTACCACTTCTTACGCGATTGATACCAGGAGTGAGTCGCGTATCATTGATAGGGCCGATGATGATTTCCCCATCTTTAGTTTTATCGATCATACTTCCTCCCAGCGCGCAGAGCGTTAGCCGACAGCCGCATCATAGAAATCATCGCCTCTGCGCCAAGGTTAAAACCTGAGTCGAGAACATCAGCCGACACCTTTCCCTTGGCTAACTCGGCTTCTGCGGCTACCGCACAGGCTTCAAGAGACTCAGCTAACAGTGCAGAGATAGCGGCGTCAGTGGCTGGCGTTCTGCTCAGTACATAGCAAATATCATCTGTTGAGCAGGGGTCATCCTTCCCGCAGACCTCACAGAAATGAGTGCTGCTTTGATGGGTCCTAATTGCTTCAATTAAGTTGGTGTTCTCCGCCGCCAGCGCATCCCGCTCTGCCTGAATGGCAATGAACTTCTCCAGCACCAGTTGTGAGATTGCACCGTCGCCAGTGATGCCCAGCGCGTTCATGATGTTGTTCACGGTGAGTTGCAGGGCGTCTTTCTGTTGAACTTCTGCCAGCGCCTCGCGGCTTAGCACCAACGGTTCGTAAAGGCCTGATTGCTCGGCGGCGTCAGGCTGTTCGGCTGGCGTCCATAGATGGCCGGTCATGGTATTGAGGTAGCCGACGGGAGCTAATTTTTGAACCACCGCCTGAGTTCTTCGCAACCAGACGCTGTACGGCCCATCTTCGGTATCGTGAATAGAGACGAGGAACCAGCCATCAGTACCGCGCGGCGGTTTTGGTTCCCAGTGGGAGACATCGGCATTACCTTCTTCATAGGCGGCCTGAATATCGCAGGCTGACGGATCTGCATCGAGGGACAGTGTGTAAACCTCGACGCCCTGAGCTTCTGCCCACGCCTCAAATTCGCCAGGCGCTGGGTATTCATTTCCGTTGGCTGGTTCGAAGAAATCAGGGTGAGTCCAGAACCCGAGGTTTGCGTTGCTGCGTTCTATTGCTGCCGGTTGGATCAGTTTCATAGTGACCTCAAAGCTGTTTTTAGGTTGAGCGAATCCCTTGCCAGTGACGGCAATAAATTAAATTCGACAGGTTTAAATTATCTTTGGGCTTCGCCGCCCAGCGCGGAGATAAGAGCGGTGATCAGTGCTGAATATTCGCTTGTGACCAGAATGAAGTCAGCATCGAAGCGCTGAGCAAAATCCTCGCGATCAATATCGTCATTCTGTTCCATCAGTGTGTCGGCTGGTTTCAGCTTTTTAATCGTGAAAGCATCGTTGATCTGGAAGCTGACGCGCTCTTGCCAATCAACTGACAGTTGGGTGACAACTTTGCCGTTCTCGATATGGCTGCCAATTTCGTCGCTGACCAGCGCCTGTTTCTTGCAGCGAATTGTTCCGCCTTCTTCCAGAACCGCTTTCAGCTCCGCTTCGTCTTGCAGCGCAAAACCCGCGGGCGTTTCGCCGGAGCGCACCCATTCAGTCAGGGCTAACTCAATCGGGCTTTCCATTGTCAACGGCACCACCGGCAGTGAGCCGAGGCTCTTACGGAGTAGGGCCAGCATATCTTCGGCTTTACTCGCACTTGCCGCGGCAACCATGATCAGGCCGTTCTGAACATCAATCCACATGAAGGTTTGATTAAAACGACTAAATGCACGTGGCAATAAGCTGTGGATCACTTCGTCTTTCAAAGAATCCTTTTCAGTTTTCTTCAGCTTGCGATGCTGTTCGGCTTCAAGCTGGCTAACTTTTGCGGAAAGCTCTTCTTTGATTACTGTCGCCGGTAAGATTTTCTCCTGACGCTTTACGCAGATCAAAATCTGTTGCCCGGTGGCGTGTACCAGTTTCCCGCCGCCGAATGAGCCCATCGGAGAAACCCAGCCGGTCTTTGCCATGTCTTGGCTGCCGCACGGCGAGAAGACGAACCGCTGTAACTGCTGCTCCATTTCATCAGCATGAACCGCCCCGGTTTTCTTGGAGAGTTTTTGAACTCTGTTCACGCTGCCAGATCTTTGCCAGGGTGTGAAGCATAGTAGGCTTTTTCTGCTTCCATCGGCGGGATATGACCGAGACGTTC
>Ga0105856_1000135_pt1 | contig 38323 bp, 30 predicted proteins | sample OrgsoiDNA_201060_FD_89681 | JGI IMG/M metagenome (GOLD analysis project Ga0105856, IMG submission 89681) | Permafrost soil microbial communities from the Arctic, to analyse light accelerated degradation of dissolved organic matter (DOM) -... | ecosystem: Environmental > Terrestrial > Soil >...
GCCTGTGTGGCAATAACAATAACCAACGAAAATATGAAAATGAGCATTCGCGCGATCCTTACTATGGTTTTGGCAGTTGCTGCGTACAGCCAGGCAGCTTTTGCCGTGGTCTATCCTCTCCCGTCCAATAATGGTCGGCTGATCGGGGAAAACATCACTGTCACCGTTCCAGAAAACAGCAAATTACCGCTGGAAAGTTATGCTGCGCAGTTCCAGATGGGCCTGAGCAATATGCTTGAAGCTAACCCGGGCGTGGATCCTTTCCTGCCAACACCGGGTACCGTGCTAACTATCCCACATCAGTTGATCCTGCCCGATACCCCACATGAAGGCATTGTCATCAACAGTGCTGAAATGCGTCTGTATTACTACCCGAAAGGCAGCAACACCGTGGTGGTTCTGCCTATCGGCATCGGCGAACTGGGTAAAGATACCCCCCTGAACTGGGTGACCACCATCCAGCGCAAGAAAGCCGGCCCGACCTGGACACCTACGGCCAAAATGCATGAAGAATATGCAGCGCGCGGTGAGTTCCTGCCAGCCGTCTTCCCAGCGGGTCCGGACAACCCGATGGGTCTGTACGCACTCTACGTGGGTCGCTTGTATGCCGTTCACGGCACAAACGCCAACTTCGGTATCGGTCTGCGTGTGAGCCACGGCTGTGTGCGTCTGCGTGATGCTGATATCAAATGGTTGTACGATAACGTGCCACAAGGCACTCGCGTGCAGTTCATCAACGAGCCGGTGAAAGCCACCGTTGAACCAGACGGCAAGCGTTATGTGGAGATCCACAACCCACTGTCTGCTAACCAGGAAGAGTTTGACTCCCAGGAGCCAATTCCTGTTTCCCTGACCGGCAAAGTCGGCGCAGTTGCTATGGATCCCAGCGTGAATCAGACTGTGGTTCAACGTGCGATCGAATTGCGTTCAGGTATGCCAACGCTGGTTAACTAATTCGACCCGCAGGCACCATTAAGCTCCTCACATGAGGAGCTTTTTTTATGTCTGAAATCCTGCCCTTCACATTAAATTAACGCTGTCATAAAAGCGTCACGCCATTGACTTAAGCTTCTGTGTAACAAAGTAAGACAAGTTGTATCTCTTCTTATCTGACGTTTCATTACACGGAGTTTTCTTCTATGCATCTGCCTGTATCTCTTGTCGCCCGTGCGGTTATCACCGCCCTGCTGTTAAGCTCTGTTCATACTGCCCTTGCCGACGAAGCGCTGACCTCCCGCGCTGCGCTTGGCGATATTACTGAGCAAGGGGGAGCACGCCGTTTGAACGGCGATCAGACCGAGGCCCTGAAAGCGTCGCTTTACAATAAAACGGTTAAACATGTGACCCTGCTGATCGGCGATGGCATGGGGGATTCTGAAATCCCCTCGGCGCGTAACTACGCTGAAGGTGCAGGCGGTTATTTCAAAGGGATTGATGCCCTGCCGCTGACGGGTCAGTACACCCATTACTCCCTGGACAAGAAGACCCATAAACCCAACTACGTAACAGACTCAGCGGCCTCAGCAACTGCCTGGTCAACCGGTGTCAAAAGCTATAATGGCGCACTGGGCGTAGACGTTAATGGCAAAGACCACGCCACCCTGCTTGAACTCGCTAAAGCGGCAGGCTTTGCCACTGGCAACGTCTCCACCGCTGAGTTGCAGGACGCCACCCCGGCGGCTCAAATCTCTCATGTCACCTCGCGCAAATGTTATGGTCCCCAAGAGACCAGTGAAAAATGCCCGACGAATGCGCTGGAAAATGGCGGCCGTGGATCCATTACTGAACAGTTACTGAAGACCCGTGCAGACGTCACCCTTGGCGGAGGAGCAAAATCCTTCAGTCAATTAGCCAAAAGCGGCGAATTCGAGGGAAAGTCGCTGAAAGATCAGGCTACTGCGCAGGGGTATCAGTGGGTGGAAAATGCCGACGAACTGAACGCGGTGACGCAAGCCAATCAGCAAAAACCGCTGCTGGGCCTGTTCTCAGCAGGCAATATGCCCGTGCGCTGGAGCGGCCCGAAAGCCAGTTACCACGGCAATATTGATAAACCCGCTGTCACCTGTGAAGTCAATGCGCAACGCACCAAAGATATTCCGACGCTGGCGGCAATGACGGAAAAGGCCATCGATTTGCTGCAAACCCAGCAAAAAGGCTTCTTCCTGCAGGTCGAAGGGGCATCCATTGATAAGCAGGACCACGCTGCCAATCCTTGCGGGCAGTTCGGTGAAACCGTTGATCTCGACGAAGCTGTGCAGAAAGCTCTCGAGTTCGCCCGTAAAGACGGTAATACGCTGGTGATTGTCACGGCTGACCACGCCCACTCCAGCCAGATCATTGAAGCCGATGCCAAAGCACCCGGCCTGACGCAAACGCTCACCACGAAAGAGGGTGCGCCGATGACCATAAGCTACGGTAACTCGGAGGAGGATTCTCAGGGACATACCGGTACGCAGCTACGCATCGCCGCTTATGGTCCGCACGCGGCCAACGTGTCAGGCCTGACTGATCAGACCGATCTGTTTTTCACCATAAAAAATGCAATGGCGATTAAATAACCCCCCTTTCCATGCAGTATCAATAATCCGGCTCGCCCAACGGGCCGAATTATTGATTGAATTAACTGCGCAGAGTTATGTAACGCGCTCTTAGATGCATGGTTTCCGCTAAGCGATTACGGTATAGTTTCGCCCGCTGCGGCAAAATCCGCAGCCGGGATTTGCACCCCGGATACCACAACGTCGATATATAGCATGCGTATATATATTGAAGCCTTGGCACACCTTTTGTTTGTTACTTGTTCACGTAATAAGCAATGCATCAATGGTGGCTCAGGCGGGGCAGCCCTCGGGCTGGCCGGTGATCCGTTGTGGCCGGTAGTGCAAACTCCGTCTGGGCTACCACCCAAGAGATTTGCAACTTTTGCTGGTAGCGAAATTCGTTTTGCAACGGAGAATGCGAATGTCTATCACCAACCTGGCACCAAAAACTTTCCGCAAAGTAACACCCTCACGTTCAACTGTGCGCCCTTATCAGAACTGGCACCCGGCGGATATCATTGCCGCGTTGCATAAAAAAGGCACGACCCTGGCAGCGTTGTCACGCGACTCGGGCCTCAGCTCATCCACCTTAGCCAATGCCCTTTCCAGGCCCTGGCCAAAAGGTGAGTTGCTGATAGCACAAGCCATTGGGGTCACCCCATCTGAGATCTGGCCGCAGCGTTACTTCACTGAGAATGGGCATCCGATTGTCAAAATCATGAGAAGTAACATGAAAGTCTGAGTCTGAACCTGGCGGTGAAGTGAATGAAGTCCACTGAGTTCCCTTGTTGTCACCGCCTTATTGAACTCTCCCCAACCGAACTGTTCTATATTTTATTCACATTATTGTTACTGTTATATGCACTCCTCCTCGTGGTTAAATTCACACCTTGCTAAAACCCAATGTGATATGACCTTTCTTCGAGAATTCACCTGCAAATCTCACCGTGCGCCTTTGCCTGCCAGCGCCTAAGCTGAAAGTGTCATTCCATAAAAACAGAGGTTGTTATGTTTGGTCTGGATGCACTCGAACTGGCCCGGATCCAGTTTGCGTTTACCGTCTCGTTTCACATCATTTTCCCCGCCATAACTATCGGACTCGCCAGTTTTCTGGCGGTACTGGAAGGTATGTGGCTCAAAACCAAAAAAGAGGCGTACCGGGATCTTTATCATTTTTGGTCGAAAATATTTGCGGTCAACTTTGGCATGGGCGTGGTATCAGGGCTGGTTATGGCATACCAGTTTGGTACTAACTGGAGTTTCTTCTCCTCATTCGCGGGCAGTATTACTGGCCCGCTGCTCACGTATGAAGTCTTAACCGCCTTTTTCCTTGAAGCCGGCTTTCTCGGCGTGATGCTGTTTGGCTGGAACCGCGTCGGCCCGGGCCTGCACTTCTTCGCGACCTGTATGGTGGCGCTCGGTACACTGATGTCAACCTTCTGGATCCTGGCCTCAAACAGCTGGATGCAAACCCCACAGGGCTTTGAAATCATCAACAATCAGGTGGTGCCGGTTGACTGGCTGAAAGTCATTTTCAACCCGTCATTCCCCTACCGTTTACTGCATATGACCACCGCCGCATTCCTCTCTTCCGCTTTCTTTGTTGGCGCTTCGGCGGCCTGGCACTTGCTCAAAGGCCGCGATACACCGGCGATGCGTACAATGTTGTCGATGGCGATGTGGATGGCGCTGATTGTCGCGCCCATTCAGGCGTTTATCGGCGATGCTCATGGCCTGAATACCCTGAAGTATCAGCCTGCAAAAATTGCCGCGATTGAAGGTCACTGGGAGAATACCAACAGTGAACCCTCACCGTTGGTGCTGATTGGCTATCCCGATATGAAACGTGAAGAGACACGTTATGCCGTTGAGATCCCGTGGCTCGGCAGTCTGATTCTGACGCACAGCCTGGACAAACAGATTCCGGCGCTGAAGTCCTTTGCTAAAGAGGACCGGCCAAACTCCACCATCATCTTTTTCACCTTCCGCATTATGGTCGGATTGGGCTTGCTGATGATTCTCGCAGGCGTCTGGAGCCTGTGGCTGCGTCATCGCGGCACCCTGTATCATTCGCGCCCCTTCCTGCATTTCATCTTTTGGATGGGCCCATCCGGGTTACTGGCGCTGCTGGCGGGCTGGTTCACGACGGAGATTGGACGGCAACCCTGGGTAGTCTACGGCCTGCTGCGCACCAAAGATGCGGTGTCCGGGCACGGCGAGATGCAAATGAGCATCAGCCTGCTGCTGTTTATCCTGATTTACTGCTCAGTGTTTGGCGTCGGCTATCTGTACATGATGCGACTGATCCGCAAAGGACCGGTCGCCCATGAAGGGCTGGAGACCAATCACGGTGGGCCGGGGCAACATCGCACACCGGCGCGCCCACTTTCTGCGGCGAAGGAATCGCTGAACGACTCTGACAAAGGGGCTGACAATGAACGTTGATCTTCCGCTGATCTGGTTTTTAATCATCGTCTTTGGCGTGATGATGTACGTGGTGATGGACGGTTTCGACTTAGGCATCGGCATTCTGTTCCCTCTGGTCAAAGCCGAGCATGAGCGTGATGTCATGATGAACACCGTGGCGCCCGTATGGGATGGTAACGAAACCTGGCTGGTGCTGGGAGGGGCCGCGCTATTCGGTGCTTTTCCGCTGGCCTATGCCGTGATCCTCGATGCACTGGCGATCCCGCTGACCCTGATGCTGTTCGGGCTGATTTTTCGCGGCGTGGCCTTTGAGTTCCGTTTCAAAGCCAGCGCCGAGAAACGCCATGTCTGGGACAAAGCCTTTATCTGGGGGTCGCTGTTTGCCACCTTCAGCCAGGGCGTGGTGCTGGGCGCAGTGATTAATGGCATTCCGGTGGTGAACCGCGCTTACGCTGGCGGTGCACTGGACTGGCTGACGCCGTTTACGCTGTTTTGCGGTATCGGTTTGGTGGTGGCCTATGCCCTGCTAGGCTGCACCTGGCTCATCATGAAAACTGAAGGTCCATTACAGCTGAACATGCAAAGCCGGGTTAAGCCTCTGCTGCTGGTTTTCCTGTTGGTGATGGCCGCCATCAGTCTGTGGACACCGCTGGTGCACCCTGAAATTGCCGACCGCTGGTTCACTATGCCGAATATTTTCTGGTTCCTGCCCGTGCCGGTGCTGGTACTGCTGGTTTCGTTGTGGATGTTGCGCACGGTAAACAAGAAATCTCACCATGCGCCGTTTCTGCTGACACTGGCTCTGATCTTCCTGGGTTACAGCGGACTAGGGATCAGCATCTGGCCAAACATCATCCCGCCGTCCATCACCTTGTGGGAGGCCGCTGCCCCGCCACAGAGCCTGAGTTTTATGCTGGTTGGCGCACTGATTATTATCCCGATCATCCTGGTCTACACCTTCTGGAGTTACTACGTGTTCCGCGGGAAAGTGACCCACGACCAGGGCTACCATTGAGGTAATGATGAAAAAATTGATCAGAGAGATGGATGACGAAACCGTGATCCGCCAGCCATGGTGGAAACGCGTAGGCTGGCTGGCCATTATCTGGGGTGGGAGCGTACTGGCGCTGTTTGTGGCGGCTTCGGTGTTCAGATTATTGATGACGGCGGCGGGCATGCGGAGTCATTAGGGCAGCAGCCATGATGTAAGGGGGCAAGCCACCGGTCTCGCCCCCCTTACTCAGCACCATTTTTGCATGCGATTTACTGGCTGTGTGAATCAACATAAAAGGCCTCCTCTTTTTGGCAAGCGAGGCCTGAATTTACTTCACGATATTATTGAGCAAATCATCTAAGCGATCGTCGTCGATGCCTGCGGGTTCGAGATGGGCGGTCACATCGGCCGCTTTAAACAGCAGGCTGACGGCCACTTCGGCGGCGTCACCGATATCATGCCCGACATCGACTGACAGATTGCCGTCCACTTCCACATGGAAATCCACGAACACGCGGTCGCCGCCGTTGCGGGTGCGCACGTCATGCACGCCGCTAACGCCCGGCACACTCAGTACGGCGGCTTTAATGCGTTTGCGGTCTTCAATATCCAGCTCGCGATCCAGCAACTGCTTGAGGGCATCGCCCGCCATGCCGCGCGCGTTCCAGATCATATAGAACGAAATCAGCAGCGCCCCCATGGAGTCAGAACGTGTCCAGCCAAAGTGGCTTTCCAGCACCAGCGCGACCAGTACCGCCACGTTAACAGCCACGTCAGTAATGTAATGCGCGCGGTCAGCGGCGATTGCCGTGGAACCGGTACGTTTCACCACGTAGGTTTGCATCAGCACCAGGCAGACTGCCGCACAACAACTGCCGATAATCACCCAAATACCCAGCCCCAGCTGTGCCAGCGGCTGCGGATTAATAATACGGCTAATGGATTCACCGCCCAGCACCAAACCGGCGGCACCGAGTAATAGGGCCTGCACAAACGCCGCCACGGCTTCGGCCTTGCCGTGCCCGTAACGGTGGCCTTTATCGGCCGGGCGTCCCGCGTAGCGTACGCCAATCAGCGTCACCATCGAGGCCAGTACGTCAACCAGACCGTCAGCCGCCGACGTCAGCATGGCAATCGATCCGGTGGCAATCCAGGCCCAGACTTTAATGAAGACCAGTACCAGCGCCACGCACACTGAAATCAGTGAAGCAACGCGCGTCAGGCCTTTATACGGAATAGGACGGCTCATGAAGCGGCCCGGGAAATGCTTACGAGTTGAGAATTTTTCACGCGTGGTTCCTGCTACAAAATTCGGCTTTATTGAAAGTCACAATGTCTTAACCAAAATGGGGGCGGGCATTATACCCGTTTCTGCTTTTTTCGGAGCATACCTATAGTGTGGATCTTCGTGCCCTCGCCGCGCAAACCTGACAGTTATTTACTTGCTTTTACATCAATACGATCTAGGGTAAAACGAGCATATTAAGATTTCTCGTTCAGCCATCCTGCCGATAACCCGATGAGTATTATGACCACTAATAAAAATGACGCCAGCAGCGACGAGCATACATCGTCAAAAGAGACTCCAGCCGAACTCGATTCCAGTCAGATTAAGTCCGGGGAAGGACACCGCTCTTCCTCGCCCGCTGACGTGGATAAGGCTGAGCGTTCTCCGAAACAGGAAAAACAGGACAAGGATCAGCAAGAGGATAAGGAAGACGATCAGGATCAGGGTGAAAAACGCAAAGGCCCGGGCAAAAAGCCACTGATCATTCTGGGTATCGTCGTGATTGTCATGGCGATTGTGGCGCTGGTCTGGTGGCTGATGACGAAAGATCAGATCACGACAGATGACGCCTTTACTGACGGTGACGCTGTCACTATTGCCCCAAAAACCTCCGGTTATGTCACTCATCTGGAAATCAAAGACAACCAGTTTGTGAAACAGGGCCAGCTGTTGGTGAAAATTGATCCGCGTGACGCTATCGCTCAGCGGGATCAGGCGCAGGCTCAGCTTGGCGTTGCCGTCTCTCAACTGCATCAGGCGCAGGTGCAATTTGACCTGTCGAAAGTGCAATATCCGGCGCAGCTGGCGCAGGCTCAGGCGCAGCAGGCCCGCGCCGAAGCCAGTTTACTGAACGCCACGGCGGATTACCGCCGCCAGCACGGCGTTGACCCGCGTGCAACATCACAACAGAACATCGACAGCGCCAGTGCGCAATTACGTTCTGCTAAAGCCGATCTGGAAAATGCCAAGGCGCAGGTGCAGGTAGCCGCGCAGGTCGGGTTGCAAATTCGCCAGGCCGAAACCAACGTAGAAGCACGTCAGCAGCAGGTTGAGCAGGCGAAAGCCCAACTGGAAACCGCTGAACTTAACCTCTCCTACACCGATGTGCGCGCACCCTATGATGGCTATGTGACCATGCGAAATGTGCAGTTGGGTACGCTGGTTCAGGCAGGCTCTTCGCTGTTCTCCATCGTTTCCCCGCATATCTGGATCATTGCCAACCTCAAAGAGTCGCAGCTTGATCGCCTGCGTCCGGGCAATAAAGTGCGGGTAAAAATTGATGCCTATCCGGATCTCGAGCTGCACGGTCACGTTGACAGCGTTCAGCAAGGTACCGGCTCCCGCTTCTCGGCGTTCCCGGCAGAAAACGCGACAGGTAACTATGTGAAGATCGTCCAGCGTGTACCGGTGAAAATTGTTATCGACAGCGGGCTGGATCCGAACCGACCACTGCCGCTGGGCCTGTCCGTTGACCCAACGGTTACCGTCGAATGAGTCAGGACCACAGCAGTTGGAAACCCGCCAGCAATCCGTGGGCAGTCGCTGCCGTTGTTACTATCGCAGTGTTCATGGAAATTCTGGACACCACGATAGTCAACGTGGCGCTGCCGCACGTCGCCGGTTCTCTCTCTTCCAGCTACGATGAGTCCACCTGGGTACTCACCTCGTATCTGGTGGCGAACGGTATCGTTTTGCCGATCTCGGCTTTTCTCAGCCGGGTGCTTGGCCGTAAAAACTATTTTCTGATTTGTATCGGTATGTTCACTGTCTGCTCGTTCCTGTGCGGTATCGCCACCGAGTTGTGGCAGATGATCTTGTTCCGTATTCTGCAGGGCTTCTTCGGCGGCGGTTTACAACCGGTACAACAGTCGGTGCTGCTCGATTACTTCAAACCCAAAGACCGCGGTAAGGCGTTCGGTCTCTCGTCGATTGCCATTATCGTCGCCCCGGTCATTGGCCCAACGCTGGGCGGTTACATCACGGATAATGTCAGTTGGCGTTGGATCTTCTTTATCAATATTCCGGTAGGTATCATCGCCCTTTTGGCAATTTATCAACTGTTAGAAGATCCCCCGTGGGAGCGCAAGGCCAAGGGCAAACTGAGTATCGACTATATCGGTATCGGCTTGATTGCACTGGGTTTAGGCTGTTTGCAGGTGATGATGGACCGTGGCGAAGATGAAAACTGGTTTAATTCTGCCTTTATCGTCACTTTTGCCCTGCTGGCGATCACCGGAATTGTCGGTGCGATTTATTGGCTGCTGTACGCCAAAAAACCGGTGGTGGATTTACGCTGTCTGAAAGACCGTAACTTCGCGGTTGCCGGTCTGCTGATGGCCGGAATGGCAATGATTCTGTACGGCAGCTCGGTGGTGATCCCGCAGCTGGCGCAGCAACAACTCGGTTATACCGCCACGCTCTCGGGGCTGGTGATGTCACCGGGGGCGATTCTGATCGTGCTGTCCATTCCGCTGGTGCTTAAACTGATGCCCATCGTGCAGACGCGCTACATCATTGCCTTTGGCTTCTTCCTGCTGGCCGCGTCGTTTATGTATTCCGGCAGGCTGACGCCGAACGTCGATTTCGTCACGCTGGTGATGTACCGCAGCGCTCAGTCGTTGGGCCTCGGCTTCTTGTTTGTGCCGCTGACTACTATCGCCTTTGTCACCATTCCACAGCGACTGAATGCCGATGCCGCCGCGCTGTTCACCATGTTCCGTAACGTCGCCGGATCGATTGGGATTTCGCTCTCTACCGCCGCGGTCACCGAGCGAACACAGGCGCACAGCGCCCACATGGTGCATAACATGACGCCGCTCAACGAGCAGTTCAATCAGGCCGTCAGCCGCAGCGCCTCCGCCGTGCGCGACTTCGCCCATGTAGTGGGTGACCCGATGCAGATTGCCACTGCGCGCATGTATCAGGAGATGATTTCGCAATCGCGCATTCTGGCTTACATCGACGTATTCAGTTACTGCGCCATCGTCGCCGTGATTTTGATCCCCTTCTGTCTGCTGCTTTCGCCGGTTAAGAGCGAAGGCAATGCCGGAGCACACTGATAAAAAAATGAAAACGCTGACATATACACTTTCCGCACTGACTCTGGCGCTGACCGGCTGTTCGGTCGGCCCAGATTACCAGCAGCCACAGCCTAAAACCCCGGCCGCCTTTAACGACATGAGCCGCCCGCAGGTATTGGACGGCGCGTCTATCGCCCTGCCCTCTGAGCCTAATCCGGTGTGGTGGAAAGCCTTTAAGGATCCGCAGCTCGACAGCCTGATCGACCGTGCCATTGCCGGCAACATTTCTCTGCAACAGGCCGTGCTGCGCATTGCCGGTGCCCGTGAACAGGTCACGCAGGCGCGCGGTGCGTGGATGCCGTCGGTGCAGGCCAATACCAAATTCACCCGTCAGCAATTGGGGCTGAAGGGTGAATTTGAATCTTCAGGTGTTGAAGGCCAGGCAGAAAATCTTAGTCCGGAAGTTTCTCAGGCCATTGACGCCGCCACCGGACCGGTGAATCTCTATCAGGGCAGTTTTGATGCCAGCTGGGAGCTGGATCTGTTTGGCGGCACACGTCGTCAGGTCGAAGCCGCCAACGCCCAGCAGCAATCGTCCCTCGAACAGCGCAACGATGCGCTGGTCTCGCTACAGGCCGAAGTGGCACGCGCCTATCTGCAACTGCGCGGGGCGCAAAGCATTACCGCTGCTATTCAAACCCAGATCGACGTCGCTCAGCAGACGCTGGAACTGACGCAAAGTCAGCAGAAAAACGGACTGGCGCCGCAGATGGACGTAGAAAATGCCCGCGCTCAATTGGGTTCACTGCGCGCCCAGTTGCCGCAGTATCAGGCCCAGGCGCGTCAGGCAATGAACGGTCTGGCGGTACTGCTTGGCCAGGCCCCCGGTACGCTGGATAGCGAACTGACCCCAGTGAAACCGATGCCTGCTCTGCCTGCCGCCGTGCCGGTCGGCGTGCCGTCACAGCTGGCGCGCCGTCGTCCGGATGTACGCAAGGCAGAAGCCGATCTCCATGCGGCTACGGCCAATATCGGCGTGTCCGTGGCGCAGATGTTCCCGAGTATTTCGCTCACCGGCCAGTTCGGTATGCGCAATACCGATGCCAGTTATCTTGATAACTGGAGCAGCAATTTTTACTCCTTCGGTCCGTCGATTACCTTGCCGATCTTCCAGGGCGGACGGCTGGTCTCCAGCGTGCATCTTTCCCGCGCGCAGCAGGCCAATGCCGCGCTTAATTACCGCCAGACGGTGCTGACTGCATTACAAGATGTCGATAACGCGCTGGTCAATTACCGCACCGACCAGGATAGAGTGACCGGTCTGGATCAAACCACCGAAGCACTGCAAACCACCTTTGAACTGGCGACCGACAGCTACAGCAAAGGGTTATCGTCGTTTATCAACGTACTGGACGCCCAACGCCAGCTGGCTCAAGCCAAACAGCAATCCGCAGCCGCCAAAGTGCAAACCAGCACCGACCTGGTCTCGCTGTACAAAGCCCTTGGCGGGGGTTGGGAGCCGTATCAGAACGTGAAGCTGCCAACTTATACCGTGTTCGGCCCGGCAGAAACGCCGGACGTCCGCGTGCAGACGGTTGCGCCCGCCAATTAATGTGAAGAGATAAAATCTGACGGTGTCGCCGGGGCAGGCAGTGAGAAGTTCTGCCTCATGCGTACCACTTCATTGACCGGCGTCTGGCCGAACAGTCGTTTAAACTCACGGCTGAACTGCGACACACTTTCGTAACCCACCTGCGCACTGGCCGCCGAAGCCGTCAGATCGTTGCGCAGCATCAGTAAACGGGCCTGATGCAACCGGGTGGATTTGAGATATTGCATCGGGGACGTGTCGGTAACCGTTTTGAAATGGCTGTGAAAGGTTGCCTGACTCATCCCCGCCTCTTGCGCCAGCGCGCTCACATCAAGATGCATAGCGTACTCTGCGTGTATTTTTCTCAACGCCCTGGCCACTTTGCCGAACTGCCCCTGCAGGGTCAGTGCACTGCGCAGGGTTGCCCCCTGTGCGCCGGTGAGCACCCGGTAATAGAGTTCACGTACCATCGCCGGACCCAGGATCTCCGCCTCCAGCGGCGAGCGCATCAGCTGCAAAAAGCGCAAAACCGAGCCCCGCATCGCGCTGTCCATCAAGCTTGAAACCATACTGCGCGGTGGCGTCGTGACGGGGCGTTCAAGGGCATCAAGGTGCAGCATTAACTCTGCCGCCACGCTGAAATCCAACCGCAGATAAATCGCCAGCATCGGTTCCTCCGCGCTGGCGTCCGTTTCCATGGTAAAAGGCACCGGCACCGCGACCATCAGATAGTGCTGCGCATCATACAAATAGACATCCTGTCCGAGATAACCCCGTTTGCGTCCCTGCACCACTATCACAATGCCCGGCTCATACAAGACCGGCGTACTCAGCAGCGGACGGTTGGAGCGTAAAAAACGCACATCCGCCAGCGGCGTCAGGTTATAGCCTTCAAGGGGCGTCATCTTGTCGAGCAGTTCCACCATTTGAGCAGTCGTCGTCTCTTTTGACATATTCATCACGTCCTGAAAAAACCGCAGGTAATGGTTGAAGTTTGGCATTCGCGGCGTTGGCCGTCCAGCCATCTCAGAGGAATAGGCAAACATCAGCGAGGATCTGCTCTACGTTTTACAGTCCGGTCATCCTATGCTTTGAGTCTACTTTTTGAGGAGAGAACATCATGACCCCATCCAAATTACTCTTTATTACCGGCGTCAGCAGCGGATTTGGTCGCGCACTGGCCGAGGAGGCCTTGAAAGCCGGTCACCGCGTTGTCGGCACCGTACGCAATCAGCAGGCCAAAGAGGCGTTCGAGGCGCTGGAGCCGGGCCGCTGTGTTGGCCGCATTTTGGATGTCTCTGACTTTGCGGCGATCGCCCCGCTGGCAGACGAGATTGAGCGGGAGTTCGGCCCGGTTGACGTGCTGGTGAATAATGCCGGTTACGGTCATGAAGGCATTTTGGAAGAGTCACCGCTGAGCGATATTTTGCATCAGTTCGACGTGAACGTCTTTGGTGCGGTGGCGGTGATAAAAGCCTTTCTGCCCTATTTCCGCGCGCGCCGCACCGGGCATATTCTCAACGTAACCTCCATGGGGGGCTTCATTAGCCTGCCGGGCATCAGCTATTACCACGGCAGCAAGTTCGCGCTGCAGGGCATTTCTGAATCCCTGACCAAGGAGTTGAAACCCTTTAATATCGCAGTCACCGCTGTGCAGCCGGGATCATTTCGCACCGACTGGGCAGGCCGTTCGATGGTGCGATCACCGCGCACCATCAGTGACTATGACGCCAGCTTTGGGCCGGTGCGTGAAACCAGGGAAAAGCGCAGCGGGCATCAACCGGGTGACCCGCTAAAGGCCGCCCAAGCGATACTGACGCTGATTCACAGTAATAACCCGCCGGCCTTCCTGCTGCTCGGCAGCGACGCCGTCTCGCTGGTGCGCGATAAGCTTAAGCAGATGAATGCCGATATCGATGCATGGGAAGAGGTCAGCCGCTCTACGGACGGTTAATCCCTTCTCGTCCTTCTCTGACCGCCGCCCGGCGGTCATTTTTCCTCCCGCTGTTACCCCTTATGACCTTTTTAAGACTTCCCGCCAGCGCTTTTTGCCGTGACTAGGCTATTCTGTTCAGACACCGAAACACTCCAGCCCTTTTGGGGAGGTTTCTCCAGAATTTACAAGCGGGTAAAAACATGAATGCCATTGCAAAAGAAGATAAAAAACCCAGTTGTGATTCCGTGATCAACAGCGTGGCTTACCGTGATGGAAAGCGTCTGCAGGATGTCACCACCGAGGACATCAGCGAAGTATTAAAAGAGCCCGGTACTTTCGTCTGGCTGGGGTTATGGCAGCCGGAAGACAGCCTGATGCGCACCATTCAGGAGGAGTTCGGCCTGCATGATCTGGCGATTGAAGATGCGCTCACCGCCCATCAGCGCCCTAAAATCGAACAATATGGCGACTCGCTGTTTATTGTTATTCACACCGCTCAACTGGTAGATGACAAAATCGAGTACGGCGAAACACACCTGTTTGTTGGCAAAAATTTTCTGGTCACCGTGCGCCATGGCGCTTCTTCAAGCTATAAACATATCCGTGCCCGCGCCGAAGAGTGTCCGGCAATGCTCGCCAAAGGTCCGGCCTACGCGCTTTACTGCGTGCTGGATTTGGTAGTGGATAACTATCTGGCAATTATCGCCGAGTACACCAAGCAGTTTGATAATATCGAACAGAAGATGTTCAAGTCGGAGTTTGACCAGGACGCGGTGCAGGAGGTGTATAAACTGCGCCGCCAGCTGCTGTCGTTAAGAAACGCCGCCGTGCCTGCCGAGGATATCTGTAACCAGCTCAGCCACCACTATGAAGAGCTGATCCCGAAAAGCCTGCGGGCCTACATCCGCGACGTGCAGGACCACGCCCATCAGGTGATCACCGTGACCGACGATATGCGCGAAATGCTGGCCAACGCCATGCACGTCAACCTGGCATTGGTGTCCGTGCATCAGAACGAAGTGGTCCAGCGCCTGGCTGGCTGGGGTGCGATTCTCGCCATTCCGACCGTGGTTTTCAGCCTGTACGGGATGAACTTCAAGAACATGCCGGAGCTTAACGATGCGTTTGGGTATCCGATCACAGTGGGAGTCACTGTCGTGGGATGTGTGTTGTTGTATTGGAAACTGAAGAAATCAGGATGGTTATAATTGGGCCCGAGAGATCGGGTTTGATCTTTTAATTGCAACTTCAACTTCAAGGTCGTGGCCGCCGGGCCACACCGGGGTAAGGGGATTTAAACGAATCCCCTTACCAATCCCGCGTTTTATTAACTCCGTTGCTACGCAAGTTGGGATGGCCGTGTTTCAGGGACGGCTGCTATAGCCGCAAACTCCGCCGCTGCGCGGTCCTCTCCGTTCGGGCTTCAACCCGCGTAAAAACCACGCGGTTTTGCGCCTCTCCCTCGACGTCGTTTTGAACGCGGCCTGAGCTTTTTAGAAGACAGGAAAGGTCATGACTTTGAATTTAAACGTAACTCTCTGAAAGGCTGAAAGTCGTTGGTTTTGAATTTTAAGAAGCGTTGGCCGTATTCAAAATGTCACCGGCAAGTCGGTGGAGAGACAACTTTTTTATCGTTGGCTCGAACCCGCAGCCGGGAAGCCCGAAGGGCTGACATTTTACGGCGATAACGGAAGTACCTGAAACACGGCCATTGTGACCTGCGCAGCTGCTGTTTTTAAAAAGCCCGGGGTCTTGGGGCGGCGGCGATTGGCCGCCCCGAGTCGGTGTGGGCCGACGCCCACGACCTTGATTTTGATTTTGATTTTGAATTTGAATTTGAATTTAAAAGCATTTTAAGGGCTTTGCAAAAGCCCGAAAGGCGCCGCCGTGCCAGGCGAAAACCCTACCGTTTTTCGACCGGTTGCTCTAACAACATGGTTTGAGTCTGGCTGAGGCTAATATCTGCGGCCCGCAGGGCTTTGAGGATTTCATACAACAAATCGCTCTTGGTACCGCTGACCACGCGCGGGCTGGCAACGTACCCGGTGACACTAAGCACAATGCCGTTCGGGCCGAGTTCTTTAAAACTCACCGACGGCGCCGGAGTCTCGAGAATGGCTTCGTGCAGCTGATAGCATTGTAACAACAGTGAACGCACCTGCTCAGGGTCGATATCCAGCGGGAAGGTCAGCGCGATAGTGGCCACGCCCTGCGCGTTACCCATGGTGGCGTTACGCACGTTCTGGGAAATAAACTGCGAGTTTGGCACTATCACCGTGGAACGATCGCTGAGCTGAATCTCCGTGGCGCGCACATTAATACGACGGATATCCCCTTCTACACCGCTGATGGTCACCAGGTCACCCACTTTCACCGGGCGCTCGGTCAGCAGGATCAAACCGGAGATAAAGTTCTTCACTATCTCCTGCAAACCAAAACCGATACCGACCGACAGCGCACTGACAATCCACGCCAGACGGTTCCATTCAATGCCCAATGTTGAGAGCGTCAGCAGAATCACCAACACGTAACCCACGTTGCTGAACAGCGTCACCAGAGAAGCGCGCATGCCGCGGTCCATCATGGTTTTAGGCAGAAATTCTTTATCCAGCCAATGTCTGGCCGAGCGCAAGACGTACCAGCCAATCGCCAGACACAGGAAAGCATTCACCGCATGGGCGGGAATGATATTCATGCTTTCCAGTCCCTTCCCACCCCAGATATCTACCACTTTACCGAGCAGTTCCAGCGGTGTGGTGGTGCCAAAGGTGCCGTTGAGCAAGGCTAAAGCGGCAAACAGCACCAGCAATGTTTTGCCAATCGCCGCGAACAGCGTGGCGGCCAGGGACAGATGGCGCTCGTTGAGACTGACGGTACTCTTAAGCAACTTGCCGCTGTAGGTGGTCGGAGAGAAGAAGCTTTCGCTGAAGTCCACCACCAGATGAATCAGTAAATAGAGGCAGGTCAATACCAGCCCCACCCATACCAGCTCGTATGTCAGAAAACGCGCCAGTGGGATGTAACCGATGGCCAGCGCAAGGACGATAACAATAGCGGTAATCGTGATCGCTATCTGAATCAAACCGGCCAGCATCGAGCGAGCTTCAGCCTGCTCGCCGCGCGCCAGCAATTGGCGGCGGACATTGTGTACCCGCACCGGGGCGACAAGGCAGGTCAGCGCCACCAGTAAGGCTGAAATACCGTTGCCAAATAATGTCATCGCCACACTGGAGTCGATGAGGCCGTTCAGCACTTCGACAATGCCGAAGATAAAGATGAAAGCCGCCAGCGTGAGCGGAAACGATGCCAGTTTTTGAGCGATAGGATCGGCCAGCGCCGGAAGTCGCCAGGAAGGATGGCGGTTGGACAGTAAAGCAGAACCGAGACCGGCAATCAGCGCCGAGAATACCGCCAGCACGGTGATCGAGTTCGCAAGATCTAACAGCAGCGGTGAAGTATCCGGCAGACGGGTGAAGAACTGACAGAACAGTGTCGCGCTCAGCCATTGCGCCACGACGATAATAAGCGTGGCGATACTCGCTAACAGGCTGCGGCGCAAGCGCCCCCCTGGAAGCCAGCGTGGCAGCATCCACCCCAGTGGACGGTCGAGTGCGCGGCGGCCAAAAACGCCAATGACAAACGCCAGCAACAGATAAATGGCCGAACCGATGCGCCATTCTGGCTGCCATGCTTGATCCCAGGCATCTTTGACCTGTGAACCAAAATCATCAAATCGGGCGACATCGCTCTCTGAAGGCGAGAACAACGGCTTCCAGAAATTGACACCAAGAATGCTGCCGGAATTGAGGGCAATTTGCGTTTTCAGCGTTTCACGCCGCAGTCCCCGGATTTGCGCCGACAGGTTCTGCGCGCTGGTACGGATTGAATTAGCCTGGTCAATCTGGGCATCAAGCAGCGTCTTGCTGGAATTGAGTTTATTACGCTGGCGGACAACTTCAGGCGTTTCAGGTAAGGCTCCGGCAGCGGGGGCAGGACCGAGAACATCAAGCTGGGCCTGAACCTGCGCCCGCTGTGGGCCAAGCGCCAGCACCAGTTTCTCCGCATCATCGTATAGCTTCAGTGCGTCGTCATTGAGCGCATTGAGCTTCTTCTCAGTTTTGGCGGTAGCAACCTGCTGTTTAGTGGTATCTAACCTTTTTTGCAGGGCGGTCAGTTCAGCCGGAGCATTGATTTTTACCGGTTCGGCCGCTTCACCGTTGGCGTTGGTGGTTTGCGATGCCGCACTGTCGGTAGCCGCCAGCGCCGTCATGGGTCCCGCTAACAGCGAAACCAGCAGTGCCCACATGACGGGCGCTTTAAAGAGAGTATGCATAAAAGAGTGTGTCCGAACCTGGGAATTATTATTTTTCAGTACGATAAGGATAGCGGTTTATTGGCGGGAAAAGATCAGGTTTTTTCTGGTTAGCAGCGGAAATCAGTCATTGGCATGCGCAGTTTACTCCCCGGTACGCCATGGCTACCGGGGAGAGTCATGAAACGGACTTAACCTTGCTTGCCCAGCATCAGGCGCAACACTGCAGCAGAGTCCTGCGGCGGCAAGGCCAGAATGCCGGTATAGAGGGTGATGGAGATTTCACAGACTTTTGCACGATCCACTGCAGGGGCACCTAAATCGTTGAACATTTGCAATTGATCGCCGTACTTTTCCTGCAGCGCCTGACGAACCGGCACCATCAGCGCTTTGGCTTTTTCACCGCTAACCACGGTCGGTTGCGCTGTCTGGCCGCTACCGCTCGCCAGCAGCAAAGCATTCATAGTGTCTAAATCTTTCTTAAACAGTTCAGGGGGCAGCACCTGCGCGGTGTTGACCCCGCCGTTGATATGCGGATAGAGGAATTTAAAACAACTGCCGTCGTTACGCGCCTGCAGGGCCTGCATCTCTTCGAGACTGACCTGCATGGCGGCTATCACATTGGCATCCGGTGCGGTATTCATGCGAGTGGAAAGCAGCTCCGACACCATCGGTTTAACCGTATCAATGGCTTCCTGCTGGGATTTACCCTCTTTTTTCAGGCGCAAAATATTGCTGCGGATCTGGCTGTAAAGTGCGGGTTCCTGCGCCTTGATGGTGTTGTAAATCGGCAGCGCGGAGAGCGCCTGATCGATTTCCTGCGTCTGCTCATCCCCTGCCAGGCGCGGTTTGATCACCCCTTCGTACAGGAAATTGCCCCCAAAAATGAGGACCAGGAAAATAATGATGGCCGGTGTGCGGCGAATTTTGCCTTTTTTGTACAGGGCCTGCAGCACGCCACCGATAATGGCCGCGGCCACTGCAGCAATAATTACATCATTCCAGTTCATTCCCTGTTTCCTTTTTGTTTTCGATTTGTGCGACAGCATCGCGGCTGGCACCGGCGCGGGCCTCGCCATGGAGTTCATTCAGTTTACCCGTACGCATTTCCAGCAGACGGTCAGCATGCTCAAAATAGTGATCATCATGGCTGATTGCCAGCACGGTTTTACCCATTTCGCGCAGGCGCGGCAACAGTTCTCGATAGAAAGTGCGACGGAACTGAGGATCCTGATCGGCAGCCCACTCGTCAAGCAGTAAAAAATCTCGCCCTTCGCAGGCCGCCAGCAGCAGGGCTACCCGCTTACGCTGCCCCTGCGACAGTTGAAGGTTCGTCACGCGCTGACCCTCAAATTGCAATTTGGCTTGCATGTTCAGACGCGCCAGCCAGTCCTGGACCAGCAGAGGATCAGGCAACGAGCCCTGGGGTCCCATCATCTGGCCAAACAGGTGGAAATCCGTAAACACTGCCGAGAATAGCTGGCGGTATTGTTCCCGGCTCTGCGCAGTGACCGGTACGCCGTCGAGCAGTATCTGCCCGGAACGGGGTTGATATAGACCGGTCAGCAGCATAGCCAGAGTGGATTTACCGCTGCCGTTGCCACCAATCAGAAACACCAGTTCCCCGCGTTTAATGGTCAGGTTCAGCGGCCCAACGCCAAAGCCCCCGCCTTCGGCTTTTCCGCCATAATTGAACGTCAGGTCACGCAGTTCGAGAGTTTGCCAGTTGCGCGACGCGGGCGGTGCGGCGAATTCTGGCTGATAGTCACTGAGCCTGAGAGCAGTGAGTTTGCCAAATGCCACCTGCGCACTGAGCAGCGTTGGCAATGCGCCCACGGCCTGTAATAAAGGTGTGCGTAAAAACAGCAGCGTCAGGGAATAGGTCGCGGCGACATTGGTATCGGACCAGCCAAGCGAGTTGGCCATGAAAAATACCAGACCAATGGCACCAAGCATCATAATGTTCGACCAGTTAACCGCACTGAGATGGTAGGTATCAGCACGCACGATGTGGTGGCGATACTCCCCGGCATTTTTCTGATACTCCTCTTCATACAGCTGACGTGCACGCTCGCGGTTTAACGCCAACTCTTTACGCCCGTCGATCACCTTCTCGTAATCTTTTTGCAGATTGTCTTCTGCTTCACGCACATGGGTCAGATGACGGTAGACCCGCGATACCAGCGTAAAACCCACCAGAATAGTGACCACCAGCCATATTACCGTGACCAGCAACATTTTCGGCGAGAGCCAGGCCAGATAAGCCGCTGAGCCGAGCGTCAGAATGATCCCCTGCACCAGTTCCGGCAGGCGGACAAAGGCCAGCGTGATCGCGCGCAAATCGCTACTGAGGCTGGCGAGCAGCTGAGCATTGCCTATTTGTTCAATACGTTCGATATCGGTATCTAAAATACGTTTAATAAACTGGCCGCGCAGGCGGTAGATAAAGTGGTGACCCAGCGTCGTCAGCGCCAACTGCGAACCCAGCGTGACGAGCATCAGCACCAGCAGAAACCCCAGGAATTCTGGCAGCACTGCCAGTGAGGCATTGGTGGTTTCAATCAGTTTCAGATTGATAAAGGCAATCAGCCCGATACCCAACGCCGCACTGAGCAGGCTCAGTGCCATTACCGCCAAAAATGGCCAACGGTACTGCTTAAAAACCACCCGCAACAACTCCATGAGACTCCCACTTGCTCAAATCGAATGAATACCGCAACAACATCTGCCCGCAGTGTAATGAGCAGCCGGTTGATATCAAGAATAATTCTCATTTTATCGTTCCAGCGTCTGGCACGGAGAAAAAAGCTGACAGCGTGCGGCTCAGTTCCTAAACTTCTGTAATGGATAAAAAACATGAACTTCGCCGAAGTAAACGAAATGCGTTGGGGTTGCTGCTGGTGGCGGCCGCCCTGTTTGTTGTCACGCTGTTTTTCCCGCCTAACTTTTGGGTTTCGGGGCTGAAAGCCATTACCGAAGCCGCCATGGTCGGTGCGCTGGCGGACTGGTTTGCGGTGGTGGCGCTGTTTCGCCGCGTGCCGGTGCCGTTTATTGCCGCCCACACCGCGATCATCCCTAAGAATAAAGACAAAATTGCCGACAACCTGGCTGTCTTTGTACGGGAGAAATTCCTCGCGCCCGCTTCCATTGTGGGACTTATTCGCAAGCATGACCCGGCACAGATGCTTTCTGCATGGCTGAATGCGCCGGACAACGCCCCACGCTTTGCCGGGTATATGATCAAAATGATGCGCGGTTTTCTGGAAGTCACTGACGATCAGCGCATCGCACAACTGATCAAGCGGGCGCTGTTTCGCGTGATCGATAAAATCGACCTTTCTCAATCGGTGGCAACACTGCTGGAAAGCCTGACCAAAGATGGACGCCATCAGGAACTGTTGGATCAGGCTATGGGTCAGTTGGAGTTACTGCTGGCCAAAGAGAGTACCCGCACCTTTATCTCCGCCCAGATTGTCAGCTGGATGAAGCGGGAACACCCCCTCACCACAAAACTGTTACCCACCGGTTGGCTGGGCAGAAATGGCGCCGACATGGTGTCGAACGCGGTCAATTCGGTGCTTGACGATATGGGCAACGATAAAACCCACGCTTTCCGCCAAGGCTTTGACCGCTCGGTTCAGGGGTTTATCTGGACGTTACAAAACGATCCGGCTACCGCGCAAAAAGCTGAAGAGATTAAGCAATACCTGAAAAATGACGAAAAACTTAATGGCTACGTAATGCAGTTATGGGGGGATATGCGCGGCTGGTTGAAAGAAGATCTGGAGAGACCGGACTCCAGAGTACACGCCAAAATCACCGAATCCGGCCAGTGGCTTGGCCACGCGCTGGAACAGGATGCGACGCTGCGAGCCTCACTCAACGCCCAGATGGAAACGGTGGCGGCACGGATGGCGCCTGACTTTGCCGAATTCCTCACCCGCCATATCAGCGACACGGTGAAAAGCTGGGATGCGCGGGATATGTCGCGCCAGATTGAGCTGAATATTGGCAAGGACTTACAATTTATCCGCATCAACGGCACGCTGGTCGGGGCATTTATTGGACTGGTGTTGTATCTGCTTTCGCAGATACCGGTGGTATTGCCGTGGGTGATGGCCAGGGTCTAAAAACTCCCCCGTTTCAGGGGGAGAAGCATCTTTATTGAACAGTTTTACTGAACGCGTCCACCGCCAGAATCGCGTTGGCGACATCTTCCGGTGACAGATGTTGATTCAGGTTGCCGAGGGTATCGCCCTTGCCACCAGCCAGTGCACCGACCTTCACCAGATTCTCATAAGTCTCGTTTTCAAGATGCATCTCTTTTAACGTGGTCGGCATTTTGATGGCGCGGTAGAAGCGAATGTAACGGGCGATCTCTTCGTCCGGACGCTGTTCCAGCACCATTTGCGTCAGAGTACCGTACGCCACCTTCTCGCCGTGAGTCAGATGATGAATATCACCGGAAATCGCGGTAAAGCCGTTGTGGATGGCGTGCGCACCTGCCAGACCGGCGTTTTCAAAGCCGAGACCGGACAGCAGTGTGTTGGCCTCCACTACCGCCTCCACTGCCGGGGTCACCAGCTTTTTCTCCACGGCGGTATAGGCGCTGTATCCGTAAGTCAGCAGCGTTCTTTCGCAGGCCTCAGCAATCGCCATACCGGCAATCGTTGGGTCACCGCCCACCATGGATTGTGAATGTGAACGCAGTACGGCCTGCGCCTCGACGAAGGTCGCCAGACCATCGGCAATACCGGACGCGAACAGACGTACCGGCGCCTGCGCGCAAACCTGCGTATCCACCAGCACCAGATCGGGGTTTTTGTCGTAGAAACGGTAGGTATCAAATACGCCCTCGTCGGTGTAAATCACTGACAGCGCACTGCACGGGGCATCTGTCGAGGCCACGGTCGGGACAATCACCACGTTTTGTTTAAGTTCATCAGCAATCGCTTTGGCGGTATCAAGCGTTTTCCCCCCACCGAGGCCAACCACAACGTGAGTCCCCGCTTTGCGGGCAATCTCCGCCAGACGGGTTATCTCGTTGGACGATGCTTCACCCTTAAATTTTTCATAGTGGGATTCAACGTCGGCTTTTTTTAGCGATGCTTTAACGCGATCGCCAATGATGCCCCAGACCCTATCATCGGCGATGAGCAGAGATTTGCCGCCCAGCGCAGGCAGATAGTCGCCCAGTTGATCCAACACACCGCTGCCCTGTACGTATTTTCGTGGCGAAGAGAAGATAAATTTACTCATGATAACAACCTCTTTCCGTTGAAAAACCTACCCTGAGAGTACCCTTCTGCCCCGCAAAGTCACATTATTAAATCTAATAACAATCGCATGGAAAGCTAAGAAAAAGACGCCAGAGGAGATTACGAAATGAAAATCAATATCTCTTAGCATCAAATCCTCATTCTACGGTTTTAACTATCAAATCTATCAATATAAGCGACTTTTACTTATCAATAGAATCCGTAGAATGCATCGCATTGGCAGCACGTAGTCAGCAGTTGCAGAGTATTCAGCTCGTTGTTAGCCACTCCGTTTAATCTTTTAAAAAAAATGAGGAACAGAATGTATAACTTCCAGCGTTACCAGGCCAAAGAACTGGCACTTGCCTACATGAGCGGCAAATCACATGATTTTTCGCCACAAGAATTTTTACAGCACGTCAAAAAGATGGAGAAATCCTTCGACGCTTTGCTGAAAACAGGTCAGGAACCTTCACAGCGCGAAGTGCTGGTGAAAGCGTTCTGATACGATAGATTATTGCTGAGGTCTCCTGTGTCAGGTACACCAGCAGGAATAAGCTTCTGATTCACCTGCGAAAAAGAAGTAAAAAAGAAGCCCCGCTCGCAAGAGACGGGGCTTTGTCATTAATAACACGTTTCACCAGGATGAATAACGCTTAGCTCATCTGCCGGTCATCGATATAACGGCGTTTTTCCGGCGCTGGCGGGAAATATTGATAGAGCCAGGTTTCCGTCAACGCGGTGTTCCCAGACTTAACGTACATACGCAACTCAACCGGTGCCACCGACTCACTGTCCGGGGACCAGTCAAACAGAATGCGGTAGCCATCAAACGGCTGCACATACAGGATCTCGATATTACTGATTTTGCCGGATGATACGTTGATCACCGGCTCGAGACCTTTATCCGCATAGGCTTTCAGATCGCCGCCAATGAAATCGACCGCGAAACGGCGTGCCCACACTTTCGGGTAATTCTCGCCCGGTGCCCAGCCTTCCGGGAAACCGCCCATACCGGTACGGGTTGCCAGCACGTTGGCCAGCGGGCTACGTTCTGGCGGCGTGCTGCTCCAGTAAAGTTTGTAGCTGAAGTCGAAAGAATCACCGGCCTTGACCGTTTTTTCCGGCTGCCAGAAGCAGACGATGTTATCGAGTGTTTCACCGGTGGTCGGGATCTCAAGCAGGTTAACTGCCCCTTTCCCCCAGTTGCCTACCGGCTCCACCCACAGGCTTGGGCGTTTGTTGTACCAGCCAATCACGTCCTGATAATTATTGAATTCATGATCCAGTTGCAACAGGCCGAAGCCTTTTGGATTTTCATCGGCAAAGGCATTGAACTGCAGTTTCTGCGGATTATTCAGCGGACGGCAAACCCATTCGCCATTACCACGCCACATCTCCAGACGGTCAGAGTCATGAATTTGCGGGTGAATGGTATCGCAACGGCCACGTTCGCTGGTGCCACAACTGTACATGCTGGTCATCGGCGCAATGCCAAGCTGCTTAATGTCTTTGCGGGCATTCAGGTGTTTTTCAATCTCCATCACCACGCGGGTCGGTTCGCAGTGAATGATGAAACGGTACGCACCGGTAATACTCGGGCCGTCAAGCAGCGCATAAACCGTAAAGGTGGTATCGCCAGGCTTTGGCGTGTCAAACCAGAACGCCGTAAAGTCCGGAAACTCTTCAGGCACGCCTGCAAAGGTATCAACCGCAACACCCCGCGCAGAAAGGCCATACTGATAGGTATCATCAACCGCGCGGAAATAGCTGGCTCCCAGAAATGACACAACATCACGACGGGTCAGCTCAGGCGCTTTGTTCACCTTAAACCCGGCAAAGCCAAGGTTGGTGATCCCCTCCAGCTGTTCAGTTTTTACCCCGGCATCGTGGTATTTGAACAGTTCAGGGCGGAAGTGAATTTCGCGGGCCAGATGTTTGTCTGCATCGACCGAGTACATACGTACGCGTCTTTTGAACCCCATGCCGACGTGGAATAACTCAACGTCAAGCTGGCGGTTCGGTAAATCGTGCCACAGGGAGTGGGCGTGGTCGTACTCGATCGCGTTATACGCCTGAGGGGTAAGTTCAGCCAGCGTCTGGGGCAGCGGCTGTGGCGGACCGCCAAAGGGTTGCGAAGCGAGGGAGCTGGCCATCTTTTGCAGTACGGAGAAGTCGAAAGTGGTGGCCCCACCGTCCGCAATGTTCTCCTGCGCTGCCGCAGCAGATCGCGTGAACACTGATGCCATCGCTGGCACCCCGCAGTAGGCGGCAAACGCCATTGACGCTTTGATAAATGCTCTTCGTTCCATGCAAGAAGGGTTTCCTGTGCTGGGCAATTCAAATTATCCGCTCTTCTTGCCAGCGCCTTAAGGCAGGCAGCCGGACGTGGCGACCAGGGCAGCAGCGGAGTGTAAAAAATACGACCACAAGGCTAACGTAAAATTCACATGGCGAGTACAACAAAATTGAATGCTTTCAGCTAAAAAATAGCTTGCACGCGATAACAGTTCCAGCATGGGAGAATACCGCAGTACAGGGTATGAGCGAGGTCCTGCAGAAACAATAAGCCACGCTTATTCGACGCTGCACCAGGGGTTAAAACGTGCCCAAGAATGCGCTTTTTAAGATGAATCTGTTACATTAAAAGTTAATGAATAGTTATGAAAATATTAACCATTATGGGATTGGCAATTTTCTTTCGCTTCCTATCAAGGAGTCCCCATGTCAGACCCTCATATCCTGCAATGGACCCAATCACTCTATTCGCAGCTAACCGCCACAGACGACGCTTCCCTGCCCGCGGCTTTACACGTTGGCGGTGCGGGCTATCTGCCTTGCGCTTATCCGGTGACTGAATTTGCCACGGCGTCTGTCGCGGTGGCTTCTCTGGCATTAGCCGCATTTATGGCGGAAGGCGGTACCACGTCCCCCGACATCATGGTCGACCGCCGGTTGGCCTCGCTGTGGTTTGCAACCACCTTCAGACCACAGAATTGGGAATTGCCACCGGTGTGGGACGCCATCGCCGGTGATTATGCCACTGCCGACGGCTGGATCCGGCTGCATACCAATGCACCTGTCCACCGTAAGGTAGTAGAAGGGATTCTCGGCCAGCATCCAGACCGGCAGGCATTGGCGCTGACGGTAAAAACATGGCGCAAAGCGGTGCTGGAACAGACCCTCGTTGAGGCCGGAGGTTGTGCGGCTGAAATGCGTAGCGCCGCAGAGTGGCAGCAGCATATTCAGGGGAAAAGCGTCGCGCAGGAACCCCTGTTTCAGCGGTCGATTTTTCCTCCTCAGCCGAAACCCGCGTGGTCTGTTTCAGCCCACCGACCGCTGCGTGGCATCCGCGTGTTAGATCTCACGCGCATCATTGCCGGGCCGGTCGCAACACGCTTTCTGGCGGGTTTTGGTGCTGACGTGCTGCGTATCGATCCTTTCGGCTGGGAAGAGTCCAGTCAGGAACCAGAGGTGACCCTGGGCAAACGCTGTGCGCGGCTTAATCTGCATAACCCGCAGGACCGCCATACATTTGAACAGTTACTGCGGGAAGCCGACGTCATCGTTCACGGTTACCGCGCCGGTGCGCTGCAAAAGCTGGGTTATGGCCCCACCCAGCGCCGCCTGCTGGCACCCGGCCTGGTGGATGTTTGTCTTAATGCCTACGGCTGGAGCGGCCCGTGGCGTGAACGCCGTGGATTCGACAGCCTGGTACAGATGAGCTGCGGGATTGCTGAACGCGGCATGCACTGGATCGGGAGCGACAAACCCCATCCTCTGCCGGTACAGGGGTTGGACCATGCTACGGGTTACCTGATGGCAGCCGCCGTTCTGCATGGATTAACCGAACGGTTGCAGAGCGGTCAGGGCAGCGAAACGCGGCTGTCTCTGGCGCGCACGGCTGCCGAGCTGATGCAATTCACTGATCAGAATATCGGTCAGAAGGAACCGGAGATCACTCGCGCAGAGAAAAGCGACTTTTCCGGCACACCAGAGCACACCCAATGGGGCGATGGCTGGCGCTTGTTGCCGCCGGTACACATCACGGGAACAGAAATGACCTGGGATTTTCCGGCCTCGGTGCTGGGTTCGGCTCAACCTGCCTGGCTGGAGCGTCAGTGAAAAAGTCTCAGTTTTACAGCATATAAAAATAGACTACGTTAATGATCCTTCACTCTTTCTTTACCGGACTACTTACAGGTTTAGACAATCTATGCATCCAACTCTTCAGCATGACTTCGATACGTTCGGCGATATTCTGCAACAGGCGCGTGATACAGCAGTGTCATTTATTGATTCTCTCCCAGAGCGTTCAACCTGCCCCGCGCTGAGTGCGCAACAGCTGAAGTCTGGGGACGATATTCTGTCTGAGCATGGCGTGGGGGCCGAAACAGCGCTGAATGATTTTTGGAATAAATATGTGGATGGAATGTCGGCCAGCGCCGGGCCGCGCTATTTTGGCTTTGTCACCGGTGGCGGTACGCCAGCTGCTGTTGCGGCCGATTGGCTAGTCAGCGTCATCGACCAAAATACTCAGTTGAATTTTGATTCGGTTTCACCGGCCATTGAGCTGGCGACCATCAACCAGTTGAAGCAACTCCTTGGCCTGCCTGACGAGCAGTGTGGCAGTTTCGTCAGCGGCGCCACCATGGCGAACGTCGTCAGTATGGCCATTGCCCGTCAATGGCTCGGAAAACAGCGCGGCATCGACGTCGCGCAGCAGGGCTTGCATGCGCTTGGCCCCCTGCGCGTGCTGGCTGCGGCGGCACACTCGAGCAGCGTGAAAGGCCTGAGTATGCTGGGCATCGGACGTGATGCGCTGGAGAACGTCGCCACGCTGCCCGACAGCGAGGCTATTGATCCGCAGGCGCTGGAACTGGCGCTACAGCAGCACCCGAATGCCCCGACGCTGGTGCTCGCCAGCGCCGGAACCGTGAATACCGTGGCCTTTGACGATCTTCCCGCGCTGTTGAAGCTGCGCGAGAAATATGGTTTCTGGCTACACGTGGATGCCGCTTTTGGCGGCATTGCTGCCGCCTCAGAAAAATTTGCCCACCTGCTTGAGGGCTGGCAGCAGGCAGATTCCATTACGATTGATGCCCACAAATGGTTGAACGTGCCCTATGACAGCGCCATTCAATTTACACGTCAGGCGCATCTGGCCTTACAGATTGAGGTATTCCAGAACCATTCTGCCTATCTTGAGCCACCAAAGGTGCGGCCAGATAACTACCTGCATCTGACACCGGAAAACTCCCGCCGCTTCCGCGCTCTGCCGGTGTGGATGGCGCTGAAGGCCTACGGTCGTGCAGGTCTGGCTGACGTGGTGGAACGCAATGTTGAGCTGGCCGCCCGGTTCGCCCGTCAGATTGAAGGGATGCCCGGCTTCCGTCTGTTGGCCCCGGTGACGTTAAACGTGGTCTGTTTTGCGCTCGACGACGCCGATGGCAGCGCGGAGTCTGTTGCACGCCGTAACCGTTTTCTGAGCCTGCTCGACAACGCGGGCGTGGTGCGGTGTACGTCGACGTCGCTGAATGGCAAACCTGGGATGCGCGCTGCGCTGGTTAACTGGATGACCAGCGGGCATGACATCGATCTCGCACTGGGATCCCTGCAAGCCTGTCGCGCAGAGATTTGAGCGCAGCCTGAAGGTTAAAGCTCCAGGCGCAACGCCGCCTTGCGATATTGCAGCGGCGTTCTGCCAATAAGTTTCCGAAAACAGGTAATAAAATAGGGAGCGTCGGCAAACCCGCACTGGCTGCCGACCGCTTCTACCGAAAGATCGGTTGAACGCAGTAACTCACAAGCACGTTTAATGCGCCGCGTCGCCAGAAAATCCGCAATCGACCCACCGGTTTCCTGACTGAATACCCGTGAAATGTAGCTTTGCGATAATCCCACCGATGCCGATAACTCCGCCAGGGAGAACTTCTGTACGTAATTCTCCTCAATCCATTGCATCACCTTCGACGCCGTGGTTCGGCTGATGGTTTTCTGCTGCCCTTCCTGTTCAGGCATAAAAGCCATCAGCTGCAATACCAGCATAGCGATATCCTCCCAATGATGGGCTCCCGCCTGTTGCAGTTGATGGAAATGCTCGAGTATCGCCTCGATATGTACCGCGCTGGCTGTCAGGTCATAGATATGCGCATCACGGTTACTGTCCCACAGCCGCGCAAATCGGGCCTGGCGCTGCGGGAAAGGCTGCAAAAAACCATCAAGCAGCTGATGATCGAGATGTACCGTCGTCCGCTCATAGTGGTTTTTATCCGTCTGTTCGACAAAAACTTTATGCAGTTTGAATGGCGGGAACACAAATAGCCGTCCCGGTCGCAGCGTGTATTGTTGATTATCAACCATCACGATGCCGTATCCGCGGCTGACAAACAGCATCTCCAGACACTGGTGCCAGTGAAAATAGTTAGCACTGCCTTTGTTCATCCGGTTAAACGAGATCTGCCGGTCATTAAGGGCTATGCGTTCAAGAAAGTCGGTCACCGCCATCTTTATCTTCCTCTGAGCAAAAGGTCATCAGCTGGAAAAGACGTAATGACAAGGAATTACAATTTTCGGGCTGAATTTTGCAATTTAAGCCCTTTTTCACCGGTCACGACAATATCAATTTTAAAAATTGCAGCGTTATGTGAGCCGCATAACAATCAGACCAGGTAAATTCTCTATATTTCGATAACGATAAATACGGAAATAAAAAACCCTGAAATAGAAAAAACAAAAAAATGAAACAATATTTCATATAAATGCTTTTATAAGGTTTTTAATTCCTTTCAACGACCCTAAGCAGTGCGGAGCGTAAAATGAGCCAGGTAAAGATCAATACGGAGAATCCATTGCGCGATCGTCAGCAGGTAAAAACTCTGCTGAGTGAATTGCTGTCGGCAGTCACGCCTTATACCGAGGACGGTAAAAGCGGTATCGATCTGGGCAACACCACAACCCATTACGGTAAACAGATCGCCAAAATGGAAGCGCTGTCCCGCATGTTGTGGGGAATTTTCCCCCTTCTGGCTTCGGGCGAAGAGTGCGATAACCTCTCCTTTTATCTTACCGCAATCCGCAACGGCACTCATCCTGAACATGGGGAGTACTGGGGGGATATCTGGGACTTCGACCAGCGCTGTGTAGAGATGGCGGCGTTTGGCGTCGGGCTGGCTTTGCTGGATAAACGGCTTCTCGCCTGGTTCAGCCCTCAGGAACAGCGCAACCTGATTGCCTGGCTCAATCAGGGAACCCGCGCCACTATTCCCAATAATAACTGGAATTACTTCCCGATCATGGTGCAGATGGGCTGTAAACAGGCGGGTCTGCCGTGGGATCGGGCAGCGGTCGAAGAGCGCTTTGCGCTGATGGAGGCCTACTATCTGGGGGACGGCTGGTACTCTGATGGCCCCGGCCGCCCTCGCGATTACTACATTTCGATGGCATTTCACTATTACGGGCTGCTGTATGCCACGCACATGGCCGATGTGGATGCCGAACGCTGCGCCACCCTGCGCTCAAGAGCGCAGCGCTTTGCGCAGGATTTCATTACGCTGTTTTCCGCCGACGGCTCAGCGGTGCCCTTTGGCCGCAGCCTCACCTACCGGTTTGCTGAAGCAGCATTCTGGAGCGCCGCCGCCTTCAGCGGGCTGGAAGTGTACTCCCCCGGCGTGGTGAAGGGGCTGATTTTGCGCCACCTGCGCCACTGGCTGAAACAGCCGATATTTGACCGCGATGGTGTACTGAGCATCGGTTATCACACACCAAATCTGGTGATGGCCGAAGATTACAACGCGCCCGGCTCCCCCTACTGGGCCTGTAAACTCTTTCTGGTCCTGGCACTGCCTGAAGATCATGCTTTCTGGCAAGCCGAAGAGCTCCCGCTGCCACAGAGGGAAAATCCGCACTCTATTCCTCATGCCAATCAGATCCTGCTGCATGATGCCCGACAGCAACACGTGGTGATGCTCACCTCTGGCCAGCTCGAGCTGAATAACTTCGTCAATACCGAAGCCAAATACACCAAATTTGCCTATTCCAGTCAGTTCGGCTTCACGCTTGACCGTGGACGTTATGGCCTGAACCATGCCGCCTGCGATTCCATGCTGGTGCTGTCCGAACAGGACGGTTACTACCGGGGTCGTCGGGGTTGTGAAGAGACCCGGATTGGCCAGGATGCGATCTATTCACGCTGGCTGGCATGGCATGACGTGGAGGTAAAAACCTGGCTTATCCCCTGCGCAGACGGCCATCTGCGTCTGCACCAGGTCACTACGGCCCGCACACTGGATGCGGTGGAAGGAGGTTTCGCCGTTATCCATAACCGCCAGACGCAGGTAGAACTTAACCCGAAGAGAACGTCTTGCCGGGTTATCGCCTGCAATGGCAGCAGCCTGATGGCCAGCATAGGAGATGATGCGCCACGTGAGGCAGCAACGGTGGTCACCCCGCCCAACAGCAGCATTATGTTTGCCGAAACGGCGGCTATCCCGGTGCTAAAAATCACTCTGCAACCCGGTTCGCACTGGCTCATGTCAGCGGTATTTGCATCAGCGAATGCAACAGCGGAGAGCCTGACATTGCCAGTCGTCAGGCGTGATGATCAACACGTGCATATTCATTATCAGGGCCGCAACTGGTGTGTCGCACTCAATATTCAGGAGTCAATATGAAAGCCATTAAAACCGCCAGTAAGTCGGCTTATTACAAAATGAGCAGTTTTATATTCCTGTATTTTTTCACCTGGTCATCCAGCTTCGGCTTATATGCATTGTGGCTCGGACAGAAAGCCGGGCTGGACAGCATGAGCATAGGTACGGTATTTGCAATTAATGGTGTTTTCGCCGTCATAATGAAACCGGTCTATGGCTATATCATGGATAAAATAGGCATGAGTAAAAGCCTGCTTTATTTTGTGGTTATTATTTCTGCCATGATGGCCCCCTTCTTTATTTATGTTTATCAGCCCTTGCTGGAAAAACATTTAATGATCGGCATTGTGATTGGTGCCGTTTATCTCAGCCTGGGCTGGTATGCGGGCGTAGCAGCCTCGGAGTCCTATGCAGACCGCTTTAGCCGCCTGTACAGTATGGAATTCGGGCAAATCCGTATGTGGGGCTCCCTGGGCTGGGCATTGGCGGCTTCTTTCTCCGGTATCCTGTTTAATCTTTCTCCAGCGTGGAATTTCAGTCTCAGCAGCGTGACTTCGTTGTTGATGCTTGGCGTGCTTCTCTCTTTAAAAATCGGCGAAGCCGAGCTGCGCAACAATGATGTGATTGCCCAGGAGAAAATCGTCTTCGGTGATGTGATTCTGCTGTTGAAAAATCGTAAATTCTGGATGTTCTCACTCTACGTTGCCGGCGTGGCGTGGATGATGTTTGTTGCAGAGCAGCAATTCTCACGTTATTTCGTCACTTTTTTCTCTACCAAAGAACAGGGTAATGCCATGTATGGCTATCTGAGCACCGTTCAGTCAGGCCTGGAGTTTCTGATGATGATGGTGATCCCGTTCCTGGTGAACTATTTCGGTGCCAAAAGAGGCCTGCTATTGGTCGGGCTGGTCGTGGGGTTGCGGCTGATTGCCTCAGGGTTGACAAACGATCCGCTGCTGATCTCGATTATCAAGCCTTTCTACGGGCTGGAAATAGCCCTGCTACTGGTATCCGTCTTCAAATATATCGCCGAACATTTCCATAAACGCGTCAACGCGACTATGTATCTGCTGGGCTATCAGGCAATGATCTATGTAGGTTCTATCGTGGTCGCCCCCCCGGCGGGCTATTACTATGACCGCATCGGCTTTGCCCATACCTACCTGATTATGGGTGGCATCGCGCTGCTGTTTACCCTGATCTCCACCCTGACGCTTTCCGCCTGCCACAGCCGGCGCGATGAAAAATTCAACATGAACTCTGTGACTACCCCGGACATCAACGCTTCTGCACCTTTAACCACCGTTAAACGCTGATTCAGCCTTAAAAGGGAAAACCTATCGCCATGACTATCACCATTGCCAAAGAAAAATTATTACCGGTTGAACTCAATCAGCTGGACAAAATTGCCCTGCGCCAACAGCTGGAAAACGCCCGGCAGCAGGTGCTGCGCAAAATTGACCGCAATATCCCTAAATTTGATGGCAAATTCCCGGCCGAAACCTGTGAAAACGGCCACTATGCGCTGACAGATAATGTGGAATGGACCACCAGTTTCTGGAGCGGGCAACTGTGGCTGGCCTGGGAAATGACCGGCGATGACAAATACCGTCAGGCGGCCGAAAAACATATCACTTCGTTTGGTAACCGCATCGCCAACCGCATCGACACCGCCACCCACGACCTCGGTTTTCTCTATACGCTCTCCTGCGTGAGTGCCTGGCGGTTGACCGGCAACCGGGAGTCGCGTGGATTTGCCCTGCTGGCCGCCGATGCCCTGCTGGAACGCTTTAATCCGCAGTCTGGCATCATTCAGGCGTGGGGCAACCTGTGCGACCCTGAACAGGCCGGACGCATGATCATCGACTGCAATATGAACCTGCCGCTGCTCTATTGGGCCACTCAGCAAACTGGAGACGCGCGTTACGCCGAGGCCGCCCGTACCCATGCACATCAGGCAGCAAAGTATATCGTCAGGCCGGATGCTTCCACCTACCACACTTACTATATGGATACGGTCAGTGGTGCTCCTCGCTTTGGCAACACGCATCAGGGTTATGCTGACGACTCGTGCTGGTCCCGCGGTCAGGCCTGGGGGATTTATGGTTTCCTGCTGAGTTATCGTTACACCGGGGACAAGGATCAGGTCGAGTTATCACGGCGGCTGGCGCACTATTTCCTCAACCGTCTGCCGGAAGATGATGTCTGCCATTGGGATTTAGCCCTGCTTGGCACCGACCAGGCTCGTGACAGCTCTGCTGCTGCCATCGCCGTTTGTGGCCTGCTGGACCTGGTCACCGCCCTGCCCGCTACCGATGCCTCCCGGGCCTGTTATGAAGAGATGGCGCTGCGGATTATGGCGTCGCTGACTGCCAACTATCTGGCGGGTGATGAGGAAGACTGCGACGGTCTGCTCAAACACTCCGTTTATCACATGGCCAGTGGCAAAGGGGTAGATCAGTGTTCAAGCTGGGGTGATTATTTTTATGTCGAAGCGCTGGTACGGCTGACACAAAGCTGGCAACCCTACTGGTAAAAAATGCTGATGTTTTCTCAGACGGTCATTAATGGCCGTCTACTCTGTCCCCCCTGCACAATGAATGTTCAGTAACAACATAGGTGAATAATTTTTAAGCATGTGACTAATGAATAATAAACCGACTAATGACTTTGCATGAGGAAAATCCTAAAGTTTTATTTCACGTTTCACGCTATGTGATTAGCATCATTAAGAATATTCCTAATAGCTAAATATTATTTTCCCCGTCGCCCCCCCCGCATTGACTTAAGCCAAATTGAAGTGACTCACCTCTTGCGCTCAGGCACTGAAAAATACCTTTGAACTGTGTGTGTTTTTGTTGCAAAAAGGTATCTGAAATACGCGTTTGCGGCTTTCACCACCAGTGATAATTGACCATACAAACTTGATAAAGAACAGGGAGGTCCTGTGAGGATTGACTATGCAAACGATAATTTTGGATTCATGCAGTTTTACCTGCCTTGGCCTGCTTCAGTCGTTAGGTGATAACGGAATTCAGGCACAGGATGTGAGTTTTGTTCGAACTTTTGACCAGTTAAATTTAAGTAGTCTGCAAAAAACACCCGGCGTGGTGTTTATCAATGAAACATGTTTGCAACCTCACTGTGAAAGTAAGGATCAAATAAGAAGTTTAATCAGCCAATATCCGGAAACCTTGTTCTTTATTTTTATGTCTGAAACACGGATCCATTTCGAAGAATATGTTTTCGTCAGAAAAAACGTCATTATTTCATCGAAATCGATTAAGACTGCCACGCTTAATCAACTGATCCGTAATTACCTGCACCATCATGATTTAGCCGGGCTTGAGTTTGCAATGCTGGATATCACGCCGGTGATGCTCAGCCGCAGCGAATCCAACACGTTAAAAATGTGGATGTCAGGGGAAGGCACGATTCAGATTTCAGACAAACTACGCATTAAAGTAAAAACGGTTTCCTCCTATAAAGGAAGTATTAAACGTAAAATTAAATCACCAAATAAACATATTATTTATCACGTGGTTCGCCTGAGCGATCAGTTCACTGGCGGCATTTATGTTAATTAGTGTTAATTGTTTATCAACGGGACAATGCAACTGCATTGTCCCTTTCTTCTCACCCAAAGCCACAGCCGTGGGGAAATAGCAGAAGTGCGAGCTGGATCCCACTTATAAATTCAATCTCCGCCTCGAAATGCCGATGACATAGGATGGCGCCTTTCGCCATGGCAGAATTACTGCGCATGCAGGATTAACAGAGCGGAATAATATGGATACTTTTACAACGGAACACCCGTTAAACACGGCCCAAAAAACCATCTCTTTTATCAGTAATATTCGTCTTATCACCCTGATCAGCGCCATTCTGTGCGGGATACTGGTTTTATTTGCCCTCTCGATTGGGACCTCCAGCTTCTTCCTTAAACAGAGTAACGATGCCCTGGAAAATGCGACCCAGGAGTTGCAAATCCGCCTGGCGCTGTCCAACAGCTCCAACCATCTGCGTACCGCCCGTCTGCTATTGATTCAGGCTGCCGCCGCCGCCCGCGTAGGTGACCAGGAAGTATTCAAAAAGAACATCAGCGAGGCTGAAAATCGTCTTAAGCAGTCGCAATCTGCCTTTACGCAGTATATTAGCCGCCCGAATAAAACGGCTACCGATCTCACACTCGATGAACCCCTCAAAAAAACCTATACCCATTACCTGAAAGCTGGCATAACGCCGATGTTGGAGTCAGCCCGCCAGGCCCATTTTGAGGAAGTTATTTCTCAGGAAGCCGAAACGGTACGCGGACTGGATGAGAGTAATAATATTCCGTTGCTGGCCGCTATTGCCTACCGTACGGACACCGCCAATAAGATTAATCAGGCGGCACAGACTGATGCCCGGCTGGGTTATTTGTTGATGGGGGGCGGTTTCGCGCTGGCTTTCGTACTGACCATTGTGACTTATATCGTAATGCGCAAAGTGATCATCACCCCGATTAACCGTCTGGTCAGCCATATTCAGAAAATTGCAGAAGGCGATTTAACGCAACCGGCTGATGCCGCCGGACGCAATGAAATCGGTGTGCTGAGCAGCAATATCGATGTGATGCAGTCATCATTGGCCAATACCGTACTGATTGTCCGTGACGGAGCCACGTCGATTTATCAGGGTTCCGCTGAGATAGCCACAGGTAATACGGATTTATCCTCCCGTACCGAACAGCAGGCCGCCGCGCTTGAACAAACGGCAGCCAGCATGGAGCAGCTAAGCGCCACGGTGAAACTGAACTCCGAAAATGCCCATCACGCCAGCAAACTGGCGGCCGATGCATCGGATAAAGCTCAAAAAGGCGGTGATATTGTCGCGAGTGTGGTCAGCACGATGGAAAACATTTCGCGTAGCTCGACTAAAATTGCAGATATCACTAATGTTATCAATAGCATTGCGTTTCAGACCAACATTCTGGCGCTGAATGCGGCGGTTGAAGCCGCCCGAGCCGGCGAACAGGGACGGGGGTTTGCGGTGGTCGCAAGCGAAGTGCGCAATCTGGCGCAGCGCAGCGCAGATGCCGCCAAAGAGATTGAGTCGCTGATTGAAGAGTCGGTGGATTATGTCGGTGAAGGCTGTCTGCTGGTCGGAGACGCAGGCGACACCATGTATGAAATCGTCACCGCCGTCAGCCATGTTACCGATATTATGGGTGAAATCGCCTCAGCCTCTGACGAGCAGAGTCGGGGTATCAACCAGATAACCCAGGCCGTCTCAGAGATGGACAGCGTAACGCAACAGAATGCCTCGCTGGTGCAGGAAGCCTCGGCCGCCGCCGCCTCACTTGAGGAGCAGGCAGCACGTCTGACACACGCGGTGGCGGTCTTCCACCTCGATGCGCAGGCAGCCCGTCCGGTAAGTCGTAAACCCGCCCTCTCTTTGGTAACAGCGACTCCCACGTCTGACACAGCCAGCAATACGCAGAACTGGGAAACGTTCTGACCATCAGAAAGTAGAGCCTTAAAAAAAACACCGGATGCAGTTTCCTGCTCCGGTGTTTTTTCATGTCTGAACTCTGCGCTAACGCGCCAGGCTATTTGCCTTTAACATGCGGCTCAACGAAGGTGCCATCTTTACTGTCGCCTTCATTGAAGAACCAGATACCATCCGGATAGTCTTCCAGCGCCACCAGATACATCACCCCTTCGTAAAACTCTTCTACCGCCAGAACTTTACCTTCACGACGCGGACCGCCGTCAGTTTTTACCGTCACCAGATCGTTAACTTTCATCGAGTTATCCCATCGTTTTGCATGCTATTTATTGTAGTACAGAGTCAGTCAAAAAGGCACGTGAACCAGGACTTTACCAACCCTACTCAGGCAATACGTTTGGTAAAATTCAGGCATAAAAAAACCCGCGCATGCGGGCTTTTAAATCATCGTTTATCTGCTGTAAACAGCGCAGAAGCGAGATTAGATAGCGGTAACGTTAGCCGCTGACGGACCTTTAGCACCGTTCTCGATAGAGAACTGTACATTCTGGCCTTCAGCCAGGGTCTTGAAACCTTGATCCTGGATTGCAGAGAAGTGTACGAACACATCTTTGCTGCCATCAGCAGGAGTGATGAAGCCAAAGCCTTTAGACTCGTTAAACCACTTAACCTGACCTTTCATCATTGACATAAGAATTACCTTTTAAATAAAAATTTCGCCACCATGGGCATGTTATAGCCGGATTTCAGTCGTTACTTATGGAGGCACTAAGAAGGAAATTCGTCAGATCAGTGTTATCATGGATAACGCATTAA
>Ga0105856_1000138_pt1 | contig 38214 bp, 29 predicted proteins | sample OrgsoiDNA_201060_FD_89681 | JGI IMG/M metagenome (GOLD analysis project Ga0105856, IMG submission 89681) | Permafrost soil microbial communities from the Arctic, to analyse light accelerated degradation of dissolved organic matter (DOM) -... | ecosystem: Environmental > Terrestrial > Soil >...
CAGAACGAAACCACCCCGCTGGCGTTGATCCAGCAACTGAACCCGATTCACGCCGACCTGACCCAATCGACCCGGGAACTCAACGACCTGCGTCGGGCCTTCCGTTCCGGTCAGTTGCAGCAGGTCGGCCAGGACCAGGTCAAGGCCACGCTGATTCAGGATGACGGCAGCCTCTACCCGCTGCCGGGCAAACTGCTGTTTGCTGACATCACCGTCGATCCGGGTACCGGGCAGATCATCCTGCGCAGCGAGTTCCCTAACCCGGACCTCGACCTGCTGCCTGGCAGCTTTGTTCGCGTGCGACTGGAACAAGCCGTGAACCAGCAAGGCATCAGCGTGCCGCAACGGGCCATCCAGCGTGACAGCGCCGGGATTGCCCAGGTGCTGCTGCTCGACGCCAATCAGCGTGTCGGCCAGCAACCGGTGCAACTGGGCGCGGTGCAGAACGATCGCTGGATCGTCACCGGTGGCCTCAAGCCGGGCGACCGCATCGTTACCGAAGGCCTGCAACACGCCAAGCCCGGTGACAAAGTCCAGATCGACGACACCCCTCTTCCACTTGCCCAGGTGACTGGTCAGTAAGCAGGACGCTTTTTTATGCCGCAGTTCTTTATCGACCGCCCGGTGTTTGCCTGGGTGCTCGCGTTGTTCATCCTGCTGGCCGGTGCCCTGGCCATTCCGCAGTTGCCGGTGGCGCAGTACCCGGTGGTCGCGCCGCCGCAAATTGAAATCTACGCCGTGTACCCGGGCGCTTCGGCGCAAACCGTGGACGAGAGCGTGGTCAGCCTGATCGAAGAAGAACTCAACGGCGCTGATCACCTGCTGTATTTCGAGTCCCAGAGCAGCCTTGGCAGCGCCACCATCACCGCAACGTTCCAACCGGGCACCGATCCGGAAATGGCTCAGGTGGATGTGCAAAACCGTCTGAAAATCGTCGAATCGCACCTGCCGCAAGCGGTCACGCAACAAGGGCTGCAAGTGGAGAAAGTCTCCGCCGGTTTCCTGCTGCTGATCACCCTGACCTCCAATGACGGCAAGCTCAACGACGTGGCGCTCAGCGATTATCTGGCGCGCAACGTGATGAACGAGATCAAGCGTCTGGACGGCGTCGGCAAGGCGCAATTGTATGGTGCCGAGCGTGCCATGCGGATCTGGATCGACCCGCAAAAGCTGATCGGTTTCAACCTCACGCCCGCCGATGTGAATGCCGCTGTCGTTGCGCAAAACGCCCAGGTGTCGGCCGGCAGCATCGGCGACCTGCCGACCCGCACCACTCAGGAAATCACCGCGACCATCCTGGTCAAAGGCCAGTTGTCGACGCCTGAAGAGTTCGCCGACATCGTGCTCAAGGCCAACCCCGATGGTTCCACAGTGCGCATCGGTGACGTGGCACGGGTCGAAATTGGCAGTCAGGAATATCAGTTCTCCACTCGCCTGAATGGCAAACCGTCGACCGCCGTCAGCGTGCAGCTGGCACCGGGCGCCAACGCCCTAAGCACCGCGACGCTGGTGCGGGCGAAAATGGACGAACTGTCGCGCTACTTCCCGGCAGGCGTGGAATACAAGATCCCGTACGACACCTCGCCGTTCGTCAAGGTCTCGATCACCAAAGTGGTCTACACCCTTGGCGAAGCAATGTTGCTGGTGTTTGCGGTGATGTTCCTGTTCTTGCAAAACATCCGTTACACGCTGATCCCGACCCTGGTGGTGCCGGTGGCGTTGATGGGCACCTTTGCGACCATGCTCGCGCTGGGTTTTTCGATCAACGTGCTGACCATGTTTGGCATGGTACTGGCCATCGGCATTCTGGTGGACGACGCCATTGTGGTGGTGGAGAACGTCGAGCGGATCATGGTCACCGAGGGCCTGTCGCCCAAGGAGGCGACGCGCAAGGCCATGAAGCAGATCACCGGCGCCATCGTCGGCATCACCCTGGTGCTGGTGGCGGTATTCATCCCGATGGCGTTCATGCCGGGTTCGGTGGGTGTGATCTACCAGCAGTTCTCACTGTCGATGGCCACCTCGATCCTGTTCTCGGCGTTCCTCGCCCTGACCTTGACCCCGGCACTCTGCGCCACCCTGCTCAAACCGATTGCCAAGGGTGAACACCATGCCAAGGGCGGTTTCTTCGGCTGGTTCAACCGCCGCTTCGAACAACTGACCGAGCGTTATCAAGGTTGGGTCGCCTATGCGTTGAAGCGCACGGGGCGTTATCTGTTGATCTACGGCGTGCTGCTGATTGGTCTGGGCGTTTGCTTCAGTCGCCTGCCCTCCTCGTTCCTGCCGGTGGAAGACCAGGGTTACACCATCACCGATATTCAACTGCCGCCAGGCGCAAGCAAAAATCGTACGGTGAAGGTGGTGGAGCAGATCGAAGCGCATAACGCCACGGAACCCGGTGTGGGCGACAGCACGGTGATTCTCGGTTTCAGCTTCTCCGGCAGCGGCCAGAACGCGGCGTTGGCGTTTACCACGTTGAAGGACTGGTCGCAGCGCAGCAGCAATGATTCGGCCAGTTCGATTGCCGACCGGGCCAACATCGCCCTGAGCCAGATCAAGGACGCCGTGGCCTTTGCCGTGCTGCCGCCACCCGTGAACGGCCTCGGCACCTCCAGTGGTTTCGAGTTCCGCCTGCAGGATCGCGGTGGCCTCGGCCATGCCACGTTGATGCAGGCTCGCAGTCAGTTACTGGCAGCAGCCGAGAAAAGCCCGATCCTGGCCAACGTGCGCGAAAGCGCCCTGGCCGAAGCGCCACAGGTGCAACTGGAAGTCGACCGCAAGCAGGCGAACGCGCTTGGGGTTTCCTTTGCGGATATTGGCAGCGTGCTGTCCACGGCGGTCGGTTCGGCCTACATCAATGACTTCCCCAATCAGGGACGGATGCAGCGCGTTGTGGTTCAGGCCGAAGGTGATCAGCGCAGCCAGGTCGCGGACCTGCTGAAGATTCACGTGCGCAACAACGACGGCAAAATGGTGCCGCTGTCGGCTTTCGTCCAGGCCAAATGGACACAGGGCCCGGCGCAACTGACCCGTTACAACGGTTACCCGGCCATCAGTATTTCCGGTGAGCCGGCACCCGGCCACAGCACCGGTGAAGCCATGGCGGAAATCGAACGGCTGGTGGCGCAAGGCCCGGCGGGGTTGGGCCAGGAATGGACCGGCCTGTCGTTGCAGGAACGTCTGTCCGGCAGTCAGGCGCCGATTCTGCTCGGTTTGTCGCTGCTGATCGTGTTCCTGTGCCTGGCGGCGCTGTATGAGAGCTGGTCGATTCCGACGTCGGTGTTGCTGGTGGTGCCGCTCGGCGTGCTCGGTGCGGTACTGGCGGTGACGTTGCGCTGGATGCCGAACGATGTGTTCTTCAAGGTCGGGCTGATTACCATCATCGGCCTGTCGGCGAAGAACGCGATCCTGATCATCGAATTCGCCAAGAGCCTGTACGACGAAGGCCACGACCTGATCGACGCCACGCTGCAAGCCGCGCGGTTGCGGTTGCGGCCGATTGTGATGACCTCACTGGCGTTCATCCTCGGCGTGGTGCCGCTGGCAATTGCCACCGGGGCCAGTTCCGCGAGCCAGCAAGCGATTGGCACCGGAGTGATCGGCGGGATGATTACCGCTACATTGGCGGTGCTGTTTGTACCCGTGTTTTTTGTGGTGGTGATGAAACTGGTGGGCAAGCGCCATAAAGACACCTAAGTCCCCGTAGGAGCGAGGCTTGCCCGCGAAGAGGCCGTGTCAGTCAGCATTGATGTTGCCTGACACACCGCTTTCGCGGGCAAGCCTCGCTCCTACAAGGGCACTTGGCTTCAGCCTTGTGGTCACGGCGCATCGCCCTGCGCTAAGGTGTTGCAAAGCAACTGACCCATCGAGCCTTTATGCCCCTCCTCGCCTGCACCCACCCTCGCCTGACCGCCGCTGCCACACTTGGCATCGCGGTCGGCATTCTGGCTCCGGCCGATTCGATCATCAGCAAAATCCTCATCGGCTGGAACGCCGGGGTCTGGACTTACCTCGTATTGATGGTCTGGCTCGCCACGCGTGCCAAGGCACCGGACGTCAAACGCCTTGCGGAGATCGAAGACGAAAACGCCGGGCTGGTGCTGTTCATGGTGAGCATTGCGGCGATTGCCAGCCTGGCGACCATCACCTTCGAACTGGCCGGCAGCAAAGACCTGGAAACATCGCGCAAGCTGCTGCATTACGCCTTTACCGCGGCGACGGTCATTGGTTCATGGTTGCTGATCGGGGTGATTTTCAGCGTGCACTACGCCCGCCTGTTCTACACCTGGGACGGCAAGGAGCCGGCACTGCGTTTTGCCGAGGGCCTGACCACTCCCAACTACTGGGACTTTCTGTACTTCTCGTTCACCATCGGCGTCGCGGTGCAGACGGCGGATGTCGGCGTGGCCACCCGAACCATGCGCAAGATTGTGTTGGCGCAATCGCTGATCGGTTTTGTGTTCAACACGGCGATTCTCGGGTTTTCGATCAACATCGCGGCGGGACTGTTCGGTTAGTGGCTGCACAAACGTTCTAGGCAGCCACCGGGTTGCAGGCGTTAAATAAGTCGGTAAACCGTCTCACAGGTGCAGCATGACTTCGCACAACTGGATCGACCTGGCCCAGGACACCGACACCGGCATCGAAACCTTGCGCGCGCATTTCGAGGGCCACGCCTACGACCCGCACTGGCATGACAGTTATCTGGTGGGCGTGACGGAGCAAGGCGTACAGCAATTCAACTGCCGGCGGGCCAGGCATCAAAGCACGCCGGGCAAGGTGTTTCTGCTGGAACCGGGCGACATCCACGACGGTGAAGCGCCCACCGAGGACGGCTTCACTTACCGCATGCTGTACCTCGACCCGCAATGGCTGGAACGGGAATTGGGCGAGCTGTTCGAAGACGCCCCACTCAACAGCCAACTGAGTTTCGCCAACACCCTGACCCCCGACCCGCAACTGGCCCAGGCCACCAGCCTGGCCTTCCAGACCTTGCACGGTGGCGAGCTGAAAATCGTTCGTCAGACCGCCCTCGACGGTTTGCTCGAACACCTGACCCGCCATCTGCACTGGCGCACCCGCTACAGCGAAGATCCACGCTTGCCGCTGGTGGCGCAAAAAGCCCGGGAGTACTTGCATGCCAACGCCCATCTCGATATCGGCCTCGATCAATTGGCCGCCGCCACTGGCGTAGATCGCTTTCGCCTGACCCGCGCCTTCAAGGCAGCTTATGGGTTGGCCCCACACGCGTACCTGGTACAACTGCGCCTGTCCAAGGCCCGGCGCATGCTCGCCAGCGGCTTGCAACCGGCGACGGTGGCGATGGAGTTGGGGTTTGCCGATCAAAGCCATCTGGGGCGCTGGTTTGTTCGCGCCTATGGGCTGACCCCGGCGATGTACCGCAAGCGCTGCTCAAATCTTCCAGACGCGTGACCCACACCTTGTGAAGATCGAAGCCATCGATCATTCACTGGAGTAAAAAGGTCATGCTGCCTACTTTTCCCGCCCTGCTGCCGTTTTTGCTATTTGCGTTTGTCGCCTCTATCACGCCAGGGCCGACCAATATTCTTGTGCTGAGCAATAGCGCCCGTTATGGATTCAAGGCCGCGCTGCCTATCGTCTTCGGGGCCTGCGTCAGCGCAGCATTGATTGTATTGCTGGTGGGCAGTGGCTTCGGGCAAACCCTGAGTGCCAATCCCGGGGTGCAGCAGGCGATGAAGTGGATCGGCGTGATTTGGCTGACATCCCTGGCGTGGCGGATTTTCAAAACACCCGTTGGGCCGATCAACGCCGCTACACCCGGGCGACGGTTAGGGCTTTGGGGGGCTGCGGGATTGCAGTGGGTCAATCCCAAGACCTGGATGATGGCGTTCGCGGTCGTCAGCGTGTTTGCCAACAGCACGAGTGAACGAACGGAACAGGTCATGTTGCTTTCCCTGGTTTTTTTGCTGGTGTCCCTTCCTTGTCTGAGCGCCTGGGCGGCACTGGGCGCGGGATCGACCCGACTTCTGCGTTCACCCGGGGCGCTGTTGCGATTCAATCAATGCATGGCAATTATGCTGTTAGTTTCCGTATGGTCGTGTATCTGGATTTAGTCTGTTTACGCGCCTGCCCTATCTACCCTCCATTAGCAACTCACGAAATACCGTTTCTGTAAAGCTGTCAAGTCTGACAGTTTACAGCTTCACCCCCAGTGCGCTCTGATACGACTGTCCATGCTCTAGCCTGGAGTCGGCTTATGGATATGTACCCATTTCAACCCTGGAGAAAAATTCATGAACGCAGTGTCTGCAATAAAAAGCGAGCTCACGCTAGTAAACTCACTCGTTGCCAAAGTCGTGCGTGACGGATCTGTTACGGATTTCGAAGCCAAGTTTTTCACACTGGAACTTACCGACTATCCGGGATTTGAAAGTAAAACCTGGACATTCACCGCCGTGCACACGGAGCGGGTTTCTGAAGATAAGGTCGTCAATAAAACTATTACGATCATTTTTCCTCACAACGCCGAGAGTGGCGACTTCCCTATTAGCGATACCAATAAAGGTATTTATGTCGACTATGTCGACACGTCCGACAGTGAGCCCTTCATCCACGTAGCGGAGAAAGGCGCAGTCATTCTTACTCTGGAACGCAGGGGTGATGAACTCAATACTATCTGCGGCAAACTTGATGTGACAGTCAGTAGTTATGGGGAACCTTCATTCCTGATTTCGGGTGACATCTACTATTCGAAATGATTTATCTGCAGCGATACTCCGGGGCGAGTTGTTCGCCCCGGCCTTTTACTGGACACCTTCTGAAGCGCAAAAAAAAAGGAAGCCGCAGCTTCCTTTTTTCGAATATGACTTTTAAAAGCTGTAACTCAGCCCCGCACTTGCGCTCCAGTCCTGGCTAATGGTCTTGCCTTTGCTACTGCCCACTTCCGCGTACACCTGCCAGCTTTTCCGAGCCGGCGTCCAGTTGATGCCCGCCCCCAGTTCGAGGCTGGTTGTAGCAAGATCGTTATTGAAATTATTGTCGTTGACACTGACGACGTTATTTTTCACAAACTCATGGGAGACTGCAGCTTTGACCCGTGGTTGCAATTTGCCGCCGTTGTCCAGGGCGATCTCGCGCCCTACCGTAGCGCCCACCTTGCCCAGTAACGAACGGGTATTGTCGTTACTGACGCTCAGGCCGTTATCCAGGGTGTAATCCTTGCCCTGAAACACAGCCGCAGCCACCTGGGTAAAAGGCTCCACGAAGAAGCTGTTGCTGAGTTCGATGTGTTTACCGACTTCAACCGACCCACTCAGCCCCAGGTTTTTGTAGTCACCCTTGGTTCGTGTCCCGTCACTCATGGTCACATTCGCGCTGTTATCGAACTGGTTAACCTTGGCCACGGTGTCTACGTAGTAACCGGTTGCCGCGTCATACCAAGTCAGGTAACCCCCCAGATAGTAGCTATCAATGGTGGCGCTGCTGCCTCGCTTCAAATCCAGGTCTGTCTTGCTGTATCCGCCGAAACCACCCAGCAGCCACTGACCGTCACCGAAGGGCAGTGGCGCGTCGGCCCCGACCGAAACGCCCTGTTGAGTCTGAGAGTAACCGTCACCATAGGCGTTGGCCACGTTGTATCTATTGCCATAGGTGCGCATCCACACCCCGGTCTGGTCTTGACCGGCCGAACGAGCACTGACACTGGGTTCAGTACCGCTTAAACGCCGATCTCCGAGACGGCTATTGAGGGTGCTCAGCTCACCGTAAGCCACCGTTTGAGCTGTACCGGCGATGGCCAGTACCGCATTGGTGCCTGTACTGACTGTTTCTTTGTCCGGCGTCAGGAACAAGCCCTCACCTTCCTTCAACAATTTATAGGTAAAGGCGCCAGCATCGATAGGACCGTTGGACAAAGAAAAAGCGGCGTCACCGGCAGTGATATGACCGACTTGAACGGGTGTATCAACGGTGGGCTCATTGCCAGTGGCGGTGGTGGTGACTTGCAACTGATGATTGCCCGAGGCTGTACCGGTCACATTCAAGAAGTCGGCGGTGCCGGTCACCAGATCAGCTCGCATCGCAAATACGCCACTGCCGGACAAATTGGCCACGTCCAGTTTTGAAAAAGCCGGGTTGTCGGCAAAACGCACGGTACCGCCGTTCAGCGCCAGCGAATTCACCTGGTTGCTACCCGTCATATTCCACTGGGCCTGGTTATTAATGGCAACCCGGGATGAATTGACGATTTGCCCTTCCAGCGTCGAACCACCGTCGAGCAACACCGAGGACGGGGTGGCTGCCTCATTCACGATATCGCCTTTGAGAACGCTCAGGTGATCCAGGGAGGCGCTCGCTACATTCTGCAGGTTACCCGTCAATGTAGAACGATTATCCAGGCTGACAGTGGTCGCACTTCCTGTCGGGGATACGACATCCCCCGTCAGCGAACTTTTATTGTTCAACAGCAGGCTCGATATATTTTGCAGGTTGCCGGTCAGCGAGCTGTTGTTCTGCAACACCACGTTTGTAGTAGCTCCGATGTCAACTTGTACATTGCCCGTCAATGCGCTGTTATCGACCGTCAGGTTCACTTTGCCTGCGTTGCCGACCTCCAAAAGATTACCGTTGCCACTGATCAGGTCAGCGCCATTGAGTACTTGGACCTCGGTCACCACTGAACGCCCGGTGGGGGCCACGGAAATGGCCGCACCGTTCACCCCTTCGACACGGGTACCGTCAAGCACGAGTTGGTTGTTGCTCTCAGTAAAGTTGTCACCCCCCAATTGCACACCATTTTGCCCACCGACAATGCTACCGCCCACTGCAAAAACATCGCCCCCCGTCAGTCGCAGCCCCATACCGATCGAGCTCGATGCGGTCAGATTCGAATTGCGCAGGTTCAAAACCGTTGTTGCACTGACCACAGCGCCTGTTGCGCCGCCCGTTACAGAACTGCCGATCAAGTCAACGACGGTAGGCAGCGGCGCGTTGACAACACGCGCGACCTGCAGCCCCGTGACATCGCTGGTAATGGTGCTGTCGGTAATGGTTGCATTGGAATTGGTGATAGTGACCCCTGCTCGACCGGCACGAGCGACCACAGTCGCGTTGTTCAGTGTGACGGTAGATTTATTGTTGGCGCTAATGTCCTGCAAAGTGCCGGTATTGACTACTAGTTGCGAGGCATTGGCAGTAACATTTAACGTCGTCGCATTGTTGACAGTCAATGTGGCGCCGCTGCCAATAATGAAGTCTTCAGGTGTAGCGCCCGTATTGATTGTCTCATCCGTATTGATCGGGCGTGCCTGGGTATAAGAGGTAAAAAGAAGAGATAGCGCCAGTACGGAAATTTTACTGACACTGGGAGTAGATATATCTGTAAGAAACATCATGCGAGAAGGCATAAAGTAATCGCTCGAAGAGAAGTCACATTTACGGTCTGAACCTCTATTCAATAAGAACAGTCCGCCCTAAAACGCCGGCAAGACTACAGATTATTTGCTCGACTAGATGTAGGAATAATCGCTTACTGCACGGTGAATAATCCCACAGATCAAGTCACAAATTTTATCGATTACCTCGCCGAGCCAAAGAGGTGTTGGTGTACCTCTTTGGCTTGGGTATAAGCGATTACGGCCTTACTTCATCGCAATACTCACGATTACCGTTGACTAGCGAAATTCGATAGACCGCGCGATCCGAGTCAGTTCGGGACCCATCAGTCCAGACTGCCGTATACCAGAGAGCACCGTAGGTGGGGGCAGGTGCAGGTGCTGGAGGAACAGGGGGGCGCGTTTGAATCGGTTTGATCTTGGTGAGGTATTCACCGACAGCCCCGCCGAAGCCGCTCGTCGCTTCAGTACCGGTAACGGTTACGGAAATATCCTGGTCCGTGCCCGTAATAGGATTTAGCCCTGCTGCATCCGTGGTTCCGGTCCAATGCATGGTGATGCTTTGCAAACCAGCCAGCACAGGGTCGGCGGCGACTCTGAAATCTGCTGCGGGAAGAGGCGGAATAACACCCCGGATAAAGCCCAATGTAGGGCAATTAATGGTGTTGCCCTCAAACAGTCGTTGAACTACCGGCGGCGGTACCGCTTTCTTGACCGTCGTCACGGTGACCGTTTGATCGAGACTTCGTTGCGGGTTTACGCCACCGATGTAGGAAAAACCCCAGTAGGTCAACTTGGGCCCGGGCCCGCCTTCAATCACCCTCAGGACTGGAAGCTTCCCTGTGTATTGGGTGATCCCGGCAGGTGAAAACTCGGCTACAGGCCGACCATCGTAGTACCAGGTACACACCACATTGTTGCCCAGTTCATTTGGCGATGCTGGCAGTGAAATGGTGACATTCGGATCTGTCAGAAGGTCTTCCGGATTCAGGATATTGAGAGGACTTACGGCACCGCGGACCTCAACCAGTGCGAGCTTGCGATTGATCAGATCGGGCTCATCGTCGTTTTCTTCACCCGGGTATGAAAAGTCCAGATCGGGCGTTGCCTTCGGGGAGTCTGTCGGGACTGTGCCGCGAGTCAAGGTCCAAAAAACAGGCGCATTGACTTCACGGGCATCCGGATCACTACCCGTCAAAGTGAAATAGATCAGCTTCAGCTCCGTCCAGGCAATGGTGAATGTCAGCTCAGTATTTGTTCCAAATTCCTGACTGGCTGGCGTCAGATCAAGAGAGTCAAAACCTTCGAAATGCACGGAGGCGCGATCCGTGTTCTGAGTGTTCAGTGGCCGGCGAACTTTGATGGGGAGGTCGCCGGGCAAATAGAACCGCACATCGGCCAGGTCAATCAGATTGTCTCCGGGGGTGTTGGCGACATCAATGACGGGCGGTGCCAGTACAGGAAGCGGGACGAAGCCCACCGTGCGACTTTGCGCCAGCATATCTAGGCTGCGGTTACCTGCGACGTCTTCATACGCCATGATTAACCAGACAGTGCCATTGTCCAGTTTGGCGACTTCGGCGACAGGGATGGAGACGCGTCCATCTGCGGGTACAGGGTTCACCGTCAGCGTCGGCATCAGTTGTCGTGTGGGTCGCAGAGTGGAACTCAGGTATATGAAAGCCTTGTCCGTCGGTTTGAAATCCCAGTTGGCATCACCCACCGGCAACGTGAACTCCATGCCCGTCGTGGCGATGGAAGCAAGGTAAGCGCTGTTAATTTCACCGCGTGGCGGCAGTGGAAAATCCAGGCGTGTTGGTCGCAACGGCGCTGCAGTGCCTTTGTTGTGAAAAGGCGCATAGGTATCGACGAAGATTGTCGTAATAAGGGAGTACTGCGGGTTACCGTCCAATGAGCCGGAACTTTGCACTTTCCATTGGGTTGGAGAAGCACTGCCTGCGGCGGGAAGATCTGTCAGAAGCCCGGCAGGCAACGTTACATTCCATTGAGATGGGCGAGGTAAGGGGGGCGCGGGTTGACGATACCACTCAACCCAACTCCATAGTTCAGGCCGCAACGGATCATCTACACCGGCTTGAAATGCATAACCTTCGATGACAATTTCATCTCTGGGATCCGGAAATTCCCAATCATGAACAGTAACGGTAATCGGCAAGTCCGGCTGACGTGCCGCAGTAGTGGTTCCATTTTGCGCCGTCATGCTTTTTAAAATGCCGACCGGACACAGTGCACCTTCGGCAACACCAACGATATTAGGCGCAGGTGAATCAGCCAACGAACCTTCAGACAGTCGTTTCAGTCTTAACGCTTTGCGCGAATCTTCGGAAATTTGTTGTGCAGCATTCAAGTTCATGTCAATGGTCATTGCATAATCTCCATTATTAAACAGTGATGCATCGTTACTACTATCAGTTTGAAAGAGTGCACTGCCCCGTAATGCTCGGATTGGCCCGGCGCCACGCCTACAAACTAACTTCCTTCAGGTGACAGGCACTAAGTCTTCAGGTCTGCTTCGGAAGTGCAGAAGCCTGGCTTTCCAGATTCTTTTCTATCGACCTTTACATGCGCCACCGCTGATCCCGCGATAACGACGCCTGATCGATACAATCTATACGTCGCCGACGCCGAGGCATTCTCCTCCAGTGGCTCTATATAGCGATTAAATGGCGTTATATTAAACTCCATGCCTTGGGATACTTCGCCAGCCGTCAATATCCTACTAAATGTACCATCGACTATTATCGGTCCCGAGAGATTAAGGGAGGCATATCCCTGCCACGTCACGCGGCATTCGTCACCGGCACGCCAAGTGACCCTTGTAGGCACAGGGATTTTCACCGGGACTGCATCCCAGATCCTGGGCTCCGACTTACAGTTCAAATAGCCGAACAATGATGCACTGGTAAAAGTGGGTTCTGACAACTGCAGCAGGCGAATAATTAATGGCTTTTTCAAGGAAAAGGCCAGATTGCCTTCTGTTATCGTTTCGTACGAGAGTTCAACACTGTCGCCAGTCAAAAAGCGTGGCTCGATGAGTATTCTGAATTCCGGCTGAGTTATGGGGCCTGGGTATCCCTGACTGAATACAAGCACATCATCTAGATAAATACGCAGCTCATCCGTCCTGGTGTTATCACGGGCATGGTTTGGCCATAAAGGAATGACTACCGTTAAACCGTTTCTGATTGCTATGGGGAGCAACACACCATCCGCGTCAACTTCAACAACATCGGGCGCGTCATAAGACAGAACACCGCCGCTTGTTCCCGAGGAAGCTGACACCGGGGTACTTTTATCAGTGGTTGGTTTTTTAGTACTCGACATAAGGAGTCTTCCTCGAACACGACTTTTTACTGCAATAGTTTTACTGACGCGGATTGATTAAGCGCCACAATCTTTCCATCGACTACTGTCACATCTGACAGGTTATTAGACCGTTTGTCGGATTTGGTGATACGCAGCGTCATTCGATAGCAATGGCAGCCTTGACGAAGGGGGGCTTTTTAAGGTTTCCTGAAACCGGTTTCAGTGCAGCTGGAGCCCTATGAATATTCCAACAATAAGGTCGTCCTCCCGTGAACGATTTCTCCGCCGCCCAGCGCAGCCGCGTCACCATGCTCGATGTCGCCGAACACGCGGGCGTGTCCAAGGCCAGCGTGTCGCGCTTTATCGGCGACGACCGCGCGCTGCTCTCCGATGCCACTGCCTTGCGCATCGAGCAAGCCATCAGCGAGTTGGGCTATCGCCCCAACCAAATGGCCCGTGGCCTTAAACGCGGGCGAACTCGCCTGATTGGCATGCTGGTGGCCGATATCCGTAACCCTTATTCGATTGCCGTGATGCATGGCGTGGAAACCGCTTGCCGCCAGCACGGCTACAGCTTGGTGGTGTGCAACACCGATCGCGATGACGAGCAGGAACGTCAGCACTTGGCGTTGCTGCGCTCGTACAACATCGAAGGCTTGATCGTGAACACCTTGGGTCATCACCGCGATGAACTGCGCGAACTGCATCGGGAAATGCCGCTGGTATTGGTAGACCGCAAGGTTGAGCAACTCGAGAGCGACCTGGTCGGGCTGGATAATCCGGCCGCCGTTGAACTGGCCCTCGCCCACCTTGAAGAGCGCGGTTACCGCGATGTGTTGCTGGTGACTGAACCGTTTGACGGGACCAGTTCGCGGATCGAGCGGGTGAGCAGTTTCAAGGCGCAGATTCAGCAACGCCCTGCGCTACAAGGGGCTGTGGTCGAAACCGGCAGCGACCTGAACTCACATTTGAAAACCTTCCTCGATGCACCCGGCCCGGGGCCGAAAGCGCTGTTCTGTGCCAACGGGATTGCGGCGCTGGCCAGTACCCATGCGTTGCGTGAATTGGACTGCAAGTTGTTCGAGGATGTCGGGCTGATTGCCCTCGATGATCTGGATTGGTATCCGTTGGTAGGCAGCGGGATTACCGCCCTCGCCCAGCCGACGGCGGAGATTGGTGCGAGTGCGTTTGAGTGTTTGCTCAAACGGTTACGCGGGGATATCGGGCCGGTGCGGACGGTGGATTTTGCGGCGCGGTTGGTGGTGCGTGGGTCGACGCTTGGGGATTTTCAGTGAATGTTCCGGCCTCTTCGCGAGCAAGCCCGCTCCCACATTGGATCGGCGGCGTACACAAATCCCTTGTGGGAGCGGGCTTGCTCGCGAAGGCGTCCTTGAAAACGCCGCCCGCTTGAAGGCAATCCCTTTTTTTGAACAGAAATGAAACCGGTTTCAGAGGTAGATAACAATGAATAAACCACCCGTTTCCATCAGCCTGTCGAGCTACGGCGCCGACCTGGTCCGTCAACTCGGTCAAGGCAGTTTTGTCGACGTATTGGCCGCCGCCGGCGCCACGCGCATCGAATGGCGCGAAGAGTTGTTGACGGTTGAAGACCCGACGCAACTGGCCGACGCCACCCAGGCCCAAGGCCTGGAAAGCGTCTACTCCTCGCCCATTGAGCTGTGGCTCGCCGGTCAATCGAAACCCAATCCCGAGCTGGCCATAACCCTGCAACGGGCCCAAACATTCGGCGCCAAATGGCTGAAAGTCTCCCTCGGCTACTTCACCGACAACAACGATCTCCAGGCGTTGGCGCGGCAGCTGAGCCAGAGCCCGGTGCAACTGCTGGTCGAAAACGACCAGACCTTGCACGGCGGGCGCATCGAACCGTTCCAGCGTTTCTTCAATGAAGTCGAGCAGCACAACCTGCCGATCAAAATGACCTTCGACATCGGCAACTGGCAATGGCAGGACCAGTCCGCCGCCAGCGCCGCGCGGTTGCTCGGTCGGCATGTCGGTTACGTGCATTGCAAAGCGGTGGTCCGCCGGGCCGACGGTAAATTGGTGGCGATACCGCCCGGCGCCGCCGACCTGCATTTATGGGAACAACTGCTGCGGCATATGGCCCAAGGCGTAATGCGGGCGGCGGAATATCCGCTGCAAGGCGATGACCTGGTGCAACTGACCACCGAGCATGTCGCCACCCTCGCCCGCCTCGGTCAATCACGGTTGGAGAGCACGCATGTCTGAGATCGATATTCTGTCGTTCGGCGAAACCATGGCGATGTTCGTCTCCGAGCAGAACGGCGACCTGGCCGAGGTTGGCCATTTTCATAAACGCATTGCCGGGGCCGACAGCAACGTCGCCATCGGCTTGTCGCGACTGGGGTTCAACGTTACCTGGCTGAGCCGGGTCGGCGCTGATTCCCTGGGTCGCTTTGTGATCGATACGCTGGAGAAAGAAGGCCTGGATTGCCGCCATGTCGCTATCGACCCGGCGCACCCCACCGGGTTTCAGCTCAAGTCGCGTACCGATGATGGCAGCGACCCGGTGGTCGAATATTTCCGCCGTGGTTCGGCAGCCAGCCATTTGTCGGTGCAGTCGATTACCACGCAACTGCTCAACGCCCGGCACTTGCACGCCACCGGCATTCCGCCGGCACTGTCGGCCAGCACTCGGGAAATGTCCTTCGAATTAATGACCCGCATGCGCGCGGCTGGTCGCAGCGTGTCTTTCGACCCGAACCTGCGCCCGAGCCTGTGGGCCAGCGAGCAACAGATGATTACCGAGATCAACCGCCTCGCCGCCCTCGCCCATTGGGTGCTGCCGGGTTTGAGCGAGGGTCGTTTGCTGACCGGGTTTGAAGACCCTGCTGACATCGCTGCGTTTTACCTCGATCAGGGTGCCGAAGCCGTGGCGATCAAACTCGGGCCGCACGGCGCTTATTACCGCACACATCTGGATCAGGGTTTTGTGGCTGGCGTACCGGTGCAAACGGTTGTCGATACTGTCGGGGCTGGCGATGGCTTTGCCGTAGGGATGATCAGCGCTCTGCTGGAAAACCACAGTTTTGCCGACGCCGTGAAGCGCGCCAACTGGATTGGCAGTCGTGCAGTGCAGAGTCGGGGGGATATGGAGGGATTGCCGACCCGCCGTGAGTTACCCGCCGAGTTTCAGGACGCCATTCGCGAGCAAGCTTCGCTACTACAGGGTTAGCACATCTCCTGTAGGAGCGAACGGTGCGACGATTCGACTTGCTCGCGAAGAGGCCCGCCCAACCACTGAAGATTTAAACCGTTACCTGCTGCGACAAAAACAACAAGCTCAGGAGCACCATCATGAAAACTGCAACACTCGCCGCCCGCCGCTGGTGGTACATCATGCCCATCGTATTCATCACCTACAGCCTGGCGTACCTCGACCGCGCGAACTACGGGTTCGCCGCCGCCTCCGGGATGGCCGCCGACCTGATGATCACACCGGGTCTGTCATCGATGCTCGGTGCGCTGTTCTTCCTCGGCTATTTTTTCTTCCAGGTGCCCGGCGCGATCTATGCCCAGAAGCACAGCGTCAAGAAGCTGATTTTCGTCAGCCTGATCCTCTGGGGCGGCCTGGCCACCCTGACCGGGATCGTCTCCAACGCCTATTGGCTGATCGTCATTCGCTTCATGCTCGGCGTGGTCGAAGCGGCGGTAATGCCGGCGATGCTGGTGTACTTGTGCCACTGGTTCACCCGTGCCGAACGCTCCCGGGCCAACACCTTTCTGATCCTCGGCAACCCGGTGACCATGCTCTGGATGTCGGTGGTGTCTGGCTATCTGGTGCAGCATTTCAGTTGGCGCTGGATGTTCATCGTCGAGGGTCTGCCGGCGGTGATCTGGGCGTTTATCTGGTGGCGTCTGGCCGATGAGCGTCCAGCCCAGGCCAAGTGGCTCAGCGACCAGGAAAAACAAGACCTGGAAAGCGCCTTGGCCGCCGAACAGGTTGGCATCAAAGCCGTGAAGAACTACGCCGAAGCCTTCCGCTCGCCGAAAGTGATCGTGCTGGCCTTGCAGTTTTTCTGCTGGAGCATTGGCGTCTACGGTTTTGTGCTGTGGCTGCCGTCGATCCTCAAGGCTGGTTTGCAGATGGACATGGTCGAAGCCGGCTGGCTCTCGGCGCTGCCGTACCTGGCAGCGGTGATCGGCATGCTTGCGGTGTCCTGGGGCTCGGACAAATTGCAGAAGCGCAAACGCTTTGTGTGGCCGCCGCTGCTCATCGCCTCGATTGCGTTCTACGGTTCTTATGCGTTGGGCGCTGAACACTTCTGGTGGTCCTACACCTTGCTGGTGATCGCCGGCGCCTGCATGTACGCACCTTACGGGCCGTTTTTTGCGATCGTCCCGGAGATCCTGCCGGCCAACGTTGCCGGTGGCGCCATGGCGCTGATCAATAGCATGGGCGCACTTGGCTCGTTTGGCGGTTCTTATCTGGTCGGCTATTTGAACAGCACCACCGGTTCGCCCGGCGCGTCGTATCTGTTGATGAGCGGCGCGTTGATGCTCTCGGTGGTGCTGACGATTTTCCTCAAGCCCGGCGCCAGTGACCGGGTCGTGGCCAAGGCTGTTGTGAAACGGCCGATGGCTGCTCACCCTTGAATTGAAGTTGAGACGATGACGATGAAAAAGCAGGTTGTGCTGTACAAGAAACTCTCGCCGCTGCTGATGGCTCGCTTGCATGAGCAGACCGACGTGACCCTGATCGAAAGCCTGGATGCCGAGGGCCTCGCCAAGTTGCGCGCGGCCCTGCCCCAGGCTCAGGGCTTGCTGGGTGCGAGTCTGAAACTGGACGCTGCATTGCTCGACCTCGCACCGAATCTGGAAGCGATTGCCAGCGTCTCGGTGGGCGTCGACAACTACGACATCGATTACCTGACCGAACGGCGGGTCCTGCTCAGCAACACTCCCGACGTGCTGACCGAAACCACGGCCGACACCGGTTTCGCGCTGATCCTGGCCACCGCCCGACGCGTAGTAGAACTGGCCAACCTGGTTCGCGCCGGCCAGTGGAACCGCAACATCGGCCCAGCGCAGTTTGGCACCGATGTGCACGGCAAGACGCTGGGCATCATCGGCATGGGCCGCATCGGTGAAGCGCTGGCCCAGCGTGGGCATTTCGGGTTTGGCATGCCGGTGATTTATCACAGCCACTCGCCGAAACCGGCTGTCGAACAGCGCTTCAATGCGCAATACCGCACCCTGCCGGAGCTGTTGCAGCAAGCGGATTTTGTCTGCCTGACCTTGCCGCTGACCGCTGAAACCGAAGGGTTGATTGGCGCCGAACAGTTCGCCTTGATGGGCCCTGAAACGATCTTTATCAATATTTCACGGGGCAAAGTGGTGGACGAAGCAGCGCTGATCCAGGCGTTGCAGGACGGGAAAATTCGCGCGGCCGGGCTGGATGTGTTTGAGCGAGAGCCGCTGAACCAGGATTCGCCGTTGATGCAGTTGAACAACGTGGTGGCGACGCCGCACATTGGTTCGGCGACCCATGAAACGCGGGAAGCGATGGCCAAGTGTGCGGTGGACAATCTGCTGATGGCGTTGGCGGGTGAGCGGCCGGTGAATCTGGTGAATGCCGAGGCGTGGAAGGCTTAAGAAATTTGGTGCCTGTCAGGGCGCCTTCGCGGGCAAGCCTCGCTCCTACAGGGGGATGCGTATCCTTGTAGGAGCGAGGCTTGCCCGCGAAGAGGCCCTCAAACCCACCACATTTCCGTCAGGCCCGCCGAGCCTCAAGCAGATCCGCCGCACACAGCGCAATCCGCCGACACGCATCCGCCAGTTTCACCTGATCCACCACCAACCCAAGTCGAATATGCCCTGCCGCACTCGGCCCGAACGCCTCGCCCGCCAGCACCGACACCCCATACCCTTCCAGCAACCGCTCGGCAAACCCTTGGGCACACAGCCCGGTCTGGCGTACATCGACCATCACGAACATCCCGCCATCAGGCTTGATCGGCCGGATGCCAGGGCACGTGCTCAATCGTGCGCACACCAGGTCCCGGCGCTGGCGATATTCTTCACGCATTTGCGCCACTTCCGGCAAGTCCCCGTCCAGTGCAACTTGCGCAGCGTTCTGCACAAAATCCGGAATCCCAAACAGCATGCACAACGACAGGTGCACCAAGTGTTCGGCCAAGGGTTTTGGACCGATCACCCAACCGACCCGCCAACCGCTCATGGCGTGGGATTTTGACAGGCTATTAATGGTCGCGGTGCGCTCGGCCATGCCGGGCAAACTGGCCGGGCTGATGTGCTCACCTTCGTACAGCAAGTCGCTATAGACCTCATCGCTGATCAGCCACAAGTCGTGACGAACGCAGAGCACCGCCAGTTCCTGCCAGATCAACAATGGAAGGCTGGCACCAGACGGATTGTTTGGGCTGTTGAGCAGAATCACCCGGGTTTTGGGGGTGATCAGCGCCGCGACATCGGCCGGATCCACCCGAAAACCATTCTCGGGGCGCACCGCCACCGGAACCACTTTTGCCCCGCAGGCCCCGAAAACACCTTCGTAAGTGACATACATCGGTTCGGCGACGATCACTTCATCGCCCGGATCGAGCAGGCATTGCGCTACCGAATACACCGCGCATTGCGCACCCGGCAACACGATCACATGCCCGGCATCCACCGCCTGACCGCTGCGTCTCCGATGCCGGCTGGCGATGCTGTTACGCAGCGCCCGGGTGCCGCGTACGTCGGAGTAATGAGTGTCGCCGGCCAGCAGGCTGTCGATCGCAGCCTGCACAATAAGCTTGGGCGTATCGAAATCCGGATCGCCCACCGACAGCAGCAGCACATCAACGCCCTGCTCGCGCAACTCCAGCGCTCGATCATGAATCTGCCAGGCCGCCGCTCCGTCACCGGCGATGCGTTGGGTCAGGGCTGAATAGCGCATGTACTTCTCCTATCGCGCGTGTTCCAGTCACAACCCTATCTCAAATTACAAATCGCGCCACCATCGCATTCAAATCCACCGCCAAACGCGACAGTTCATGCGTCGCGGTGCTGGTCTGGTTGGCACCGGCGGCGGACTGGATAGCCAGGTCACGAATGTTGACCAGGTTGCGATCGACTTCGCGGGACACCTGGGCCTGTTCTTCCGAAGCACTGGCGATGACCAGGTTGCGCTCGTTGATCATATGGATCGATTGGGTGATCTGCTCCAACGCAACCCCGGCGGCGCGGGCCAATTCCAGGGTGCTGTGGGTGCGCTGATTGCTTTGCTGCATCGAGGAGACTGCTTCACCGGTGCCGTTCTGAATGCCGGCGACCATTTTTTCGATTTCCTGGGTCGATTGCGCGGTGCGGTGGGCCAGCGCCCGAACTTCGTCTGCCACCACCGCGAAACCACGTCCGGCTTCACCGGCACGAGCCGCTTCGATTGCGGCGTTGAGCGCCAGCAAGTTGGTTTGCTCGGCGATGGCGCGGATCACGTCCAGTACCTTGCCGATGTCGCGACCCTGAGCCGCCAGGCCTTCGATCATCACCGAGGTGTTTTGCACGTCGTGGGTCATAGTCTGGATCGCGTCAACGGTTTCCACCACGCGGTTGCGACCTTCACGGGCAGCCTGGGTCGACTGGTTCGAGGCTTCGGAGGTCGACACCGCGTTGCGCGCCACTTCTTCCACGGCGGCGGTCATTTCATTGACTGCGGTGGCGGCCTGTTCGATTTCGTTGTTCTGCTGTTGCAGGCCGCGCGAGGCTTCTTCGGTGACTGCACTGAGCTCTTCAGCGGCGGCACCCAACTGAGTGGCGGAACCGGCGATCTGCTCGATGGTTTTGCGCAGGTTGGCTTGCATGACCGACAAAGCGCCGAGCAGGCGGGACGGTTCATCCTTGCCATCGATTTCGATGGTTTTGGTCAAGTTGCCGCCAGCAATGGTTTCGGCTGCCTGCACGGCACGGTTCAACGGTTCGACGATGCTGCGGGTCAGCAACCAGGCCAGCAGCACAGTCATCAGGGCCGCGACCACGGAGACGGCGATGATGCCGTTGGTGGCAAAGGCGTACTGATCGCGAGCCTCGGCATCGGCAGCCGTTGCATCGGCCTTGTTGATGGCGATCAGTTTATTCAACTGCTCGCCCATCAGGTCGGTGCCGTCCTTGATCCGTGTATTGATCAGGGTGTGCATGTCTTCAACCTTGTTCTGGCGTGAGAGATCCATCATCTCGCGCTGGGCTTGCAGGTAGTTGTCCAGCGTGGCAGCGAACGTCTTGTACAAAGCCGCCTCTTCGCCGCCCGCAGGCAGTGCCGCGTAACTTGCCTGCGCCTGCTTGACCTTGTCCACCAACACCGAGATCCGGGTATCAGCGTCCTGCAACGAGGCCGTATCGCGGTTGATCAAAATACGGAACGAGAGAATGCGCAGGCGCAGGACGTTTTCAGTGATGTTGCCCAAAAAACCGACGCTGGGAAGCTGATTGCTTTCCATGTCCACGGACGCCTGTCGGATGAGCGACATACGATTCACGGCAAACACGCCCAGCACGATAACCAGCAAGGCAATGAAGGCGAAACCCAGGAAAGCTCGAGGCGCGATGTTCAGATTACGCAAGGACATAGGATGATTCTCGGTGATTGAGGCTTCGAGCATCCGTGCCGTGATAGCTGTCGGGCGGGCATGGAGGCCGGCCGGATCAGCTTGGCGCTGCAGTTGGAATTGGTTTCGTGCGCGCCTATGAGGGTTATCGGCCGGACTTGAGGTTTTTTTCGGGGCAAGTGGAAATATATTTCAAGGGGTTACGAGTGTTTCAGCGGTGAAACACTCGCATCATGGAAGACACCACTGTTGTGGCGAGGGGCTTGCCCCCCGTCCGGCTGCGAAACAGTCGTAAAACCATACGGTGCGGTATGTCAGGGCGATTGTAGGGGCGCTTCGCGCCCCAACGGGGGCAAGCCCCCTCGCCACAGGGTCGAAGTCAGATTGGCCTGGTTGCGATGCGCCAAACCCGCGCAATATCAGCCGCCCGCTCCCGCAACAACCGCGGCGCCTCGGTACACGCCTGCTCCAGTGTCATTGGCCCGCTCACCAATGCAAATGCAGCGTCGATGCCGTGTTCGTACAATGCCTGATAACCCTCACCCAGCGTTCCAGCAATGACAATCACCGGCACACCCTGCTGCCGTGCAATCCGCGCCACACCAAACGGTGTCTTGCCGCGCAAGGTCTGCGCATCGAATCGGCCTTCGCCGGTAATCACCAGGTCCGCACCGTTGACGGCGTCAGCCAGCCCCACCAGTTCGGCGACCACTTCTACACCAGCCTGAAACTGCGCACCGAGAAACGCCTTGGCCGCAAACCCCAGACCACCCGCCGCGCCGCTGCCCGGCTCGTCGCGTACGTCTTTATCGAGTGCCTGTGCGCACAGATCGGCAAAGTGCCCAAGGGCTTGGTCCAGTTGCTGGACCTGCTGCGGTGACGCACCTTTTTGCGGGCCGAAAATCGCCGAGGCGCCGTGGGGACCGCACAGCGGATTGTTGACGTCGGCGGCGATGTCGAAGCGCACTGTGTTCAGGCGTGGATCGATAACGCTCAAGTCGATGCGGGCCAGTTGTGCCAGTGCCAAGCCACCGGGGGCGAGGATTTGGCCCTGCGCGTCGAGCAACTTCACGCCCAAGGCTTGCATCGCCCCGGCGCCGCCGTCATTGGTGGCGCTGCCGCCAATCGCCAGGATCACCCGTTGCGCCCCGGCATCCAGCGCGGCGCGGATCAGTTCACCAGTGCCGAACGTGCTGCTAATGCAGGCATCGCGCTGCCCCGGTGGCACCAGTTGCAAGCCGCTCGCTTCAGCCATTTCGATGATCGCTGTGTGGTTGTGTGGCAACCAACCCCAAGCCGCTTCGACCGATGCGCCCAGCGGGCCGCGCACATTGGTGCGACGCAATTCACCGGCGCACGCCGCCAGAATCGACTCGACCGTCCCTTCCCCGCCGTCGGCCATCGGGCATTTGACCAATTGCGCATCCGGCCAGACCTCGACCAACCCAAGCGCGATGGCATCGGCTACGCCCTGGGCACTCAGGCTGTCCTTGAACGAATCGGGGGCGATGACGATTTTCATGAGAATTCTCCAGTTCCAATGCCTCCATGCTGCCAGTTGCCCGGAACGATGACGCCGGTCCGCTGCACAAGCGGGTATGGCGTTTATTGTTCATTTATACAAAGTCATTATTGATGGCGTCCTACCAGTCGCCACATCTCTCAGTCGGTTTGCGGAAGCAGTTGCACACCCAGGTAAAGCGCCAACATCCCATCCAGCCGCAATGGATCAACCCCACTCAGCTCGGCAATCCGCTCCATTCGATAACGCAAACTGTTGCGATGGATGCCCAACGCATCGGCACAGGCCTGGCTCTGGCCGTCGTGGTCGCACCAGCAACGCAATGTCGCCAGCAGTTGGCCGTTGTTGTCCTTGGCGATGACTTTGCGCAACGGCTTGAGCAATTCGTCCAGCGCATCGTCGTTGCGGTGGCGCCAGAGCATCACGGGTAGTCGATAACGGTTCAGCGTCAACAACCGTGAACGCGGCAACACATCGCGCCCATAGGCCAACAAATCCCCGACCCGACGATAGCAACGGCGCAAACCCGGCAACCCATCGGCCTGCCCGCCCACGGCGATACGCAGAATGTTCCAGCCCAGGCCATCGAGTTCTTCCAGCAAGCGTTCATGCTCAATCACCTGATTCGCCGGCCGACACCACAGCAGCGACGACTTGGCCGAACTGACGCACCAACTGTCCGGGTAACGACTGATCAACCAGGCACTAAGGGCTTCGACGGTCTGCCCCGGCCCGTGCTCCATGCCCAACTCAAACAGATACGGCACCCGCGTCAGTTGTGGCTTGAGCCCCAATTGTTGCGCCTCGTCGACCAAGCGCGGCGAATCCCCGGCGTCGGTCAGCAGCAACGCGAGCAAATCATCGCAGCGCTGACGCCGCCATTGCTGCTCGGCCTGTTGGTTGCGCTGGCCCACCAGCATTTCAGCGGTCATGCGCACCAGTTCGGCGTAAGTGCGTAGTTGCTCCGGTTCGCCGGTAATGCCCAGCACGCCGATCAGCCGTTGATCGAGCAACAGCGGCAGGTTAATGCCCGGTTGTACGCCTTTGAGGTGAATCGCCGTTTGTGCGTCGATCTCCACCACTCGCCCGTTGGCCAGCACCAGTTGCGCGCCTTCGTGGCGGGTGTTGATGCGCTCGGGCTCGCCGCTGCCGAGGATCAGCCCCTGACTGTCCATGACGTTGACGTTGTAAGGCAGGATGGCCATCGCCCGGTCGACGATGTCCTGGGCCAGGTCGTGATCGAGTTCAAACATTGGGCAAATCCTTGAAAACGTGGTGGGACGGGTTGTTCACCCGCACAGGCCTTGTTGGCAAACCCTGTGCTCAGGCACAAAGACAATCACCCGAAGGGTGGCCGAGACTCACAGGGCGATCAACGTTACCCTTTGCATCGCAAAAAATCATAATAAAGAGAGAGCCGCCATGTCACAGAGCGCCGCAGCTATCCAGGCCATCGCTGACGATAAAAACGCCGTCTACAAACGCATTACCCTGCGTTTGATCCCCTTCATCTTCATCTGCTACCTGTTCAACTACCTCGACCGGGTGAACGTTGGATTTGCCAAACTGCAGATGCTCGACGCACTGAAATTCAGCGAAACCGTGTACGGCCTCGGGGCCGGGATCTTCTTTATTGGCTACGTACTATGCGGCGTGCCGAGCAACCTGGCGCTGACCAGGTTCGGCCCACGGCGCTGGATTGCGCTGATGATGATCGTCTGGGGCTCGCTGTCGACCTGCCTGTTGTTCGTCACCACGCCGACCGAGTTCTACACTTTGCGCTTGTTCACCGGCGCGGCCGAAGCCGGGTTCTTCCCGGGCGTGGTGCTCTATCTTTCGCAGTGGTTCCCGACCTTCCGCCGTGGCCGCATCATGGCGCTATTCATGTCGGCGATCCCGGTGTCCGGCCTGCTTGGCAGCCCGTTCTCTGGCTGGATTCTTAACCACTTCGGCGCCGGCCACGCAGGTTTGGCGGGCTGGCAGTGGATGTTTTTGCTGCAAGGCATTCCGACGGTAATCCTCGGCGTCCTCGCCTACTTCCTGCTCAGTGACAGTTACGCTAATGCCAAGTGGCTGACCCCGCACGAGCGTTCCGTGCTGGAAGCCGACCACGCTGAAGACTTGGCCAGCAAGCCGAAAACCACCACGGACTCGTTGGCGGCGGTGTTCAAGAACCCTGCGATCTGGGCGTTCGGTCTGATCTACTTCTGCATCCAGAGCGGCGTTTACGCGATCAACTTCTGGCTGCCGTCGATCATCAAGAACCTCGGTTTCAGCGATAACCTGGTAATCGGCTGGTTGAGCGCGATTCCGTACCTGCTGGCGGCAGTGTTTATGTTGCTGGTCGGTCGTTCGGCGGACCTGCGCAAAGAGCGTCGCTGGCACCTGGTGGTGCCGATGCTGATGGGCGCAGTGGGCTTGTTGATCGCGGTGAACTTCGCCACTACGCCGGCGATTGCGATTCTCGGCTTGACCATTGCGACCATGGGCGCCCTCACCGGCCTGCCAATGTTCTGGCCGGTGCCGACAGCGCTGCTGAGCGCGGGCGCGGCGGCGGGTGGTTTGGCGTTGATCAACTCGATGGGGCAGATGGCGGGCTTCCTGAGCCCGTACCTTGTTGGTTGGGTCAAGGACAGTACCGGGTCGACGGATGCGGCGTTGTATCTGTTGGCGGGTGTGATCGTGTGCGGGAGTGTGTTGGCGTTGCGGATGACGCGAACCCTTCGCGCCTGATATTGCGCGGACCAATGTGGGAGCGGGCTTGCTCGCGAATGCGGTGTGTCAGGCAGTATAGATGTCGACTGACATGACCGCTTCGCGAGCAAGCCCGCTCCCACATTTGATTCGCGCTGTTCGATAAATCAGTTTGATCCAAGCGGCCGTTCTGGTATTTGATTGACGCCTTTCCCATCGGCAAAAGGATTTCGTCATGAGTTACCGCACACTGGGTCATTCGGGGTTGCAGGTGTCCACCCTGACCCTGGGCACCATGATGTTCGGCGAACAGACCAGCACCGAAGATTCCCTGCGGATCATCGACAAGGCCTGGGACCAGGGCATCAATTTCATCGACACCGCCGACGTCTATACCGGCGGCCGCTCTGAAGAAATCGTCGGTGAAGCCATTGCCGGCAACCGTCACGAATGGGTACTCGCCACCAAGGTCGGTTTCGGCCCGGTGGACGGCGTGCCGAACCGCAGCGGCCTGAGCCGCAAGCACCTGTTCAACGGCATCGACGCCAGCCTGACGCGTCTGGGCACCGACTATGTCGACATTTATTACCTGCACCGCGAAGACCACAGCACGCCGCTGGAAGTGACGATCTCGGCCATCGGCGACCTGATTCGCCAAGGCAAGATCCGCTACTGGGGCCTGTCCAACTACCGTGGCTGGCGCATCGCCGAAGTGATCCGCGTGGCCGACAAACTCGGCGTCGATCGGCCGGTGATCAGCCAACCGCTGTACAACATCGTCAATCGCCAGGCTGAGACCGAGCAGATTACTGCGGCTCACGCCTATGGCTTGGGTGTTGTGCCTTACAGTCCACTGGCCCGCGGCGTGCTCAGCGGCAAATACGCACCGGACGTGAAGCCGGACGCCAACAGCCGCGCCGGGCGTCAGGACAAACGCATCCTCGAAACCGAATGGCGCGTTGAATCGCTGCGCATTGCCCAGCAAATCCAGCAATACACCCAGGGGCGTGACGTAGGCATCGTCGAATTCGCCATCGCCTGGGTGTTGAACAACAGCGCCGTGACCTCGGCCATCGTCGGGCCGCGCACTGAGGAACAATGGGACGCATACACCAAGGCCCAAGCGGTGAAGATCACGGCAGAAGATGAGGCGTTTATCGATTCGCTGGTAACGCCTGGGCACTCCTCGACACCGGGATTCAATGACGTGAGCCACTTCGTGTCCGGCCGTAAACCCCGCAATACCTGAAGACATACATCCTGTAGGAGCGAAGCTTGCTCGCGAAAGCGGACTTCCAGCCAACATCAATGTTGGATGTGAAACTGCCTTCGCGAGCAAGCTTCGCTCCTACGGGGGGATTGTGTCGTTCGGCAAATCTGTAGATGACCGGGATCAAATGTGGGAGCGGGCTTGCTCGCGAAAGCGGTGGATCAGCCGGCATCAATATTGACTGACCCGCCGCCTTCGCGAGCAAGCCCGCTCCCACAGGGTTTTGTGTTGAATGCAGAATCCATGTTCGTTCTTGATCAATCGGACAATGTTCTACGCTAAAACCACGTATCCTCCGCACCCCGTTTCACGTTCAACCCCGCGAGGACAGTTTGTCTAAAGGTATCGCTTTATCGGTCACAGCCTCGGTGCTGTTTGCCGTCATGTATTACTACACCTCGTTGCTCACCCCGTTGAGCGGCGTAGAAATCTTCGGCTGGCGGATGTTGCTGACCGTGCCCTGCATGACAGTGTTCATGGTGGTGTCCGGCGAATGGCGGCGCTCGGTCGAGATCCTCAAGCGCCTGACCGGCAAACCGAAACTGCTCGCTGCCCTGATCGTGTCTGCGACGCTGCTGGGCCTGCAACTCTGGCTGTTTATGTGGGCGCCGCTCAACGGCTACAGCCTCGACGTCTCGTTGGGCTATTTCCTGCTGCCATTGTCGATGGTGCTGACCGGGCGGATTGCCTACGGCGAGCGTTTGTCCTACCTGCAAAAAGTCGCGGTGTTTTTTGCCTCCCTCGGCGTGCTCAACGAGCTGTACCAGGTTGGCGGTTTTTCTTGGGCGACGTTGCTGGTGGTGGTCGGTTATCCCACCTACTTCGTGCTGCGCAAGTGGCTGAAGACCGACAACCTCGGCGGTTTGTGGCTGGACATGACCTTGATGCTGCCGGTGGCGTTCTGGTTCGTCTGGGGCGGTGAACAAGGTTTCGGCGTATTCGATCAATACCCGTGGCTGTCGCTGCTGATCCCTGTACTGGGGTTGATCAGTGCTTCGGCGCTGGTGGTCTACATCATTGCCAGCCGACTGTTGCCGTTCAGCCTGTTCGGGTTGTTGAGCTATGTTGAACCGGTGCTGTTGCTCGGCGTGGCGTTGCTGCTGGGGGAAAGCATCAAGCCTGGCGAATGGCTGACCTACATTCCGATCTGGTTGGCAGTGGTGGTTCTGGTGTTTGAAGGGTTCAAACACATGATGCGCAACCGCAGACCTTAGGCGCCCAAAAAACAAAGTGGGAGCGAGCTTGCTCGCGATAGCGGTCTGTCAGCCAACATCCGTGTTGAATCTGAAGACGCTATCGCGAGCAAGCTCGCTCCCACATTTTTTACAACGCTAGCGGCTTACTCGGTAGCGAGCACACCGCGACGCACCTGGTCCCGCTCAATCGATTCGAACAACGCCTTGAAGTTGCCTTCGCCGAAGCCATCATCGCCTTTACGCTGGATGAATTCGAAGAACACTGGCCCCATCAGGGTTTCCGAGAAGATCTGCAGCAACAGACGCTTGTCGCCCGACTCGGACGAACCGTCCAGCAGGATCCCGCGCATTTGCAGTTGATCGACCGGCTCACCGTGGTTTGGCAAACGGCCTTCGAGCATTTCGTAGTAGGTTTCTGGCGGCGCGGTCATGAAGCGCATACCGATTTTCTTCAGGCGATCCCAGGTGTCGATCAAGTTGTCGCTGAGGAACGCAACGTGCTGGATGCCTTCGCCGTTGAACTGCATCAGGAACTCTTCGATCTGCCCGGCGCCCTTGGACGATTCTTCGTTCAACGGGATGCGGATCATGCCATCCGGCGCGGTCATCGCCTTGGAGGTCAGGCCGGTGTATTCGCCCTTGATGTCGAAGTAACGGATTTCGCGGAAGTTGAACAGCTTCTCGTAGAAGTTGGCCCAGTAGGCCATGCGACCGCGATACACGTTGTGAGTCAGGTGATCGATGATCTTCAGGCCCGCCCCTTCCGGGTTGCGGTCCACGCCTTCGATGAACACGAAGTCGATGTCGTAGATCGAGCTGCCTTCGCCGAAACGGTCGATCAGGTACAGCGGCGCGCCGCCGATGCCTTTGATCGCCGGCAGGTTCAGTTCCATCGGGCCGGTTTCGATATGAATCGGCTGGGCGCCGAGTTCCAAGGCACGGGCAAACGCCTGCTGGGCATTCTTGACGCGGAACGCCATGCCGCACACCGACGGACCGTGCTCGGCCGCGAAATACGAAGCAACGCTGTGAGGTTCGTTGTTGAGGATCAGGTTGATCTGGCCCTGGCGATACAGGTGCACGTCTTTGGAGCGGTGGGTCGCGACCTTGCTGAAGCCCATGATCTCGAAGATCGGCTCCAGGGTGTTCGGGGTCGGCGATGCAAACTCAATGAATTCAAAGCCCATCAGGCCCATTGGGTTTTCGTATAAATCTGCCATGGTTGGCGCCTCATCATCTGCTTTTAAAATTAACGGCTGAATTAACGGATCGTTAGTTGCTAGCAATGCTGAGACTGGCGGGTGGCGCGCAGGAGATGCCCCGAACGCTGCGGGCGAGGAAGTCACCGTAGATCAATTGAAACCCAAAACTCTTCATTGTCGACCCAAGGCTCTTGCGGGCGAGGCTTCTGCTGCCAGAAGACGTTTATTATTGTATGCGTAAACCGATTCTACACAGCGTAAAACGGTTTGTCCGCCTTCTGTATCAAATCCCCTTTTTCGTGGACGGCGCAAGCGGTTTGTTGCACAGGTAAATCCCCGTCAAAATCAGCCCGCCGCCCAGGCACATGGTCAATGTCAGTTGCTCGCCCAACAGCAACGCGCCGAGGATCACGGCGGTCAGCGGATTCAGGGCAATGAACACGCCCGAGCGGGTCGCGCCGATCTTGCGGATGCCGTCGTAGTAGCCAATATAGGCCAGCGCCGAGCCGAGCACGCCGAGGTACATCAGGCTCAGCCATTGTTGCGGGCCGAGGCTGACAAGCGTATCCACACTCAGTTCGCCCCGCAGCGCACTGGTCGCCCAGAGCATCGCCGTGCCCAACAAAATCGAGTAGGTCACCGTCTGCACCGGCCCCAATGTTTGATTCAGTTCCCTGGAAAACAGCGAGTAAACGCCCCAACTCAGGACGCAGCCGAAAATCAGCAGATCGCCGATCCACGCATCGGCATTGGTCGCCAGCAATTGCGGATTTCGGCTGACGATCACGATACTGGCCCCGGCGATACAGATCACAATTCCAGCCACTTTCGCCCGGCCCAAGCGTTCCTTGAACAGTAGCCACGACGCCAAGCCAATCACCGCCGGATTCAACGCCACGATCAACGACGCCCGTGACGCGTTGATGTAATGCAGCCCGTAAAAGAAGCACAGGTTGTAGAAGAAGATGCCGAAAAATCCCAGCAATGCCAATTGTAACCATTGCCTCAGGCTTGGTCGCAGCAGCTGCACCTGGGCCAGCCACACAAACAGCAACAACGCGATGCTGGCGAGCAAAAATCTCAGGCTGGCGGCAAACAACGGACTGAGACTGCCGCCCAGGAAGCGCCCGGCGACAAAGGTCCCGCCCCAGATCATGGTCACCGCTGCCAGCTTCAGGTAAACCGGCACATCCGACGGCTTTGTCGGGTTTTGCTCATAGCTACTCATAAGTCACCAGAAGAAAAGATGCCGTATCATCTGGCTAATGCTCGATCATCGTAAAATGAGTAAACACTCATGACCCTGACTCAACTGGAAATCTTCTCGCTGGTTGCTGAACTGCGCGGCTTCACGGCTGCGGCCAATCGCCTCGGGATCTCGCAATCGGCGGTTTCTCACGCCCTCAAGTCACTCGAACAAGAGTTGGGCGTCGAGTTGCTGCACCGGCATCAGTCGTTGGTCGAACTCAGCGACATCGGCCAGCAACTGTTGCTGCGCGCTCGGGCGATGCTCGGGCTGGCCAACACCTTGCGCCAGGAAGCCGCCGATGCTCGAGGGATGAAACGCGGCACACTGCGCATCGGCTCGTTCGGTCCGACATCATCGATAAAATTGCTGCCAACGATCCTGAAGCAGTACCGTGCGGCTCATCCCGGCATCGAAGTGCATATAGACGAAGGCCCGGATCGACAGGTGATTCAGTGGCTGGAAGAGCGGCGCATCGACATTGGTTTTGTAGTGCTGCCAGAGGAACGCTTCGACACCTTTGCGCTGCTGGAGGACCAAATGGTCGCGTTGCTGCCCGCCGATCATCCCTTGGCAAAGCGCGACTGCCTGAGTTTGAGCGATTTGTGCCATGACCCGTTCGTGCTGACCGAGGCCGGCTCTTCGGAGCTGGTTTCCCGGCTGTTCAATGCCGCCCGATTGACGCCGAACATCCGCTTTCGCTGCTCGCAATTGCTCAGCACCGTGGACACCGTAGGCCGTGGCGATGCCCTGACCGTCGTCGCCGAAAGCTCATTGCCGGAAGGCAACGACCGCCGCTATGTGAAGATACCGCTGTCACCGTCGGTCAAACGTCAAATCGGGTTGGCGGTGCTGGATCAACGACAGTCTTCGCCGGCAACGCTGGCCTTTATCAAACTGGCTTCGAGCCTGAGCTACCGCTGAGCGGCATAAGCGCAAACAGCCAACTATCATGGCCATTGAAAGCCTTATTCCATCGCCGCAGGTTTCGCAGATGCCACTGACCGTAAAGTCCCGCCGCAAGCGCAGCATCCGGATTGCTGTGACCGTTTTAAGCGGCGTACTGCCGGTGCTGTTGGGGTTCGCCATCCTCTATATGCAAGCCGAACGCGCACTGAAACAAAGCACCGAGCAAACCGCCGACGAAGCCCTGCGCCAATTCAATCTGATGCTCGACAACACAGCGGAGGCGGCGCAGGTGTTGCTGCCCCTCGCCGGTGGCAGTTGCAACGACGCCAAACTGGCCCTGCGAGAGCAGGTGACGCGCCGCCCCTTCGTGCGCTCGACCAATCTGGTGTATGACAACAACCTCTATTGCAGCTCGTTATTTGGGGACTATCAGCAGCAGGTTAACCCGGGCGACTATACCCGAGGGCAGTTGTGGTTAATGAACGGCAACCCGGTGACGCCCAACACCGCGCTACTGGTGTATCGCCTCAGTGATGACAAAAAAGGCGCGCTAACCACGCTCGACGGTTATCACCTGAGCAACGTGCTGCGCCTGATCGGGCGCCGGACTTCGCTGTTGCTGCAAGTGGGCAATAACTGGTTATCCGCCGACGGAAAAGTCCATGAAGGCCCCCTGCCCGCCTTGCCGGTGGCGCAAAGCACGCGGGTTTCCGGGCCGTATGCCTTTACCGTAGCCGCCGGTTTTCCCGAGGGCGAAACCTGGCGCTATATGAGCAGTGAGTATCCGCCGCTGTTCAGCCTGCTGATTTTTTTCGGCGTGGTGTCGGGCTTGATTGGGCATGTCCTGCAAAAACGTGCCTCGTCGCCCAGCGTTGAGCTGCAGCGGGCGCTGGAGGCTGGGGAGTTCATTCCATATTTTCAGCCGGTGGTGCATGGCGATACCAAAAAGTGGAGTGGCACCGAGGTGCTGATGCGCTGGAATCATCCCAAGGAAGGCCTGGTGCGGCCGGATCTGTTTATCCCGTTTGCGGAACACTCGGGGCTGATCGTACCAATGACCCGCGCCTTGATGCAGCAAACCTGCGCCCTGCTGGCACCGGTGTCGGCATCGTTCGACAAGCCGTTTCACATCGGCATCAACATCACAGCCAGCCACTGTCAGGACCTGGCATTGGTGCAAGACTGCCGCGAACTCCTCGGGGCCTTCGTGCCGGGCAGCATCAGCCTGGTGCTGGAACTGACCGAGCGTGAACTCATCGAGCCGACAGACATCACTCACCAGTTGTTCGAGCAGCTTCACGGGTTGGGCGTGATGATCGCGATCGATGACTTTGGTACCGGCCATTCAAGCCTGGGTTATCTGCGACAGTTCAATGTGGATTTCCTGAAAATCGATCAGAGCTTCGTTGCGATGATCGGTGCCGATGCTCTTTCCGGGCACATTCTGGACAGCATTATCGAACTCTCGGCCAAGCTGGACTTGGGAATTGTTGCCGAAGGTGTAGAAACCGAGGCGCAAAGCGATTACCTGACGGCGCACCACGTGAACTTTCTGCAAGGCTACCTGTTTGGCCGGCCAATGCCCGGCGCCGACTTCATTAATGCATTAAGTCACCATTAACCGGCTTGGCAAATAACGAAATCTTGCACCAAATTGCATCAAAACACTGCTGTTGTTACATGAAGAAAAAGACAGGATTTACTCTTGGTCAATTAACTACTACAATTTTTCTTACCTGTGCAAAATTGGCAGGTGAGCCATTATCACCGAGTCGCTTCAAGGCTCTTGGCTTATAGCTTTGTTTGCGGTTGGTATCAGCCAAACACACTATTGGAGTAAAGATATTGTCCAGACTCGCTGAATTTCGTGCCGCTGAAAAGGCCCTTCAAGAACAGCTCAAGCAGCTGGAGTCCCTGAAGAACGATGCCGGGCTCAAGAAAGAAATCGAATTCGAAGAAAAGCTCCAGGGGCTGATGAAAACCTACGGCAAGAGCCTGCGCGACATCGTCGCCATCCTCGACCCAAACCCGTCAAAGTCGGGGCTTCAACAGGCCGCGCCTAAAACCCGTCGCGCCCGTGTGGTCAAGGTCTATCACAACCCGCACACAGGTGAACTGATTGAAACCAAGGGCGGCAACCACCGTGGCCTGAAAGCCTGGAAGGAACAGTACGGTGCAGCTACCGTTGATTCCTGGTTGCGCGGCTAACCCTTTGCAACAACAAAAAAAGCCCTGCTAATGCAGGGCTTTTTTTGTGGATGACATCTAACAAATGCAACGATAGTCGTCGATAAAGTTGGAAATTGCTTCTAACGGGGATGTCGCCGCTGCAAGAACTCAATACTTTCCGGCTAACTTTGTGCTTAATCCCTTTGGGTATCTAAAGAGGCCGGGGCTTGGCGCAATCGATCGCCGACTCAATTCTTCATCTACAGTTTCAAGCTGTTACGGGCAGCCTGTATTTCGTCCTGACTTGCCTTATAAACCTCAGCTTGCCCGGCATAGGAAAGAACATAGGCCTTGTCCGCCTCCACCGCAGCGACCAATGTTTGCGACAGCACGTGTCGACCGTTCTGGGTAACCGTACAAGTGGTTTCAAGTGCTGGCAGTTGACTCAATGTGGCCGGGTGAATCTTGTTGCAGACACTTTGATAGCCGCCCTGGAAGAAGTCCTTCTGCACCGACTTGCGCATCTCCAGCAACACGCCCTGTAAATTCACCTGATGGCCGCTTTCGACTTGGGTCATCGTCAGCTCCATCACCAATACCTGGTTGCCATCGGCATCGTTTTTCACCGCGCGTTGGCGGGATACCTGCGGCGTGGTGTCATTGGGCGCTACGGCCTCCACCTCCCAGCCACTTGGCCAGGCAATGCTCGGGGTGTCTGCTTGCGCCGCAGTGGCCAGTGCAAACAAACCCATGAAAACGAACAGCGATTTGAACGGTCGGATCATTACGAGGGGTACTCACAGATTGAACCACAAAGTCTGAGCCTCACTCGGCCGCCAGGCAATAGCTGGCCGTTTTGGTTTGGCGATGCCCGGACGCTTGCGTATCATTGCGACCATTCGCCAGCCCCACTTATTTTCCGGAGGGCCCATGAGCCTGCACGAATTGAACACCTTCCCGGGCGTGACTGCCCAACCTGACACCGCCACTCAGAAGTTCGTCTTCAACCACACCATGCTGCGGGTCAAGGACATCACCAAGTCGCTGGATTTCTACACGCGCATCCTCGGTTTCTCGCTGGTTGAAAAGCGCGACTTCCCGGAAGCCGAATTCAGTCTGTACTTCCTGGCGCTGGTCGATAAAAACCAGATCCCGGCCGACGCCGCCGCACGTACCGAGTGGATGAAATCGATTCCCGGCATTCTGGAGCTGACCCACAACCACGGCACCGAGAACGATCCGGAATTCGCCTACCACAACGGCAACACCGACCCGCGTGGCTTCGGTCATATCTGCATCTCAGTGCCGGACATTCGTGCAGCATGCGAGCGTTTTGAAGCACTGGGTTGTGATTTCCAGAAGCGTTTGAACGATGGCCGGATGAAGAGCCTGGCGTTTATCAAGGACCCGGATGCTTACTGGGTTGAGATCATTCAGCCAGCGCCGATGTAAGACTCGGCACAAATCCCCTTGTGGGAGCGGGCTTGCTCGCGAATAGAGGGCGTCAGTCGACATCAATGTTGCCTGGCATACCGCTTTCGCGAGCAAGCCCGCTCCCACATTGGGGACGCGCCAGACACAAAAAACCCCATGATCACTCATGGGGTTTTGTGTTTTCAGCGCTGGCGTTTAAGCCGGGGCCGAGGTCCGGATCAGGTGATCGAATGCGCTCAGGGAAGCCTTGGCACCCTCGCCCACTGCAATCACGATCTGCTTGTACGGCACGGTGGTCACGTCACCGGCAGCGAACACGCCCGGCAATGAGGTTTCACCACGAGCATCGACGATGATCTCGCCACGCGGCGACAATTCGACGGTGCCTTTAAGCCAGTCGGTGTTAGGCAGCAAACCGATCTGCACAAAGATCCCTTCCAGCTCGACCGTGTTGAACTCACCCGAATCGCGATCCTTGTAGACCAGACCGGTCACTTTCTCCCCGTCACCTTTCACTTCGCTGGTCAGCGCGCTGGTGATGACGTTGACGTTCGGCAGGCTGTACAGTTTGCGTTGCAGCACAGCGTCGGCGCGCAGCTTGCTGTCGAATTCCAGCAGCGTGACGTGGCTGACGATGCCGGCCAGGTCGATGGCCGCTTCAACGCCGGAGTTACCGCCGCCAATCACCGCCACACGTTTGCCCTTGAACAGCGGGCCGTCGCAGTGTGGGCAGAAGCAAACGCCTTTGGCTTTGTATTGCTGCTCGCCCGGCACACCCATTTCGCGCCAGCGGGCGCCGGTGGCAAGGATCAGCGCCTTGGTTTTCAGGCTGGCACCGCTTTCGAAGCGAACTTCATGCAACTCGCCGACATTCTTCGCCGGGATCAGCGCAGTAGCGCGTTGCAGGTTCATGATGTCGACGTCGTATTGTTTGACGTGTTCTTCCAGGGCGCTGGCCAGTTTCGGCCCTTCGGTTTCCTGCACGGAGATGAAGTTCTCGATGGCCATGGTGTCCAGCACCTGCCCACCAAAACGCTCAGCGGCCACGCCGGTACGAATGCCTTTACGGGCAGCGTAGATCGCAGCCGAAGCACCGGCCGGGCCACCGCCGACGATCAACACGTCAAAGGCTTCTTTGGCGCTGATCTTCTCGGCCTGAAGCTCGGCACCGCTGGTGTCGATCTTGGCGAGGATTTCTTCCAGGCCCATGCGGCCCTGACCGAAGATTTCGCCGTTCAGGTAGATACTTGGCACCGCCATGATCTTGCGATCGTCGACTTCGGCCTGGAACAACGCACCGTCGATGGCGACGTGGTGGATGTTCGGGTTGAGCACGGCCATCAGGTTCAGCGCCTGGACCACGTCCGGGCAGTTCTGGCAGGACAGCGAGAAGTAAGTCTCGAAGCTGAACTGGCCTTTGAGCGAGCGGATCTGTTCGATCACTTCAACGCTGGCTTTCGACGGGTGGCCGCCGACTTGCAGCAAGGCCAACACCAACGAGGTGAATTCGTGACCCATCGGGATGCCGGCAAAACGCAGGCTGATATCGGCACCCGGGCGGTTGATCGAGAACGATGGCTTACGTGCATCGTCACCGTTATCGAGCAAGGTAATTTGAGTAGAAAGACTGGCAACTTCTTTCAGCAGTTCGTGCATTTCCTGGGATTTCGCACCGTCGTCGAGGGAGGCGACGATCTCGATCGGTTGGGTGACCCGTTCCAGGTACGATTTCAACTGGGCTTTAAGATTGGCGTCCAACATACGGGCGATTTCCTTTATGCAGTTTCATGAAAAGCAGGCGAAAAAAAACGCCCGAGCGAATCTCGCCCGGGCGTTTTTATTGGGCGGTTGCAGCTTACTGAGGTGCGGAAACCCGCCCCGGTGATGCGTGTGTCACAGACTTAGATCTTGCCGACCAGGTCCAGGGACGGAGCCAGAGTGGCCTCGCCTTCTTTCCATTTGGCTGGGCACACTTCGCCTGGGTGAGCAGCAACGTACTGAGCAGCCTTGATTTTGCGCAGCAGCTCGGAAGCGTCGCGGCCAACACCGCCGTCGTTCAGTTCGACGATTTTGATCTGGCCTTCTGGGTTGATCACGAAGGTGCCGCGGTCAGCCAGACCAACTTCTTCGATCAGCACATCGAAGTTGCGGGAGATGGCGTGGGTCGGGTCGCCGATCATGGTGTACTGGATTTTGCCGATAGCTGGCGAAGTGTTGTGCCAGGCAGCGTGAGCAAAGTGGGTGTCAGTAGAAACGCTGTAGATCTCGACGCCCAGTTTCTGGAACGCGGAGTAGTTGTCAGCCAGGTCTTCCAGTTCGGTCGGGCAAACGAAGGTGAAGTCAGCTGGGTAGAAGAACACGACAGACCACTTGCCTTTCAGGTCAGCATCCGACACTTGTACGAAGTCGCCATTTTTGTAGGCGGTAGCTTTGAACGGTTTAACTTGGCTGTTGATGATAGGCATCGGTGACTCTCCGTCAGGGTTGAAAAGTTTGGTTAAGAAGTTGATGGGGTGAATCCTACCCATCCGATGGCCGGATGGCTCATTGGCAAACCTCATGCTGCTCATTGGTTTTCGCTATTAGCGGAACGTATTAATAGAAGAAAACTTACTGAGCAGCGCCAATGGATTTTTCCGAGAGTGGCGTCATCCCGAGAAACGGGCTGGCCTCAACATAGCGCATGGCGGACTTCATATCCTTCCAGCCCACGTAACTCATCAACGACTTCAAATCCCAACCGCTCTGGTGAGCCCAGGTCGCAAAGCCGCGCCGCAAGGAGTGGCTGGTGTAGTGCTCGGCGGGGATGCCGGCACGCTCCAGCGCCTGGCGCAGTAATGGAATCACGCTGTTGGCGTGCAAGCCCTCCTCGCTCAAGTTGCCCCAACGGTCAATGCCACGGAACACCGGCCCACGGACCAACGCGGCTTCGGTGATCCAGTCGATGTAGGCCTGCACCGGGCACAAACGCTGCAACGCCGGGGTCTGGAAAGTCTTGCCGAGGTTTTCCCGATCGCTCTTGCTGCGCGGCAGATAGAGCGTGATACCCGACTGAGCGATGGCTTTCACGTGTTCGATCTGCAAGCGGCACAGCTCATCACTGCGAAAGCCACGCCAGAAGCCCAGCAGGATCAGCGCCATGTCGCGCCTCGCTCTTAGCAACCCGGGTTGATCACCGTCAGCACGGGCGGTTTGCGCTTCCTGCTCAAGCCAGGCCACCACTTGCTCCAAGTGTTGAAGCTGCAACGGCTCGGCCTGTTTCTCTTGCGCCGGGTGCAACGCGCGA
>Ga0105856_1000139_pt1 | contig 38138 bp, 26 predicted proteins | sample OrgsoiDNA_201060_FD_89681 | JGI IMG/M metagenome (GOLD analysis project Ga0105856, IMG submission 89681) | Permafrost soil microbial communities from the Arctic, to analyse light accelerated degradation of dissolved organic matter (DOM) -... | ecosystem: Environmental > Terrestrial > Soil >...
TCTTTGATGGTAGCCATTACACGTCCGAAATTTGTGTGAGGGTAAGCGTTTACACTATCAGTTTTGCGGAAAAAGCGCGGTGGGGCAAGGGACGCAGATCGCAACTTTGTGATGCAAGGCAATGTTTTGTGGATTGGAAGGTGACGTGGAAGAGGCCATTCTGAGCAACTTCGCCTGCAAACCCCCCCGATTATCGATATTTGTGCTTTGAGTTTCTTCCTGCCGGAATGTTACTTTTAACCCTATTCACTTGCTTCTAATAATAATCCCATCCGAGAACAACATGACAATCAAACGCTATCCGCAACTGGCCCATTGGGGAGCCTATACCGCCGTCGTGGAAGACGGGCGGCTGATCCGCTGCGAGCCGTATTCGGCGGATGCCGATCCTTCGCCGCTGCTCGACTCCATCGTCCCGCTGGTTTACTCCGACAAACGTATCCGCAAACCGGCGGTGCGCCGTTCGTGGCTGCAAAAGCGTGAAAACAGCGATCGTACGCTGCGCGGTAAAGAGGATTTTGTCGAAGTGGATTGGGAGCTGGCGCTGGATCTGGTGGCTGAAGAGAACAAACGCGTGCGCGACCGCTACGGCGCGTCGGGCATTTTCAACGGCTCGTACGGCTGGTCTTCCGCCGGTCGCCTGCACCATGCACGCTCTTTGGTGCGGCGTTTTTATTTCACCGGCGGGGGCGGGGTGGATCAGCAGGGCAACTACAGCTGGGGCTCCGCGCAGTTCTTTCTGCCGTATGTGATTGGCACTTTTACGCCGATGACTGGCCGCGTCACTTCGTGGCCAAGCGTGGTGGACAATGCGGAGATCCTGCTGGCCTTCGGCGGACTGGCGCTGAAAAATTCGCAGGTAGCGTCCGGTGGTGCCGTGGAGCATACGCTGAAACCGGCGCTTGAGCAGCTGGCGAAAAAAGGCACACCGGTGATTAACATCAGCCCAATGCGTGATGACTGCCCGGCATTTCTGAATGCCGAATGGATCCCTATACGCCCCAATACCGATGCCGCGTTGATGATGGCGATTGCCTTCGAAATTCAGCGTCAGGGCGCGCAGGATGACGTCTTCCTCGCCAGCCACTGCGTGGGATATCCGCAGCTGGCAGCTTATCTGCAAGGAGAAACCGACGGCGTGGCGAAAACGCCGGAGTGGGCGAGCCACATTACCGGCATCCCGGCCGCACGGATCGCCGGTCTGGCGCAGCAGCTGATTGGCGTGCGCAGTTTTATCACCTGTTCATACTCGGTGCAGCGCGCCCATCGCGGCGAGCAGCCGTACTGGATGATGATTGCGCTCTCGGCGATGCTCGGGCAGGTCGGTCTGCCGGGCGGCGGTTTCTCCTTTGGTCACGGTTCGATGAACAGTGTCGGCAACCCGCGCTTTGACACGCCGGGACCGGCGGTGAGTGCCGGGCCTAACCCGTCCGGGCTGTCGATCCCCGTGGCACGTATCAGCGACATGTTACTCAAGCCGGGCCAGCCGTATGAGTTTCAGGGCGAAACGCTGAACTATCCGGATATCCATCTGGTGCACTGGTCGGGCGGTAATCCGTTCCATCATCATCAGCAGCTTAACCGGCTGGTGGAGGGCTGGCAGAAACCGGACACGGTGATCGTACAGGACAACGTCTGGACCCCGGCCGCCAAAATGGCCGACATCGTGTTGCCGGCCACCACCACGCTTGAGCGTAATGACATCGGCGGTTCCTCCCGCGACCGCTTCGTGCTGGCGATGCATCAGGCCATCGCGCCGCAGCATCAGGCACGTAATGACTTCGACATTTTTGCCGATCTGGCTGAACGTCTGGGCTACCGTGAACAGTTCACTCAGGGCCGCGACGAGGACGCCTGGTTGCGCCATATTTACCAAAAATGCGGTGAAGCGCAGAACGGTACGGGCGTGGAATGGCCGGACTTCGACAGTTTCTGGGAGCGCGGTTTTGTCGAATTGCCGGTGCCACAGAAAGATTTCGTGTTCTTCGAGGAGTTCCGCAAAAGCCCGCGGGCCAATCCGCTCGGCACGCAGAGTGGCAAAATTGAGCTGTTCTCCGAGAAAATTGCCAGTTATGGCTACAAAGATTTTGCCGGTCATCCTGAGTGGAAACCGCCGGTAGAGTGGCTGGGGTCTGACAATGCCAAACAGTGGCCACTGCATCTGATCTCCATCCAGCCAAAAGACCGTCTGCACAGCCAGCTCGATCAGTCACCGCTGGCGCAGTCGAACAAAACGGCAGGTAAGGAAACGCTGATGATGCATCCTGAGGACGCCGCGGGTCGTGGGCTGCAAAACGGCGCACTGGTGAAAGTTTCCAACGATCGTGGCAGCTGTCTGGCGGGCGTATCGCTGAACGACGGCATTACTCGTGGCGTGGTGCTGATGGCAACCGGCGCGTGGTTTGATCCGGGCTTTGGCGGAGAATGGAAGGAGACTGAGCAGGCGGGTAACCCGAACGTGCTGACGCTGGATATCGGCACCTCACCGCTGACCCAGGGGCCCAACGCGATGAGCTGCTTAGTGGAAGTTGCACTGCATCCTTAACGTTGTAGCGGCAACGCCAATGATTTGCGCAACTCGCTAAAACTTTATCGGGTAACTGCCTGATGTTTCATGAATGTGTGAACTCTGGCAGTTTTTCACCACTGGTTACACTTTGCGGGAATATGTTGCGATTGGCTGCTGGCTGCACTTTAGGCAAGTCGCTAAATTGAACGTCCCAGAGGTATTGATTGGTGAATCATCAACGTGCTCTGTACGTTGATACCGATTAGATTTGCACCAACCTACGCGGATGCGTAGGTTTTTTTTGCCTAAAATTCACGGTTTTTCTGTTATGTGGCGTGCATATTCCCAAAGTATTCCCCTTCAATCGTCAAAATCCCCCCTCCTATAGTATGCTGTTTCTATAACCTTTTTTGCCCAAAGTCCAAGATGGTTCATAAGGAGATGGCTCAGATGTACAACTTTCTATTCAGGTTTTTCCGGCTGCTTTTTCGCGTGGCGTTTCGTGTCACTCTGACGCCGGCCAACCCCCGTTTTGATTATCCTAAGTTGTTGATAACACCTAATCATGTCTCGTTTATCGACGGCATATTGTTGGTGCTGTTTCTGCCGGTCAAACCGGTGTTTGCGGTTTACTCCAGCATCACCGAAAGCTGGTATATGCAGTGGCTGAAACCCTATGTGGATTTCGTGCCGCTCGATCCGACCAAACCGATGGCGATCAAACGCCTGGTGCGTGAAGTTGAAAAAGGCCGCCCGGTGGTGGTGTTCCCCGAAGGGCGCATTACCGTCACCGGTTCTCTGATGAAAATTTACGACGGCGCGGCCTTTGTGGCGGCGAAGTCTCAGGCGACGGTCATTCCGGTACGCATTGACGGTGCCGAGTACACGCCCTTTGGTCGCCTGTTTGGCAGCTTTAAGATCCGCTGGTTCCCGAAAATCACCATCAACATTTTGCCCCCGCAACAGGTGCCGATGCCGGATGCACCGCGCGCCCGTGAGCGCCGCATACTGGCCGGGCAAAAATTGCATGACATCATGATGGATGCGCGGATGAGTACCCGTGAGCCGGAGACGCTTTATCAGGCATTACTGTCGGCGCAGACCCGCTATGGCCGCCGTAAACCTTGCATTGCGGACATCGCCTTCAAAGAGGACAGCTATCAGGGACTGCTGAAAAAATCCCTTGGAGTCAGCCGCATTCTGCAACGCTTAACCGGCGAAGGAGAACACGTCGGCATGTTATTGCCGAACGCCACGATCATGGCGGCCGCGCTGTTTGGCGCCTCCATGCGTAACCGTATTCCGGCGCTGCTCAACTACACCGCAGGTGCAAAAGGCATCAAAAGCGCGATGAAGGCGGCGCAGATTGAAACCATTATCACCTCGCGCCAGTTTCTGGAGAAAGGCAAGCTCACCCACCTGCCGGAAAATGTGCCGGAAGCGAAATGGGTTTATCTGGAAGATCTGAAAGACACCGTGACCACCGAAGATAAGCTGTGGATCCTGTTCCATCTGATCTTTCCGCACCGGGCGATGCTGCCGCAAAAAGCCGACGATGCGGCGCTGGTTCTGTTTACCTCCGGCTCAGAAGGCAACCCGAAAGGCGTGGTGCACTCTCATGCCAGCCTGCTGGCAAACGTTGAGCAGATCCGCACCATTGCGGACTTCACGCCGCGTGACCGGTTTATGTCCTCTCTGCCGCTGTTCCACGCCTTTGGCCTGACAGTCGGCCTGCTGACGCCGCTCATCACCGGTGCGCGGGTGTTTCTCTATCCAAGCCCGCTGCATTACCGCATTGTGCCGGAACTGGTCTATGACCAGAACTGTACCGTACTGTTTGGTACTTCCACCTTCCTCGGTAACTATGCGCGTTTTGCTCATCCGTATGATTTCGCCCGCCTGCGCTACGTGGTGGCCGGGGCCGAGAAGCTGTCTGAAAGCACCAAGCAGATCTGGCAGGACAAATTCGGCATCCGCATTCTGGAAGGTTATGGCGTAACGGAGTGTGCCCCTGTGGTTTCTATCAATGTGCCGATGGCGACCAGAATTAACACCGTTGGCCGTATCATGCCGGGCATGGAGTCGCGCCTGATTAAGGTGCCGGGCATTGAGGAGGGCGGACGATTACAGCTGCGCGGCCCGAATATCATGAAAGGCTATCTGCGGGTGGAAAATCCCGGCGTGCTGGAAACCCCGCAGGCTGAAAATGCCGAAGGCGACATGCAGGCTGGCTGGTACGACACCGGGGATATCGTCACCCTTGATGAACAAGGGTTCTGCGCTATTAAAGGCCGCGTGAAACGCTTCGCCAAACTGGCCGGTGAAATGGTGTCGCTGGAAAGCGTCGAGCAGCTGGCGCTGAAAGCCTCACCTGATGCTCAACATGCGGCGACATCGCGCAGCGACAGCAGTAAAGGCGAAGCACTGGTGCTGTTTACCACCGATGCCGAACTGCGCCGGGACGCGTTGTCGAAAGCCGCCCGTGACCTCGGATTGCCAGAACTGACCGTGCCGCGCGATATTCGCGTGGTGAAAGCCCTGCCGTTACTGGGCAGTGGTAAACCTGATTTTGTCACCCTGCGCGAGATGGCAGAAAAACCGGAGAAAGAGGCATGAGCCAGCCCTTAGCTGCAAAATCCCCGCTGATGTCGCGCAGTATGACGGCAGTGATCGCCGCGCAGTTCCTGTCGGCGTTCGGCGATAACGCGCTGCTGTTCGCCGCACTGGCATTAATCAAACAGCAGCTTTACCCCGACTGGAGCCAGCCGATTCTCCAAATGGCGTTTGTCGCCACCTATATCATTCTCGCGCCCTTTGTCGGCCAGTTCGCCGACAGTTTTGCCAAAGGCCGGGTAATGATGTTCGCCAATATTCTCAAGCTGGCCGGAGCTGCTGTAATTTGCGCCGGTCTTAATCCTTTCCTCGGTTATACCCTGGTCGGGATAGGCGCGGCGGCTTACTCACCGGCTAAATACGGTATCCTCGGTGAAATCACCGAAGGTGAACAGCTGGTGAAAGCCAACGGTCTGATGGAAGCGTCAACCATCGCAGCCATTTTACTCGGCTCGGTGGCTGGTGGTGCGCTGGCTGACTGGAGCATTCTGGCTGCGCTCGGCATTTGTGTGCTGGCTTATGCGGCGGCAGTGGTGGCGAACTGGTTTATTCCGAAGCTTGCCGCAGCGCGTCCGGGGCAGTCGTGGAATCCGCAAAGCATGACCGCGACCTTCTTCCGCGCCTGCCGTATTTTGTGGAACGACGGCGAAACCCGCTTCTCTCTGGTGGGGACCAGCCTGTTCTGGGGCGCGGGCGTGACGCTGCGTTTCCTGCTGGTGCTGTGGGTGCCGGTGGCGCTCGGTATTACCGATAACAAAACCCCGACGTTGCTCAATGCCATGGTAGCGATTGGTATCGTCTTCGGTGCGGCGGCGGCGGCCAAGCTGATCACCCTCAAAACCGTTAAACGCTGCCTGCCTGCGGGCGTGGCGATTGGCGTGGCGGTAGTTATCTTTGCGGTGCAAACCAGCATGATGAACAGCTACGCGCTGCTGGTGATTGTGGGTGTACTGGGCGGATTCTTTGTGGTGCCGCTGAATGCCCTGTTGCAGCATCGCGGTAAAGAGTCGGTCGGCGCGGGAAATGCGATTGCGGTACAGAATCTTGGTGAGAATACCGCTATGTTGCTGATGCTCGGCCTGTACTCGCTGGTAGTGATGATGGGCGTTCCGGTGGTCGGTATTGGTATCGGTTTCGGCGTCGTTTTTGCGCTGGCCATTACAGCGCTATGGGTGTGGCAGGTGGCGCAGAAACGCCGCCAATAAATCACCGCTTTTTAACCAACAGAAACCCCGGTCAATCCGGGGTTTCTGCATATTAACGCAATGCATCCGGTCCGATTTACCAGTAACCCAGCCACTTCCACCATAATCCGCCGACCAGGATCCAGATAATCAGGTTGATGACGCTCAGAATAAATCCGGTCTTCCACCATTCCCCCAGCGTGACATAGCCCGAACCAAAGATGATCGGGGCGGTGCCGGTACCGTAGTGCGTGAGGGACATCATCAGGGAGGAAGAGAAGGCCAGGATTAAGGCCAGAAATGCGGGAGGTGCGCCAAGAGCCAGACCGGCGGTGAAGAAAGCGGCAAACATAGCGGTGATATGCGCCGTGGTGCTGGCGAAGAAGTAGTGGGAATAGACATAGACCAGAACCAGCAGGATTGTGCCGCCAATCCATCCGATGCCTAAGTGATCAATCGCGCCACCGACACTCTGCGACAGCCAGCTGATCAGGCCAAGTTTGCCGAGGAAAGTCGCCATCATGACCAGCGCAGCGAACCAGACAATGGTATCCCACGCGCCCTTATTCTTGAGTAAATCATCCCAGCTTAATACGCCCGTTATCAGCAGGACAGACAACCCCATGAGCGCCGCCGTCGTTGGATCAACCGCCCAGGTGTTACCCAAACAGAGCGCCGGAATGCCTGCCCACAGCAGCAACAGCAAACCAAATGCCGCCAGCGTGATTTTCTCCGGCAGGGAAACGGGCCCTAGTTCGCGCATTTTCTCTTTGGCAAACACCTGAGCATTCGGCGTGATTTTGATTTGGGGTGGGTAAAGCCAGTAGATCACTAGCGGAATGACAATCAGCGACACCAGTGCGGGCAGCAGTGCTGCAATGGCCCACATCCCCCACGTCAGTTCAAACGCTGAACCGGTCTCTTTCATGATCAAATTAACTATCAGGGGATTAGGCGCCGTGGCGGTAATAAACATCGCGGATGTGATCGGGTTAATATTGTAGTTAACCAGCGCTAAGTAACGGCCAATTTTCTCAGTTGATCCCGACTCGGGTTTTGAATTAAAGCTGTCGGCAATCGAGCGCATAATTGGGTGAATAATCCCGCCGCCACGTGCGGTATTACTGGGCGTGACCGGTGCCAGCAGGGTTTCGGCAATCGCCAGCGCATAGGCGATACCCAAAGTACTTTTACCGACCAACGAAATGAAATAGTAACCGATACGCGCGCCAAGCCCGGTTTTATTAAGGCTTTGTGACAGCATGATTGAAATACCAATCAGCCAGATAAGATTATTTGAAAAACCGCTTAACGCGTCATTGAGTGCCGCCGCCGGTTTGCCGGGGTTGGTTACCCCGGTGAGTGCGACCAGTGCAATGGCAATGATGGAAATAGCGCCAATAGGCAGGGCTTTGCCGATAATGGCGGCGATCGTGCCAACAAACAGCGCTAACAGATGCCAGGCATTGGGCGTCACATTCTGCGGCTGCGGAATAACAAACCAGATACACAGCGTAATAATAATCGCGATAAGGGAGGGAACAGGTTTCAGCGGTGTCATCCGATCCATAATATTTTCACTCTTCCAGAGATAATCAACATCTCAGAAAAGCAGGAACAATAATCTGAGATTAATGAATGCCGTTATTCTGTGATCAATGCTGGCCGCATTGTGAGAGGTGCACCGATCATCCATCGATAATAGAGAGTGGGGGGCGGATAATATTTGTCCGAAGTCATCTATGGTGCAGGAAAATCATAAAAAAGGGCGCTGTGCAGTCAGTTAACTCTGACCGGCACAGCGCCCTCTCTGATATTGATGCTTTGAGATTACGGCGCAGGAATAGTGAAGCGCTTATGGATATCTTCAAGCGAGTTCAGCACATCCTGATCCAGCGTCAGGTTCTGGCTGTCGATGTTGATCTTCAACTGTTCCAGCGTTGTTGCGCCGAGCAGGGTGCTGGCAACAAACGGCTGTTGGCGAACAAAAGCCAGCGCCATCTGCGAAGGATCCAGACCGTGCTTTTTCGCCAGCGCGACATATTCGGCCACGGCGGCTTCAGACTGCGGCGAAGAGTAACGGGTGAAGCGGCTGAACAGCGTGTTACGCGCATTCGCCGGTTTCGCGCCATTCAGGTATTTGCCGCTCAGCGTACCGAAAGCCAGGCTGGAGTAAGCCAGAAGCTCTACGCCCTCGTGCTGGCTGATCTCGGCCAGACCAATCTCAAAACTGCGGTTCAACAGGCTGTACGGGTTTTGGATCGACACAATGCGTGGCAGATCGTGTTTCTCGGCCAGTTGCAGATAACGCATCACGCCCCACGGTGTCTCATTGGATACGCCGATGTAGCGAATTTTCCCGGCGCGCACTTGCTCATTCAGCGCTTCCAGCGTCTCCAGAATCGTGACCGGTGAGCTGTCGTCGGTGTACTGGTAACCCAGCTTGCCGAAGAAATTCGCCGGGCGCTGTGGCCAGTGCAGTTGGTAAAGATCCAGATAGTCGGTATTCAGGCGCTTGAGGCTGGCGTCCAGCGCGGCGCGGATATTTTTGCGATCCAGATATTGATCCGGACGGATGGCGTTGTCGCTGCCGCGTGAAGGGCCGGAGACCTTACTGGCCAGTACGATCTTTTCACGATTGCCGCGGGCTTTCAGCCAGCTGCCGATATAGCTTTCGGTAAGGCCCTGAGTTTCAGGACGCGGAGGCACCGGATACATTTCTGCCGTATCAATCAGATTGATGCCAGCAGCAACGGCGTAATCCAGCTGTTGGTGGGCTTCGGCTTCGCTGTTCTGTTCACCAAAAGTCATGGTGCCAAGTCCCAGTAAGCTCACTTCTAAAGAACTGTGGGGTATACGGTGATATTGCATTGCCGGTCTTCCTTACTTTTTGAGGATGTCAGGCCGCTGAAAAGGGCCTTAACTGACCTTATGTCTATTTTAAATTGAAGACGTTATCTGTTTTAAAGACGTTGTCTGTGCGTCAGGGACGATATCTGACTATATACAAGCGATGCGGGTGGGGGAAGTAGCAAGCGGAGATCGGCAGGAAATGGCAACGCGGGTGGGGATCGCAGGGATAAATGCCAGTGGTAAACTCCCCGCTGGCATCTGTTCTGAAAGTCTACCGGGCGTGCTTAGCGTTTCATGACCTGGCTAACGTCATCATTGTTGATCTGGCGTTCGTTACCTTGCTCATCGGTATAGCTCAACAAGCCGGTGGATTTGTCCAGTTGAGGCTTGCCGTCCGTGAGGATCATGTTGCCGTCTTTGGTTGAAATCACATAATCACTGGCGCAACCGGCCAGACCAACTACGATCAGCGCCGCGCTGATCATCAATAAGCCTTTTTTCATTGCTGTTCCTTAATTGTGGGCTTGTCCAAACAGTTATCAGCGTAGCAAAACTCGCGGCTGACGTTAGGTGAAAAAGGGTTTTTTGTGTCTTTAAAAGTACAAAGATCAACTAAAGCAGAAAATGCCGTGCCAGCAAAGGGCCGGTAAAACTCTTTTTGAGATAAAAACCGCGCGGCAGGGTCATGATGGGTTGACCAAATTCGCCGATGGCTTCCGTCAGCGCTTTACTATTGGCGCCTTTCGGGCGCAGCTGCAATACCTCGCCGTGGCGGGCAGTAATGGTTTCCACTTTCCCCAGCACGATTAAGTCCATCAACTCTTCCCAGTCCTGACGCAGCTGTTGTTCCTCTTCCGCGCCAGGGCTCCAAAGCAGTGGTGCGCCAATCCTTCTTTCTGCGAGCGGGATCTGACGTTCGCCTTCGACAGGGATCCACAGGACGCGGGCCAGTTTATGGCGGACATGGCTATTTTCCCACGTCACGCCGCTGTTGCCCGTCAGCGGTGCGACACACACAAAGGTGGTCTCCAGCGGCTTTCCGGCCCGGTCAATGGGGATAGTTTTGAGTTCGATACCTATCTCGGCGAAATCCTGCTCCGGTTTACTGCCTGCCATCGCGCCCAGATAGATTTCCAGCAACATGCCGACCCAGCCTTTTTCGCGTTTCAAATCCGGGGGGATCGCCAGAGAAGCGTGCGCTGCTAATTCACCGAGTGAATATCCCGCCAGAGATTGTGCGCGGGCCAGCAGGTCCTGTTCGTCACGCGGCGGCGTGGTGATCGGTAATGGGATCGACATACAACGAATTCCGCAGTGATTGGTTGATTTTTATACGCAGGTACAGCATTTGTGGAAATAAAAAGTTATACCCTTGAAGACCACAAATAATAGCATGATTTATTGCGCTTTTTTTTTCGCGATGCATCGAAACGAGGATGAATAATTTAAGGTTAACTCACAGTTGAGGCGGACAATGAACAGGATCTTCCCCCTAGTTATCCACAGATTTTCTGGATAACCCACCCCAATGACGATCACTGGTTCGATTTACAGGCTTGACTGTGGGGGTGTTTTGTCATTTTGCCCCATAATTAGCCAATGGATAGCTTTTCTCTGTGGATAAAAACATCATTGGTGGATCTTTCACCAGATGAGGATCCATGAGGAGATAAAGTGATAAATAAACCCGGTGGAGAAGCTGTGAATTACTTTTAATATATTGAAATAAATGAAATTAAATGAGGGTGTAAAAACGGACGGGGAAAAGCTTAAAATAGTTTTACCCCTCTTGCTATGAAGTTCTTCACACACCTATCCACAGAAAAAGTGAATAAAATTGCATGGAATGGGGGGCGCCTGTTTATAACTTTGCCATTTCGCCTGAGTTATCCCATTTTTATTGATGAAGATAGGGACGAAGCAGTGGTTTACCGCCTCTTGGTAGTGTGAAACAATCAGAACATCTATGATTTTATGCTTATCGAGGTAGTCCGGTGATCGATGATGATGGCTACCGCCCGAATGTTGGTATCGTAATCTGCGACAAGCAGGGCCAGGTTTTATGGGCCAGACGATATGGCCAGCACTCCTGGCAGTTTCCGCAAGGGGGCATCAACCCTGGCGAAACTCCCGAACAGGCCATGTACCGTGAGCTGTTTGAAGAGGTGGGTCTTGGCAGAAAAGACGTGCGAATTCTGGCTTCGACCCGCAACTGGTTACGCTATAAATTGCCAAAACGTTTGGTGCGTTGGGATACAAAGCCGGTATGTATCGGCCAAAAGCAAAAATGGTTCCTGCTGCAATTGATGTGTAATGATGCCGACATCAACATGCAGCGCAGCAGTACGCCAGAATTTGATGGTTGGCGCTGGGTGAGTTTCTGGTATCCGGTGCGTCAGGTCGTGTCATTCAAACGTGATGTTTATCGTCGCGTAATGAAAGAGTTTTCCATGACTGTGATGCCAATGCAGGAAATTCCCGTGCCGCGCACATCTCCCGCTTATCGTCGGAAAAGAGGCTAAGTCACGAAGAAATGCTCACGCGTTTGCGAGAAATTGTTGAAAAGGTAGCGATGGCGTCCAGCCTGAATGATGCGCTGGATGTGTTGGTCAGTGAAACCTGCATGGCGATGGACACCGAAGTGTGTTCCGTCTATCTCGCTGACAATGATCGTCGTTGTTATTACCTGATGGCGACGCGGGGTTTGAAAAAACCCCGCGGGCGCACTATTGCGCTGGCTTTCGACGAAGGTATTGTCGGGTTGGTAGGGCGCCTGGCAGAACCCATCAACCTCGCCGACGCGCAAAGTCACCCCAGCTTCAAATACATCCCGCAGGTAAAAGAAGATCTCTTTCGATCCTTTCTCGGTGTGCCGATCATTCACCGACGTCAGCTACTTGGTGTGCTGGTTATTCAGCAGCGTGAACACCGGCAATTCGATGAAAGCGAAGAGTCTTTCATGGTTACGCTTGCCAACCAGTTGGCGGGCATTCTTTCCCAGGCCCAACTTAACGTTCTGTATGGCCGCTTTCGGCAGACCCGTGTTAAGGCACTGGCCGCTTCTCCAGGTGTAGCCATTGGTACCGGCTGGCAGGACAGCACGCAGCCTTCGCTCGATCAGGTCTACATGGCGTCCACGCTGGACACTGTGCGTGAGCGCGAACGTCTGACGCGTGCGCTGGAAGATGCCGGTGCCGAGTTCCGCCGCTTCAGTAAGCGCTTCAGCGCCAGTGCCCAGAAAGAAAGTGCGGCTATTTTTGACCTTTACTCGCACCTGCTTAACGACGCGCGCCTTAAGCGCGAACTTTTCTCTGAAATTGATAAAGGCGCAGTTGCTGAGTGGGCGGTCAAAAAAGTCGTGGAGGAGTTTGCCGCGCAGTTTGCCAGCCTGCAAGACACCTATATGCGTGAACGGGGCAGTGACTTACGTGCCCTCGGTCAGCGTCTGGTGTTCCATCTTGATGACACCATTCAGGGCAATACCCAGTGGCCGGAGCGTTTTATTCTGGTGACGGATGAACTGACGGCCACGTTGCTGGCTGAGGTTCCGCAGGAGCGTCTGGCCGGTGTGGTCGTGCGTGACGGCGCTTCAAACTCTCATGCGGCGATACTCGTGCGAGCTATGGGCGTGCCCACCATTATGGGGGCTGACATTCAGCCTTCGCTGCTCAACCAGCGTCAGCTGATTGTTGATGGTTATCGCGGTGAGTTGTTGATCGACCCAGAGCCGGTGCTGGTTAATGAATATAAGCGCCTGATCAGTGAAGAGATGGAGTTGAGTCAGCGTGCGGAAGATGACGTTGAACAACCTGCAGCAATGAAAAGCGGTGAACGGGTGCAGGTCATGCTGAATGCGGGTCTGAGCGCCGATCACGAAAAACTGTTCGGTAGCCGGGTTGACGGCGTGGGACTTTACCGCACCGAAATACCGTTTATGCTGCAAAGTGGTTTTCCCTCTGAAGAGGAGCAGGTGGCTCAGTATCAGGGCATGTTACAGCTGTTTCCTACCAAACCAGTAACCTTGCGCACCCTGGATATCGGCTCTGACAAACAGCTGCCCTATATGCCCATCAGTGAGGAGAATCCTTGTCTGGGCTGGCGTGGTATCCGTATCACCCTCGATCAGCCGGAAATTTTCCTGATTCAGGTTCGTGCGATGCTGAGGGCCAATGCGGCCACCGGCAATCTGGGTATTCTTTTGCCGATGATAACCAGCCTGGAAGAGATTGATGAGGCACGTCGTCTTATCGATCGCGCCGCACGTGAGGTGCAGGAGCAACTCGGTTACGACATACCTAAAACGCGTATCGGCGTGATGATTGAAGTCCCTTCGATGATCTTTATGTTGCCTTCACTGGCGGGGCGGGTTGATTTCCTCTCAGTGGGAACCAACGACTTAACGCAATATCTGCTGGCGGTGGACCGTAATAATACCCGCGTTGCGGGGCTTTACGACAGCCTGCATCCGGCGATGTTAAGAGTGCTAAAAAAGATTGTAACCGATGCCGAAGTTGCAGGTTTACACCTCAGTTTGTGTGGTGAAATGGCCGGTGACCCGATGGGTGCACTGCTGCTTACCGGCATGGGGTATCGCAACCTGAGTATGAATGGGCGCAGCGTTGCGCGTATTAAGTATCTGTTACGTCGTATTGATTTGGCTGACGCACAGGAACTTGCTCGTCGGGTACTGGAAGCACAATTCACCACCGACGTACGTCATATGACGGCGGCGTTTATGGAAAGACGTGGACTGGGTGGTTTGATTCGCGGCGGTAAATAGAAACCTTCAGGCATTCTCCTGCACGTCGCCGCTACGTTGAACGCCCTAAGCTCAGGGGGTGAGACGTTTTTTTACAGAACTTTTCCAGCCTGTCTTGTCCGTGGTGAGCGCGGCCTGTGCTATGATCCGGCCCCTGCTGACCCCTAACCGGGCGATAACAATAAACTAATTGTGGTGATAGATGAGTAACAGCTATCTGGCGTTTCCCCAGTTTGACCCGGTCATTTTTTCCGTAGGACCGGTTTCTCTGCACTGGTATGGCTTGATGTACCTGGTCGGTTTTGTCTTTGCGATGTGGCTGGCTGTGCGCCGTGCTAACAAGCCTGGCAGTGGCTGGACGAAGGAAGAAGTTGAGAACCTGCTGTACGCCGGATTCCTCGGTGTCTTCCTTGGTGGCCGTATCGGTTATGTACTGTTCTACAACCTGCCGCTGTTCCTTGATAATCCGCTTTATCTGTTCAAAGTGTGGGATGGTGGGATGTCTTTCCACGGTGGTCTGATAGGCGTCATCGTCGTCATGCTGTGGTTTGCACGCCGTACTAAGCGAACTTTCTTCCAGGTTTCCGATTTCATCGCGCCGCTGATTCCTTTTGGGCTGGGTGCCGGTCGTCTCGGTAACTTCATCAATGGTGAATTATGGGGTCGCGTAACCACTGATGTGCCATGGGCGATGCTGTTCCCAGGATCACGTCAGGAAGATATCGCTATCGCCGCCGCTGACCCTAAATGGCAGCCGCTGCTGAACCAATACGGTGTTCTCCCTCGTCATCCATCGCAGGTGTATGAACTGCTGCTTGAAGGCGTGGTGCTGTTTATCATTCTCAATCTGTTCATCCGTAAGCCGCGCCCGATGGGTGCTGTCTCTGGCCTGTTCCTGATTGGCTATGGTGCTTTCCGAATCATCGTTGAGTATTTCCGCCAGCCAGATGCCCAACTAGGTCTGTTTGACGGTTTCCTCAGCATGGGACAAATCCTTTCCATTCCAATGATTGTCATCGGTCTCATCATGATGATCTGGGCCTACCGCCGCCCGCAGAAACAATTGTCGTGAGGTAATATGAAACAGTATCTGGATTTAATGCAGAAAGTGCTCGATGAGGGCACACCTAAAGCTGACCGTACCGGTACGGGAACGGTGTCAATTTTCGGTCATCAGATGCGTTTCAATCTGCAAGATGGCTTTCCGCTGGTTACCACCAAAAAATGTCATTTACGTTCCATTATTCATGAGCTGTTGTGGTTCCTCAAAGGCGAAACCAATATCGCTTATCTGCGTGAGAATAATGTCTCTATCTGGGACGAATGGGCAGATGAGAACGGCGATTTGGGGCCTGTCTATGGTAAGCAGTGGCGCGCCTGGGGTACCGCTGATGGTAAGCAAATTGACCAATTGAGCAATGTGGTTAACCAACTGAAACAGGATCCGGACTCACGACGCATTATTGTTTCTGCGTGGAACGTCGGGGAGTTGGAGCACATGGCGCTGGCACCTTGTCATGCGTTTTTCCAGTTCTATGTCGCCGATGGCAAGCTCTCATGCCAGCTCTATCAGCGCTCATGCGACATTTTCCTTGGTCTGCCTTTCAACATTGCCAGCTATGCTCTGCTGGTACATATGATGGCCCAGCAGTGTGACCTGGAAGTTGGTGACTTTGTCTGGACCGGTGGTGATACGCATCTCTACAACAACCACATGGAACAGACGCATTTACAACTGGGTCGTGAGCCACGCGCACTGCCAAAATTAGTCATCAAACGTAAACCCGCGTCCCTGTTTGACTATCGTTTTGAAGACTTCGACATCGAAGGTTATGATCCGCACCCGGCCATCAAAGCCCCCGTTGCCGTCTAAGTTATGACACCCCGCCGGCTAAATGCTGGCGGGAATATTGCCTGCTGACCTCTCCTTCTTTATTCCCTGTCGGTTTTCTACGCCTTTCATCCGCTATCGCCAGCTTAATTTCTGCCTGTCTTACTGCCTTGTGAGTCATCCCGCATAAACTTTGTCGCCCTGAATGAATGTTCGAAAATATTCCCGAGGAGTGCTGGAAAGCGTTGCTTTGCCTGTTGGCGGCAAAATTTCTCTGAGTAAACTCGCCGTATGAAAATAATCGGTGACTTAAAACAACAGGGCATGAGCCTGGTAGAAATCCTGCTGGTCATTATGCTAATTGCCCTCTGCAGCATGTGGGGGCTACACGGCTGGCAGGGTTATCAGCAGGCGCTTCGTCTTGAACAGAATGCGCAGAGATTGCGGCTCTATCTCGTTGGCCTGCAAACACAAGCCAACCTGTATAACCGTTCCATCATCTTATGGGTAATCGGGGGGGAACAGGGTTGTGTGGGATATTCAGCCCTCCCGGAAAATTGTGCTTCATCTGGCGTGCTACCGCGCTTTGTTGTATCTGAGCCTGACATGGAGGTTCTGGATTTCACGGACAAAGTGATGGGCTTTTATGGCATACGTAACGCGGCACAGGCAGGTCATCTTACCTTAAGAAACTCAGCGGGCAGTATCAGGCTGGTTCTGTCGGCCAGAGGGCGTATCAGGTTATGCAGCGAGGGCAAACCTATGCTCGGGTTAGCGCTATGTGTGTAAGCCACACGCGTTCACATGGATTCACGCTTCCAGAAGTGCTGATGGCACTGAGTGTCGGCAGCATGCTAATGCTCAGCGCGGCACAGCTCTACCCATTGCTGCGCCAGCGTAGTCAAAGCCTCAGCCGGCACTTCCAATTGGATCAACTGCTCAGGGGGACGCTTTTCAATATTGAAAAGGATTTACGGCGGGCCGGATTCTGCAACGGTGAGTGCACCGGTAAGGCCGTGATTATCGGAAACAGCGAAGGTGAACGGCCAAATTCCTGTGTCATCATCGCGTATGACTTAAACCGCAATGGGCGGTGGGATCTGCCCGGTAGCAGCGAACCCGACTACTTTGGCTACCGTTTGCGGCAGGGCGGCATAGAAACTCAGCGCGGAGCGGAAAATTGTACCGGTGTTGGCTGGGAAAAACTTCTGGATCCCTCAGAGGTGAAGGTAACGGAATTCAATCTTGCTGAGAGTGTTTCGCCCAGAGATGGCCATGTTTACTCCCTTATTTTGTCAGCCAACTGGAGCGATGTACCCAATATTCACCGGCGAATTGAAAAGCGGGTTGCGGGGTATCAGCAATGATAAGTCTTTATAGTGATAAAAATGACAAGCAGAGAGGCAGCGCAATGATCCTGAGTATCATGATGCTAATGTCGCTGAGTCTTTTGGTTTTGACGACGTTGGGCCAGCATTTGTCAGGTGCTTTGCTGCTTACCGCCAGTGAGCATCGCTATCTTTTGGCCTGGGAAAATGCGCAATCGTCGTTAAATTGGGGAGCAAAGCAGTCGTGGGCAATTTCCTCCGCAACGGCCTGGCAGTGTCAGCAGGGGAGCATAACAACCGCCTCAGGGCAGCAGTCGCTCACGAGTTGCCTGCGCCCATCATTACGCAAAGAGGTATTTCTGCTCAAAGGTGAGGGTAAAGTGTCTGAAGGTTCGCCCCCGGTGGTGTTATTTCAGCATGTTACCGCCGGTAAAACTTCAGAGGGGCACTCTATGCTGACGCCGCAAAAGCAGGGTTGGCTGGACTTTTGCCCGGAATCAGATCCCGGCTATTGCGATGCACAGACCAAAGAGATCGCAGATGCAAAAGGGATTTAGTTTACCGGAAGCGTTGATAGCAACGCTGTTGCTGGCCGTGTCGCTGCTGGGTTTATTACAATATTATCAGTCGATTACTCAGGGGTTTATGCGTCAATGGCAGTTCAGGCAGGCGTGGTCCGAAGTGCATGCTCAACTGGATGTTTATGCTGCAACAGGGAAAGGCTATGACATATCTCGGGCTGGCTGGCAAAGCCAGATCGCCGCTGTGACAGGGCAGGGAAGATGTAAAACCGTTACCGCGCGCGTACAGACTCCTTCTGGGTATGTTGCAATTGCCTCGCGCCTGTTGTGTGAAGCAGAGACTTCAACCGGTTTATAACGTCAACAAAGTCAGCCGCCACGGCTTTGCATTACGTTTTAAGCCAGTTAGAGTAGTCTGCTGAGTTGTTAAATTACGCCTGTCATTTTGCCCTCAAGGAAGCGCTAATGTTTACGGTTTATCATTCAAATCAATTAGATATTCTGAAAACGCTCACCACGGCGCTGATTGAGGGACGCCCGCTTGCGGATCCTTTTCGTCAGGAAGTGATCCTGGTGCAAAGCCCCGGTATGGCCCAGTGGCTACAAATGGAGCTGGCACAGACTTTCGGCATTGCTGCCAATATCGCTTTCCCACTTCCTGCGACTTTTATCTGGGATATGTTTACTAAAGTTCTGCCGGGTATTCCGAAAGAGAGTGCGTTCAGCAAAGATGCCATGACCTGGAAGCTGATGTGGTTGCTTCCCCAAAAGCTGGGCGATGACGATTTTATTGCTTTGCGCAACTATCTGGATGATGACGATGACAAACGCAAAATCCACCAACTTGCAGCCCGCGTAGCGGATTTATTCGACCAATATCTGGTGTATCGGCCCAAGTGGTTACAGGCTTGGGAAAAAGAAACCGAGATCGAAGGGCTGGATGAGTCTCAGCGCTGGCAGGCTTCACTGTGGCGTGCGCTCTGCGAGTACACCAGAGAATTACAGCAACCTGAATGGCATCGCGCCAACCTGTATCAGCGCTTTATTTCTGAGTTGGACAAAGCCAAAGAGACACCGGCGGGCTTACCTTCCAGAGTTTTTATTTGTGGGATTTCCGCATTACCGCCGGTTTACCTCCAGGCGCTGCAGGCGCTGGGCAGGCATATTGATATTCACCTGATGTTCACTAACCCCTGCAAATACTACTGGGGCGATATTCAGAATTATGCATTTCTGGCGCGTCTGCAAAGCCGCAAGCGTCGCCATTTTCTTGAGAAATCTGAAGCCTCCCTATTTCGCGATCCTTTGCAGGCAGCGCAGCTTTTCAACGAGGAGGGCGAGCAAAATATCAGTAATCCGTTGTTAGCCTCATGGGGGAAGCTCGGGCGTGACCATATGTACTTATTATCGCAAGTAGATGAAATTCAAGAAGTACACGCCTTTGTGGATGTCGGGCATAACAACCTGTTGCACGCTATTCAGCAGGACATGCTGGAGCTGGAAGATAATGCCGTCATAGGTATGAGTGCGGAAACGTTATTACATAGCGATCAAAAACGAATTCTGGCACCTGACGATCGTTCTGTAAGTCTGCATGTTTGCCACAGCCCGCAGCGCGAAGTCGAAGTACTGCACGATAATTTGTTGGCATTGATCGACCAGAATCCTGATCTTACCCCGCGTGACATTATCGTGATGGTGGCTGATATCGACAACTATGCCCCCTATATCCAGGCCGTATTTGGTAATGCTCCCCCTGATCGTTATCTGCCTTTTGCTCTTTCTGACCGAAAAGCGAGTCAGGCACATCCGGCGCTTCAGGCCTTTATTTCGTTGCTAGACCTTCCGCAGAGCCGCTTTACGGCCGAGCAGGTACTGGGTTTGCTGGAGGTTCCCGCGCTCGCCGCTCGTTTCTCCATTGATGAAGATGGGCTCCGTCTGCTTCGCCAGTGGGTCGGAGAGTCGGGTATACGCTGGGGGTTGGATGATGACAACGTTCGCGAACTATCACTCCCTGCCACAGGTCAGCATACCTGGCATTTTGGCCTCACCCGCATGCTGCTGGGTTATGCCATGGACAGCCAGTCCGGTGAATGGCAGGGGGTTCTGCCTTACGACGAATCAACCGGGCTGGCAGCAGAGCTGGCCGGGCATCTTGCTGAATTACTGATGCAACTCAGTCAGTGGCGAATCAGGTTATCGCAACCCCGCGCGGTAGAGGGGTGGTTGCCCCTATGTCAGGAGCTGTTAACCACCTTTTTCTCCGCCGAAGGGGAAACAGAGATCGCTCTGGCATTGATTGAGCAGCAGTGGCAGAAAGTTCTCAGCCAGGGCGTGGCCGCGCAGTATCCGGATGTCGTGCCGCTGTCTATTTTGCGTGATGAGCTCTCATCCAAGCTCGATCAGGAACGTATCAGTCAGCGTTTTCTCGCCGGTCCTATTAACTTCTGTACCCTCATGCCAATGCGTTCGATTCCCTTCCGCGTGGTGTGTTTACTGGGAATGAACGATGGGATTTACCCAAGGACCTTACCCCCTTTGGGATTTGATCTGATGTCGCAAAAAGTCGAACGTGGTGATCGCAGTCGCCGTGATGATGACCGATACCTTTTTTTGGAGGCTCTGCTTTCTGCTCAGGATCACTTTTATATCAGCTATATAGGCCGTTCAATTCAGGATAACAGTGAGCGCTACCCTTCGGTGCTGGTAAGTGAACTGTTGGAATATATTGGGCAGAGCTACTGTCTTGAGGGCGAAAGCCATCTGGGGGCGGACGAGAGCGCTTTTCGGGTTAGCGCACATTTGCAGTGCTGGCATCCGCGAACGCCTTTTGATGCTGCCAATTTTGAAGCGGGTAATGAACATCAGAGCTATGCCGCTGAGTGGCTTCCTGCTGCCAGTTTGCAGGGCGATGAGGCCATCGATTTTAATCAACCGCTGCCACCCTTGCCTCTGTCTGAAGTGACGCTCGATAATCTGCTGCGTTTCTATCGGCATCCTATTAAGGCCTTCTTCCAGATGAGGCTGAACGTCAGTTTCGTCCTGGAAGAGACCGAACTCCCTGACGAGGAGCCTTTCATTCTTGATAATCTCGATCGCTATCAGTTCAATTCACTGTTGCTCAATACTTTGATTGACCAACAGGATAGTGCACAGCTTTTTTCCCGTATCAGGGCTTCGGGTGGGTTACCGTATGGCCCCTACGGCGAGATCTACTGGCAAAAGCAACTCGATGAAATGTCAGAACTTGCTGAACAGGTGCGTAGTGAAAGAGTGGAACACGCCAGTATTGAACTGGATCTACCGGTGGGTGACGTCCGGCTCACCGGCTGGCTGCACCAGGTGCAGGAGAATGGCCTCTTACGCTGGCGGCCAGCGGCACTGTTGGCACGGGATGGTCTATTGTTATGGATTGAACATTTAGCCTATTGCGCAGCCGGTGGAACAGGAGACAGCCGTATGTATGGGCGAAGCGGCACCGCCTGGCGTTACAGCGCTTTATCCCCGGAACGGGCAATGCAGCATCTGGAGGATCTCATTGCGGGATATCAACAGGGGATGAGCGAGCCGTTGGTCCTGCTGAATAAAAGTGGCTGGGCCTGGTTGATGCAATGTTTTGATCAAAGTAGCGGAGGCATTAGTCACGATGCTGAAAAGCAGGAGAAAGGGCGCAGTAAATTACTGCAGGCCTGGCAGGGGGATTATCGTGTCCCCGGCGAAGGTGCCGATCCTTATATTCAACGTGTTTTCCGTCAGATAAATACACAGAAGCTGGAGATAATTGTCCGCGAAGCTGAGCGCTTCCTCCTGCCTATTGCCCGCCACAATCTGGCATAGTAAAAGCTCAGGGGGTTACGGCAGGTTAAAGGTGGATTTTGGCAATTCTATGCCGCAAAAAATTCAACAACTAACCACCGCTTATGGGGTCTGAAAGATATCAAAAGCAGAAAACTGCTTACTGAGGTTCACGAGTCGTTGAACCATTTTTTTATATTGCCTGTGGGCATATTTATCTGATTGAGGGAGAGCGGCAATGCTAAAACAGCTTACCCGTGTTTGCGGGTTACTGTTGTTATCGGTTTTTTGGGTTCCTGTTGTATGGTGCGTAACTGACTGGCAGCCGTATTCACAAGCCATCAATAAAAGTCAGAATGATCCGCGTCAGTACCAGGCAATAAAATTGGCTAATGGTCTCACCGTATTGTTAGTTTCTGACAGTGAAGCCAGTAAATCTCTGGCGGCGCTGGCTATCCCGGTAGGTTCTCTGGAAGATCCGGATTCTCAACTGGGGTTGGCTCACTACACCGAGCATATGCTGTTGATGGGTTCCAAAAAATATCCTGAGCCCGAAAGTCTGTCTGAATTCCTCAAAAAACACGGTGGCAGCCATAACGGCAGCACTGCTTCCTACCGCACGGCGTTTTATCTTGAGGTTGAAAATGATGCGCTAGAGCCTGCGGTCGATCGCCTGGCGGATGCTATCGCCGAACCTCTTCTTGACCCTACTAATGCCGATCGTGAACGAAACGCGGTCAATGCCGAGCTGACTATGGCGCGTGCGCGTGACGGCATGCGTATGGCGCAGGTCCGGGCTGAGACTCTCAACCCGCTACATCCGAGTGCCCGCTATTCTGGCGGGAATCTGGACACCCTGAAAGATAAACCCAATAGCAAATTGCACGATGAGCTGACGGCGTTTTATCACCGTTATTATTCAGCCAATTTGATGGTGGCGGTGATTTACAGTAATAAACCTTTGCCGGAACTGGCGCAAATGGCCTCTGACACTTTTGGCAAAATTGGCAATCACAATGCTGAGGTGCCTGCTATTACGGTGCCGACCCTGACTGACGCACAGAAGGGCGAGATCATTCATTATGTCCCCGCACAGCCACGCAAGCAGTTACGAATAGAGTTTGCTATTGATAACAATAGCGCGGCATTTCGCAGTAAAACAGATACCTACATTAGTTATCTCATTGGTAACCGCAGCTCGAATACGTTGTCTGACTGGCTGCAAAAAGAGGGGCTGGCTGACGGGATCAACGCCGGTGCTGATCCGATGGTTGACCGTAACCAGGGTGTGTTTACTATCTCGGTATCGCTGACAGATAAAGGGTTAGCGCAGCGAGATAAAGTGATTGCAGCCATCTTTAGTTACCTTGCCGAAATGCGCCAACAGGGCATCAGGCAGGATTATTTTGACGAAATTGCGCATGTTATGGCGCTCGACTACCGCTACCCCGCCCTGACACGCGATATGGATTATGTTGAATGGCTGGTAGACACCATGCTGCGTGTTCCGGTTGAGCATGTTCTTGATTCACCTTACCTCACCGACCAGTTTGATCCGGCCGCGATCAGTTCACGTCTTGATGAGCTGACTCCTCAAAACGCGCGCTACTGGTATATCGGCCCTGATGAACCGCACAACAAAGTCGCCTATTTTGTTAATGCGCCGTATCAGGTCGACAAAGTACCGGCCGAAAAATTTGAACAATGGAAAAACGAAGGGCAGCAAATCTCACTCGCGCTGCCTGCTTTGAACCCTTATATCCCTGACTCGCTGGCGCTGGTTAATAAAGATGGTGCTGCCAACAAACCTGAATTGGTGGTCGAGAAAAAAGGGCTGCGGGTCTTCTATATGCCAAGTCGCTATTTCTCCGCTGAACCTAAAGCGAATGTCACAGTATCATTTCGAAATGCACAGGCGCTTGATAGTGCCAAAAATCAGGTACTGTACGGCCTGACGGATTATCTGACCGGCGTGGCATTTGATGAGCTGAGCTATCAGGCTTCAATTGGAGGAATCAGTTTTGCTACTTCGCCGGACAACGGGTTGCAGTTTACCGCCAGTGGTTTTACTGAACGACTGCCTGTCTTACTCAACAAGCTAGTTGACAGCTATCCGGATTTCAAACCGACTCAGGAACAGCTGGATCAGGCGAAGTCATGGTACCTCGAACGGCTTGCCTCCGCCGATAAAGGCAAAGCCTTTGAGTTGGCTTTACAACCGGTACAACTGGTGTCTCGCTTGCCTTATACCGAGCGGGAGGCGCGTGAAAAACTGGTTGCGGGTATCACGCTGGAACAGGTGAATGCTTACCGTGAAAGCCTGATCCACAATGCTGCAGTTGAGATCATGGTGGTTGGAAATATGACGTCGCCTCAGGTTAAGGCTATGTCCGAGGAGATAGTCAATAAAATCGGTGCCCACGGTACCCAGTGGTGGCGAGGTAGTCAGGTTGAAATTCATCACCCACAAAAGGTTAATATCCAGCGTCAGGGCAGCAGTACTGATTGCGCACTGGCGGCAGTCTATGTGCCGACGGGATACGATGAAGTTCAGAGCATGGCCTACAGTTCACTACTCGGACAGATTATTCAGCCATGGTTCTACAGCCAGCTGCGTACTCAGGAGCAGTTGGGATACGCCGTGTTTGCCTTCCCAATTCCGGTCGGCAAACAGTGGGGCATCGGTTTCCTGCTCCAAAGCAACAGTAAGCAACCAGATTATCTCTATCAGCGCTATCTGGCGTTCTATCCTCAGGCGGAGAAACGTCTGCGCGAAATGAAAAATGATGAGTTCGCCCAATACAAACAGGGGCTGATGAGCGAGATGCAGCAGCGGCCGCAAACCCTGGATGAAGAGTCCGATCGTTTTGCCAATGATTTTAGCCGTGGTGACAGCCGCTTTGAGACGCGCGATAAAGTTCTCGCCGTCATTAATGGTCTGACGCAGAACCAACTGGCAGATTACTTCCATAAGGGCGTAATCAAAATGCAGGGACTGGCAATGTTGTCCCAGGTCTCCGGTAATGATGGTAAACCTGCTGCTTATGCCGCGCCGGCAGGTTTTAAAACCTATCCAGACACCTCTGCATTACAGAAAACCTTTCCTCATCGTGTGAGTCAATAATGGCAGAGAGTACTGCGCAAAAACTGGATCCCCTCACGCTACCGCTCACCGGGGCCAGGCTGATTGAGGCGTCGGCGGGGACGGGAAAAACGTTCACACTGGCCGTGCTCTATTTACGTCTATTGCTGGGTTTAGGTAAAAATGCGGCTTTTCCGCGCAGCCTGACGGTGGAAGAGATTCTGGTAGTGACCTTTACTGAGGCGGCGACCGAAGAGTTACGCGGGCGTATACGCAGTAATATTCATGAGTTGAGGCTCGCGTGTGTGCGTGGGCAAAGTAGTAATCTGATAATGACGGCGTTGATGGCGCAAATTGACGACTTGCCTTTCGCTGCACAAACCTTATTGGCCGCCGAAAGGCAGATGGATGAAGCCGCGATTTATACCATTCACGGTTTTAGCCAGCGGATGCTGACCCACAACGCTTTTGAGTCAGGGATCTTGTTTGAACAAACGTTAGTGCAAGATGAGCTGCCGCTTCGTCGTCAGGCCTGCGCGGATTTTTGGCGTCGTCATTGCTATCCGTTGCCGTTGAGTATTGCGTGGGCTATTTCTCAAGAGTGGAGTGGGCCAGAAGCTCTGTTAAGCGATCTCTCACCGTATCTGCATGGTGAGATGCCAAAACTACGCCAGCCGCCTGCCGATGATGAAACAATAGAAATCCGTCATCAGCGGATAATCAGCCGCATTGATACTGTTAAAAGCCAGTGGCGCGCTGCGGCGGCCGATCTTGGGGCTATTATTGCTGATTCCGGCGTCGATAAGCGCAGTTACAGTACCCGTTTTTTACCCCTGTGGCTGGATACCGTCGGCCAATGGTCTTTGCAGGAAACGCAAGATTACACCCTGCCAAAAGAGCTGGAGCGCTTCCGGCAGTCAGTGCTGTTTGAGAAAACGAAAAAGGGTAACCCGCCACAACATCCGCTCTTTGACGTCGTCGATGCGATTTATACTGAACCACTGTCCCTGCGTGATCTGATTATCGCCCGCGCGCTGAGTGAGATACGTTTCACCATTCAAAAAGAGAAACGCCAGCGAGCTGAACTGGGCTTTGACGATCTGCTGAGTCGGCTGGACGGTGCCTTACAGCAACCCGGCGGAGAACTGCTGGCGCAGACGATTCGTAGCCGTTATCCGTTGGCGATGATTGATGAGTTCCAGGACACCGACCCCCAGCAATACCGGATATTCCAGCGCCTGTACGTTAATCAGCCACAGTGCGGTCTGCTGTTGATTGGTGATCCCAAACAGGCGATTTATGCTTTCCGTGGCGCAGATATTTTTACCTACATGCGCGCCCGTTCGCAAGTTAGTGCTCACTATACAATGGACACTAACTGGCGCTCATCCGTTAGCATGGTAAATGGTGTCAACCGCCTGTTTTCTCAGGTAGATTCGCCTTTTATTTTTTCGCAAATTCCCTTTTTACACGTTGCACCGGCACCTAAAAATGCCGACCTGGCTTTTGAATTTGCCGGTGTGAAACAACCCGCTTTGCATTTCTGGTTACAGCCGGGGGAAGGCGTTGGAGTAAGCGATTACCAACAACTCATGGCACGGCAGTGCGCTGCACAAATCCGTGACTGGTTGACTGCCGGCCAGCAGGAGCAGGCATGGCTGGTGAATGCTAAAGGTCGTCAGCCCGTACAGGCATCGGATATCACGGTTCTGGTCCGTAGCCGTGCTGAAGCAGCGTTAATTCGCGACGCACTCAGCGGTCTGAATATTCCTTCGGTTTATCTTTCAAATCGCGACAGCGTGTTTGATACCGCCGAAGCGAAAGATATTTTATGGATCCTGCAGGCTGTTCTGGCCCCCGAGCATGAACGCACCTTGCGAAGCGCCATGGCAACAGGCGTTATGGGGCTCGATGCGCTTACGCTTGACCGGCTGAGTAACGATGAGCGTGCGTGGGACGCACTCGTTGATGAGTTTGATGGGTACCGGCAGCGGTGGATGCGTCGCGGTTTTTTGCCGATGCTGAAGTCATTAATCAGTCATCGTCACCTGGCCGAAAATTTACTGGCTATGAACGGCGGAGAGCGGCGCCTTACCGATTTATTGCACCTGGGGGAACTGTTGCAGGAAGCCGCGGCTCAACTCGACAGTGAGCACGCTCTGGTACGCTGGGTAGCACAGCAGATATCGGCCCCTGACCGGCAGTCACAAAGCCAGCAGTTGCGTCTGGAAAGTGACCGGCATCTGGTTCAGGTGGTGACGATCCATAAATCTAAAGGACTGGAGTATCCGCTGGTCTGGCTGCCTTTCATCAGCAACTTCCGCCAGCAGCAACAGGGGCTGTATCACGATCGCGACACCTTTTCCGCCATGCTCGATCTCAACAACGACGAAGAGAGCCAGATGCTGGCCGAAGAGGAGCGTTTGGCAGAAGATCTCCGGCTGCTGTACGTTGCGCTAACCCGTTCTGTTTACCACTGTAGCGTGGGCATTGCCCCGTTGATTCAGGGAACACGAAAAAAACAGGACAACACCGATTTGCACCTCGGCGCATTGGGTTATCTGGTACAACAGTCCCAAGCGGCTGACGCCCAGGGGCTAAGCCAGTATTTATCAGGGTTAAGTTGTGATGACGTAGTGTTTTCAGTCATTGATTCCCCGGAACAAACACCATGGATACCCCCTGCTGACATAAGCAAAACGCTTTTGGCGCGGCAGGTTGAGCGAAAAATTCAGGATAACTGGCGGGTCACCAGTTATTCCGGTCTGCAACAGCACGGGACAGCACTGGCGCAAGACTTACTGCCGAGACTTGATGTCGAAGCGGCGGGCGAGCAGCAACCTGCTGCTGAGCCGCAGATGAGTGCACACGCCTTCCCGCGGGGGGCTTCGCCCGGTACTTTCCTGCACAGTATTTTTGAGGAGATCGCCTTCGACCAGCCGGTAGATGAAGAATGGCTGCTTGAGAAGCTGAGTGCTCAGGGGCTGGATCCCGCATGGCTGCCGGTGCTGAAAACCTGGATAGATGCCATTTTACAAACGCCACTGGGTGAACCGAAGTTAACACTGAGCGCACTGGACAGTGAGAAATTACAATCAGAACTTCAATTTTACCTGCCTATCGACGGTCTGCTGCAGGCTCCTGATTTGGATGCAGTCGTTAAGCGCTACGACAGCTTGTCCGCGCTCTGCCCGCCACTGAATTTCCAGCAGGTAAAAGGCATGCTGAAAGGGTTTATCGATTTGGTCTTTTACTGGAACGGTCGCTATTACCTGCTTGACTATAAATCTAACTGGCTGGGCGAAGACAGCAGTGCCTATACCGAACCCGCGATGGAAAGTGCCATGGCTGAACATCGCTATGATTTGCAATATCAGCTCTATACGCTGGCGCTGCATCGTTATTTGCGTCATCGCGTCTCCGGTTACGACTATCAGCAGCATTTTGGTGGCGTTATCTATCTGTTTTTGCGTGGAATGAATGCGGAACATCCTGGCAACGGCGTTTTTCGCCGCAGGCCATCTGAGGCGTTCATTAACTGCCTCGACCGGCTATTTAAAGGGGAGGCCGTCGCAGATGAACAGCCTGTGGAAGGCAGCTTATGAACCTCTTATATGAACAAGCGCAGAATTCAGGTGTGCTGAGAGCCCTGGATGTACAGTTCGCCCGTATGATTACGGGCGATGACATGGCGGGGAGAGACCAGGCTGCACTGATGCTCGCTGCCGCCTGTCTGAGTGCCGAAGCCGGTAGTGGCCATGTATGTCTTCATCTGGAGCAACTTCAGCCGGATATCCTGTTTGATGGGCGTTTCCCTACGCTGGCGAGTGCACTCTGGCAGTCCGCCGGTGAGCCGGATACTGAAGGGTGGCTGGCACTGCTTGGGCAGCATCCATCAGTGAGTGATGGTACGCGCCCTGCGCCGCTGGTACTGAATGAGCACCGCCTTTATTTACAGCGCATGTGGCAGAGTGAAGGCGAAGTGGCGGCGTTTTTCAATACCGGGCAGTCAGTGGACTCCTCTCTCAGGGTTGATGAAAACAGGCTCAGGGAGATCCTGGATTCTCTGTTTGGCGAGGCGATGCCTGGACAGGACATTGACTGGCAGAAAGTGGCAGCTGCCGTCGCAGTAACACGGCGTATCTCAATTATTTCCGGTGGGCCTGGCACGGGTAAGACGACCACGGTGGCCAAACTGCTTGCGGCCCTGGTTCAGCTTTACCCAGAGCAGAAATTACGTATTCAGCTGGCAGCACCGACGGGGAAAGCGGCGGCGCGTTTAACCGATTCTCTCGGTCAGGCCAGCTTGAAATTACCGCTCAGTGCAGCAGAACGGGAAATTTTCCCGGCTGAAGCCTCAACGTTGCATCGTCTGTTGGGAGCTCAACCCGGCAGTCAGCGTATGCGCTATCATCGTGGTAACCCGTTACATCTCGACGTGCTGGTGGTCGATGAAGCTTCAATGGTCGATTTACCCATGATGGCACGTCTTATCGAAGCGCTGCCAGAACAGGCAAGGGTGATATTTCTTGGAGACCGTGATCAGTTGGCATCGGTTGAGGCCGGCGCGGTGCTGGGGGATATCTGCCGCTTTGCCGAGCAGGGCTACAGCCCGGAACGCGCGGCCCAGCTCAGTCTTTTAACGGGTTGTGAGTTAAAACCAACGCCAGTTGAGCAGCCGGCGAAAGTGCGTGACAGCTTGTGTCTGCTGCGGCGTAGCTATCGCTTCGATGCCGGTTCGGGCATTGGTCGTCTGGCCACTGCAGTGAATGCGGGCAACGGTGCAGAGGCGATAAGTATTCTGGCAAAAGGTCTGCCCGAAGTCAGGGGTTACCCGTTGAATGAAACGGACGATTTTCAGTCTTTGCTCGATGCTTGTGTGAGCGGTTATAAACCTTATTTGCAGGAGGTCGCTCAGGGGAGGTCGGCTGATGCCGTTCTTGAAGCCTTTGGTCGTTTTCAGGTGCTCTGTGCTTTGCGTGAAGGGCCTTTTGGTGTGAAGGGGCTGAATGAGCGCATTGAACAGTTGCTTAACCGTAAAGGGTTTATCCGCCGACCCGCGGCGCTGGCAGGCAAATGGTACGCTGGCCGTCCTGTAATGATTAGCCGGAATGACAGTGCATTGGGATTATTTAATGGCGATATCGGTATCGCCTTACAGGATGAACAAGGCGAGTTGAGAGTCTGGTTCCAGCTTCCAGGTGGAGAAGTTAAATCTGTGCAACCAAGCCGTTTGCCGGCGCATGAAACGGCTTACGCTATGACGGTGCATAAATCTCAGGGATCAGAGTTCGAGCATACGCTGTTGGTGTTGCCCAACCACTTCCTGCCAGTCCTGACCCGAGAATTGGTCTATACCGCAATTACCCGTGCGAAAGCGAAGCTTTCACTGTATGCCAATGAAAAAGTATTCAGTATTGCGACCCGCACGCGTACCCTACGCCGCAGCGGGCTGGTACAGAGGCTCAGTGGGCAGGAATAGTTACTGACTGACAGCCTATTAGCTAAAACGGGACGCTTTCATGCAAGTGGAAGCGTCCCGTTATTGTTTAATCTGATCAGTTCAGAGCTCGGTCAGCAGAATCTTAGAGCGGCGCTGATAGTTATACATCTCCTGCTTTTGAATGGGCAGAACGTCAACTTCGGCTGGTTTAAAACCACGCTCCTGGAACCAGTGAATGCTGCGCGTGGTCAGCACGAACAGACGGTCCAGACCCATCTGTTTGGCCTGACTGGCAACCCGTTTGAGCAGCATTTCACCGCGTGACGAGCTGCGATAATCCGGATGAACTGCCACGCAGGCCATTTCGCCGATACGCTCTTCCGGGAACGGGTAGAGCGCGGCACAAGCGATGGTCAGGTTATCGCGCTCGATAATCGTAAATTTATCGATCTCCATCTCCAGTTGCTCACGCGAGCGGCGAACCAGAATACCCTGCTGCTCAAGAGGACGGATCAGTTCGAGTATGCCACCGATATCATTGATGGTGGCACGGCGAACTTGCTCGGCACTCTCCATCACGATTTGCGTGCCGATACCGTCACGGGAAAACAGCTCCTGAACCAGTGCGCCATCTTCCTGATAACTGATGAGATGGCTGCGTCGTACTCCGCTGCGGCAGGCTTTTACTGCACCACGCAGAAAACGCACGGTGCCGGACTGATAGTCGCCGCTCGCTTCCATGGTCTCAATGCGTACCTGCGCATCATTAGGGAACAGCTCGGAGATAATGTTGTCATCTTCATCAATCACGCCCTGTGATGAACAGAAGCCAATCATTTTCTCGGCTTTCAGCTTTATTGCCAGCTGTGTGGCGACCTCTTCGGAGGTGAGATTGAAGCTCTCGCCGGTAACGGAGACCGCAACCGGGCCTAATAACACGATAGCGTTGCTGTCGAGCTGACGGTGAATGGCCTCTTCATCAATTCGACGGATACGGCCAGTGTGACAGTAATCAATGCCATCATCGACGCCCAGAGGTTGAGCAATAATAAAGTTGCCGCTGACCACGTTGATGTGAGCCCCCTGAAGTGGCGTGTTATTCAGGCTCATTGAAAGACGTGCGGTGATATCGAGCTGTAATAAACCGGCGGCTTGCTTTACCAGTTCAAGAGTACGTGCATCTGTAACACGGGTGTTTTTATGGTAGATAGGCTCATAATTATGCTCCGCAAGATTCTCATCAATTTGCGGACGTGCGCCATACACCACCACCAAGCGGATGCCAAGACTGTGCAGCAGGCCGATATCGTTGACGATATTCGTGAAGTTCTCATGTTCAATCGCTTCACCACCGAGCATGACAACAAAAGTTTTGCCACGGTGCGCATTGATGTAGGGAACCGAGTGGCGAAATCCCTGGACCAGTTCAGTACTACGTTCCTTCACGGCAAAACCTCATTTGAATTTTTATTCGTAATTTCTGTATTTTTATTCTTTTGGGTCGATGTGGCAAGTAAGAAATCTCTGTTTTTGTTCCCTTCTCCTTCACAAATCGACAACAACATCAAAAATCAACGGCCGGTTTAAGCATGACAGGGAGGGATCGATTGGTTAGAATTTTCCCCTTGAGCCTGTAAGAGGCTATTTTTTTTATTTTTTAGCTCAGAATAGAGCCCTTATCTTTGAGACTGCATGACTGACGAAAATCACAATTTAGGCCGAAGACGGCTGTTACAAAGCGTAGCCGCCTCCTGGATGTTAAGCGTCAGCCGGATCGGTTTTGCCGCCAGTGCGCAGGTGGTGGCAGTTCGTGTGTGGCCCGCCTCTGCATATACCCGCCTGACGCTGGAGTCCAGCACTCCTCTGAAATATAAGCAATTCCTGCTGGCCAATCCTCACCGGGTGGTCATTGATATAGAAGGTGTACACCTTAATAGCGTTCTTAAAGGTGTCGGCCATCAGATTCAGCAGAGCGACCCTTTTATTAAACAGGCCAGAGTGGGGCAGTACGACCAGAAAACGGTTCGTCTGGTGATGGAGCTCAAACAGCCGATTAATCCGCATGTTTTTACTCTTAAACCGGTGGCCGGTATTCATAACCGCCTGGTGGTAGATCTTTACCCGGCAGACGGTGCGGTCAGTACAGATGATGATCCGTTGTTGGCGCTGCTGGAGGATTACAATAAAGGCGATGTTGCACGAACATTGCCGCCGGAAACGGCAAAAGATGGTAAGGCAGGGCGTGAGAGGCCACTGGTGATCATGTTGGATCCGGGGCATGGCGGAGAAGATCCCGGCGCGATTGGTAAATATAAAACCCGCGAAAAAGACATCGTGTTGCAGATTGCGCGCAAGCTTCAAAAGCTTATTCAGCGCGAGCCGAATATGAAAGTGCACATGACACGCAATGAGGATGTCTTTATTCCTTTAAAAGTACGAGTAGCCAAAGCGCGTAAATTGCACGCCGACCTGTTTGTTTCTATCCATGCGGATGCTTTTACCAGCCGTGCAGCGCGGGGCTCCTCCGTGTTCGCCCTGTCTACCAAAGGAGCGACCAGTTCCGCCGCACGCTTTCTCGCACAAACTCAGAATGAGTCGGACCAAATTGGTGGGGTTAGTAAAAGTGGCGATCGCTATCTCGATCACACCCTATTTGATTTAGTGCAGACCGCCACCATCAATGACAGTCTCAAATTTGGTAAAGAAGTACTGTCGCGTATGGGGAAGATAAATCATCTGCATAAAAACAAGGTCGATCAGGCGGGGTTTGCCGTGCTTAAAGCACCGGATATTCCCTCTATTCTGGTAGAGACAGCGTTCATCAGTAATGTTGAAGAGGAGCGGAAGCTGAAAACCAGCCACTTTCAACAGAAGGTTGCAGAGTCGATTCTGGCAGGTATTAAAGCCTATTTTGCCCAGGGTGGGATGTCGGCGAGAAGATAATATGCGGCGGGTCAGTCGAGGTATCAGGGACTGGCCTGCATTTTTTGATTTTATCAGACGTCAGAAACAAAAAAACACCCGTTAAGGTGTCCGATATGCTTTTACTGCTTGTTTGTAGTTGGTTGCGGGGGCCGGATTTGAACCGACGACCTTCGGGTTATGAGCCCGACGAGCTACCAGGCTGCTCCACCCCGCGTCCGTCACTACAATATACTGCTTATTCTTTACTACCCATCCATACTGCTGTTGGTTGCGGGGGCCGGATTTGAACCGACGACCTTCGGGTTATGAGCCCGACGAGCTACCAGGCTGCTCCACCCCGCGTCCGTCACTACAGCACTGCTTTCATCGGTAAGTCTTTCATTCCAATCGCGCTTTTACTTCAGCATCGAATTGGTTGCGGGGGCCGGATTTGAACCGACGACCTTCGGGTTATGAGCCCGACGAGCTACCAGGCTGCTCCACCCCGCGTCCGATGAGGGCGAACTATACGCTGCATGAGAATTCGTGCAACCCTTTTTTCGAAATTAATGTGATAAACCACCCGGTTACTTGCTTTTCATACAGTATGCTGTTTTTTTCAACGGCTTTGAGGCAATCCATTATTTTCGTTGCTGCCAATTCCTTTCTGACAGCCCGTTTGTTATCGTTTTGGCGGTAGTCTCCCCCGAAAGCAAGAGAGCGCGGCAATAATGAAAGGACGTTGGAGTAAATATCTGCTGAGTGGTCTGGTCATCGCAGTATTGGCAGGTTGTTCGTCAAGACCTACCGATCGCGGTCAGCAGTATAAAGATGGTCGACTGGACAATGCGCTTGAGTACGTGAATGAACCGAACGCCACCGGCAAACCGGTGAACGCCAAAGATTACGCTAATCAGGTGTTGGAGGTGCGATACAAATCCTCCGCCCTGTATGGCAAAAATAATGCCACCTATGACGCTGTAGATCAGTGGCTGCGCTCTGGCGCGGATACCCGCACGCTGAGTCAATATGGCATTAGCGCCTACCAGATGGAAGGGGCGGATAATTTTGGTAATGTGCAACTCACCGGCTACTACACGCCAGTGTTGCAAGCCCGTTATACCCGCCAGGGTGAATTCCAATATCCTTTATACCGGATGCCGCCAAAACGCGGGCGCCTGCCAGATCGCGCTTCCATTTACTCTGGTGCATTAAGTGATAATTATGTGGTGGCCTGGACCAATTCCCTAATGGATAACTTCATGATGGAAGTTCAGGGCAGTGGTTATGTGGATTATGGTGATGGTCGCCCGTTAACGTTCTTCGGCTATGCCGGTAAAAACGGCCATGCCTACCGCAGTATTGGCAAGGTACTTATCGATCGCGGTGAAGTCGCACGCGAGAACATGTCGATGCAGGCGATCCGCAAATGGGCTGATTCACATAGCGCAGCGGAAGTCCGTGAATTACTTGAACAGAACCCGTCTTTCGTGTTCTTCAAGCCTGAACCTTTCGCCCCTGTGCGCGGTGCGAGCGGTATTCCGCTGATTGCCAAAGCCTCGGTCGCGTCTGACCGTTCACTGATCCCGGCGGGGACTACCTTGCTTGCTGAAGTGCCTGAACTGGACAATAAAGGTAAATTCACCGGCAAATATCATATGCGTCTAATGGTGGCACTGGATGTAGGTGGTGCGATAAAAGGACAGCATTTCGATATGTATCAGGGCATTGGCCCGGATGCCGGGCACTCTGCCGGTTTCTATAATCACTATGGCCGTGTTTGGGTATTAAAATCCGCGCAAAACGGTAAGCCGTTGTTTACCGCCTATAATGCGGCAGCGGGGACTTCAACAGGCACGGTTTCTGCCCTGACTCCTGCTCCGGCGGTGACCAGCAACAGCGGATCTTTCCTGTTGAAATAACGTAATTACGGTAAAATGCTTCACTCAAGGCAGCCTGCGGGCTGCCTTGTTATTTCCGATATGCACTATCGCGTTGAATTTAATAGCAAGTACAGAGGTTAATCCGTCATGACAGCAGTTTACTCCGATGCCTATCAACAGCGTTTTGGCGGCACTGCGCGCCTTTATGGTCAGCAGGCGCTGGCGCTGTTTTCGCAGGCGCACGTCTGCGTCATTGGTATTGGCGGCGTGGGTTCATGGGCGGCTGAAGCCCTGGCGCGCACCGGTATTGGGGCTATTACGCTGATTGATATGGATGATGTCTGTGTGACGAATACTAACCGCCAGATTCATGCGCTGCGTGAAAGTGTTGGGCAGGCTAAAACAGAGGTCATGGCGCAGCGTATTTTGGCGATTAACCCTGAGTGTAAAGTCACCTGTATCGATGATTTTATTACGCCGAATAATGTGGCTGAAATGCTCAATCATCACTTCAGCTATGTGATTGATGCCATCGACAGCGTACGGCCAAAAGCCGCGCTATTAGCGTATTGCCGTCGTTATAAGATTCCGGTGGTGACTACCGGCGGTGCAGGCGGGCAGATAGACCCGACGCAAATTTCAGTGGTGGATCTGGCGAAGACCATTCAGGATCCTCTGGCGGCCAAATTGCGTGAACGTCTGAAAAGTGACTTTGGGGTGGTGAAAAACAGTAAAGGGAAGTTAGGAATCGACTGCGTTTTTTCCAGCGAACCGCTGATGTATCCGCAGGCGGACGGCTCGGTATGCGCCTCACGCGCCACGGCTGAGGGGCCAAAACGCATGGATTGCGCAACGGGGTTTGGCGCTGCCACTATGGTTACGGCGACCTTTGGCTTCGTTGCAGTGTCTCATGCACTGAAGAAGATGATGGCGAAAGCACAGCGACAGCAAATCGCCGACTGATTTCTGGCGGGCTATATCTCCCGGCGCGCCAGTTCTGACACGCCGGCAGCCAGTGCAGCCAGGCCACTGGCACGGCTGGTATTGAGTTGTTCGCGTAACTCAAGTGTGTCAAACAGCGTCAGAGGGTCATCCGCCAGGATGGCCTGTGGTGTTTTCCCTTCGACTCGGGTCAGCAAAACTGCCAACAGCCCTTTAACGATGCGCCCCTCACTGTCGCCATAAAAATGCATCCTGCCATCTTCCTGTCGTTCTGCTCCCAGCCATACCCGGTTTTCACAGCCTGACAGTTCGGTCTCCGGTTTTTTTAAACCGTCTTCCAGAGCCGGCATTTTTTTTGCGAGCAGGATTAACTGCCGATAACGATCTTCCCACTGACGTAAGCCTGAAAAGCTCTCGATCAGCGACTGTTCTGTAATTTCATGTCCAAAAGGATGGGGCGCTAACATAAGGTTTCTCTGTGTGACGGAGCGTTAATCGGCCAGCATATCTAAAGTAAATTTCACCGCTTTTACCAGACGTTCAACATCATCTTCCGTGTTATAGGGGGCAAAAGAGACACGCAGTGTGCCTTTCACGCCCATAGCTTCCATCAGCGGTTGCGCGCAGTGCTGTCCGGCCCGCAGGGCGATACCCTGTTCAGCCAGCAGGGTCACAATATCGTTGTGATGCGTGTCAGCAATATCGAAAGCTAAAATTGAGGCGTTTTGACAACGGAAACTGCGAAAACCGCGGAGCTGTGCGAGCTGTTGCTCGGCCAGCGTTGCCAGATGTTGAGCATATTTTTCAGCGGCGGCGCTATCTACGTTGCGGAGCCAGCCAAGGGCGGCATCAAACCCTATAACACCTGCGATGTTTGGCGTACCAGCTTCAAAGCGGTAAGGGACTGCCTGCGGTGTAAAATCTGCCATTGATGCGTGCGTCAACATCTTTCCGCCTCCTTGCCAGGCCGGCATTGCCTCAAGCAGCGCTGTTTTACCGTAAAGTACGCCAATGCCGGTCGGGCCGTAGAGTTTATGCGCCGAAAAGGCGTAGAAATCGATATCCAGCGCCTGAACATCCGCGGGGCAATGAACCACTCCCTGAGCACCATCCACTAGCACAGGAGTACCATTGGCGTGGGCCAGTGCGATGGCACGCGGCAGATCCGGCATCCCGCCGGTCACATTGGACATCTGAGTGAGCGCCAGCAGCCGCGTTCTCTTATTAAGCAGTGAGGGCAACAGGCTGAGGTCGGGTAAAAATTGCGCGTCCAGCGGCAGGGTGATCACTTTCGCCTGATAACGTTCAGCCAGCATCAGCCAGGGGATCAAATTGGCATGGTGTTCTGCCTGGCTGACAATAATTTCATCACCCGGCTGCAGGCGTGGGGCCAGATAGCTTTGCGCAACCAGGTTAATCGATTCGGTGGTGCCACGGGTCCAGATGATGTTGTCTGCCCGTGGTGCATTAATCAATTCCGCTACCCGCGAGCGCGCTTGTTCATATTTTTCGGTCAAGGATTGTGCGGCACGATGCTGGCTGCGATGAACGGTAGCACCATCCTGCGAGTAAAACTCAATAGTTGCGTTGATAACTATTTTGGGCTTGAGCGCTGTCGCGGCACTGTCCAGATAACACTGATCTTTTGTAAGTGCAGGAAATTGCTGGCGAAAACTTGCAAAATCAAAGTCAGTCATTGGCGGTGAGTTCTCTTGAATAAGCAGCCATGCATGAAAATTCCCCTTATCGGATGACCTAATATATTCATTTTAGGAATGGTTACCGTGGAAATATATCAGAAGCTTGTTATGCTGAATTACGAAGTCCAGAAGAATTAGCCAGATCCATTATCTGGCAATCAAAGCATTTTAATCTACAAGGAGTCTATGATGAAAAAGATCGCCGCCGTAGTTTCAGCTGTACTGCTGACCTGTACTCTCGCTGCGTGTTCAAGCAACTACGTTATGCATACCAACGATGGTCGCACAATTGTTGCAGAAGGGAAGCCAAGCACAGACAGTGATACCGGTATGATCAGCTATACCGATGCGTATGGCAACAAACAGCAGATCAATAAATCTGAAGTAAAAGAGATGGCTAAGGGTAACTAATCCTTAAGCGGCGACTTTCCACGGCGGGAAGCGCTCTTTACTTGTCATAACAGAACCGGCCATCTCAGGATGAGCCGGTTCTGTCACAATTTGGCCTGATGTTTGTTGTCTGCCAGTTCGTTTTCTGGTCAATATATGACTGACAAAAAAAAGCACCGCAAAATGCGGTGCTAAAAAATCACTTTGGACAGACAGGGTAATGTACAGGAAGTGAAAAATTTGTAGCCATTAAGCTACGTGTCCGGATTGCCGGACAATGCAAACACAACATCACAACCACAAGCCAAAAGCATTTCAGCATCCTCATACCAAACTACTTTTCGTTCCGGCCCAGGAAGTGGCGCCACTATAGGTTTTTGCCTGTACATCCTCAACGGACA